>Ga0207752_1000263_pt1 | contig 25215 bp, 20 predicted proteins | sample Pon2CUnioCityCA_6_FD_187272 | JGI IMG/M metagenome (GOLD analysis project Ga0207752, IMG submission 187272) | Marine sediment microbial community from Union City, CA, USA - Pond 2C Sediment 2 (SPAdes) | ecosystem: Environmental > Aquatic > Marine > Intertidal zone > Salt pond sediment ... | reverse complement strand
TTGTCACCCCGAGCGCAGTCGAGGGGTCTGGCTGGGAGTCGAAGGCTTCCTGCGGCCGCGGGCAGATGTCTCGACTGCGCTGCGCTCCGCTCGACATGACAGAACGGCAGCACTGTCGCGTCGGGCGGGCGTCGATGATCCGGTAGCGCTGCCCGCGAAAGCCGACGGCGAGCACGCCCTCGACCGGGACGAAGCGATAGCCGCGTGCCTGCATGTCGAAGACCGCCAGCAGGTTCCGCTCGCTGGGGTCGAAGCGCAGGCCGTCGAACAGGCCCGGCTCGGCGGCCGTTCCCGTCGGCATCGCGAGCTTCGGATCCACCGTGCGGCACGTCATCACCCGCAGGCGGCCCGTGGCGCGCTTCACGAACCAGACGCGGAAGATCCGACCGCGCGTCGCGCTCAGGAAGCCGTGCAAGTCGGCGCGCTTGACGAAGTGCGGGAAGTTCAGCACGTCACGCACGTGGTGACGCCGCCAGACGAACTCGTCGCGCTCGATCGCGGCCAGGATGGCGACGGAGTGGCCGAGTCCGCGCCAACGGTTGCCGACGCGCGGGGCCCAGAGCCGGTGCTGCGGTAGCACGCCCCGCCAGCCATGGAGCGGACGGGCGCGCCGGTTGAGCTGGTTGACGTGGGGGCTGACGTGGCGCAGGTTGCGCCGGCGGTTGTCGAGGGGGTTGTGGCTGCGGTGGTCGATCACGCGCCCCGCGCGCCGCCCAAGCACGACGTGGTGCAGGTAGCGCATCTTGCCGTCGCGCCAGAAGCTCACATAGCCGGCCCGGCGTCCGCGGATCCGGCAGCCGATCCACAGCGCGCGGCCGTGGAGCTTCTCGGCGATGTCGCGGTCGACGAGAGTGTGCAGGCCCCCGTGGACGGGCAGCAGGCGGGAGGTTTCATCGGGCCGCAGGGCGGCGCTGTCGCGCTGCAATGGGGTCATAGCCGATCTCCTTTCGCAAAATGCTCATGAACACCGCGTTCGGGTTCCGCGCCCGGCCCACGCCGGCCTCTCGGGCGTACAGCAGGACCTGGGCGAAGATCTCCGTCGTGAGCCGGCCCGCGCGGATCTCGTCGCGCAGCCACTCGGTCAGCCGGCGGTAGCAGGTCCGGTCCGAGACGCTCCGCGCCGGCAGCGTCGCCAGCAGGGTCTCGAAAAAGGCCAGGGTGTGCGTAGCGAGCGAAGCCGAATCCGAAGGCGAAAAATCCATCAGAGATCTCCGAGGCCGAAGCCGAAATCGAAACGGGTTGTGCGATCGTTTGCGGGGCCATCCTGCGCCTACGAAGTGCTTTCCTCACTCTTCGGTTTCGGATACGGTTTCGGTTTCGGATAGCTAGTCTGGACCTTCGGATTCGCTTTCGAATTCGAAACCGAAAGAGCAAATCCCGTGCCAGACTCAGATTCCGGACGTTGAGCCTCCGGCTTTCCGCGCGTGGTTTCGGTGGGCGGCGGTGCGGAACCAGCAACTCCCGTGCCAGGCGCCGCGGCGGGGGCGGATTCCGGGCGCCGGCCATCCGGTTTTGGCGCTTCGATATCGGCACTCTCGGCTCGGGACTCGACGGCTTCGGCCGATGCCCCGGAGACCCCGGACGGCCCGGTAGGCGCCCCGAGCTTCCCGGTTGTCACCCCGAGCGAAGTCGAGGCCTCTGGACGGGAGCCGGAGGCGTCCTGCGGTCGCGGGCAGATGTCTCGACTGCGCTGCGCTGCGCTCGACATGACACCAGAGAAGGACGCTTCGCTCGACGTGGCACAAGGGCCGGGGGCGGATTCAGGAGCTTCGGCATCCGGCTTGACGGGCGTGGTTCCGGCGCTTGGCGATCCGGAACCAGCAACTCCCGTGCCAGGCGCCGCGGCGGGGGCGGATTCACGATCTCGGCGGTCCGCTTCCTCGGACATGGCGCTGAGCGTGTCGAGGTCGGCGGCGGCCCGCTGCGCGACGAGGGCCGTGGCCCGCTCCAGGGCCTCGCAGCAGGCGTCATCGTCCAGGCAGGCGCGGGCCTGGAGATAGGCCGTCTCGATGCCGACCAGCGTGGCGGGCCAGTCGAGCGCGCCCTTGAGGCAGGCCGTGGTCACGGCGATCAGATCCTCCAGGTGGCTCTCGAAGGCGCGGAAAGCGATCGGGTGGGCGAGGCGCGGCACGGCCTGGTACAGCCGTCGCAGGCCGACCTCCGCCTGGGCCTGTACTTGTTCGTCGCTCATTGCGACCATTCGTATCTCCTTCATCGTCTGCCGGCCGCGTGGGCCGGGCGGTTATCACGCAGTTGTTCGTCATTCGGTGCAACCATTCGTGACTCCTTCGTAGGGTGGGCTATGCCCACCAGCATTGCGCTGCGGACGGATTGGTGGGCCGAGCCCACCCTACAAGCCCGTCCCAATCCCACGGTCAGCACGTGCATGCCGAACCCGGCGCCAACTGTTCCAACGCCGCCAACCGATCCCGAAGAACACCAACCAACGTCCCTTCGTCGATCAGATCACTGTTGAAGTGCGTAACGGCGCGGTCGATGTCACCGACAACGCTTCGGAACAGCCGGGCGCGCGGGCTGCGACGGCAGGACCGCAACAGGGCCTCGTCACCAGCAAGCGTGCCGGCGGTTGCTGAATCCATTGCTTCCACGATCGATCTCCCATCTGTGCGCGGACCGTCCGCGCGATCCTTGTGTGCGGCCTCTGCACGCGCAGAGACTCCGTGCGGTCCCGGTCGAGCGCGTCTGACAAAGGCCGGCGGGTTGTCACACCCGCCGGCCTTGGCGAAAGGATGAAAGGCCAGCGGGCTTAAGACCCGCCAAGCGAAGCGCCACGTCGACCGGGGAACCCATAGTCCCCGGGAGTGGTTACCTATTGATCTACATCGACAGATAGGGTACTATAACTTGAGGGAAATTTGGAGTGTTTTCGCGGATTTGAGGCCTTTTTTTGCCGTGAACGCGAGGTTCAGATGTCAGGGTGGAACAGGTCAAAGCACAGCAACAACAGCTGGCTTTTGTCGCTGCGCCGAGTCTTGCCGAAGATGCCGTGGAGCATGGTCTTCGCCGTCGCGACCGTCACGCCCATGCGCGCGGCGAGCTCCTTGTTCTCGGTGGCACCGTCGCAGATCAGCGCCACCATTTCCGCTTCTCTTGGCGAGAGACGGAAGGCTTCTCGGAGCTTATCGAGTTGTTTGGCGGTGAGCTTCACGCGTACCGATCCTGCAGCTCCCCCCGCAAGGAGACTAATAAGATGAAAAAACTCGAGCAGCCCTCATCCAGACGCACCGGCCGGGCCGACGAGGCGCCGGCTCGCATCCCTCTATACTGCTTCGAATGCCGCTATACGTTCGAGGGGATGCTATCGCCCCGATCGGGCGATGTCAACCGCGAGGGCGGAAATTCCGCCGGGCGGCCCGGAGCGGCCCTGCCGGCCTGTCCCCTGTGCCGGCGCACGACGGAGCTGTACCGCGTCCACCGGCTGTGACGTGACCGCGTGGGTCAAGGATCCACCCTACGCTAACACAATTTTAACAAAATCCCAACACAACCGTAACACTCGTGGAGTAGATAGCGGCAGAGAGGGTACCCGAAAACGCCGAATTGGCCGATCAGAGGACCCGGAAACGACTTGCTGTTGGCCGCTCGGGAGTTAGAATTGGTGCTTTATGGGGCTGAGGACTGAGATCGCTGCTGTGCTTTCGCTCGTCGCCGTGGCCCTGGCCGGCTGCGGAGAGAGTATCGACCCGAATGAGCCGCAAGGGTTCATTCAGACGAAGGGCTCGGATACGATCGTCAACGCGATCCAGCAGACGGCCGAGGAGTTCATGAAGGTCTACCCGCACGTGTTCGTCGCCGTCACCGGCGGCGGCAGCGGCGTCGGGATCGCCTCGCTGATCAATAAGACCACCGACATCGCCACCGCCTCCCGCGAGATGAAGGCCAAGGAAATCGAGATGGCCGAGAAACGCGGCGTCTATCCCAAGGAATTCGTCGTCGCCTACGACGGGGTGGCCGTCATCGTGAACCTGAACAATCCCGTCGACAAGCTGTCCATCGAGGACCTGCACAAGATCTTCACGGGAAAGGCCACGAGCTGGAAAGAGTTCGGCGGCAAGGACATGCCCTTTGTGACCCTGTCGCGCGAGGTCAGTTCGGGCACGCACCTGTACTTCAAGGAAGAGGTCATCCAACTCGGCCAGAAGGGCAACACGCAGGAATTCTCCAAGAAGACGCTGCTGCTGACCTCCTCGCAGGCGATTGTCGAGGAGGTGGCGAACAACGAGGCCGCCATCGGGTACTTGGGCATGGGCTATCTGTCCGACCGGACGAAACCGGTGCAGGTCGGCCAGGGCGATGAGTTCCACCCGCCGGACGTCGAGAACGTCGTGAAGAAGGCCTATCCGCTCTCGCGGCCGCTCTTTATCTATACGGACGGCGAGCCGGAGGGCGTCGTCAAGCTGTTCGTCGATTACACCCTGGGCCCGGCGGGCCAGACGCAATTCATGGATACCGGGTTTGTGCCGGTGGCGCAGGAAACCCAAAATCCGAAACCCGAAATCCGAAACAAGCACGAATGACCAAACCCCAAAAGACGTCATTGCGAGGAGCGCAGCGACGAGGCAATCTCCCATCCCGGGCATTGAGATTGCTTCGCTTCGCTCGCAATGACATAGAGCGCCCGGCCGGCGCCGGTCGCCGGTTGCCACGAGGGATCGGCGAGCCGATCGTTGAGTGGTGCATCAAGCTGAGCGGCTTTGCCGTCGTCGGTTTCGTCTTCTTGATTTTCCTGTTCTTGCTGCGGGATTCGCTATCGCTGTTCCGGGAGTACCCGCTCAAGCAGTTCCTGTTCGGGACGGAGTGGCTGCCGATCTCGGACCCGCCGAAGTTCGGGGTGATCCCGCTGCTGCTTGGCTCGGTTCTCGTGACGTTCTGGGCGATCGTGATCTGCGTGCCGCTGGGCGTTGGTGCGGCCATGTTCATCGCAGAGGTCGCTCCGAAAATGCTGAAGCACGTGCTCAAGTCGCTGGTGGAGATCCTGGCGGCGATCCCGAGTGTGGTCCTGGGGTTCCTGGGGATCATCTGGCTGGGCCCGGTGCTGCGGGACGTTTTCGGGCTGCCGACGGGGATGTGCGGCCTGACGGGCAGCTTGCTGCTGGCCTTTATGGCCCTGCCGACCATCATCAGCATCTCGGAGGACGCCCTGGTGGGCGTGCCGAAGACGTACCGCGAGGCCGCTTTCGGCCTGGGCGCCACCCGCTGGCAAACGCTCTGGCGGGTCATCCTTCCTGCCGCCTCGCCCGGCATCGTGGCCGCGGTGATGCTTGGAATCGGCCGGGTCGTAGGTGAGACGATGGTTGTCCTGATGGTCACCGGCAACGCCCCGGTCGTCCCGCACTCGATCCTCCAGCCGTTGCGAACCCTCACGGCGACGATCGCCGGCGAGATGGGTGAGACCGTGGGCGGCTCGGAGCACTACTTCGCTCTGTTCGCCGTCGGGCTCGTCCTGTTCGCCATCACGTTCAGCATCAACCTCGTCGCCGATGTGTTTCTGCGAAGGGCCCGGAAATGAACGGAGCCAAGATCCGTCAGACGATTGCTTTCTCTGTCCTGGGCGCGTTGACGCTGTTGATCGTCGTGCCGATCCTGGGCGTGATCGTGTATATCGCGATCAACGGGGCCGGGGCGGTCACGTGGGAGTTCCTCACGGCGGCCCCGCGACAAGGAATGAAGGCCGGCGGCATCTTCCCCGCGATCGTGGGCACGATCCTGCTGGTCGTCGGGACGATGCTGTTCTCGCTGCCGCTGGGCGTGCTCTCGGCCATCTACCTCGTGGAGTACGCCCGTGACAACCTGTTCACGCGGATGATCAAGCTGTCGGTGGTGAACCTCTCGGGCATCCCATCGATCGTGTACGGCCTGTTCGGCTTCACGCTGTTTGTCCTGCTGCTGCGCTTCGGGACGTCGATCCTCGCCGGCTCGCTGACCCTGGCGATCATGAGTCTGCCCGTCATTATCACCGCCGCCAAGGAGGCGCTGGAGTCGGTGCCCTTCACGTACCGCGAGATCAGCCTGTCGTTAGGGGCCAGCCGATGGCAGACCGTCCGCTATTGCGTGCTGCCCTACGCGATCCCCGGCATCCTCACCGGGACGGTCCTGAGCCTGAGCCGGGCGGCGGGGGAGACGGCGCCGATCCTCTTCACCGTCGCGGCCTTCTATCTGCCGCGACTGCCACGATCCGCCTTCGACCAGGTCATGGCACTGCCGTACCATCTGTACGTCATCTCGACCCAGGTGCCGAACATCCCCCTCGAATTGAGCTTCGCCACGGCCCTCGTGCTCGTGGCGCTGGTTTTTCTCATGAACGTCGTCAGCATCTTCCTGCGGGCCCACTATCGAAAAAAGAGGCTATGGTAGAACCGGTCATCAAAACCGTCGATCTGAACTGCTACTTCGGCTCGGACCACGTCCTAAAGGGCGTGAACGTCGAGATCCCGCCGAACGAGATTCTCGGGGTCATCGGGCCGGCCAACAGCGGCAAGACCACCTTTCTCCGGGCCCTCAACCGGCTCAACTACCTCCACAGAAACTACTCGCAGACCGGCGAGATCTATCTCGGCGGCCGGGAGATCAGGGAGGTCGGCGACAATCTCCTGCGCAAGAGGATTGGGGTCATCTTCGCCCTGCCGCAGGTGCTGCCGGTGACGATCTTCGAGAACGTCGCGTACGGCCCGAAGGTGCACGGGACGAGGAACAAAGCGGTCGTCGCGCATACCGTCGAGGAGGCCCTCAAGAAAGCGTATCTCTGGGACGAGGTGAAGGATCGGCTGCACGAACCGGCCATCCGCCTGTCCGGCGGGCAGCAGCAGCGGCTCTGCATCGCCCGGACCCTGGCCGTCGAGCCGGAGGTCATCCTCTACGACGAGCCCTGCTCCGGCCTCGACCCCATCTCCACCGCCATGGTCGAGGACGCCATGCAGAAGCTCAAGGCCGACTACACCCAGATCCTCGTCACGAACAACACGAAGCAGGCGTCCCGCGTCAGCGAGCGGTGCGCCTTTTTCCTGATGGGCGAGCTGGTCGAAATCGACGACACCCATACACTTTTTACGAACCCGAAAGATGAACGCACAGACGACTACATTACCGGGCGCTTCGGATAGCATGGAATTCGAATCGAGCATCGAAACGACCGATCTGAATCTCTACTACGGGACGTTCCGCGCCCTGACGGATGTGGACATCCAGATTCCCGCCCGCAACGTCACGGCAATCATCGGCCCTTCCGGCTGCGGCAAGTCCACCCTCCTGCGCTGCTTCAACCGCATGAACGACCTGATCGAGACGGTTCAGGTCAAGGGCCGGATCACGATCGACGGCGAGAACATCCTCGAACCCGACACCGACCTCATCGCCCTGCGACGCAAGGTCGGCATGGTCTTCCAGCGGCCCAACGTCTTTTCCCTCTCGGTCTACAACAACCTGAAGTTCGGCCTGCGAATTCACGGCATGATGAAGAAGAAGGCCGATATCATGCAGGCCATCCAGGAAGGCCTGGAGCACGTCGGGCTCTGGGACGACCTCAAGGACAAGCTCAAGACAAACGCCCAGTCGCTGACGCTCGAGCAGCAGCAGCGGCTGTGCATCGCCCGCGTGCTGATCCTCCGCCCGGAGATCGTCCTGCTGGACGAGCCCTGCTCCACCCTCGATCCCGTCTCGACCTTGCGAATCGAGGAACTCCTCCGCGAGCTGTGCAAGGATTACTCGCTCGTGATCGTGACGCACAACATGCAGCAGGCCGCCCGCTGCTCCGATTATACGGCCCTCATGTACCTCGGCAAGCTGGCCGAGTTCGGCCAGACCCAGCAGATTTTCACAAACCCCAAGGAAAAACTGACCGAAGATTACATCCGGGGGGCCTTTGGATAATTGATAATTGATGACTGATGATTGATAATCGCAAGAGACAGAAGATTCGGTCGCGTGTATCAATAATCAATCATCCCTAATCAATGGGAAAGTGTTATGCCAAGAGAAGGATTCCATAATCGCATCAAAGAGCTCGAACGCGACGTCCTGCACATGGGCGAGATGGTGGTCGAGGCGATCAATCGTTCCGTCGAGGCGCTGGGAAGTCTGGACGCCAAGGAGGCCAAAGAAGTCATCGACAACGACGCGAAGGTCAATGCGCAGCGTTGGGCGCTGGAGGACAAGTGCGTGGACCTGATCGCGCTGCAGCAGCCGGTGGCGTCCGACCTGCGCGAGATCATCGCGACGTTGAGCATCGTTCGCGACCTCGAACGGATCGGGGATTATGCCGAGGGGATCAGCAAAATCGCCCTGCTGCACGGGGATCAGCCGCTGGTTCGACCGCTGGTCTATCTGCCGCAGATGGCCGAGAAGGGCGTCAGCATGCTGCGGCGGAGCCTCGAAGCCTTCGTCAACCGGGACGCCGACAAGGCCCGGCAGATCTGCATCGAAGACGATGAGGTCGACCGGCTCTACGACCAAGCCTATCACGACCTGCTGAGCCGCATGATCGAGAAGCCCGCCGTCATCACACGGGCCACTTATCTGATCTGGGCGGCCCATAATATCGAGCGGATCGCCGACCGCGCGACGAACATCTCGGAAAGCGTGGTCTATCTGGTCACGGGCACGCCGGGCGAGCTGAACGTCTCCAAATATTGACGGCCCCGTTCCCGGCCGATCCCCGGCAGGAACGTCCTGTAACGCCCGTGCCGAGGCCGTCCGACGGCTCTGGACACCCCCGCCAGACAAGCGCCGGGACCGGGTGACGCCCGGAAAACAGGGTAAATCGGGCCAAAAGTGAACCTGCGAGGCGAATTTTCGTAGGAAGAAGCGAAATTCTTCTTGCCTTTGCGCCGATTTTGAGGCATGATAAGGGTTTATCTACTTCCGGCGATAGACGGGGGGTGCGACTACCTGCCAATCCCCTGCATTCCAAGGTAGGGCTCGGGACTCACAAAGGGTCGCCAACGGATGGGCGAGTGAGCATATAGAACCGGCCGTCTGTCCGATCCGGCAGGCAACCGATAGTTGTGGTTAGATCATAGCGTTGAAGGAATATGGAAAAGACCAGTAAGATTCGGAACATCGGTATCTCGGCGCACATCGACTCGGGTAAGACGACCCTGAGCGAGCGCATCTTGTATTATGCCGGCCGCATTCACCGCATGCAGGAGGTCCACGCCGACAAAGGCGGGGCCACCATGGACTTCATGGAGCTCGAGCGGGAACGCGGCATTACGATCACTTCGGCCGCCACGCAAGTTGACTGGAACGGCAAGAGCGTCAACCTGATCGACACGCCGGGACACGTCGACTTCACCGTCGAGGTCGAGCGGTCGCTGCGCGTGCTCGATGGCGCGATCATGATCCTCTGCGCCGTCGGCGGCGTGCAAAGCCAGTCGTTCACCGTCGATCAGCAGATGAAACGCTACCGCGTCCCGCGCATCGCGTTCATCAATAAGATGGATCGCGTCGGCGCCGACCCTCAGCGCGTCCGAAGGGACCTGCGCGAGAAGCTCGGGCTGAACGTCGTGCCCATCCAGCTTCCCATGGGCGCCGGCGAGAGCTTCGCAGGCGTGATCGACCTGGTCGCGATGGAAGCCATTGCGTTCGAAGGTGACGGCGGCGAGAAGGTGGTACGCAAGACGATCCCGGAGGCATGGACCGACGCCGCTGAGAAGGCCCGGCACGACATGCTCGACGCCCTGAGCATGTTCAACGACGAAATGATGGAGCTGCTTCTCGAAGAGCAGCCGGTTAGTAACGATATGATCCGCCGGACGATCCGCGAGGCCACGATCAATCGCGACATCGTGCCGACGATGGTGGGCTCGGCGTTCAAGAACAAGGGCGTGCAGCCGCTGATGGACGCCGTCTGCGACTACCTGCCCAGCCCGCTGGACCGCTCGTACTTTGCGCGCGACCACAACAACGAAGGCACAGAGACGCCGCTCGCCGGCGACCCGGACGCCCCGCTGGTCGCGATGGTTTTCAAAATCACCGACGAATCGTTCGGGCAGCTCAGCTACGCCCGCGTGTACCAGGGCACGATGCTCAAGGGCGGGCAGTATCGCAACGCCCGCACGAACCGCACCCTGCGGGTCGGCCGCATTGTCCGCATGCACGCAAACGACCGCGAGGAAGTCACCGACGCCGGCCCGGGCGATATCGTCGCCCTGCTGGCCGTGGACTGTGCCAGCGGCGACACGCTCTGCGGCGAGGGCATCAACTACTCGCTCGAAAGCATCTTCGTGGCCGATCCGGTCATCAGCCTGTCCGTCATCCCGGCCAGCAACGCCGACCAGGAGCGCATGGCCAAGGCGCTGAGCCGGTTCATGAAGGAGGACCCGACGTTCCGCGTCTCGACGGACCCGGAAACGGGCGAGACGGTCATCGCGGGCATGGGCGAGCTGCACCTCGACATCTACATCGAGCGGATGCGGCGTGAGTACAAAGCCAACGTCACCGTCGGCGCGCCGAGCGTGAGCTATCGCGAGGCCCCGACGGCCGAAGCCACGTTCAACTATCGCCACAAGAAACAGACCGGCGGCGCCGGCCAGTTCGCCCACGTGGTGGGCCGGTTGGTTCCCCTTACCACAGACGCCGAGTCCAGCTACGAGTTCGAAGACAACATCACCAGCGGACGCATCCCCAGCGAGTACATCCCCGCCGTGAACAAGGGCTTCCAGGCCGCGATGAAGAAGGGCCCGCTGGCCGGCTATGAGGTCGTCGGCTGCAAGATGTGCCTCGACGACGGCTCCTACCATCCGGTCGATTCCAGCGAGATGGCGTTCCGCACGGCGGCCCGCGATGCCTTCATCGAGGCCTTCCGCAAATCGCGGCCGTGCCTGATGGAACCGATCATGAAAGTCGAGATCGAGATGCCTCGCGAGTACCAGGGCCCCATCGTCGGCGATCTGAACAGCCGCCGCGGCATCATCATGGAAACCGAGGCGCGGGACACCGCCGCCGTCGTTCGAGCCGAGGTCCCGTTGGCCAGCATGTTTGGCTACGCGACGGTCGTCCGCGGCCTGAGCAAGGGTATGGCGACCTTCTCTATGGAAATGTCCCGCTACGCACGGGTCCCGGTCAAATTGGCCGAGGAGATCATCAATCAGCGACGCGAAAAGCAAACCACACGTAAGTAGACACCCGGTACAACGGGCGTCCGCCGTGAGCCGCACCCAAGGCTCCCGGGGCTCCGTCCTCTTGTCCGGCTCGAATCGTCACACGCCGCGGGTTCGCGGGGTGGGCACACACTCACTACAGTTAGGATACCATAATGCCATTTAAGACCTTTGGTCTTACCGACCCGCTGGTCCAGGGAATTCTTGCGACCGGCTTTACGACTCCAACACCCATTCAATCCGAAGCCATTCCCCCCGCCGTGGAGGGCAGAGACATCATCGGTTGTGCCCAGACCGGCACCGGCAAAACGGCCGCCTTCGTGCTGCCGATCCTGAACCGGCTGGCCGGCCGGCCCGACCCCGGCAAGAAGAAAAAGAAGACGATCCGGTCGCTCATTCTCACCCCGACACGCGAGTTAGCGGTCCAAATTGAACGAGCCATCCTCGACTATGGTCGATTCGTGCATCTGCGTCCCGTCGCCATTTATGGCGGCGTCAAGATCAAGGGGCAATTCAGCGCTCTGCGTCGCGGCGTGGATGTCGTCGTGGCCACCCCCGGGCGACTGATGGACCACATGCGACAAGGAACGGTCGATCTCAAGCACGTCGAGGTCCTCGTCCTCGACGAAGCGGATCGCATGCTCGACATGGGCTTCATCAACGACGTGCGAAAGATCGTCGCCGCAGTGCCCCGCAAGCGCCAGACGCTGCTCTTTTCGGCCACGATCTCGCCGGAGATCGAAAGGCTTACCGCCGGCATCCAGAAGGACCCGGTCATCATCCAGGTCGGCCGGCCGCACAACCCCATTGAGACGATCACCCAACATTGGTTCCCCGTCCCGAAGCAGCAGAAGATCGACCTCCTGCTGCACATGCTGAAGGATGGGCAGATGGACAGCGTGCTGGTCTTCTCCCGCACGAAGCACGGGGCGGACAAGATCCACCGGCGGCTCGAACGGGCCGGCGTGGGCTCGGTGTCGATGCACTCCGGGCGCAACCAGGGCCAGCGAAAACGCGCGATGGACGGCTTCAAACGAGGCCGATTCCAGGTCATGGTGGCCACCGATATCGCCGCGCGCGGGATCGACATCGAGGGGATCTCACACGTGGTCAACTTCGACGTGCCCGCCTATGCCGAGGACTATATCCATCGCATCGGCCGCACCGGACGCGCTGCCGCCACGGGCGACGCGATCACCCTTCTGGCGCCCGAAGAGTACAAGCACCTCCACCAGATTGAGAAGCTCATCGGATGCCAATACGACATGGAGACCTGTCCCGGCTTCACCTGCAAGCCATCGAATCTGTCACCAGCAAAATCTGGCCAGAAGTCCGCGTCCGTCCCGCCCAAGAGCAGGGCTTCAGCGGGCAAATGGCCGCACGCCGCTCGCAAACGACCCCGCAGAGCAGCAAAACGCCGGGCCGTTTAGGACAAAACCGCCCAATGAGTCACAGGGGATGCTCGAGCCAGATAGAAGGCAAATCAAAGGTCAGAATGCAAAACTGCGGCTTCGGCCAAAGCTGGTTTGATGGGGAGGGCACGTCACGCGCGAGGCGCGCGTCGACGAGGTCAACCAGGGCGAGACACCGGCGGTCTGGGAAGGCGAGGTCTGGAGCTTCTCCCCCAGCGCGTTCCTGACCGTTGATGAAACGTCAGGAGCCCTTCTCTCCCGTGTCGCTTTTCAGGTCTCTCGTCGGCGATGCCGCCTTGGCCCCGATGGCCTGGACCGCACAGTAGGTCTTGTATCCGCCCGTGAGATTCCGGCACTGGAAGCCCGCCTGGTTCAAGATTCGGCAGGCCAGGTAGCCGCGCAGCCCGACCTGGCAGAGCACCAGCAACTTCTTGTCCCGTGGCAGCTCGTGCAGATGATCGCGCAGCTCATCGAGGGGAACGTTCACCGCGCCGGGGATCGAGCCGGCCTTGAACTCCCTCGGACTGCGCACGTCGAGAAGCAGCTTGTCGTCGCCGGGCTCGACCACATCCTCCACGTGGCAGATTCGCATATCTCCGGCCAGGACGTTTGAAGCGACAAAACCCGCGTAGTTGACAGGGTCCTTGGCCGAGCCGAACGCCGGAGCGTAGCAGAGCTCCACATCCTGCAGGTCCCGGACGGTCATCCCCGCTCGCATGGCGACGGCGAGGACGTCGATGCGCTTGTCCACGCCGCTCGCCCCGACCGCCTGCGCCCCGAGGATCCTCCCATCCTGGGGATCGAAGAGGAGCTTCAGGCTCATCTGGCTCGCACCGGGGTAATAGCCCGCGTGGTGAGCCGGGTGTACGTAGACCTTCTCGTACTGCCGGCCCGCTCGTTTCAGGGCCTTCTCGTTGAGCCCGGTGACAGCCACGGCCAGATTGAAGACCTTGCAGATTGCCGTACCCTGGGTGCGGTGATACGCGCTGGGCCTGCCGCAGATGTTGTCGGCAGCGATGCGTCCCTGCCGATTCGCCGGACCGGCCAACGGAATCAACGCCGGCGTCCCGCCTACAAAGTCCACCACCTCGATGGCGTCGCCGACAGCGTAGATATCGGGATCGCTCGTCTGCATGCGCTCGTTGACGACGATCCCGCCGCGACCGCCGATCGTCAGTTGCGCCTCGCGCGCCAATTTCACCTCCGGGCGCACCCCGACCGACAGCAGCACCAGGTCCGCTTCTCGCGCTTCCCCATTGCTCAGCCGCACCTCAAGTCCGTTGGCTGCCGTTTCCCGAATCTCGGTAACGCCGGTATTCACGAGCAGCTCGACTCCGCGTGCGCCGAGCTCCTGATGGAGCGGGAACGCCATCTCCGGGTCCACCGTCCCCATCACCTGCGGCTCCAGCTCGACCAGGCAGACCTGCAGCCCCCGTTCAACCAGCGCTTCGGTCATCTCCAGGCCGATGTATCCGCCGCCGACGACGACCGCCCGCGTCGGATGCTCGTCATCGACAACCTTCTTGATCGCATCCATATCCGTCATCGTGCGCAAGGTGAAAACGCGTTCTGCACTGATCCCGGGAATGTTCGGCCGAATGGGCTCGGCCCCCGGACTGAGGACCAGGGCATCATAGGGCTCGGTGTATTCCCTGCCGGCGTCAAGGTCCCGGACAACGACGGAGCGCTTCTCGCCGTCGATCCGGAGGACCTCAGAGCGGGTCCGCACATCGATGCGGAATCGCTTGCTCATTTGGCCCGGTGTCTGCACCAGCAGGCGGTCCCGATCCTGGATGACGTTGCCAATATGGTACGGCAGCCCGCAGTTCGCAAAGGAGATGTACTCCCCTCGCTCGAAGAGCACGATCTGCGCGTCTTCGGACAGGCGTCTGAGCCGCGCCGCCGCCGAAGCGCCGCCTGCGACGCCCCCCACGATCAAAACACGTTTCCCATCAGTCATAGTCATCTGCTGCGAGGTCCCCCAAATAGGTAATACATCACTTCATAGATGTCCTGCGGACCGTATCCATACACCATAACGACCGGTCCTGTCAACACACGGATGTGAAAGGCACCGGTCCATGTGTAACTGCGTTTTATGGCAGGGTAGGTTCCTTCTGTCACGCCGGTGCACTTCTGTCACCCCGAGCGCAGTCGAGGGGTCTGGCTGGGAGCCGAAGGCGTCCTGCGGCCGCAGGCAGATGTCTCGGCTGCGCTCGACATGACAAGAAACAGGAGGGACTTGGCTCCACATGACCAATCGCAGAAGGCACGCCACGATGGTCAGGCACCCACACGCGGGTCCCGGTCCGGGCTGGACGGCTTGAAGGCGGGGATTCCTTTGACGCCTGCCGCGTTCTGCCTTACACTGGCCCGTCGTAGGAGTGAAGAAAAGAAACGCCCGCCGGGCAACTGCAAGGCTTCCGGAATTGCCGGACGCCCATTGGAGAGACGATGATGCGCGAAAGCACGAAATGTTCCGAAACGATGTCGAGGCGTGCATTCTGCCGGTCGGCCGTCGCGGCGGCCGTCGCCGTCCACTGGGCGAAGCCGTCCGCCCGGGCGGCGCAAACCGTCCAATTCTACAGGAACCTGGCCCCGGGACATATTGGCGTGCGGGCCGATCAGCGGCAGGCGCTCGACTATGCCGTCAAGTACGGATTCGAGGGCATCTCCCCCAGCCCAGGCGAATTCGGAAACAAGTCCGCCGCGGAGATTCGCGATTGGGTGGAGACGATGAAGGCACGCGGTGTTCGGTACGGCGCCGCCGGCCTGCCCGTGGAATTCCGCCGGGATGAGGAACGATTCCGCAGCGATCTTGCCGGGTTGCCGAAGACCGCCGGTCTCATGAAGCAGTTGGGCGTGACGCGTGTCGCGACATGGGTCATGCCGGGCCACAACGAACTGACGTACCTGCAGAATTTCAAAATGCTGGAGCGGCGTTTCCGCGAGGTGGCGAAGATCCTGAAGGACAACGATATCCGGCTGGGCCTGGAATTCGTAGGCCCGCGGACCTCCCGGTCGCGATTCCGCTTCCCGTTCATCTGCACGCACCCGGGCATGATGGAGCTGGCCGAGGCGATCGGCACGGGAAACGTCGGCCTGCTGCTGGATAGCTGGCACTGGTACACCTCGCACGGGACGGTGGCTGAGCTGCTCGGGCTGTCCGCGAAGGACATCGTCCACGTTCACATCAACGACGCACCGTCCGGCGTCGCGGTCGACGAGCAGATCGACAGCCGGCGTGCACTGCCCGCCACCACCGGCGTGATCGACATGAAGGGATTCCTGAACGCGCTGGTGAAGATCGGCTACGACGGCCCCGTGGAATGCGAGCCGTTCGATCGGGACTTGCGCGAGATGGACGACGCTGCGGCCGTGGAGAAAACCGCCGCGGCGCTCCGCCGCGCGTGGGACCTCATCGGGGCCTGACCGCACAGGCCACCACCGCCGACCTCTTCACTCGCTTGGACGCCCATGGGTCCGATAATGAAAAATGCCCGCAACCAGCCTGCGCCGCTGGCCTTTTCGTACGTCGACGGCCGATGAATACAACAGTCGGGGTCCGCGTTGTGTTCGGCTGCACGCGGGGACCGCATACGATCGTATTCTCTGCCGTTATGGATGATCTGGCTATGCCGCAGCAGGCGGAACCCGTGCCGGTGCCCAAGGTGCCGCGGACACGACATCGAACGAAGGCCTGCCCTTTCTGCGCCGAGACGATCCGCTTCGAGGCGGTCAAATGCCGCTACTGCGGTGAGTTCCTCCCCAGGAATCGGCGGCAAACGGCGGCGCAGCCGGAGCCGGTCGTCCCGGAGCCAGAGCCACAAGAGACGAGCGAGCCGACGCCAACCAACGAGGAGGGCTATGAAATCCTGTGGTATGGGCGGCCGAGCCTGTACGCCCTGGCCGGCAGCTTCCTCAAGGCCGCCTGCTTCATCGCCGTGTGCTGGGCGGTGTACCGCTACCCCGTGACGGCCCTGCTCACGTATGTTCCCAAGCTCACGATAAGTGCCGAGCGGCTGACGCGGATCGAGGCCTGGCTGGATCTTGGCGCGCTGGGCCTCGCCGCGGCCGCTCTCTTCGCGCTGGCGTGGAAGGCGCTGGCGCTCAAGAGCATCTACTACGAGGTCACGCCGGACCGGATCGAGTGGTCGCGCGGCATCTTCGATCGCCAGGTGGACAATATCGACATGTTCCGCGTCATCGACCTGAAACTCCGCCGCTCGCTCGTCGAGTGCCTGCTCGGCATCGGGACCGTCGTCGTCACAAGCAAGGACGAATCCGACCCGCACTTCCAGTTCGTCAAGGTGCACCGCTGCCGTCACCTCTATAACATCATCAAAGAGGCCGGCCTCAAGGCCGACAAGAAACGCGGTGTCATCCACCTGGAATAGCCCTGCCCATGTGACAGGGAATCCCCATCTGCGTTCTTACCTCTGAAACCGAGCGACCATTTTCAGAATGAGGTCCTCGGCGATCGCGTCACAGGGCCCTGCGCTTGCGCAGCCAGGATACGAGGCCAACACCGAAGCCAGCAAGCACGACGGCGCCCGGGGCCGGGATAGTAGCGATCGCGTCCCCAAACACGGCGAAATCATCCACCGAGATGCCCGCCCGCGCGGTGCCGCTGCCGGAAATCCGGAACTCGATCAGCGTGGACCCGCCGGCGCTGGTGAAGTCGGCGTCGAACAGCGTGAAATCCGCCGGACCGCTGCCGGTCGGGAAACTGTTCGGATACAAGGAATTGAAAGGAACAAGAGTGCCGTCGATCCGGATTCCCAGGTTGCCGTCGGTTATGGCCTGATTGATTCCAAATGTCGCCCCCTGGTCGTTGCCCATGTAGAAACTGGCGGTGTAATCGCCGGGCGCGAGAACGACGTTCTGGCTGAACGACACAAACTCGCCCTCGCTGTTGGCGGCCACGGCGTATGCCCCATAGGAGCCGCTGTGCACGTTCTGGTTCGAAGGCAAGAATTGGACGTAGGTTACGCCCGGGATCGTAGCGCCGTCCGTCAGCACGCCGTAGCCCCCATTGACTCCGCCCATCGTCCAGCCGGTCAAATCGCCGGTTTCGAAGCTCGGATTCGTGAGCAGATTAACCGGGGCCGCAGAGGCCCAACCCGCGGTCAGTCCAACGATCAAAAAACAGGCGACGGTGCTTCTTACTCTCATATCTTCCTCCTCTTCACCACGTGACACGGACCAACGAAACGCAGACGACTACGTCCCCAGACCGTGAAATCTATGTCCTGTTGCGCTCAGATACAATCGGTAATGTACCAAATAGCGAGTGACAGGTCAAACAAGAAATTGCGGTGAGAACGAATCTGGGCCGCAATTCGCCCTATGTGGCCTCCTTCAGGGACGGAGGAAGTGACGCGTCTGACACTCTCCTAACCGCCTGTGTGACAGATACTTGCAGAAGGAGACTGCAGCTAAGGGTGTCCCATGACGGTTCGCAATGGGCCTACAGGCGGTCGATTCTCGAGTGCCCGCTCGGCAGAATCAAATGCACCTCTCATGCCGGTGATTGCCGATCATGGACGCTTGCAGGGCCGCCCGATCACTGTGTCTTTGATGAGACCAGCATTTCCGTGATTCTTTCAACCGCGTGCTGGTCGATCTTCTTGGCGATCCCGGTCAGGCTCACCCGGCCGGTGCTGGCGCCATCATCCCATTCCATGAGGGGTTGGGCCTCCATGCCGTAGAACTCGTAGTGAACGTCGAGCGTCGCGAATCCCGCACCGAAGCCCACGATTGCCCGCGCCGCTTTACTTCCCGGGCGGTACCCGGTGTTCTTCGTTGTGAGAAGATATCGACCCTCGCGGGGCTCAAATTCGTCTCGGGTCTCGACGGGTGCGGCCTTGTAGCCGGACCTGGTCAACCGGTTGACCAAATCACGCCCCATCCATTGCGTAAGCCTGACAAAGTACGCTTGGTTCCCTTCGCTCAATTCGGTTGGACAAGTCTGATCGCACAGAACCATGATCTCAACCGGCTCCCCTGTGCTCGTTTGGGGCGCTCGGGGTGAGGCCGCACATCCTGCAAGAAACGCCACACACACCACACAATGAATTGCTCTTGGGTGAATTCTCACGAAGCTTCTCCTTTCTCCCACGATCCCGTCCAGCGACGCCCAACACCGGCAGCGAGCCACACCACAATTCATCGACTCCCCGGACGACCGATTGTCGAGCCACATTTCATGCAATACACCACCGCGCCCGCCGCTGCAAGAAGAATCTTGACCATTCGTTGCTTCTTATATCGAGAGGGTGTCGTCAAGCAGGAAAGCGCGCGGCCCAAGCGCCGCATGCCTTTACCGCTCCGCGAATGTCGGCTCAGCCGAGGACGAAAGGCCCGCTTGCCGGAAGCCCCGGCGATGAAGTCGCGCCGGCTTCATGACAAACACGGGCAGCCGATCTGTCTGAATCGATCGGCTCCGGTTACCACCTGTCAGACGTTCTGCCTGTGGAGTGCGCAGCTCTGGCCAAATCGCCTGATTCCGGGTGTACTCCGCCGAGCCGGAGAACGGACCGGAGATCGCTCACCAGATTCCGGGCAGGAGGCGGTATGGGACTCGCTGGGCGTATTCGGCATAGCCGGGCAGTTCTGCGTGGAGGATCGAGTCCTCGCGGCCAGTTCGTATGACGAGGACCGCGACAGCAAGCCCGGCCGGGAGCAGACCGAAGATCGAGCCGACGATCAGCGGCGCCCCCAACGCCCAGAGGGCGACGCCGGCGTACCCCGGGTGGCGAATGAAGGCGTAGGGACCGGTGGTGATGACCTCGTGGTGGCGGTCGGTCTGGATGCGGACGGTTACCTCGAAGTGCGTGTTGACGAGCATGGCCCAGGTCAGGACGGCCGAACCGACCAGAAACAACAGCGTGCCCACGACGCCGGCCCACAGGCCGAGCTGCGACCAGCCATAGCGGCCGACATCCAAACCCATCACCACGGGGAGGATGTAGAATGCGAAGACACCGTACAGAATCAGCAGCGTCCGGTCCCCGGGCTTGGTGTCTTTCTTCTGTTTCCACCGGCCGCGATGGTTGACCAGCTCGGGATCGGTGATCGCCACCGGGACAACCCCGCCGAACATACCGATGAAACTCACGACGAGAAAGAGCCACGCGCGCGGCAGATCGAGCCGCCCCGCCGCCGCGAACAGCAACGCCCCCTCAACGAACGCTCCCAGAAAGGTCCCCACCAGCACGCCAATCCCCGGCTTGCCAAGCCGGCCTCGTCCGCTCTCTGTTCCCGTCGCAGCATTCATCATAAAGCTTCCCGCCGTCATATCCGCGATTCTTCGCGCGTCGCCATGCCGCTCTTCGAATCCGGCGTACCACGGCCCCGCACATAACAGAGAATCGACAATCAGTCAATCCCCACATCGTATGGACGTGCATCAACAGCGAACACAACCGGCCACGCGAAGGAGATCGAGATTCTGAAGATCGCGGCATTCGTACGGGCAGACTTGACGGGCCGTCCGGGTATCCACGCCGATGTTGCCGGCGATGACGGCTAAAAGGTTGGCTTGCTGAGCCAGGACTTGCTCGCGCCGACGGTGCCGCCGTAGGCGCCGATGTTCACGAGACCGCCGTTCGGAGAGGGCTCGTCGCCCACCGGGCGGTATACATCCCCGGCGTCGATGCAGAAGCTGGTCATCGGGTCCTGGACCCATCCGCCTGCGTCGGGATCCCAGCGACCGGCGTCCGGGTCCCAGCGGCCGGCGTCCGGGTCCCAGCGACCCGCTTGCGACTGCAAGTGGTAATCGCCCTCGACCCAGACGGTGGCGGGACCGGCCGAACCAGGCACAACGTCGGGATCGTTCACACTGACCCACGAGCCGGCCCGGGCAAACAGCGGATCGACATCAAGATTGCCCGTACCGAACCAGCCGCCCGCTATGTCGCAATGACGGATCGACGCCCGGCCCGTGCCCTCGACCAGCAGTTCCAGCGGCGCGTTGTTCCAGAGAATGGAGTTGCTCAGCGTGATCTCGCTGTCGATCGCATACATGCCTGCGCCCCGGCTGCCGCCGCGGTTGTCGGCAATCGTGCAGTTCGTCAGAAGGGCCCGGCTGTTCTCACAGTACACGGCCGCACCGTTGGCATCACTCGTGCGGCTGCCCACAATCAGGCAGTTCGCAATCGTGGGACTAGCCGCCCGGCACATGATCGCCGCCCCGCGACTGTCGGAATCGGCCGTGATGACGAACCCCTGCATGAGGCAAGACCGGTCCTCGCCGCTGACAAACCGGACCGCCGGGCCGGTCCCACTTCCTGCGAGCACGGGATACGGCTGCGGCACAGACGCGCGCGGATCGATCCCCACCAGAGCGACACGCTTGCCGAGCAGATCGAGATCCTCCGGATACGTGCCCGAGCGAACGAGGATGTAGACGCCCTCCAGCGCAGCGGCATCGAGCGCCTCCTGGATTCGGTCGAAGGGATGGCTTTCGCTGCCGTCCTCCAGCGGATCGCTCACGTTCGGATCGCCTGGCCCGGGATCGCCGACAGCGGCGGCATCGACGTACAGGATCTCGCTGTACCCCGCCGGCGGCATCGGGCGATCCTTTGGATCGTCTCCGGGATCCGGATCCGGATCATCCGCCGGATCGTCCACCCAGTTGGGATCGAGCAAGTTCGCAAACGTTGCGCGAATTTCATGATCCTGATCCATGACGACGGTGGCCGGATTGCGCGAGTCGGCGTGCGTGCCGACCCATCCGAGAAACACAAAGTCGGAATCCGCTACAGCTTCCACACGCACGCTGGCACCGTTGTCGTACGTGAACTCGCCTTCCCCGGGATTGATGACGGAGCCGCCTGTCCCCGAGGAAACCGACAAGCGCCGTGTCACGCACGGGTCATAGTCGAACGAGAGGCCCGGATTGTTCGCCAGGATCTGCGGGATATACAGCGTGCATGCGTACTCATTCAGGGGATTCGCTCGCAAGTCAAGCTGTTGAAGAGATGTCAAGTCGGTCAGAGCGGATATGTCCTCGATCTTATTGTACCGAAGAATCACCTTCCACAGCCGACTCTTGCCGGACAGGGCCGAGATATCACTGATGAAATTGTCGTGTGCATCCAACTCCTCCAGCTCGTCCAGCCCGGACAGGGCCGAGATGTCATAAATCTGGTTCCAGCGCAGCACCAGCGTCTGGAGATTCGTCGCATACTCCAGCCCGGTGATATTTGAGATTCCCCGCGCGGCCGCATGAAGGCTGGTCAACTGAAGCATATCCGTTGGGGTGGGGTCCGAGAGCCACAGATGCTCCTCCACAACCGCCTTCAATTTGGCGTCGGGGAAATGCACCGGATCTTCCGCCCGCACACGACCCTGTGGAAGCCACAGCAATACGAACGCAAATAACACCCTCTTCATACCATCCTCCTGCCTCGATGACTCGCGCCCGCCTGCGCGGGCGCGGAATTCCGGCGCCTGCACGCCTGAAATCATCACCATCCCGGGATTTCCCATCTGACCTCGTGAGGGCTCCTCCTGAGCGCGTACAATGCATTATTCTACCAGAAAGAGGGGCCTCATTTCAATGCCCCGGCCGCTCCCGCGGCCCAGAAACCTGCGAATCGGCCATGAAACCCGCATTTTGGCCACTTATTTCGACACGCCTCGACTTGGCAGAACACAGAGAATCGACAATCGCTCAATGCCCACGATGAGCTTGACAAGAACAAGGCCCATCGGGTATACTACGTTTTAGCATCTCTTGAGTGGGTGGAGAATTGTTCCGTGTGCCGGTGGGCAGGCGGCTGCCTTTCCGCCGAGCGCTGGGAGAACGGAGGGCCGATGATGGTCGAAGTGAGACGGTCGCCAATCCTGTGGACAATCCCTTTCCTGATCACCGTCTGCGTTGTCGCCTTCCCTGCCTGCGCCAAATACGGCGGGGGCAGCGGGACGGCGAATGAGCCGTACCAGATTGCCGCAGCCGCCGACTTGATTGCCCTCGGCGAGAATCCCGAAGACTACGGCAAGCACTTCAAGCTCACGGCGGACATTGACATGAACGACGTGTCGTCGGCCGACTGGCCCGGCATAGGGGGCGGCGGCATTGCGTTCCGTGGGACCTTCGACGGCGCGGGCAACAGCATCCTGCACTTCACCTCCGTCAGCCACGGACGCCAGGACGTTGGCCTCTTTGGACAGGTGCGCGGACCGGAAGCCGAGATACGCGACCTCCGACTGGTAGCCCCCTACGTTGACGCTGGAACCGGCAACTACGTCGCAGCGCTCGTCGGCCGATTGAGCAGTGGGACCATCACGGGCTGCCGTATCGAGCGCGCCTACGTCGCGGGAGACACCTTCGTGGGCGGATTGGCCGGATGGAGCGGCGGCATCATATCGCAGTGTTCCCTCGACGGCGACATTCAGGGCCGGCACACCACAGGGGGCCTCGTGGGAATCAACGGTCCGGATGCTGAAATTCGAGACTGCCACGCTGAGGCCCATGTCACCGGCACGACTCGCCTAGGCGGCCTCGTCGGGGCCTGCTGGCTGGCGCAGATTCACAACTGCTCAACCGCCGGCCAAATCGACGGGCAATCCTATATCGGGGGGCTGGTCGGAGCCAGCGAGGGCGCCATAGTCGATAATTGTTACTCCACTATGTCTACAAGTGGCCTCTCGTTGGCCGGGGGGCTGGTGGGCCAGAACGCATGGTCTTGCGACTGCAGCCGCGGCAGCAAGTTCAGCGAGATTCGCACATGCTACGCCGCCGGCCGAGTCTCCGCCGAGACCGACGTCGGCGGACTGGTCGGCCTGAACGGAGAGGGCTGCATCGTCGAACGCTCCTTCTGGGATCTTGAAACGAGCGGTCAGGCAAGCAGTGACGGCGGCGCCGGCCTGACCACGGCCGAGATGCAGGCCGTAGCGACCTACCTCCAAGCCGGCTGGGACTTCACCGAAGAGACTGAAAATGGAACCGAGGACATCTGGTGGATTCTCGAAGGCTGGGATTACCCTCGCCTATGGTGGGAGGAACTCGTCGTGGATGACTTCGAAAGCTACGACGACGATCAGAACTTGATCTTTGACACGTGGATCGACGGATGGGATATCCCGGAGAACGGCTCGGTGGTCGGTTGCTTGTGGCCGATCACGCCATGCCCTCGGATCATGCACGACGGCAGGCAGTCCATGCCGTATGACTACAACAACTCCGGCTCGGCGCATTACTCGGAAGCGACGGCGAACATCGCCGATCTGGAGGTCACGCACGATTGGACGCATAGCGGCGTCCAGACCTTATCGCTATGGTTCCTGGGCGATCCGGCGAACGATCCCGAGCTGATGTACGTGGCCTTGGCCAATCCCGAAGGCCCCAGCGCGGCCGTGCACCACAAAGACCCTAACGCAACCCGCGCGAGCACCTGGACCGAATGGAAGATCCCCCTGACAGAGTTCAGCAACCGGGGCGTGATCTTGACCGACATCGACACAATCTCCATCGGCTTCGGTGACAGAGCCGATCCGCAACCCGGCGGCTCCGGCACGATGTACTTCGACGACATCCGTCTCCACCGCCCCCTGTTTCCCCTCGCCCGCGAATAGAGAATCGACAATCGGGCACGTCCCCAGATCATAGGGAGTGCTTCATAGGCGAGCGTGGGCATGGCACCCACACCGAGCGATAACGGAACGTCGCCCCTTGTGTCGCGATCCGCGCGGTGTCGTTCATCCGACGCTTGCGCTACCGCTGCGGGAAAGCACTCGAGATGACGGCTTTCGGGGCGGGGAAGATGGTGCCGTGGTGGGCTTCGGGGGGGACGTGCACTTCATCGGTTCTGTCGGTCCAGTGGATGAGGTCTTTCGAGGTGGCTAAGCCGAAGCGGCTGGTGCGTATGCGGAATCTGTCGAAGTAGAGCCGCCATTCGTCGGCGACCTTCAGGAGCGTAGGCCCTTCCACCCACTGCTTCGGCTGGACGTTCGAGCCCGGCCCGGCCACGGGTGCCGACCACGTGAGGTTCGGATCGCTCGGCGCGTGGAACTTCGGCGGGAAGGGCTTCGTCAGATCGGCCGGCGCGGCTGTCAGCCGGATGTTCTTGCCGCCAACCTCCTCGAACTGCTCGTGCTTGACCGCCATGACCCAGCGGTCGTCGGCGGGTCCCGGCGTGCCGCGATCGTCAAACGCCAGCGCCGCGTCGATCTCGCTGCGCCCCGGATCGAAGAACACCTTCGCGTCGCTGAACCGGCGAAAGTCCGCCGTCCGCGTGCAGAACGTGCGATGCCGGCGCGTGTCGGGCTTGACCTTGCGGGCCGGGTCGTCCTCCAGCCCGCCGGAGTTGTGGCCGCCGTCGCCCTCGACGCTCGCCGTGGCCGACGACCACAGGATGAGATAGTCCTTCTGCACCGGGTCCCAGTGGACCTCGGGCGCCCAGACGTTGCGCGGCAGGTCGTCGGCGGGCCAGCTCGCGAAGGGCTGAACGCGGACCGGCTCGGACCACTGCTTGAGATCGGGCGAGGTCGCGGCCCCGAAGCACGTGCCGACCCAATTGGAGGTCCACACCATGTGGAAGATCCCGTCGCGAAAGACGATCGAGGGGTCGCGCGTGAGGTTCTGGCCCGGCCAGTCGGGCGGCGTGAAGATGGGCCGGCCCTCGTTGAGGTCGGCGAACGTCAGGCCGTCGGCACTGCACGCGAGATACACGCCCGTC
>Ga0207752_1000262_pt1 | contig 25241 bp, 23 predicted proteins | sample Pon2CUnioCityCA_6_FD_187272 | JGI IMG/M metagenome (GOLD analysis project Ga0207752, IMG submission 187272) | Marine sediment microbial community from Union City, CA, USA - Pond 2C Sediment 2 (SPAdes) | ecosystem: Environmental > Aquatic > Marine > Intertidal zone > Salt pond sediment ... | reverse complement strand
CCTTACCTGCCAGTACACGCAAGATCACAATCCATATTCATCCAGAAGACGCCGAGTTAATTCGACAGGCGTTTTCTCTAGGCAACAAAACGGATTCAGATGAATTACTCTGGAACTTAATGGAAGACCCGCTTATTACCCGTGGCGGTTGTAAAATCTCAAGTGAAAATTCACGTATCGATGCGACAGTTGAAGGTCGTTTAAACCGAATTATTAATAATCTTCTCGGTGGTGAGCGCGAGTCCGATGAATAATCCTGTCAACCCAGTACTTGAACAACATCATGACAACTGGAAGGTTCAGTTGTCGCAAATGCAAAAACGTATCGAGCATATTGATCCAGTCGCGGTTGAAGGTCGTTTAAACCGCATGGTGGGGTTAACGCTTGAAGCGGTCGGCTGCCAGGCAGTAATGGGGTCACGCTGCTTAATTACCAGCCAAAGCAGTCAACCGGTTGAAGCTGAGGTCGTGGGTTTTTCCGGTGAAAAACTGTTCCTTATGCCAACGGGTAACGTTCGCGGTATTCATCCCGATGCAACCGTGATTCCGACTCACCAGATTTACGAAGCCAATGTCGGTGATGCATTGCTTGGCCGGGTACTTGATGGTCGTGGTGTACCGATTGATGAGAAAGGTCCGTTAATTACACACGAACGTCGTGCCTTAACCGGCGAACCGATTAACCCATTAAAACGTCAACCGATTAATACACCACTTGATGTGGGGGTGCGTGCAATTAACAGTTTATTTACCGTTGGCCGCGGTCAACGCATGGGTTTGTTTGCTGGTAGTGGTGTCGGTAAAAGTATGTTGCTCGGCATGATGACCAGGTTTACTTCGGCTGATGTTATTGTGGTTGGTCTGATTGGTGAACGTGGACGTGAAGTAAAAGAATTTATCGAAGATATACTCGGTGAAGAAGGCATGGCGCGTGCCGTGGTGGTTGCAGTGCCCGCGGATCAACCGCCTGTTATGCGTATGCATGGTGCTTACCAGGCGACCAGTATTGCAGAACATTTTCGTGATGAAGGTAAAGATGTTTTATTACTAATGGATTCGTTAACACGGTTTGCCCAGGCACAACGTGAAATTGCCCTGGCCATTGGTGAACCTCCTGCGACTAAAGGTTATCCGCCTTCTGTATTTGCACAACTACCACAACTGGTTGAACGCGCAGGTAACGGTGAAAAAGGTGGCGGGTCGATTACGGCTTTTTACACGGTCTTAACCGAAGGTGATGATCAACAGGACCCGATTGCCGATAGTGCAAGGGCGATACTCGATGGTCATATTGTTTTATCCCGTGAATTAGCCGAGAGTGGTCATTACCCGGCTATTGATGTTGAAGCTTCTATCAGTCGTGCAATGAACGCGGTTGTTTCTGACGATCATATTTTTGCCGCGCAAAAATTCCGTCAGACCTATTCTGTTTATCAACAAAATAAAGATTTAATCAGTGTTGGCGCTTATGCCGAGGGTTCAAACCCTGAAGTGGATGAAGCCATTCGTCTTCACAGTAGCCAACAGGAATTTTTACGACAGGACAGACAGGAAGCCGTTAACTGGAATTCAAGCCTGGAGCAATTAGCGGGAATATGGTTAAACGCACAACAGCAAGTTTCAGAACCGGCTGAAGCACCGTTAGTACCAACTTTTTAATCTTTGAAAGTGATGAGTTATTTAAAGGGCAATTGTAATGGCAGTTAAACGTTCACAACGCTTTAAACCTATTCATAATCTTGCACAACAAAGCGAAGATGTTGCAGCACAAACCCTGGGTAAAATTCAACGCGAGTTGTCTGAACATCAATTGAAGCTTTCTGAACTGATGGCCTATCACCAGGACTATAGATCGCGTTTTAACCAGGAAGCTGAAAAAGGTATGAGCATTACCCAGGTACAGAGTTATCAAAAGTTTATCTCGCAACTGGAAATTGCGATCAGTGAACAGAAAAAACATATCGAACGTATGACCGAAGCCTGTGATTCAAGTCGAGCTGACTGGAATGCAGAACGACAAAAAACTGAAGTACTGAAAAAAGTTATTACCCGTTATGAAAAACAGGAACTAAAAGATCTCAACCGCCAGGAACAGCGCCGCTCTGATGAGTTTGTTTCTAACCGTTTCTGGCATAAAGATAAGTAAAACTCACATCTGTCATTGCGAAAGAACAAAGTGATTGACGCAATCTCATGAAAAATTACGTAAGGTTATGAGATTGCCACGTCAGGATTAAAAACAGGTTTTTAATTTCTTCTCGTAATGACCAGCCCACAAAGATTTTTTGGCACGCCCTTTGCAATTTCTATGTATGAATAGATTTTTTACGCGAGGATGCCATGTCTATACAGAGTAACCCGATACAACTGACGCCATCAGCCACTGCTGGTGCACAAAAATCGAGTCTTTCAGCAGTTGATTCAGCGAAAAATCCGGCTAACAGTGAAGGTTTAGACGGTTTTACCGCTGTTTTTGCCAGTTATGTTGAAACCGAGCCAACGGCAACGGATCAACAAATGGATGAAAACCTGACCCAGTTATTGAACCAACTTTTGCCACAAGCTGCAGGTGAAGATGGCAATACTTTGCCGCAAGCCGATGAAGCTGCGATGTGGCAAGCGCTTATGCTGCTCCAGCCTGCTGAAGAAGTGATGTCTAATACGTCAGGACAGCAACTACAAAGTATTGGCTTACTAGAGGGTCAACGTAAACCTGTTTTATCCCCGGCTATGATGAACCAGGATTATTTCAACAACCTTGCATTACAGGGTAAACAGCAGGGCAGTGAATTACCCATGGGAATGCCAACCAATAACGTGAGTGCACAACTTGCAGCAGCTCATTTTATTCCTGATAACCGGGAAACCATTTTATTAAATATGAATGAGCAGTTAGTGCCTCTACAAAATACAAACTCGAATGTCGCACAAGGCATTGCCGCCGTTGGACTCGGTACAGCAACCCAGGCCGCAACAGCGCAGACTCAAATGGCACCCTTGAACATGGGACAAAATGCATGGGAAGCAAACCTGGGACAACGCCTGCAAATGATGGTGGGTCAAAATATTCAAACAGCGGAGATCAGGCTCGATCCACCAGAGCTGGGTGCAATAGATGTGAAAATTAAAGTCACCAATGATGTCACCTCGGTCAATATTACCAGTGCACATAGCCAGGTTCGTGAAGCATTAGAAACCGCAGTGCCTCGATTAAGGGAAATGTTTGCCGAGAGTGGTTTATCACTCGGTGATGTCAATGTAAGACAGGAATCTTTTGCCCAGCATCAAAATGAGGCTCATGAAGAAGGCTCAAGTGGAACGGCTTTCGCTGAAAATGAACATGGTGATGAGCCGGTTAGTGCAACCAGAAAAATAGTAAGTGAAAATTTATTAGACGCATACGCCTGATGAATTTGTAAATGTAAACAAATATTAACTATATGAAAAATTAATAAAAGGATTAAAGCTTATTGTGTATTGGACGATGAATAAGACATGAAATAAGTATGTTTGCTGTGTAGATAGTTTTTAAGCGGCCCTGTGTGAAATGTTGCACAGGAATTGTGGGGTTAAGTCAGTTAATAAAACAGAAAGTGTGTACTCAATAGGGACGAATTGAATATACAACTTGATGAAGCTGCAACTAATATCCCTCAATAACTCATCCATTATTTTTTTGAAAAACAATATTGTTAATTTTTAGAGATAGTGTTTGTTAGCTATCAGCGAATAAGTTAGGAGATTTTTTAACATGGCCAATATATTAGCAGTAGACGATTCTGCATCTATGCGACAAATGGTGTCATTTACCTTAAAAGGTGCTGGCCATACTGTTGTTGAAGCTGTAGATGGCGTTGATGCTCTAGCAAAAGCCAAAGGTGGGAAGTTCGATCTTGTTATCTCTGATGTGAATATGCCAAATATGGACGGTATAACGCTAATCAGAGAGTTACGGGCTTTACCTAACTTTAAATTTACCCCGATGTTGATGTTAACGACGGAAAGTACAGCTGAGAAAAAGCAAGAAGGGAAAGCAGCAGGTGCAACAGGTTGGATTGTTAAACCGTTTAACCCTGACCAGTTACTTGCGACAGCTAATAAAGTGCTCGGTTAAAAAACAGGATAAAAAAATGTCTATTGATATGAGTCAATTCCTCGAGACGTTTTATGAAGAAAGTTTCGAGGGTTTAGAAATTATGGAAACTGAGTTGCTTGCTCTTGATACAGGTAGCGCAGACAGTGAAACCATTAATACAATTTTTAGAGCAGCTCATTCGATAAAAGGAGGCAGCGGAACCTTTGGCTTAAATGCCGTTGCAGATTTTACGCATGTTATGGAAACGTTATTAGACGAGATGCGTGATGGTAAACGTCAAATAACACAGGAAGCCGTCAACTTATTATTAACCACGGTGGATGTGTTACGTGAAATGCTCACCGCGTTACGTGAAAATACGCCACTCGATGATGAACGCATTAAAGTTACACATAGCCAGTTAGAGGAATTACTTGCTTCAGGTTCTACAGGAACTGCAGTAACAGAACAGTCAGACACAGCAGCAGAAGCACCCGCTTCAGTAGTTCAGGGATGGAATATCCGTTTTTATCCTCATCTCGACATGCTGAAAACCGGTAATGACCCGGTGCGCATTTTACGCGAGTTAAGCTCGCTGGGCGAAATTGAATCGACCATGGATGGCAGTTCGTTACCTGCTTTTGAAACGCTTGATCCTGAAGAATGCCATTTAGGTTGGGATATTGTTTTAAAAGGTGATGTTAGGCGTGAAGATATTGATGAAGTCTTTGCCTGGGTTGAAGACGAATGTGACTTAAGCATTTCAGAAATAGGCGGCTCAGCAGAAGCCGTTCAGGAAGATGAAGCTCCGGTTATTGAAGAAACCGTAGCACAAGCTGCACCCGCGGCGGGTATTGCTGCAGCGACACCACCGCCTGCAGCAAAATCCACTCCTACACCAGCTAAATCGAAATCCAGTTCTGAATCCGCATCAATACGGGTAGGTATTGATAAGGTTGATTCAGTAATTAACCTGGTGGGTGAACTTGTTATTACCCAATCAATGTTAAGTACACTGGGAGAGGATTTTGATAGTAAAAATTTAGGTAAGCTGGTACAGGGGCTAGAACAACTTGAATTAAATACGCGTGAACTACAGGAACAGGTCATGCGTATGCGCATGATGCCGATTAACTTTGCCTTTCAACGTTTCCCACGCCTTGTTCATGATATGAGTCAGAAGATGGGTAAGAACATCCAGTTAAAAATGACCGGTGAACAAACCGAACTGGATAAAACAGTAATGGAAAAAATTGGTGATCCATTAGTTCACCTGGTTCGTAACAGTTTAGATCATGGCATTGAAATGCCTGATAAACGATTAGAAGCCGGTAAACCAGAAACCGCAACTCTTGGTCTGAATGCATATCATCAAGGTGGCAATATTGTTATTGAAGTAACCGATGATGGTGCCGGCCTTAATGAAGAACGTGTACTGGCCAAAGCGATTGAACAGGGTTTAGTGCCACCTGATGCAGAACTTGAGCCTTCAAAAATTCATGAATTAATTTTACTCCCGGGTTTTTCTACTGCAGAAACCATTACCGATGTCTCTGGTCGTGGTGTTGGTATGGACGTGGTCGTTAAAAATATCCGTAGCCTGGGTGGTTCACTTGAAGTGTGGTCTAAACAGGGTGAAGGCAGTAAGTTTACTATTCGTTTACCACTTACCCTCGCGATACTTGATGGTCAAACGGTCGCAGTGGGTGATGAAGATTATATTATCCCACTTGTTTCTATTGTTGAATCTATCCAGTTAAAACCAGAGATGTTGAATGTAGTCGTCGGTAAAGGTGAAACCTTTAAGCTACGTGACGAGCATTTCCCCATCATCCGCTTACATAATATTTTTGGCGGTGAACCACGCACAACAGATTTAACCGAAGGTTTACTTGTTGTGGTCGAATCAGATGGCAGAAAAATGGGATTGTTTGTTGATGAGTTAAAAGGTCAACAACAAGTCGTGATTAAATCATTAGAAGTAAATTATAAACGAATCGAAGGAATATCAGGGGCAACAATTCTTGGTGATGGATCAGTTGCACTGATTATTGATATTCCAGGTTTGATTAACTTATCTAATCAAACCGAAGCGACAGCAACCGGTTCGCTGAAGAAAAGTGCATAAGGAGCTCGCTTATGTCAAACATACAGACAACAGCACAGAGTACAAATACGATGACTGAAACAGCAGAAGGCGCAAACATAGAAGGTGAAAGTCAGCAGTTTCTGACTTTTATATTAGATGATGAAGCTTATGGAGTTGAGATATTACGGGTTCAGGAAATAAAAGGCTGGACACCTGTGACACGGATTCCGAACACGCCAGAATATATGCAGGGTGTGCTTAATTTACGCGGCACCATTGTACCGATTGTAGATATGCGCATGCGCTTCAAGTTAAAACATGTTGAATATACACCGATCACAGTGGTTATCGTTTTATCGGTAAAAAGTGAAAGCGGTGAAAGGGTCATTGGCCTGGTTGTTGATAGTGTTTCAGATGTAATTGATGTGGCTGCACAGGATGTAAAACCTACTCCTGATTTTGGTACATCGCTTAACACCAAGTTTATAAATGGCATAGCGACAAGTAATGACACCATGGTGATGTTACTTGATGTCGATAAGTTATTGTCAGTAGAAGAAATGTCTGTGTTATCCCAGATGAGTGAATCTGGAGCACACTTAAGTAAAGAAGAAACGGCTGCGATAAGCCAAGGTGAGGGTAGTTAAATGAACTTTCTTTCGAATCTTTCTATAAGGATGAAAATCATCCTGCTATTAGCTGCCCCTGTTCTAGGTCTGACATTTTTTAGTGCAGATCTCGTTTATGAAAAAACTGTTATCGTTTCCGAGTTAGAGGCAGTTGAAACCGTTGCAGAACTGGCAGTTAAAGTCAGTGCCATGGTGCATGAAACACAAAAAGAACGTGGTATGACGGCGGGTTTTCTTGGCAGCAAAGGTAAAAAATTCGTAGCGAAACTGCCGGCACAACGAAAAAATGTTGATGAGAAAAAAACAGCACTTCTGGATTATTTGAAAGTATTTAACAGGGAACAGTTTTCAGAAGATTTCAACAAGCAACTTGATGCCGCGCTGGGTTTATTGAAAAACATTGAAAATATCCGTAGCAAGGTAAGTTCTCAAACAATTGCAGCAGGTGCGGCAATTGGTTATTACACGAAAATGAATGGAACATTTCTTGATTTAATTGGCAAGATGGTACATTTAACGAGTAATGGCGAAATAATGGATCACATCGCGGCCTATACTAACTTCCTGCTTGGGAAGGAACGTGCGGGTATTGAACGTGCGGTACTTTCAAATACCTTTGCCAGGGATAATTTTGGACCTGGTATGTTTAAAAAGTTTGGTACGCTTGTTTCTGAACAAAATACCTATGCTAATGTTTTTAAAACTTTCGCAACTCATGAAGCGATTGAATTATTTAATAAGAAAATGCAACACCCATCGGTTGCCGAGGTGCAACGTATGCGTGATATTGCATATGCAAAAGCAAATCAGGGCGGCTTTGGTATTGATGCCGGTGTCTGGTTTAACACGATTACCAAGAAAATAGGCCAGTTAAAACAAATGGAAAACTGGTTATCTGAAGATCTTGTTTCTTATGTACATAAGGCAGATGTTCAGGCCAGGTTTGAACAAATTATGTTCCTGCTTATTGCCCTGATCTGTGGTGCACTGGCTCTATTCCTGGGTTACTTTATTTCACGTAATATTTCCAGTTCATTAGGTCAAACACTCTCTGCATTAAAAGATATAGCTGAAGGTGAAGGCGACTTAACCCGACGTTTGAATGAAAGTGGACGTGATGAAATTGCCCAGGTTGCAATAGCATTTAATAAATTCTCTGGAAAGATAGAAAACATGGTTGCTGAAATTAAACATTCAGCCAACTCGATTGATATTTCCAGTAATGAAATTGCCAAAGGAAACCTGGATCTCAGCCAGCGTACAGAAGAACAAGCATCATCACTTGAAGAAACAGCTTCAAGTATGGAAGAGATGACATCTACCGTAAAACAAAACGCGGATAATGCACGTCAGGCCAGTCAACTTGCGCTGACAACACGCGAAGGTGCTGAAAAAGGTGGCAGCGTTCTGCACCAGGCAGTTAATGCCATGGCGGAAATTTCAAGCAGTAGTAAAGAAATTGCAGACATAATTGGTGTGATTGATGAAATTGCATTCCAGACAAATCTACTGGCTCTTAATGCTGCAGTAGAAGCCGCAAGAGCAGGTGAGCAAGGACGAGGCTTTGCTGTTGTAGCCAGTGAGGTTCGTACCCTGGCTGGTCGAAGTGCAGATGCAGCAAAAGAAATTAAAGAGCTTATTAATGACAGTGTTCATAAGGTTGAAATGGGTAGTAAGTTAGTGGATGAGTCCGGTCAGACCTTAGAAGAGATTGTTTCAGGTGTTAAAAAAGTCACCGATATCATTGCTGAAATTGCAGCATCAAGCCAGGAACAGGCTAATGGTATTGAGCAGGTAAACAGTGCTGTAATGCAAATGGATGAAATGACACAGCAAAATGCAGCGCTGGTTGAAGAAGCCAGTGCCGCAAGTGTTTCTATGACTGAACAATCACAGGCGTTATCACAAATGGTTGCTCAGTTTAAAGTAACCGAGATTCGAGGTTCAGGCTCTGGCCATAGCGCTGTTGCTTCAGTAGCAAAGACAACTTCAGCTGCACCCATCAAAAGAGAAATTAAAACTACAGCACAAGAAAGAAAACCTGCTGAACCTGTAGAACGAGAAACACGTAAGCCTGTAGCTCGTCAACCGGCTAAAGCGACAAGTTCGATAGATGATGATTCAGAGTGGGATGAGTTTTAAAAGTCCTTTTTAATATAAAAATACTGATGAGAAATAAGTTAGTGGAGAACAAACTATGAAAATCAATACACCTGTCACAGGTAATGAACAGCATTTCAGTGATTCAACAGAAATTATTTCTACTACTGATTTAAAAGGTATTGTTGATTCTGCTAATGAAGACTTTATGCAGATCAGTGGATTCGAAACAGATGAAATCATTGGCAAGAACCATAACCAGGTTCGTAATCCTGAAATGCCGCCTGAAGCATTTGCTGATTTATGGACCCACTTGAAAGCAAACAAACCCTGGATAGGCATGGTTAAAAACCGTTGTAAAAATGGTGATCATTACTGGGTCGATGCTTATGTAAGTCCTATGTACATCGATGGCAAAGTCACGGGTTACCAGTCTGTTCGTGCCAAGCCTAAAAGAGAATGGGTCGATCGTGCCACTAAGCTTTATGCAAAAATTATGTCTGGCAAGTCTGATGAAGATAAACGTCGTTCAAAGCTGGACAATGTTAGTTTAGGTCGGTTCAATTTTGGTATAGGCACTAAAGTCAGTATTGCTGTTGCTTCAGTCTTAGTACCATTACTCATTATATTCAGTATCTTCGGTAGTAGCTTAGGTTGGCCTTTATTCGTAGTCGGTGGTGTTATTGGCCTGGCGGCAACTCATTTTGCTGTTCGGCATACATTAAGACATCTTGTGCGATTCTCAAAAGAATCAAAAGCGGTGGCGGATAATTTGTTAGCACAATATATCTATACTGGTACCACGGATGAAGTGGGACAGCTTCAATATGCTTTAACCTTTGCGCAGTCAAAATTACGTACAGCGATTGGCCAGGTTAAGGCATCTTCAGATGTCTTGCTACGTACCGCGGCAGAAATTGAAAGTGGTAATACAGATTTATCTCAACGTACTGAAGAACAAGCCTCTTCCCTGGAAGAAACTGCATCAAGTATGGAAGAAATGACCTCTACGGTTAAACAAAATGCGGATAATACGCGCCAGGCGAACCAGTTAGCCGCAAGCACACGTGACCAGGCTGAAAAAGGTGGAGCTGTTGTTGCTAAAGCAGTAACTGCAATGAGTGAAATCAATGAAAGTAGCAAAAAGATTGCAGACATTATTGGTGTAATTGATGAAATCGCATTCCAGACTAACTTACTGGCATTAAATGCAGCAGTTGAAGCAGCCCGTGCCGGTGAACAAGGTCGTGGTTTTGCCGTTGTTGCCAGTGAAGTACGTACGCTTGCTGGACGAAGCGCTGATGCTGCTAAAGAAATTAAAGGCTTAATCAGTGATAGCGTTGAAAAAGTCGAGCAAGGTAGTGAACTGGTTGATGAGTCAGGTAAAACGCTTGAAGAAATAGTAAATGGCGTCAAAAAAGTAACAGATATTATTGCTGAGATTGCCGCTTCAAGTCAGGAGCAGGCAAATGGTATCGAGCAAGTAAATAGTGCCGTGATGCAAATGGATGAAATGACGCAACAAAATGCTGCGTTGGTTGAAGAAGCGGCTGCAGCAAGTTCAGAAATGACCGGTAAAGTAAAATTATTATCTGGTTTAGCGCTGCAGTTTAGAATGGAAGATAACGGTTAAAAGTACAATTTATAAATTTAACTCCGGAGATAAAAGGTAATGCGTCTTTTTGCGGTTATCAATCAGAAAGGCGGTGTGGGTAAAACTACAACAGTTGCCAACCTGGCATATGCACTTGCTGAACGAGGTAAACAGGTAACAGTTATTGATCTTGATCCTCAAGGATCATTATCTGCAAGTCTTGGTGTTGAAACACACGGTATGGCAGGCATCGATGAAGTCCTGATGGATGAGTCTGAAATTAATGATGTTATTCAGCTTGCCCGTGAAAACCTTTACCTTGTTCCAGCTGGAAGTAAATTGGGCCAGATTGAACAAATGAGTGAAGGCTCATCTGCCCAGGCGAAAAGATTAAATTCGGCATTAAAAGAATTAGAAGGTCAGGACTTTGTTTTTATTGATTGTCCGCCTGCATCAGGTTTCCTGGTGATTAGTGCATTGTATGCCGTTGAGGAAGTAATTATTCCCGTGGCCAGTGAATATTTATCATTGCATGGTTTGTCCCATTTAATGGGGACATTTCAAATGTTTGAAAAATCACTGGGGAAAACGTTCAAAGAATGGGTTGTGGTGACGCGTTTTCATACCCGGCGTAAGCTGGCGCAGGATGTATACCATGCATTAATTGAACATTTTCCGAAAAAGGTTTTATCGACCCCGATACGTGAAACATCAGCCCTCGCTGAAAGTCCAAGCTTTGGACAAACAATTTTTGAATACCGGGGCAACAGTAATGGTGCAGAGGATTATTTTTCGCTCGCGACTGACTTATTAGAAGGTAGGACACTGTAATGGCAAAGAAAAGTAAATCGATGATTGGGCATGATCCATTAGCATGGTTAAAAGATGATGCTGAAGATGCGGAAATCATTGAAGAAGTAAAATCTAAACCAAAGGCGAAAAAGAAAGCGACCAGGAAAAAGTCATCAAAACCTAAAGCAGATGAAGTTGATATAGATGATAAAGTGTTTGAACTTCAATCAGTGCAGGATATCTCGGCAGTTGCTGAGCTCCATGAAGAATTAAAGACACTATTCAAACATGAAAAAGTTATCCTGGATGTATCAAATATAGAGCGTATTGATACGACTTCTCTGCAGCTACTTTATGCCTTTATCGAGGAAGCAAAAGTGAATAATGTTGAAGTTGCATGGCGCTCACCGTCTGAAGCAATGACGAACTCAGTAAATTTACTTGGCATGGAAGAAGTGTTACATCTCAGCAATGTTGCATAATTGCTTAACGATTATTAACAAATATTTAATTGCCTGTCGGATCACTAAATGTAAATATACTTATGTTTAGAGGTTGTTTATTGGGCACACTGTAAGGATTTAAACTATGGTCGCAACATCTGTTTATGACCGGGAATTTACATTTAGCGAAAAAGATTTTCATTTTATTCGTAATTTGATTAGTGACCGAACCGGGATTGTACTCGCTGATCATAAAGTTGATATGGTTTATGGTCGCCTATCCCGTCGTTTACGTGAACTTAACCTGGCCAGCTTTGATGAATATCTATCGAGCCTGAAGCATGATGAAAAAGAGCTCATTAATTTTATCAATGCATTAACAACTAACCTCACCGCTTTTTTTCGTGAAAAGCACCATTTTGATTTCATGAAGTCAAAGTTACTTCCCGAACTAATCACGAAAAAGAAAAATAAACGATTACGTATATGGTCTGCTGGCTGCTCGTCTGGTGAAGAGCCGTACACGATCGCAATGACGGTTAAAGAACTCATTCCTGATAACCGCGGCTGGGATGCAAAAATCCTGGCGACTGACCTGGATTCAAACATGGTACGCAAGGCACTTAATGGAATTTATACTGAAGATCGTGTCAACGGCTTAACTAAAGATCAAATGAGAAAGTGGGTCGGTAAAGGAAGTGGCGATCATTCCTCAATGGTAGAGATGTCTGACGATTTAAGGAAGATGATCACCTTTAAGCAACTCAATTTAATGCATGAGTGGCCGATGAAAGGCCCTTTTGACATTATCTTCTGTCGCAACGTCTTGATTTATTTTAATAAGGAAACACAGGCGATGTTGTTTGATCGATATGCAGACATGTTAGCTGATGATGGTCACTTGTTTATTGGGCATTCTGAGTCAATGTATAAAATATGTGATCGTTTTCAGCTTCTTGGTCAGACTATTTATAAGAAGATTAAATAGCATATGATTAATGAAAATCTATCGTTACCACCTATGCAGCGAGAACTGGATGGGTTTCAGGATATAAAACGTTACTGGGATAAAACTAATAATTGCTATGCAGCTAAAATTTTACCAGGTGAATATTACGTTACAGTTCATGATGAAGTTATTGTTACGGTATTAGGTTCATGTGTCTCAGCCTGTATTAGAGATACTGTTTTTGGAATAGGTGGTATGAATCATTTTATGCTGCCATTAAATAAAGGCGATGATCCCAATTCATTTGGTGGCGCAGGTATATCCGCACGTTTTGGTAACTTCGCCATGGAACAAATGATTAATGATATTCTGAAAAATGGTGGACGGCGTGAAAACCTTGAAATAAAGGTCTTTGGTGGCGGTCGGGTATTAAAAAATATGTCTACCCTGGATATTGGTCAAAAGAATATTGATTTTATTTTGCAGTATATAAAAGATGAATCATTAAAGCTTATAGCAAAGGATTTAGGTGATGTTTATCCACGCAAGGTTTTATATTTTCCTGTAACAGGAAAGGTGAGAGTGAAAAAACTTCGTTCATTGCACAACAACACTATTATTGAACGTGAAACTAATTACAGTAAAGAGATTGCGAAAGAACCTGTTTCGGGCGATATCGATCTTTTTTAATAAGAGTAAAAGTTATTTAAGATGATTAAAGTTTTAATAATTGATGATTCTGCCTTAGTAAGACAGTTACTGACAGAAATCTTTAATTCTGATCCTGATATTACTGTTATTGGTACTGCCCAGGATCCCTACGATGCGCGTGAAAAAATTAAAAAACTTAACCCGGATGTATTAACACTCGATGTTGAAATGCCAAAAATGGATGGCATTACATTTTTATCCAACTTAATGCGCTTACGTCCCATGCCGGTAGTGATGATTTCAACGCTGACTGAAAAAGGTGCGGATGTAACTTTTGAAGCGCTAGAAATCGGCGCGGTCGATTTTGTTTCCAAACCTAAAATTGATGTCGCGGTTGAGTTAAAGGAATACTCGAAGGAAATATGTGAAAAAGTTAAAACAGCCGCGATGGCAAAAGTCTCTGCAATTCCTGAACGGCGTAAGGCAGCAAAACCAGCGAAACTAGAAGTCGCGCCAAAACTTTCTGCCGATGCCGTTCTTGAAAAACGTAGTGGGCCATCGAAGTTAAAAACAACGGAAAAAATTATTGCCCTCGGTGCTTCAACAGGTGGAACAGAAGCAATTAAAGAAGTGCTTATACGCATGCCAGCTGATTCCCCTGGTATGGTAATTAGCCAGCATATTCCGGAAGCGTTTAGTAAACCCTTCGCTGAGCGTATGGACAAAAATTCAGCCATGACGGTATTTGAAGCCACCGATGGGCAACAAATCTTGCCGGGCCACGTCTATATCGCGCCGGGTAATCGGCACTTATTAGTTGAGCGAAACGGTGCCCGCTATGTTTGCCGTTTGAATGACGGTCCTGTCGTAAACCGGCATAAACCAAGTGTCGATGTGATGTTCCGTTCGGTAGCGCAGAATGTTGGCGCAAATGCGATTGGTGTTATCCTGACAGGGATGGGGGCAGATGGAGCTGATGGACTGAAAGAAATGCTGGAAAATGGTGCTAAAACACTCGTTCAGGACGAGAAAAGTTCCGTTGTGTGGGGGATGCCCGGTGAAGCATACAAACGTGGAGCAGCCTCAGATCAGTATCCAATTGAACAAATTGCAAAAGAGTTGTTAAAACGCGCGCGGGATTAAAATCCTTTCTCCTTCATGTCCTATACTTTAAAAAGCTTGTTTTTTGAGCAAATAAAATAGGCATGGATTGTGCATTATTTAACGTGAGATGGAGCGATTTATCGAATAGTTAAATAAGGATATCTTTGTCTGTTTTTGAGCAAAAACGCTCGTGATATAAGGTGGAAAGGCGAATTATGTATCCAATAGCCGAGCCGATGATGGCTGATAATTTAATAGAAGAACATTCAGGGTTGGTAAGTAAAATTGCTTACCATTTAGCGGCAAGATTGCCGGCAAGTGTTGTCGTGGATGACTTAATCCAGGTTGGCATGATTGGCCTGCTTGATGCGTCACAACATTATGATCCTTCACAGGGCGCCGCTTTTACTACTTATGCCACGATTCGAATTCGCGGTGCCATGCTTGATGAATTACGGCGCAATGACTGGGCACCGAAGTCAGTTCATAAAAAACAACGTGACTTAATGAAAGTAGTATCAAGTATCGAGACCCGCACCGGGCGAGAAGCCAGGCCTAAAGAAATCGCGGCTGAAATGGGTATCTCGATTAATGAATATTTTGAGCTTGTCCAGGAAAGCAATGCCTGTCGTATTTTAAGTTTTGTTGACCTGGGTGCAGACGATGACTCCATCCATGATAGTTCAAACGTAGCTCAACTTAACCCGGTCGATGGGTTACAAAAACAACAGTTTCGTGAGCAGCTTGTTACCGCGATTCAGATCCTTCCCAAGCGTGAAAAATTAATTATAAGTTTATATTACGATGAAGAACTGAATTTGCGTGAAATTGGTAAGGTACTGGATGTCAGTGAATCACGGGTTAGCCAGTTGCTTGGACAGGCACACTTACGAATGCGGAAATTTATCGCCGAAAAATTTCCAAACATGAGAGAGTAAACCGTTATAAAGTTTTAGAAACTACTTGTCATAAAAGCTAATAAAATTCACTTAAAATTTAAATTCGATCAGCTGATAAGTTATTGTCACTGAAGATAAAATCACCATATTACTATTCGGTAATATTCTTTATGTCATATGAATTAAATATGACAAGCCTCAATAAACATCTATACTCTGTACTACTATAAAAATAAACACTCTAAATCACACTATATAAATAGAGTATTAAGAATATCCTGTGATACGCGTCTCGGTTTATCAAGGTCATCCTAGCTAAACTCATTAAGTATTAGCAGTATATGGAATTGCCAGCTTACTGGCAGATAAAAGGGGGTCAGAAATGACGTTAAATGATGTATTTATGATTGTGCCATCGAGTGCTGCATTATCAGGTGCAATCTGGTTTGTAGTATTAACCGTTATATTTTATATGGCCAGGAGTCATGCCCATAAAGGAATCATTTCTTTAACCGAGGCAATCCATAATTCTTTTCGCTTAAGTGCGCGTTCAGTAAAACATTTACGAGATATTTTAATCACGCGTAACCGTGATGTGTTACTTGCACAAGGTCGTGAAGCGACTGAGCGTATTATTGAACGTGAATTTGAACGTATAGATGCAACCGTTCGCAAAGACCTGTCGGAATATCCTGCTTTACATCGTCATTTAAATGAAGAAGTGACTAACATTGACGAAAGCTTTAAAGAAAGTACCGACGTACCACCGACGCCACCTGCGTGGGTAAAAGCAGTTGAAGCGGTTGCCAAGATTCCGGCTGCAAAAGGTGATCCTACTGTCGGTAATATTCTTGAAGATATTCACCAGTCATTAATTAAATCAAGTACCCGCGCTTTAGATGAGTATCGTAAAGCAAGCAGCAAGCGTCACCAGTTATTACAAAAAATGATGCCACACTGGCGTAATGTTTTAAAAGCATTACAACAGGTTGATAAATCAGTAAACAGCTTGCTTTCACGTTCCGTTACCATTGATCGTTTAATGCATGATTATGAAGATATATTAAAAGGTACAGATAAAGCGCAACGCATGTTGTCATCATCTTCAATGACACAGTTTTTTATTGCTGGTTTCGTACTCGCAATAGCTGTTGGCGGTGCTTTTATCAACTTTAACCTGATAGCACGCCCGATGTCAGAAATGGTGGGCGGTGCTGATATGTTAATGGGATTTAAAACCTCCAGTGTTGCCGCATTGGTTATTATCCTGGTTGAAATTTCACTGGGATTATTCTTAATGGAATCATTGCGCATTACCCGCTTATTCCCGGTGATAGGTGCGCTCGATGACAAGATGCGGGTCAAGATGATCTGGATTACCTTTATCTTCCTGTTTGCGCTAGCCAGTGTAGAGGCTGGATTGGCCTATATGCGGGAAATATTAATGCAGGATGATAGTGCAACCAGTGCTGCCCTCAGGGGAGAGGCCGCAGTAGCAGAGGTAGAAAATTCTGCTTTGTGGATCACTACCGCATCGCAAATGGGCTTAGGTTTTATTTTACCTTTTGCATTAACGTTTGTTGCAATCCCGCTTGAATCTTTTATTCATTCTTTGCGTACCGTTTTAGGCACAGCTCTTGTTGCTTTATTACGTGGATTAGAGTGGTTGTTAAGGTTCGTTGGTAACATGGCACGCTCGTCAGGAAAGATATTTGTACATACTTATGACTTCCTGATATTTTTACCGGTAGGCATTGAAAAGTTTGTGAAAAATAATAAAAAAGAAGGCGGCAAGCAAAGTGCCGGCTCAAATGTTGGAGGCGTATTATGAAAATAGGACAAAAACCCTATTTGATCTTTTTAGTTGTTGCGGCATTTTTCTTACAGTCATGCAGCGATGGGCCAGCTGTTCCAAACACACGTGGTGTGTACATGTTACTTGATACTTCGGGAACATATACAAAAGAACTGAAACAGGCGCAAAGAGTCATTAACTATGTTCTTTCTCAACTTGATTCTGGTGATTCATTTGCCGTTGCCCGGGTTGATACAGGCAGTTTTAGTGAAAAGGATATCGTTGCCAAGGTTTCCTTTAAAGATCAACCGAGTAAGGCGAATGCTCAGAAGCGTGTCTTCCGCGATAAGATCGACAAGTTTGTAAAAACGGTGAAGGGCAGTGCTTATACTGATATTACCGGTGGTATTTTACAAGGCATCGAGTTTTTAAATGAAGCGGGAACCGGCCACAACACCATCCTTATATTTTCTGATTTAAAAGAAGAACTGAGAAAAGGTTATAAACGTGATATCCCGTTAACCGTAACAGATTATTCCGTTGTTGCGCTTAATGTAACCAAGTTACGTTCTGACAATATTGATCCACGGGAATACCTCGACAGGCTGGAGAAATGGCGCCTGAAAGTTGAGTCTGGTGGTGGGGAATGGCGTGTAATAAATGATATGGCCCGCCTTGAAAAAATACTGGTGAGAAAGTAAAAATAACCTTATTTTTAGATAACTTAACCCTAACAAAGCCTGATATTTTCAGGCTTTGTTATTTCTATAGAGTTGAAATTGAATTAAAGAATATGCAATAGTTGGCCGACATATCTAATGTATATTTGAAGTTTGAGCATATTTTTAAAAGACATCGCAGTTAGAGTCGTACCCACATATGAGCCACACAATAGTACAAACACGCAATAAAGAGCCCATGTGGTTTTTTGAACATAACTACAGTTATTTCAGGGAATTATTTCCTGAAATTATTGAGTTATATTCAGGTAAGCTCATCTATCAAGACTCACTTAAAACGATTAAAATTAAATGTATTGAATTCAGCCGCTATACTACGCTGGTTTCACTCTCCCTGAGTTTTTCAGAATGTCCACAAATTGAACCCATCGATATGACGATTCGTTTATATCACGATGCTCAGCTTGCGGATGTTGTTTCGTACCAGAACATTAGTCCCCTGGTTGCCCCTTATTTTTCGGCAGACAAGAACACCGCTGAAAATCATAAACGTCAAGCCAATATACTACTTTATGAAATACTTTCTGGCTGTGCTAAGTCGGGTCATACTAAACTCGACTCCATGCAAACAGCATAAAAACGATGGATGGTTTTTAAATGGAAATAACTAACCTGACAAAGATAGCTTCACATTTTCTGTTACTGATTTTTTCAAATTCCGTTTTCTCAAACACCATAGAAGAAGCAATCGAAGCAGAACAAAATAACCAGGACAAGGCTGCTGTTGAAATCTGGACTAAGCTTGCGGCAAAAGGAAATGCAATTGCGAAGTATAACCTTGCCAGGCATTATACAAGTGGAAAAGGTGTTGCTAAAAATGCACAACAAGCGAATAACTGGTTAAAGCAGGCAACACAATCTGGATTGACCCAGGCATATACAAGCTTAAATAAAAAAGCCCTAACACCAGGAAAAGGTGTTCACCTGACGTTTAAATCTGGCCCCTTATACTGGCTAAAAGATCAAAAACCGAATATGTATACATTGCAACTTGCCAGTAGTCGCCGTGAAAAATCGATTATCAAACTTTATGAAGATAATTTTTTAAAAGGTAAAGGTGGCTATTATCGATATCAGCGAGAGGGCGTTGAACGTTACGCGTTAATTTACGGCACTTACCCAACTGTCGCCGATGCAAAAAATTCTATTAAAGATTTGCCCAAAGGCTTACGCAATAAAACGCCGTGGGTAAGAAAAATAAAAAGACTGCAAAAGATTAGTAAATAGTCACTACTGAATAAAAGTTTATATAAATAAAAAAGGGTTATATCTATCGATATAACCCTTTTTTATTTGTGAATTAGGGGCATATATAATGCACTGAAAGATTAAAACACTGCTTCCTTATATACCTGTCTGATATAAGCCAACTATTTGTTTTTCTTAGAAATTTTATATTGCACTCCTTGCATTATCCATTTATGCGTTTTACAGTAACCTTACAGCTTGGGTGGACTTTATTGATCTGGATCAAAATTAAATCACATAAGTTTGAACTAGTTTAGTATTTGCCTATATTTATATATAACCATGTGTAAATACTGATATTGGTAAAAAACAACAGTCGAAAGGTGTTGTTTAACAAGACAATCCCTTCAGGCTGTAGATATAAGGGGTTATAAAATGAGCAGATATAACATAAGGTGGTTTATAGCCGTCATGGTGTTAAGTATGTTCAGCTTTACTTCGGTATTCGCTGCTACTTCCACTGCAGATCACAGCAAGTTTAAAGAACTCGATAAAAATTTTTCATCTGCCCCTGAAGTAACAAAAGCCTGCCTCACATGTCATACCGAAGCCTCCAAACAAATCCATAAAACCAAGCACTGGAAATGGGAATTTTTAAACCCGGAAAACAAACAACGTCTTGGTAAAAAAAATATCCTGAATAATTTCTGTATTACCCCCCAGTCTAATTGGGCCGGTTGCACTGCCTGTCATATTGGATACGGCTGGAAAGATGAAAAATTTGATTTCACGGCAGAAGAAAGAGTCGATTGCCTGGTCTGCCATGATACAACCGGTGGCTATAGCAAACCGCCGGGTAAGGCTGGATACCCTGCTGATTATGTAAAGCTTAAAAAAGTAGCGCAAAATGTTGGTAAAACCAGTCGTGATACCTGTGGTGCCTGTCACTTTTATGGTGGCGGTGGCGATGGTGTAAAACATGGGGATCTGGATAGTTCTTTAGCTATGCCCGATGCTGATCTTGATGTCCATATGGATGCACTCGGCGCAGATTTTACCTGTTCAACCTGCCATGCAGGCTCAGGTCATGATGTAGTCGGTAGTCGCTATACACCAACGGCTAAAAATACTGAAGGTTATCTCATGCGCGGTAAGCCTGATCGTGCTAAGTCGGCTACCTGTCGATCATGCCATGACAATAACCCGCATTCTGGCAAGCATGAAAAAATGAACCAGCATGCGAACAAAATTGCCTGTCAGACCTGCCATATCCCTACTATTGCACGTGGTGGCGTGGCTACTAAAATGACATGGGATTGGTCAACAGCAGGTAAGCTAACTAAGGAAGGCAAGCCGCTAGTTAAAAAAGATAAAAGCGGACATGTTGTTTATCACGGCAAAAAAGGCGACTTCACCTATGGCGCCAATATCCCGCCAGAATATACCTGGTTTAATGGGAAAGTTCGCTATACCACCCTGGATGATGAAGTTAAGAAAAAGGGTGAAGTAACACCGATTAATCATTTCGATGGCAGCCCTACCGATGGCAAGTCCCGCATCTGGCCGGTTAAAGTCTTTCGCGGCATGCAACCCTATGACCCGGTAAATAAAACACTGGTGGTACCTCATACCGTAGGTAAGGATGATACCGCATTCTGGGCAAACTTTGACTGGGATAAAGCGATTACTGAAGGAATGAAAGTGGCTGGTCGTCCTTTCTCAGGTAAAGTCGACTTTATTAAAACACAGATGAGCTGGCCCATTACCCACATGGTTGCTCCCGCAGAAAATGCCCTTGGCTGTGAAGACTGCCATAGCAAGAACGGACGCTTACAGGGTATTGAAGGAATTTATATTCCTGGACGTGATTCCACTGAGTGGCTGGATAAAATAGGCTGGACTCTGGCAATACTAAGTTTACTTGGTGTGCTGATGCACGGTGCACTCCGCTTCTTTACTCGCGGTAAGGGAGGACAATAAAATGGCTGAACGTATATATATCTTCAAACGCTTTGAAAGGTTCTGGCACTGGTCGCAGGCAGCATTAATCATGTTTTTAATGCTGACAGGCTTTGAAATTCATGGCACGTATAAAATATTTGGCTATGAAGATGCTACTGGCTATCACACCATAGCTGCATGGTCTCTTGTTACACTCTGGGTGTTTGCCGTGTTCTGGCACTTCACCACTGGTGAATGGAAACAGTATATTCCTACAATGCAAAAAGTGGATGCGATGTTTAAATATTACCTCACTGGTATATTTACACATGCCCCACACCCATTTAAACAAAGTGTGCGCCGTAAACATAATCCATTACAACGCCTGGCTTATCTCTTTTTCTGGCTGGTGATCTCACCCACAATTTGGTTCTCTGGTTGGTTCTATCTTTTTTACGCTAACTGGGCTGAGTGGGGACTCGACTCTTTATTATCACTTGAGTGGGTCGCGTTCTTTCATACCTTTGGGGCTTTTATGGTGCTTATCTTTTTTATAGCACATGTGTACCTGGCTACTGCCGGCCATACAGTTATGTCCCATATAAAAGCCATGATTACAGGTTGGGAGGAAGTTGAATAATACGTTTTAGCGTTAACCAAATTTTAACTATTACTATTGAAAGTTATTCTGTGAAAACAGAATCAAAAGGAGTTATGTTATGAATAGATATAAAAAAGTTCTTGCTGCATGCATGGCAGGTGTACTGATGAGTCCTTTTATAGCCCAGGCTGATGGTAACTGGAAGAAAGGCCGTATTTACTACCGCATGGTATGTACAGCCTGTCATAAAGATCATGCAGGTGGCGCAATTCCACCATCAACAAAAACCATCGCAGAGTGGAAAGCATATGTTAAAGCTGACAGTCATGCCAAAGGAAAAGACAAGCTAAGTTACTATGTAAGTAAAGAATACCGTGAAAGCATTAAAGCCACTAACCGGGCAGCTGCTAAATTTCTCAAAGTGCCTGATGCAAGTTTATTGGCTGATGTAAAAGCCTTTGTAGTTTATGGCGCAAAAGATTCTGATAATCCAGCGCGTTGCAACTAACTACCCGTTGTAAATAAAAACCATAATCATAATTACAGGGGAGACAAAAGCATGAGCGATGATGCAGGACCTGCCTGGTTAAAAGGATTTAAAGAAGACTATAAACTCATCTTCATGGATGAGTGGTCGCCTTATATTGGCGCGACATTGTTAGTCATCATCATGGCTGTATTGATGGGCTCAGGTATGTTCTGGGGTGTGTTTGGCGGCATTAAGCTCTGGGGTGATTACCTTAACAATGCCATTGGACTGGGTCCTTTATTAGGCATTAAGGCCGATCTGGAAAATGTCCTCATGCATCGTATATCGCTGCTGGATATTACGCTGGTAATAGGTGCATTCAGTGCTGCACTGTTCTCACAGCAGTTTCGCGTAAATCGCCCACCTAAGCTTGAGTTTATTTGGGCAGCACTGGGCGGTACATTAATGGGCACCGGGGCAACATTAGCAGGCGGCTGTACCACCGGTGGATTTTTTGTTCCCTTAACATTTTCATCTTATGCAGGCTGGGCCATGTGGCTTGGTTTGCTTATCGGTGCGGTCATCGGTTTAAAGTTATTATTATGGACCATGGAAAATATTACCTGGGGCATGAATGCTCCCCCGGTGAAGCCAGCGCGCTTTAAACAGTTCTACCCCTGGATAGGTGTCATCGTTGTTATATTAGTTATTGCCTGGGCTATAAGCTGGTGGGATTCTGGTGATGCTAAAAAAGGCACGCGTGCCTTACTCATAATCGCAGGTTTTGGTATCGGTTTTATTCTGCACCGTTCACGTTTTTGTTTTTCCCGGGTCTTCAGAGAACCCTTTATGACGGGTGAAGGTGAAATGACTAAAGCAATGATACTGGCCATTGCGTTAGGTGCACCGGTAGGTGCAGCCTTGATCGCTAAAGGTACGGTTGATCCCTATCTCGCCATTCCTTCACGCTTCTGGATAGGTTCCATCTTGGGTGGATTCATATTTGGTGTCGGTATGATATTTGCCGGTGGCTGTGCTTCAGGTTCATTGTGGCGCGTAGGTGAAGGTCATTTGAAACTGGTTGTTGCTGTTATATTCTTCGGCTGGGGAGGTTCCACAGCCAGCGCCATATTTAATAAGTTTGGCTTATTAACAACCGGCTTTGATCTAGATTTTATGGATGGGATGGCGGAAGTTACGCCACTAGGGGTGCAGGCATTTATGCGTGACATGATGGGTGGATGGGGAGGTCCACTGTTACTAACTTATAGTTTGCTATTGGTTTGGTATGCGTTTGTTCGTTATAACGAATCCACTAATAAGTTTACTGTATTGTAATTTATAGAATAATTTAAATAAGTTGTATTAGGAGATCAAAATGAAACTCAAACTTGGATTTTTAATAACTATGCTGACCATGCTTGTTCTAAGTGGTTGTGCCAGTGGACCAACACCACAACCAGGTTGGTATCCCAATTTAGTTAGCTACAATGAAATTAGTAAACATGCTGTACTGCCAAGACCGGAAGACGTAACAATTATTGATGCAAGACCGGGCAAACGTAAATATTCTAAAGGCCATATTCCAGGCGCTATCAATATTTTCGATAAAGACTTTGACAAGATGAAAGCTAACTTGCCTGCAGACAAAGCTAGCCTTCTTATTTACTACTGTGGTGGCGTTAAATGTATGTTGAGCCACAAGTCAGCCTTTAAAGCTGAAAAACTTGGCTACACTAATATTAAAGTCTATGCAGAAGGCTTCCCGGACTGGAAGAAGAATGGTGGACTGGTAGCAGTATCTATTCCCTACCTGAAGAAACAAATGGCAAGCGATCCTAACATCGTCATAGTCGATTCACGCCCTAAAAAACGCAAATACGATAAAGGTCATATCCCAGGGGCTATCAGTATTTTCGATAAAAACTTTGACAAAATGACTGATAAGTTACCTGCTGATAAATCTACGCCTTTATACTTTTACTGCGGAGGTTATAAGTGCAAGTTAAGTTCTAACTCTGCCAACAAAGCTGTAAAGCTGGGCTATAAAAAAGTAAGAATTGTTCCTGCAGGTTATCCTGGATGGAAAAAAGCTTATGGTAAAGGTGCTACATTTAAGGCCCCAAAAGTTAAGGCTGGCAAAGATAATGGTACTATCTCAATAGCGTCTTTCAATGAAATCTATAAGAAAGCACCAGAGACACTGTTACTGGTAGATGTTCGAGATCCCGGCCCGTTTAAGAAAGCAACATTCAGAAATGCGATTAACATTCCAATTAATGATCTGGAAAAGCGCATGGATGAACTTAAACCCGGTGGCAAGACTATCGTGTTTTTCTGCGGCACAGGCGGACGCGCTGGTGAAGCCTACGACATGATGCAAATGTTTAAGCCAAAGGTTAAAACTTATTTCCTTAATGCAGAAATAACTTTCAACAAAGATGGTAGTTATGCTATGAAAAAAGCTGACTAACTTGCTTAACGCAGTTGTTAACTTGATTTAAAAAAACGGCCCCATGGGGCCGTTTTTTTACGAGTTTCTTAGAACCATTAACTTCTCGTCATCTTTGAATTTTTACAAAAAGCTAACGGAATAAATTCTAATTTGGTGGGGCGGCAGGAAGTGTAGCTGTTTTCATATTAGGGATAAATTCTGTAATTAAAAGAGAAAGATGCTTGAATTTTTGTTGTTATATGTTATTTTAAATTCTGTAACATTTGCTTGACTCTATTAATAATTACTCCCCTTTCTCATGGATGATGTTTTTATAAATAAAGTTGTTTTATAAGATAAGGAAATATCCAAATGAATATTTTAAAACGTTCACTAATACTATCTTTGCTTGTTGTTTTTGTCTCCTCTTGTGGCGGTGGTGGCGGTGATGATGCACCTCCTCCGCTTGTTGGTGCTATAAGATTAGTAAATAATAATAGTTCTTTATCAATCAGTGAAGCTAACCTTTCTCCTGTCAGCTCAACAACATGGGGAGTAAATTATATAACTACTCCTATAACTGCAGGTTCTGATGATTACCTTTATGATGTGCCTGTTGGGTTTTACGATGCTCGTGCTCGCTCAATAGGGTTATACAGTACATACTCAACTTACCTTTACGATATTCCTATCGTAGATGGTGGATTGTTTACTGCTTACACTACTGATTCGGGTTATACAGGTTCGT
>Ga0207752_1000261_pt1 | contig 25286 bp, 15 predicted proteins | sample Pon2CUnioCityCA_6_FD_187272 | JGI IMG/M metagenome (GOLD analysis project Ga0207752, IMG submission 187272) | Marine sediment microbial community from Union City, CA, USA - Pond 2C Sediment 2 (SPAdes) | ecosystem: Environmental > Aquatic > Marine > Intertidal zone > Salt pond sediment ... | reverse complement strand
TCGCGTTCCTCAAAATGCCAGCGCAGCCGATTCAGCGGCTGATCGCGCCGCCGCAGCACCATCGCCGGCGGCAGCTCGCCGGCATCGCCGTCGCCGTCCCAGAAAATCTGCTGCACTGGGTCGAACAGCTTGTCGAAATCGCCCAGCCGTCCATCCGGGGTTGGTATCTGCGCAAAAGCCTCGGGCAGGTTTTCCGCCGGCACGACCCGCGCCTGCAGTGGTAGCGCCAGCGGGCAGCTCTTGCGCCCGAGATACAGCGGGAAAACCGGCCGCTCCAGCGCCTCGCGCAGCGCCTCCAGCGGCCAGTGCGCGCCCTCCCGCGCCCAGATCGCTACCCGGCAAAAGCTGTCGCAGCTGTACTCGCGGCTGGAGAGAATCGTGTTCAGATTGCCGCCGCCGGCCAGCACTTCCTCGCGCCGCGTGTGCGCCGGATGGCGCTTGAGCGCCACGCTGCCGGCCACCTGCGCGGTGTGGTAGTCGCACAGCGGTGAGCCGGCGGCATCGACGCAGACCGCCGTGCCGTAGCCGCTGGCGAGTTGCGTCTGCGCCGGGTCGTCGCGCTGCAAGCCCAGCGCCGCGGCGAGCAGGCCAAGCAGCGCCGAGCGCGATGGCTGCGGCGTCGCCGGACGCTCCTGCCCGACCGCTACCTCGCCCCAGGCCGCCATCGGGCCGTACAGCGAGAAGGTCAGATATGCCTTCGTCATGGCTCACTCCGCAGCGCAGAAGTCGATGACCTCGCGCAGGCTGCCTTCGCCTTCGACGGCATTCATCGCCAGATGCGCCGCTGCGCAGTCGCCGTAGACCGCGTCGAGATTGGCGCGGCAGTCGTCCAACGCGCGGATCGCGTTCGGCAGCATGCCATCGCTGCGCGCTTCGACGGGCTTGAGGAAAGCGACCGACAGCGAACGCGGTTGGCGGTCGCCTTTTTCAGCCAGCAGATAGGAGGCGTAAGCGCGTGAAGCGAAGGTGTTCTGCTTGCCGGTCGGCGCGACGGTCGCCGCGCACTCGACCAGCGCGTTGAGCGTGTTTTTCAGCAGCTCGGCATCGCCGCCGAGATTTTTCAACAGCTGCGCGCGGTCGATGCAGAGGTACAGATAAAACAGCCCGGCGCCGAATTCGACCTCGCCCATGTGCCCGGCGCCGACATCTTCCTGGCCGTCGTTGAGGTCGTCGACGGCGGTGAAAAAGTCGTCTTCGACCGCGCTTTTGTGCACACCGATGGCGTGCGCCACCTGCGCCGCGGCTTCTACATTGTGGCTCGGCGCCGCCGCCAGCATGCGGCCGAACAGAGCGATGTCCGCCGCGCCGTGGCCGGTGCCGAGCAGCTTCAGCTCATCCTCTGTTGGCTCTCGATTTTCCGCCGCGAGTTGATCGGCCAGCGCGTCAATCGCGGCGATTTCGCGCGGGCTGAAATGCGCCAATTGCTCGATGTGCAGGAAATCCTCTTTGCCAGTGTCTTTGGTTGTTTTTGGCTTGCCGAACTCTTTGCCGATGGCGTGTGCCCACTTGCGCGCATCTTTTTCCGCCACGCCGGCATCGATCAGTCGCTTGGCGATGCGCACACCCATTTCCTTGGTGCGCGTACCGCGATTGCCGGCGAGGGTGTTTTCAAACACCTCCGAGGTGCGCCAGGCGCGCTTGAGGCTTTGCGACGACACGCGCAGTCTCAGCGCGCCGCCCATCATCGCGGTTTTCGGGCGGCCGAGGTCATCGCGGTTGAGGTTGGCCGGCGGGTAGCTGGTGAGCAGGTGCAGTTGCAGAAAACGGTTTTGCATCTCGTGCGTCCTTTCAGTGGATTCAGGCTTTGTTGGGTGGGTTGTCGTTGGCGCCGAAGTAGTCGTAACTCCACGCCCGGCGCATCGGGTCGCCCCAGAAATAGATCGTCTCGGCGAGGCTGTAGATATCCGCTTTGCCGCGCAGTTGGGCGATGGCGCGGCGCAGATCGGTGCACAGGGCTTCGCGGTCTTCGCTTTGCAGCAGGCGCCGCAGGCGCAGCTCACTGAACGCGGCGCGCTCACCGCCTTCGGCGCGCTGCGCCAGTTGCAGCGGTAGCACCTTGCGCGAATCGATCTCTTTCACCTGCGCCAGCATCATCGCCAGCAGCGGCACGCGCTCGACGGACAAGCTGTCGTCGCTGTCGCGCAGCGCGCGGATCAGTCGGTGGGTGGCGGGCACCAACGCCGCCTCGGTGGCATCCGCCGCGCGACGCAGCTGTGCGCGGTCGCCGCGCTGTTCGGCGAGCGCCGCGTGCCAGGCGGCCAGCGCCTGTCCGCCCGGCGCATCCGGTTTGAATTTACGCAGTTGCATGTTCGCCTCCCTGCGGCTGTGTGGTTTTGGTGGAAATATCCAGTTTCTTGCGCAGCGGCTTGCCGTTGAGCTTGCCCAGCAGCGTGCGCCGCGCGAGCGCGATGCGCTGGAGATTGTCGGCGCTGGCGTCGCCGCGCGTGGCCCAGTGGTCGAACTGCGCTTTCGCACAGCCGCGCAGATCGTCGTACCAGCGTTTGCGCAGCGCTTCGCGCGCCTCGACCGACTCAGCGCCGCTGGTGAGTGCGGCGTGGAGTGAATCCAGCGCGGCGTAGAAATCCGCCTCGCTGGCGCGCCAGAAGGCCAGATCGATGGCGCCGGTGTCGCCCTTGGCGTCCCCCGGCCGTTTGAACCAGGCCTGTTTGACCGCGCTTTGCAGATAGCCGCGCACTTCGACGGCGGCTTCGACCAGCATCGCGACGTTGTTTTCGAAGGATTGCAGTGCTGTTGGATCGGGCAGGGGGTAGAGCGGCAGGCGGGCTTCGTGCCAGCCGCGCGCCTTCATGTTGTCCATGTCGTAGCCGAAGGCCCAGAGCGAAAACTGGCCGGAAAAATCCCGGCGCTCGCCGAAGAAGCGGCTGACGACTCGGGCCGCGCTGCTTTTTGGCCCGCTTTGCACCAGCCCCAGCCAGTGGCGGTACTGCAAACCAGCCGGACTGGCGTGCAGCGGCATCGGCGTGCCCTGCTTGTCGAAGTAGTGCGGTGACAGCGGGTGCTGCCACGGGCCGTCGTAGTTGATGCCGAAGTTTTTCGTGTGATAGCCGCAGAGCAGGGCATCGCCACCCGGCCCGCCGAGATCGCAATCACCGTTGGTGGTGTGTGCAAAATCCAGCCGAATCCGCCGTGGCATACCCCAGTACATTTGCAATGGATGCACATCTTCGAGGGTGGTGCTAACGCCGCCGGCTTTCAGATTGCTGGTGCGTGTCGCAGCCAGCCACGGGAAAATATCTGCACAGGGCTGCTGCGGCTGTTCACAGTCAAATCTACCGCTAAAGCGCGACCAGTCGAGCACGTTGAGCCACAGCGACCGCCAAAGACTGGCGTCGGGCTGGCGCGGGTCGATCTGCACCAGCGTGGTCAGTGGTCCGCCGCCGCGCAGTGAAGTCCGGTGTCCCTGTCCACCGCTGGGCGCATTGAGCTGAAGGCTGAACAGCGCCGCCGCTGCGAGTTCCGGTGAGAGCTGCCGCAGCCCATCGCGCTTGATGAAATGATCGGTATTGAGCTTGAGGGTGTTGCCACCCGGCGCATCCATCAGCAGGCCGCTGATCGATTCCGGCTCGCCAGTGGCGATACCCGCGTCGAAATCCTGCATAAACCGCGGTCCGTCGCCATCCAGCTCAAACGCCAAAGCCCACGGCGCGAGCCACTCGCGCAGCGCCTGCGGGGAGGGTGGCGACTCGTAGTGATCCCACCAGTCGTCCTCGTCGGCCAGATCGGGTGTGATGGTTTGCAACAGGCCGATCAGAAACTGGGCCATGCTGCCGGAGAGGTCCGGGCGGGCGTAGTCCAGCGCGATGATCGGGTCGCTGTCGATGCCCTCGGTGAGCTGCCACGGGGCGATCCACTGGCGGGTGCCGCTGATGCGGCGGGTGGGAATCCATGATTCAAATAACAGGTTCAATGACTGCCTCCGTGTTCCTTGTCAATTGCCAGCGCCAGACTAGGTGGGTGGTCAGCGTGAATCGTTGATGTCAATCACCTTCGCTTCATGCGGGTAAACTATCCCGTCCACCGCGCTGTAGCGCAGCAAAACCGGCTTGCCATCGGCATCGCTTCCCTCGCCGATCCAGCGCCCGCCATCCGGCTCCAGTACCAGCACCTCGCACCAGCGTCCCTTGCCCGGCAGGCTCGGCCGCAGCACTTCGACCTCCGCGCTTTGCGTACCCGCTGCCAGATGCCTGCAGGGAATTTGTAGCCGGCTCAACGCCCAGGCGTGGCGTTCGGCCGCATACCAAGGCACCAGCCGCCCACCGTCGCGGCGCGCCAGATAGACGCTGATATCCGGTTCGCCGAGGCGGGTCGGGGTTTTGCTGTCCGCCCACCAGTCCGGGCCGCCTTCGATGCGATAGCCCAGATCCAGCTTGATCGCGTTGAGCTGCGCCAGCGAGCTGTCCGCGCCACTTTGGCCTATGACCTGTCGATGCCGTTCGGCCAGCGCCGCCGGGGCAGCCTCAACGGCGGATTCGCCGAATACCGCTTCGATCATCGCCCGCGCATCCTCCGGCATTCGCCAGCCACCGCGTTCGATCAGGGTTTGCGCGGTCAGCCAGAGCTGTGCGTGATCGGGATAAACCGCGGCGGTTCGCGGCAGCGCAATCGACAGCCAGCGGCGATCCGCCTCCGCACCGGGCATCGGCCCGTAGACCAGCAGCCGCGGCGTGCCGCGCTCATCGTCGCCGTCTTTGAGCCGGCCATCGCTGCTGCGCGGATGCCGGCACAGCCGCCCGGCGCGCTGGATCAGCAGGTCGATCGGGGCGAGGTCGGAGATCATCAGATCGAAATCCAGATCCAGCGACTGCTCGACCACTTGCGTCGCGATCAGGATGCGACCGCACCGTTGCGCCGGATCGGCCCGTTTGCCGAAGGCGGCCAGCGCGCGGTTTTCCGCGTCGAGCCGGTCGCCCAGCGCGCAGCGGGCGTGGAACAGCTCGACCGCCGCCTCGGGCAGCAGTGCGCGCAGTTCGCACCAACTCTCGCGTGCATCGGCGACGCTGTTGCGCACCCAGCAGGCGCAGCGGCCGCTGGCGACGGCGTCGCGCAGTGCGGCGATGACCTCGGCGCTGTCGTCGACGTAATCCACCGCGACCCGCCGCGCGACCCGCGCCGGGGTTGCGACCGCCTGCTCTGCGAGTGCGCCAGTCGCAGCCGCGTGGCTGAGCAGCGGATAAGCCGCCGATGTCGGCGCTGTGACCGTGACGCCATAGGCCGCGAACAGCTCGCGGCGCATCTTCGCTGGCAGGGTTGCGGAGAGCAGGATCGCGCTGCCGCCGCTACGCGCATGGGCTTTGAGTAGCACGAGCAGCAGCTTGTGCATGTAGGTGTCATTGGCGTGCACTTCGTCGACCAGCAACACCTTGCCGAACAGGCCGAGCAGGCGCAGCGACTGGTGTTTGTTCGGCAGTACTGCCTGTAGTGCCTGATCAATCGTGCCGACGCCGACCTGCGCCAGCAGCGCACGCTTGTGGCCATCGGCCAGCCAGGCGCTGCAACGTGCGCTGGCGACTTGATCGGCCTCACTTCTGGGCAGTGCGGAATTTTCTTCGCTGCGAATCGCCGGCAGAACGAGCTGCTGGAAATGCTCGTTCAAGTCGCGCCCGCCGTGAGCGAGCACGATAGAGGCGCACTGATCACCAGCGAACAGGCGCTGGTAGACGTCGCTGGCGCGCTCGAACATGGCGTTGGCGGTGGCCATCGTCGGCAGCGCGAAATACAGGCCGTTGGCGCCGGTTTTACGCAACAGTCGCTGCACCAGCAGCAGTGCGGCTTCAGTTTTGCCCGCGCCGGTGACGTCTTCGCAGACGATCAGCTGTGCGCCGGGGTGCAGCGGCAGTTCTGCGGCGAGTTGCTGCAGGGGCGATGGTGCAAATCGGGCGAGCTGCGGAAACAAGGCAGCAAAATCGGTGCTCGGCGACGGCGCGCAGGGCAATAGACCGCTGGCGCCGATCGCCCGCTCGGCCTGCTCGCAGGCGCGCTGCCAGTAGCGCTCGAAAGGCTCGGCGCGGTCGTAAAAGGGAAAGTAATCACGGTTGGAGCCGAGCCAGTCGGCGAGGATCATCAGGCCGGAAAGCCACCAGCTGGCGCGCTGGATGGCCTGTCGCGCGGCCTTCGCGTCGAGCGCCTGCGGCAGGTGCAGCGAACCCGGCTTGAACAGGTTTAGCAATTCGCGGGTGAACTGCTCGGCGACGGCGATATCCTGCGCGCGAAAGTGTGCCTCGAAGTCGAGTTGCAGCTCCTGTCGGGGTGGCTGGCCGTGATGACCGGTGGCGACAGCGGCCCATTGATCGAGCCAGTTTTCGATCTGCTTCGAGCGCCAGCCGCAGCCGTCGGCCCGCCATGCGTCGCGCAGCAGGGGGCGGATGGATTTGAGCCAGATTTCCTGCCCGAGCTGATCGTGGCGCACGCTGTAGTCTTTATCCGGCAGGCTGCCCGGGAGCCGGTCTGCGGCGATGTCACGACGCAGATTCTGGAAGCGGTGCGAGAACTTGCCCAGATCGTGCAGCGCTGCGAACAGGCGCACCCAGGCAGGTAGCTGTTTTTCTGACAGGCCCAGCGCGGTGGCCAGGCCGGCCCGTAATGTGGCGTGATGATCGAGCAGGCAGGCCGCCGTTGCTGCCACGTCCAGGCTGTGCCAGGCGAGGGGGTGGCAGTTCCGGTCTTCCCCGGCTTTGCCCCAGTAGCTCAGTAATACGGTGTCGTTGGTAGCATCCATACCTTTGGTAGCGTCCCTGGGAGTGGTGTAAATCGATGTAGTGGCTGAGCGGCCACCGTGGGTCTCCGTAAACCGGAGGATGCGACACCTTCACCAGAGACGCAGAAACACCACGATGACCGAAGACAGGATGGCACTTGTCGAGTTGGCTGAGAAGTATGCGGACGGGGATGGGCTTCGCGAGCTGGGTCAGCTCGTGCTGCAGCGGCTGATGGAGGCGGAGGCCGACGCGCGCTGCGGTGCGGGTCTGCATAAACGTAGCCCAGAGCGCGCGAATCACCGCAACGGCTACCGCGAGCGGGTGCTGGAGACGCGCCCGGGGAGGCTGTACCTGAAGATCCCGAAGTCGCGCACCGGGAGCTACTTCCCGAGCTTCCACGAGCCGCGCAAGGCTTCCGAGCAGGCGTTGCCCGAAGACCAGCAGGCCGCCTGAGACGATGACATTGGAGACCCGGATTGACACCACTTGACGGCACGCATTGACGGGACGCAACTTCGATACCCCGCCGTCGCGCGCTCGCGGCACCACGAGGACTGGACAAGCGGCACTTGGCCCGGATACCTGCCGCAGGCACAATGTGGCGGTGCACAAGGATCGATGGCGATATGCCACTGGGGATTCTGCTGCCCCGTTAGCGACGGGCTGAACAAGTGGCGGCAGATTTACGGAGGTCACGAGTAAAATAACGATGATAAACGGAGTGGTGCGTGCGCATCCTGATTACCGACGATCACGCTCTTTTCCGCGAAGCGGCCGTACTTGTTCTGCAACAACTCGATCGGAGCGTCAATGTGCTCGAAGCCGGCGATGCGCGTAGCGCGCTGCGCCTGCTCGAACACTACGGCCCTTTTGACCTCGCCCTTCTCGATATGCGCCTGCCGGACGTCGGCGGCGTTGAAGCCATCTCCCGCTGCCTGTCGCTGTCGCCGCAGACCCCGGTGGTGGCGATTTCCGGCGATGAGAGTCCGCGCCTGATCGATGCCGCCATCGGTGCCGGCGCTGCGGGCTTCGTGCCAAAAAGTGCCAATAGCCGTGAGTTTATCGCCGCGTTGCGCCAGGTGCTGGCGGGCGATATCTACCTGCCGACCCGCTTTCTCGATCTGCATCCGCCGGCGCAGTTCGGTCCTGCCGAGCACGTCGACGATGTCACGCAGGGCGAGCTGAACGGCGAAGCGCCCGCTCAGCCAGACGAGCAGCCCAGCGAGCAGGTCAACGAGCAGGTCAACGAGCAGGTCAACGAGCAGGCAGCCACCTGGGTCTGGCAGGCTGCGCAACCGACCGATGCTGCGTCGCAACAATGCCGGGAAATCACCGACCGCCAATTGCAGGTGCTGCAACTGATCAGCAAGGGGATGTCGAATAAAGGCATCGGCCAAATGCTGGGAATCAGCGAAGGCACGGTCAAGCAGCACGTCTCCAAACTGCTCGGCAAGTTCGCCGCGCGCAACCGCACCGAGGCGGTGGCGGCGGCAACCCGCTTCGGCCTGCTCGGCGCCGCGCCGCCGGCGGACGATTTTGAAACTGACCCCGCTGACCCCGCTGACCCCGCTGACCCCGCTGACCCCGCTGACCCCGCTGACCCGGACTCCACCGACCACAGCGAAGATGGCGCGGGTGATGAGCCGGACGCTACCAGCTGAACTCACCCGCCGGCCGCTCAGCGCTCCAGCGCGTCGCGCAGGCGATACCAGGCCGTGCTCGCGGCGACTCCCAACGGTGCGGCCCGACGCATCGCGAATGGCCGCAGATCGAGGCCATCGAAAGCGCTCGCCCCCTCGGCATCGCCGAGCAATTTCAGCGCCACCTTGCGGCCAAACCACAGCGAGCGCGACACCCCGGTGCCGCAGTAGCCGAGTGCGTACCAGATGCCGGCGTGCTCGCCGAACTGTAGCTGCGCCGCGCCCGGCAGACCGTCGCGAGTGAAGCCCAGCCAGCCGTGCCAGGCGTGGCTGATACGCACGCCGTCGAGCTGCGGAAAAACCGCCAGCAAGTCGTGATAGAGGTGGCGGAACTGCCGCCAGCCGCCGTCCGGCTCCACCCCTGGCACGGCCTCGCCGACACTGCTCAGCGGCCACGCGCTGCGCCCGCCAAAGAGGATGCGGCGCCCGTCCGGCGAGGCGCGGTAATAGTTGAAAACCCGCGCGCTGTCACCGTACACACGCCCGCCCGGCAGCAATTCGGCGATGCGCCCGGCGGGCAATTCCTCGGTGGCGATGATGCTGCTGCCCACCGCCACCGTGCGCCGCCGCAGCGCCGGCAGCGCGGCGCCGCTGTAGCCGTTGGTGGTCGCCACCACGGCGCCGGCGCGCAGACTGCCGCGATCGGTTTGCAGGCGAAAACCGGCGCCGTCGCGCCGGATCGCGCGCAGCGGAGTGTGCTCGATCAGCAGCGCACCGGCCGCGGTGGCGCGCTCGGCGAGACCGCGGTGCAGCAGCGCCGGGTGCACCGCGGCGTCGTTGGGCAGCAGCGCGCCGCCGTGATAGGCATCGCTGGCGATCTCGCGGTGCTGCGCGGCGCGCGGCAGCATCTCGAACTCGACCCCGGCGAGCCGCTGCAAATCCTCCATCTCGCGCGCCATGCGCTGGTAGTGCGCCGGGCGCAGCGCGCCGCGGAAGCGGCCGACGCGGGCAAAGTGGCAGTCGATGCCCTGCTCGGCGACCAGCGCGGCGATGTGTTCGAGCATCTGCGTGCCCTCGCGCAGCAACGCCACCGCGCGCTCGCGGCCGTAGCGGGCGATCAGCGTGTGCGCGGCGAACTTCTGGTTGCCACTGCCCACCTGCCCGCCGTTGCGGGTGCTCGCCCCGCAACCCAGCGCGGCGGCCTCCAGCAGCAGCACGCCGCGCCCGGCGCCGGCCAGGGTCAGCGCTGCGGCGAGGCCGGTGAAGCCGCCGCCGATCACCGCGACGTCGATCTGGGCCGGCAGCGCCGCTGGCTCGGCAGATGATCCGGCGGGCGGCGAGGACGGCGGCGCCGCGCACCACCACCAGGGGCTGAATTGCATTGCCGGTCTACTCCACGAGAAAGGTCGGCGCGAAGGTTGCCGGAGCCAGCGAGCCCTGCGTGCCGATGGCATCCAGATTGTCCGATTCGACCAATTCTATGGCCGGCCCGGCGTGTTTGACGGTCAGCTTGCCCTCCAGCACACGCACTGCCTGCTCGACGCCGAGGCGGCCCTGCACCACCGGGAAATCGGTCGGTGCGGCGAGGATGCGACCGCGCTTGAGCCCGCGGTAGACGGCGTGGGTGTAGTACTCGGAGAGCACCTTGATGCGCCCGGTCAGCCCACGCGCACGCAGCACGCCGACGGCGGCCTCCGCGGTCAGCGCGTTACCGGCGATGTAGTCGACGTCGGGCATCTCCTCCAGCGCCTCTTCGACCAGGATCAGCTGGATCTCCTTGCCGGTGTCGCCGTACTTGCTGGTGGCGATCTGCGCCGAGCTGTCGGCCAGCGCCTCGCGAAAGCCCGCCTCGACAAAGGGCACCCAGCCCGAGCCCTGCGGCCCCGGAAACCAGGCGACCCGCACCGGCGCGCTGCCGGCCGGGTGCTCGCGCGCCAGGTATTCGCCGATCTTGCGCCCCATGCTGCGCCACGACACCCCGGTCTTGGCGCTGATGCCGGCGTCGGCGATGTCGTTGACCACCGCCACCACCGGCAGCCGGTCGGCGATCTCCAGCACCGTCGGGGTCAGCGCATCGAAGCTCACCGTGCCCAGCAGCAGGACATCCGCGCCGGCCGCCGTGCACTGGCGGATCTGCTCGATCTGGCGCTCGACGTTGGGGTAGCCGCCGGCCTCGACCACGCGCAGAGAAACGCCGAGGCGGCGCGCCTCCTCGACCATGCCGTAGTTGACGCTCAGCCAGTAGGAATCCTTCAGATGCGGATAGGCGGCGCAGATGCGCCACTTGCGCGAGGCCCGCTGCAGCGGCCGGTAATCGATGATGCGCGACTCGCTGGCGTAGTCGTAGGGGCGCTGCCAGGTCTCCAGTCGCCAGCTCTGGGCGGCGGTGGGTGGCGCGAGCAGCAGCGCCAGCAGCGCCCAGCAGAGCGGCAGCGGCAGCAGTGCCGCGGCGCGGCGGCTGGCAGAATCGGCGTTGCGCGGTCTGGCTCGGAACATGGCATCCTATATTGACCGCATCGCCGCGCCGCGCCAATAGCGCCGCGGCCGCCGCCGCAGGAGGCCGCCCGAGCCACGCCATGTTTGCCCGCATCGGCATCGCCAGCCGCCTGTTTCTGGCCTTCATCCTGATCGCCGCGCTGTCGCTGGTCTCCGGCGGCGTCGGCTGGTGGGTGCTGCGCAACGTCGAGCAGGCGCAGAGCCGGATCGTCCAGCAGGCCATGCCGGCGGTATCCAGCGCGCGTCAGGCGGCGGAGATCGCCGGCCAGCTGATCGCCCGCTCGCCGCTGCTGACCAACGCCGCCAGCGACACCGTGCGCCAGCGCGAGGCGGCGGCGATCTTCGCCGAGGGCGAGCAGCTGCGCCGCCTGCTGGACACTGCCCGAATGCGCAACCAATCGCGCGGCGAGGCGCGTCGGGATCAGCGCGGCGAACACGTCGATGCACTCGGCGAAGCCAGCGCCGCGCTGCTCGACAACCTGCGCCAGCAGAATCTGCTGGTGGCGCGGCGCTTCGCGCTGATGGATGCCCTCGACGCCGCCAGCGGCGATTCGCTGCAGGCCGCCATCGCGCTCGCCGACCTTTCCGTGACGCTGGTCTCCAACGCCGCCGCCGGCACCACCGCGGTGATCGCCAACCTCTACGAGCTGGTCGAGCGCCGCGAGGGTGCCGACGAGGCGATGGCGGCCCTCGACCGGCTGCTGGAGCGCGATCTGTTCACCCTGGAACGGATGTACGAGCTGCGCCTGCGGGCCTCGCAGATGGGCCTGCTGCTGAACCAGCTCGGCGGCGCCGGCGACGCCGCGCAGATCGCCTGGATCGAGGCCAACTACAGCCGCCATCTGCGCATCCTCGAACGCCGCGTGGCCGGCATCAGCGATCCGGTGCGCCTGCAGCAGGCGCAGCGCTTGCTCGGCCGCCTGCAGCGCATCGCCGACGCCGACGGCCATCCGCGCGATAACGTCTTTCGCCTGCGCGAGATGGCGCTGGCAGTGGATAACCGCATCGAATCGCTGACCGGCAGCAATCGCGAGCTGGCGGATGCGCTGAGCGCCACCACTCTGGCGCTGATCAGCCGCGCTCAGGGACTGGCCGACGAGGCCGCGCGTGGTGCCGCGGATACCGTGTCGGTCGGCCTGTCGACGCTGGTGGTGCAGTCCATCGCGCTGCTGCTGCTGGCCGGGGTGGTGGTCTGGTACTACGTGCAGCGACCGGTGATCCGCCGCCTGCAGGCGCTCGCCGGGAGCATGCGCGGGCTGGCCGACGGCGAGCTGGAAACGCCGGTGGATACCGCCGGCAGCGATGAGATCAGCGAGATGGCCGCCACCGTGCAGGTATTCAAGGAGCAGGCGCTGATCAAGCGCCGCCTGGAGCGCGAGCGCGACCGCACCGAGGCCGAGCTGCGGCGCCACAAGACCGAGCTGGAAGACATCGTCGCGCAGCGCACCCGCGAGCTGTCGCAGACCAACGCGCGGCTGCGCGAGGCGGTCACCCGGCACGACGAGGCGCGCCGCCACGCCGAGCGCGCCAGCGCCGCCAAATCCGAATTTCTCGCCGCCATGAGCCACGAGATCCGCACGCCGATGAACGGCATCCTCGGCATGCTGCGGCTGCTCGCCGACAGCCCGCTGGACGACGAGCAGCGCGCCCGGCTGGAGATGATGCGGGTCTCCAGCCGCACCCTGCTGGGCATCCTCAATGACATTCTCGACTACTCCAGGATCGAAGCCGGCGAGATCGACATCGAGCGCCGCGATTTCGACCTCGGCCAGTTGCTCGACGATGTGCTGGTGCTGATGCGCTTCGCCGCCGGCGGCAAACGCGTGTCCCTGTCGGTGGCCATCGAGCCGAGCGTGCCGCGGCTGCTGCGCGGCGATCCGGGCAAGCTCTCCCAGGTGCTGCTCAACCTGATCGGCAACGCCCTCAAATTTACCGAGCAGGGTTCGGTCGCGGTGGCGGTGCGCTGCGCCGATGACCACCGCGACGCGGCGCCGCTGCTGGAATTCGAGATCAGTGACAGCGGCTGCGGCATCCCCGCCGCCGAGCAGGCGCTGCTGTTCGACGCCTTTTACCAGTCCGGCTCGGCGCATCGGCGCGCTGGCGGCACCGGTCTCGGACTGGCGATCTGCAAGCGGCTGGTGCAGGGCATGGGCGGTGAAATAGGCGTCGACAGCCAGCCCGGCGCCGGCAGTCGCTTCCACTTCTGTGCACGCTTTGAACCCGGCGACGCCGCGGCGCTGGCGCGCGCCGACGCCGAGCTGGCGTCACCGCCGACGGCGGCGCGCCCGCTGCGACTGCTGCTGGTGGAGGACAACGAGGTCAACGCCATCGTGGTCGAATCGCTGCTGGAGAAAATGGGCCACGCGGTGCAGCGCGCCGGCAGCGGCGAAGAGGCGGTGGCCAGCGTCGCCGCCGGCGACTTCGACGCGCTGTTGATGGACATTTCGCTGCCCGGCATCGATGGCATCGAAGCCACCCGGCAGATCCGCGCCGGCGGTGCGCGGCTGCCGGTGCTGGCGATGTCGGCGCACGTTTTCCACAACGAGATCACCGCGGTGCTGGACGCCGGGCTGGATGGTTTCGTCGCCAAGCCGGTGTCGCCGGAGCGGCTGGCGGAGGCCTTGGAGGAGGTGGTCCGCGCTGGGCCGGGTTCACTCGATGCCGCGGCATCGGCTGCATCGCTGCCGGAATCGCCAGCGCCCGGTGCACCCGCAGCCGAGCCGGCGCTGCTCGATCCGCGCAGCCTGGCCGGTGATTACCGCCTGCTCGGCGAGGCGCGCGTGGCACTGATGGTGACCGCCTTCGAAGAAGCCGCGGCGGCCGCGCAGCGCGACTGCGCGGCCGCCGCGGCGCGCGCTGACGCGGCGGCGCTGGCGCGCGCCGCCCACCAGCTCAAGGGTGGCGCCGGCAGCCTCGGCCTGCGCGCCCTGGAAGCGCTGGCGCAGGAGGTCGAAGTGGCCGCGCGCGCTGCCGACACGGCACGCTGGGCGGCCGCGCTGGAGAAGCTGTCGCCATTGCTCGACGATTCGCGCGCGGCGCTGCGCGTCCACTGGGAGTCACTGCGCAGCGGCGCTGGCGCAAAGGCGGCGGGCGGCGCCGGCGACGGTCAGCCCGCCTCCGCCTCCGGGGCAAAGATGTAGCCCTCGCCGTGGGCGGTGACGATCAGCTGCGGCTGCTTCGGATCGTCTTCCAGCTTGCGCCGCAGACGCCGCACCAGCACGTCGATGGTGCGATCGCTGGGTGCCCAGCTGCGGTGGGTGACGAAGCCCAGCAGGCGCTCGCGGGAGAGCACCTGACGCGGCCGCTCGGCGAAGGCGCTGAGCAGTTCGTACTCGGCGCGGGTCAGCGCCACCGGCTCGCCGCGCGGGTCGAGCAGGCGGCGCGCCTGCGCGTCGAAGCTCCAGCCGCAGAAGCGCTTGAGCGGCGCCGGCAGCGCTGCACTGGCCGCGCTCAGGCGGCGCAGCAGGGATTTGATCCGCGCCAGCAGCTCGCGCGGGTTGAAGGGCTTGGTGATGTAGTCGTCGGCGCCGATTTCGAGACCGAGGATGCGATCCACGTCATCGGTGCGGCCGCTGACCAGGATGATGCCCAGCTGCGGCCGGGCGCGCAGTTCGCGGGTCAGGTCGAGGCCGTCCTCGCCGGGCAGGTTGATGTCCAGCAGCACCACTTCGGCCGGGTCGCGGGCGAGGATGGCGCGCATCTCGTCGCCGTCGCCGGCTTCGCTGACGCGGTGCCCGGCGGCTTCGACGTAGCCGGCGAGGCGCGCGCGGGTGACCGCGTCGTCCTCGACCACCAGCACGTGGTGCATCTCGCTCATCGCTCACTCCCGGTTTGCTGCCGCTGGGGCGTCGCCGAATGTCGCGCATCGGCCGGGGCGCCGCGCTGTGCTTGGGCTACAGGGCGGCGTTGGCTGTCGCGCGATTTGTTCACACTTTTTCACATTTCTTCACGAGCTGTAAACCAGCGGTGGCTTCGCCATTCAAATTCGCCGCCTACTCTGGCCGGCAATACAGAGAAATCGCCCGCCGATGTCCGGCGAGGCGACAGCCAGAAGGCAGGAGGAGAAACCATGCAACTACGCAAGACTAGCGCGGCGCTCGGCGCTGCGGCTCTGTTGAGTTTTACCGTCGCCAGCAGCACGGCCAGCGCCGCGGACTCCAGCGATCCGATCAAGATCCCGATCCACAACTGGTCGAGCCAGATCGTCGGTGCGCACATCGTCGGCAAGATCCTCGAACGCACCGGCGCCAGCGCCGAGTATGTGCCGGCGGACAGCCAGGTGGTGTACACCTCGATGTGCGAAGGCGATGTGGATCTGGTCCACGAGGTCTGGCAGGGCGCCTTTGGCGTGGCCTTCGAGAAGGTCGTCGATGAGGGCTGCGTGGTCGATACCGCGACCCACGACGCCAAGACCCGCGAGGAGTGGTGGTACCCGAGCTACGTCGAGGAGCTGTGCCCCGGCCTGCCGGACTGGCAGGCGCTGAACGCCTGTGCCGACAAGTTCGCCACCGCCGAGACGCAGCCCAACGGCCGCTTCCTGGCCGGCCCGGTGGACTGGCTCAAGCACGACGCCGAGCGCGTCGCCGGCCTGAAGATGAACTTCGAAGTGGTCAACGCCGGTTCCGCGGCGGCGCTGTGGGCCGAGCTGGAGTCCGCCTCCAAGCGCAAGGCGCCGATCGTGCTGTTCAACTGGACGCCGAACTTCATCGAGGCGATCTACGACGGCAAGTTCATCGAGTTCCCCGAGTACGATCCCAAGTGCAAGGAGGATGCCTCCTGGGGCGTCAACCCGGAGACCACCTACGACTGCGGCAATCCGAAGGACGGCTATCTGAAGATCGGCACCTGGAAGGGCATGGCCGACAAGTGGCCCAAGGCCTACGGCGTGCTGCAGAAGATCAACTTCAGCAACCTGGATATCGCGGTGATGGCCAAGCTGGCCGACGTCGATGGCATGGAGCCCGAAGAGGCCGCTGACAAGTGGCTGGCGGACAACGCCGAGCGCGTCGACAGCTGGCTGAACTGAGCGGCTGCAGCGAACGCCCGCCGAGTTTATCCGGCGGGCGTTCGCGACGTTTTTTGCCGGCGACGCGATGCCCGCGCCGCGCGCCCGATCTCCCCGCACCCGATCGCCGAGGTGAAGCCGTGTCCGAAGCCCTGCTCAGCTGCCGCAACGTCTGGAAACTCTACGGCGACGACCCCGCCGGCTTTCTCGCCAGGCACCGCGCGGACGGCGCCGCGCCGGATATCGACAGCATCAAGCGCGCCGGCTACGTGCCGGCGGTGCGCGATGCCAGCATCGACGTCCAGCCGGGCGAGATTCTGGTCATCATGGGCCTGTCCGGCTCGGGCAAATCGACCATCGTGCGCTGCCTGTCGCGGCTGATCGACCCGACCGCCGGGGAGATCTTTTTCGAGGGCCGGGATCTGCTCAAGGCCAGCGCCCAGGAGCTGATCGACATCCGCCGCCACAAGATGGGCATGGTGTTCCAGCACTTCGCCCTGCTGCCGCACCGCACGGTGCTGCAAAACGTGGCCTTCCCGCTGGAGGTGCAGGGCATCGAGCGCGGCAAGCGCGAGGTGCGCGCGCGGGAGATGATCGAGCTGGTCGGTCTGAAGGGCCGCGAGGGCTACTACCCGCGCGAGCTGTCCGGCGGCCAGCAGCAGCGCGTCGGCATCGCCCGCTCGCTGGCGGTGGGGCCGGATCTGTGGTTTCTCGACGAGCCCTTTTCGGCGCTCGACCCGCTGATCCGCCGCGAAATGCAGGATGAATTCCTGCGCCTGCAGAACATGCTGCAAAAGACCATCGTCTTCATCACCCACGATTTCGACGAGGCCATCCGCCTCGCCGATCGGGTGGTGATCATGTACGAGGGCCAGATCGATCAGATCGGCACGCCGGAGGAGCTGATCTCCAATCCGGCCACCGACTATGTGCGCGAATTCACCAGGGATATTGCGCGCGACAAGCTACTGACGGTGCGCAGCGTGATGTCGCCGGTCGATGCCGGCAGCGCGCTGGCCGACCGGGCCGTGCAGGTCGGCGACAAGCTCGCCGGCGTGGCTCGCCAGGCGCTGGAGGCGAGCCTGCCGCTGCGCGTGCTCGATGCCGACGGCGCCACCGTCGGCCAGCTCGAACGCGCCGCGGTGCTGGATGCGCTGTTCAACGGCGGGAGCGCGCCGTGAGCGCGGCCGGCGAGAGCCTCACCGCCGCGCCTGCGGGTGCCGGGCAAAGTCGCTGGCGGGCGCTGTTGCCGCTGCTGCCGTTCGTTGCGCTGATCGCCCTTGCGCCGCTGCTGCCGGGCTGGGCGCGGGTCTGGCCAGAGGAGCTGGCGCTGCCCTTCGTCGATTGGATCAACGCCGTGGTGAAGTTTCTGAAGGAGGCCGAGATCTTCATCTGGTACACCTTCAAGGATGCCAGCCGCGGGCTGGCCGAGCTGGTCGAGTGGCCGCTGGATCTGGTCGAGGGGCTGCTGATCGGCGGCTTCGACATCGCCGGGCTGGAGATCCCGCCGATGCCGTGGATCATGGTGGTCGGCCTGTTCGCGGTGTTCGGCTGGTGGGCGAAGGGGCCGAAGATGGCGCTGCTGGCCGGCGGCTGCATCTTTTACGTGGCGCTGTTCGGCAAGTGGAAGCTGTCGATGATTACCCTCTCCGCGGTGCTGGTGGCCGCGCCGCTGGCCGGCGCGCTGGGCCTGTGGCTGGGTATCCTCGCGGTCAAGTACCGCGGTTTCGAGCGCGCCCTGTGGCCGCTGCTCAACGTGATGCAGTCGCTGCCGCATTTCTCCTACCTGATCCCGGTGGCGATCTTCATCGGCGTCTCGCACAAGGCCGGCGCCATCGCCACCATTCTGTTCGCCTTCCCGCCGATGGCGCGGCTGACCATTCTCGGCCTGCGCGGGGTCAGTGCGGAGGTCGTCGAAGCCGGCACCATGGCCGGCTGCACGCCGCGGCAGATGCTCTGGAAGGTGCGCATCCCGGCGGCCATGGAGAGCCTGCTGGTGGGCGTCAACCAGATCATCATGCAGTGCCTGGCGATGGTGGTGATCGCCTCCTTCGTCGGCGCCAAGGGGCTGGGGCAGGATCTACTCTTCCGCCTGCAGAGCCTGCGCATCGGCCAGGCGCTGGAGATCGGCGTGGCCATCGTGTTCATCGCCGTGATGCTCGACCGGCTCAGCCGCGCGCTGGCTGAAAAAGAGCCGCAGCACAGGCCCGAAGGCGCCTTCTGGCGGGTGCACCCGTTCATCTGCGCGGCCATCGGTGTGTCGCTCGTATCGATACTGCTGGCGATGATCACGCCCATCGCCCAGCAATTGCCCAAGGATATGACGATCACCACTGCGCCCTTCTGGCGCGGGCTGGTCGACTGGCTGACGCTGAACCTCTACGAGGTGCTGGAGTTCATCCGCGACGGCCTGCTGATCAACGTGCTGATCCCGCTGCGCGACGCCTTTCAGGCGGTGCCCTGGGTGGCGGTGCTGGCGCTGGTGGCGACCCTCGGCTGGCGCCTCGGCGGCGCGCGTCTGGCGCTGACGGCGAGCGGCTTCATCGCCTTCATCGCCCTCTCCGGCTACTGGGAGCGGGCCTCGATCACCGCCTACATGGTGTTCTTTTCGCTGCTGGTGTGCCTGGCCTTCGGCGTGCCGCTGGGCATCTGGGCATCGGCCAGCGAGCGGCGCTCGCGGGCGGTGCAGTTTCTCTGCGACTTCTTCCAGACCTTCCCCTCGTTCATCTATCTGATTCCGGCGATCATGCTGTTCCGCGTCGGCGACGTGGCGGCGATCGCGGCGATCGTCATCTACGCGGCGATCCCCGCGGTGCGCTACACCATCTTCGGCCTGCGCGGGGTGCCCTCGGAAACCGTTGAAGCGGCGATCACCTCCGGCTGCACGCCGCGGCAGATCCTGTGGAAGGTGCGCATGCCGCTGGCGCTGCCGGAGATCATGCTGGGTCTGAACCAGACGATCATGTTCTCGCTGTTCATGGTGATCATCGCCGCGTTCATCGGCACCAAGGATCTGGGCCAGGAAATCTTCCGCGCGCTGACCTTCAACGACGCCGGCAAAGGGCTGGTGATCGGCCTCTGCGTGGCCTTTATCGGGCTGGCTGCGGATCGCCTGATCAGCGCCTGGTCGGAGCGCCGCAAGATCGCCCTCGGGCTGGCCTGATGGCATCGCAGCCGCTGGCATTGCCGGCGCCGACTACTACCGCGGTGGTAAGCGCAGCGGGGTAGTGACTTCGCCGCGCCACCCGGTAACTTTGCTTATTTGAGGCACACGGGCACCGACAGGTGCGGGAGACCGCGCAGCATGGCCATCGCATCAATCCAGTCTTCGTCGTCGCGCCGGCCTTCGCCATCGCGAGTGCGCTGGCCGGGCCTGCCGGAGCGCGCTCTGCCGGCCGGTACCGAGCGCTATCTGGTGCCCGGCGGCGGCAGCGTCACCACCCGCATCCACGCCGGCGACCGGCTGCGCGTGGTCAATCGCGAGGGCGGCCAGATCGCCGAACTGCTGGCCTTTCGCGACGGCCGCTGCGACAGCGGCCTGCTGCAGGGCGATGGCCGCGTGCAGCCGCGCAGCGCCATCACCGACGAGCTGCGCGGGCTGCTGCAGCGAAGAGGATTGAGCGCCGACAGGCTCAGCGCCATCGCGCTGTTCGAGCGCGCCGCGCGGGCCGGCGACAGCGCCGAGCTGGTGTGCAGCGCCGATGGCGTGCTGGTGGTCGCCGCGCCCGGTGGGCCGATGTCACCCCAGGAGCAGAATCCGCCCACCGAGCTGCTGCTGTTCATCGAGCGCAGAGATCCGGCGCAGAGCGATCCCGATCACCAGCTGCCCGAGCCGCTGGCCGATCCGAAGCAGGATTTCCGCATCGACCGCGCCAGCGCGCAGAGCTATCTGGTGAAAGCCGGGCAGTGGATTCAGGTGATCGACGTCGCCGGCCGCCAGTGCAGCGATTTTCAGGCCTTTCCGGTGGCCGCGCTGGAGCAGGGCATCGAGCGCTGCCTCGACGCCACCGCGACGCGCACGCTGATGGGCCAGGGCTACCCGCAGCCGGGCCAGCTGGCGAAATGCTACGACCACGATTTCAATCCGCTGGTGGAAATCGTGCAGGACAACTGCTCGCGCCACGATGCCTTTGGCCTCGCCTGCACCGCCAAGTACTACGAGGACATGGGCTATCCGGGCCACGTCAATTGCTCGGATAATTTCAGCCGCGAACTGGCGCAGCACCAGATCGGCGCCCGGCGCGGTTGGATGGCGCTGAACTTCTTTTTCAACACCGGCGTCGACGATGGCAACGCCTTCTATTTTGACGAACCCTGGTCGCGACCCGGTGATTACATCCTGATGCGCGCGGTGGAGGATATCGTCTGCATCTCCTCCGCCTGCCCCTGCGATATCGACGCCGCCAACGGCTGGAACCCCACGGATATCCACATCCGTGTCTACGAACCGAATCTGCAAGCCAAGCGCTCGATCGGATTCCGCAAACGCACCGATGCGGAGGTTGAAATGACCAAAGAAACCGGCTTCCACGCGCGCACCAGCGCGCTGACGCGGGATTTCGTCGAATACAACGGCTACTGGCTGCCCAACAGTTATCGCGACCACGGCGCCATCGCCGAGTACTGGGCCTGCCGCGAGCGCGCCATCGTCATGGATCTCTCCGCACTGCGTAAATTCGAGATCACCGGGCCGGATGCGGAAAATCTGATGAATCACTGCCTGACGCGCAATATCCGCAAGCTTGCGGTGGGTCAGGTGGTCTATACGGCGATGTGTTACGACACCGGCACCATGCTCGATGACGGCACGCTTTATCGCCTGGGCGCGGACAATTTCCGCTGGATCGGCGGCTGCGATTCCGGCGGCGACTGGCTGCGCAAAAAAGCCGCCGACTTGGGACTGGAGGTGTGGGTCCGCTCCTCCACCGATCAGTTGCACAACCTCGCCGTGCAGGGCCCGGCCAGCCGCGACATCCTGCGCGAAATCATCTGGACGCCGCCGACCCAGACCAGCATCGACGAGCTCGGCTGGTTCCGCCTCACCATCGGCCGCATCGGTGGCGAGCACGGCATCGCCGTGGTGGTTTCACGCACCGGCTACAGCGGTGAACTGGGCTACGAGATCTTCTGCCATCCGCGCGACGGCGCGGCGGTGTGGGACGCGGTCTGGGAGGCCGGCCGGCCGCACGACATGGTGCCGCTGGGGCTGGAGGCGCTGGATACTTTGCGCATCGAAGCCGGGCTGATCTTCGCCGGCTACGAGTTTGACGACCAGACCGACCCCTTCGAAGCCGGCATCGGCTTTACCGTTCCGCTGAAATCCAAAAATGAGGATTTCTGTGGCCGCGAAGCACTGCTAAAACGCAAGGAAAACCCGCAGCGCAAGCTGGTGGGGCTGGAGCTGGCCGGTGGCGAACTGGCGGCGCACGGCGATTGCGTGCGCGTCGGCAAACACCAGGTCGGAGTGATTACCAGCGGTACCAAGTCTCCGATTCTGGGCAAGAACGTAGCGCTGTGCCGAATGGCGATCGAATACTCGCAAGCGGGTACGGAGGTGGAGGTCGGTAAACTCGACGGCGAGCAGAAGCGCCTGCCAGCAGTGGTGGTGCCACTATCGTTCTACGACCCTAAAAAGACCCGACCGCAGTCTTGACCAGGCTGCTAAAAATGATCTGCTTCAGGAAGCTCTGCAAAACGGCCGTGCTCACCCGGCCAGCGCTGGAAGCAGGCCGTCGGGCCTGAATATTAAAGAGCAACGCCTTATTCGGGCGTGATCACGCGGGGTGGGGCAGATAGCTCACGATTTGGTGTGCCAGTTCCAGTTTGCCAATAAGAAGGACATCGCGATCGCGGAGCCAAGAAACTCTCTGGCGAACTCAATATACGGCTTCTCCCCAGTCATTCTGTCATCAATTGAAGAATAGTCCTGTGAGGCAAGGTAATCGATGAAGCCAGGCAGAGACATCAGTAATCCAGCCAATAAAACACCGGCCGTAATCTTAATCAAATTTGGCGTGACTTGGCCAAAAACCCTAAGGGCAGGGATCATGGCAGAAAGCAAATAAAGAACAACCCAGAAAACCGGATCAGGATCATTTAGCTGAACCCACGCCGCTGCCACTAAAATGATTGCGAATAGAGCGTTCAACAGCTTTTTGTAATTTTCCATTACCAGGCTTCCCCTGTTGTCAGTGTCCATATCTTGGTTGCCGCTGGCGATTAACTCAGATCGGTCAACCACCTATCAATGAATGGCGGATCACCTGCCCCTGGAGGAGATTGCGGGTTGGGAGATCGCCAAGCATGGTGACGTCTGCCATCGGCATCCCGGATGCCATGTCCGAGCCAATCCACAGCTGTGCGTTGGAAATGGTATTCCATTATTTGAATGATAGTTGCGATGCCCGCCCCAAGACGGGGAGGCGGCCACGGCCTGATCCAAACGGCTAGCTAGCGGTCAGCATCCGGCAGGGCGCTTTTCGCAGCCATCGATCGCCATTTACAGGTAGAGGCTATTGCCGCGCGAAGCTGTGCTCGCCGATGTCTGTGTGCTCGCGGCGGCGCGTTGAGCGCCGTTCAAAACCGCCGAATGCGCCGAAAACCGCTTCTGACGTGATAAGCCAGATACTCCGGTCGATCCCGCTGCTGGATTAGTGCGTACCCGGCAGGCATTGGCTGCGGCCACAAAAAAACCGCCTTTCGGCGGCTTTTTGGATGTCTGTCAGTCACTTCCGCAGAGCGGGAGACTGGTGCCGAGGAGAGGACTTGAACCTCCACTGGGTTACCCCAACCAGCACCTGAAGCTGGCGCGTCTACCAATTCCGCCACCTCGGCAAGGTGGTGTTTCCAGCGACCGGAATCGCCGAAGGCGCGAACTTTACGGTCGCCCCCCTGGCTTGTCAACACCCGCTCAGAAAATTGTTTACACTGACAGGCTTACCCTAATTTGGACCACTGAATGACCCCTCCCAAGAAGCGCGCGAGCGGCGGAGATCCGCACGGCGAACGCGAGGCACAGCGCTACGACAGGCCCATCGCCAGTCGCGAGTTCATCCTCGAAATCCTGCTCGATCACGGTGCGCCACTGACCTACGAGCGCCTCGCCGAGCGCCTCTCGATCCGCGACGAGGACGGCCTCGAAGGGCTGCGCCGGCGGCTGGCGGCGATGGTCCGCGACGGCCAGCTGCTGCGCAACCGGCGCGATGGCTTCGTGCCGGTGGACGCCGCCGATCTGCTGCGCGGCCGCGTCATCGCCCACCCGGACGGCTTCGGCTTTCTGCATCCGGACGACGACAGCGGCGATCTCTACCTGACGCCGCGGCAGATGCGCGGCGTGCTGCACGGCGACCGCGCGCTGGTGCGGGTCGCCGGCATCGACCGCCGCGGGCGCCGCGAGGGCGCGGTGGTGGAGGTCATCGAGCGCGCCAACGAGCAGCTCGTCGGCCGGCTGATGAACGAGGGCGGCGCCTGGTATGTGATCCCCGACAACCGGCGCATCACGCAGAATATTCTGGTCGCCGCCGAGCACACCGGCGGCGCGCAGCCGGGGCAGATCGTGGTGCTCGCGGTGACCTCGCAGCCTACCTGGCGCAGCTCGGCCGCCGGTCGCGTGGTGCAGGTGCTCGGCGATCACATGGCGCCGGGGCTGGAGACCGAGGTGGCGATCCACGCCCACGGCATCCCCCACCAGTGGCCGCAGGCCGCCGCGCAGCAGGCTGCGGCATTGCCGGCGGAAGTGGAGGAGGGCGACAAGCGCGGTCGCCTCGATCTGCGCGAGCTGCCGCTGGTGACCATCGACGGCGAGGACGCCAAGGATTTCGACGACGCGGTCTACTGCGAGCGCCGCCGCAGCGGCTGGCGGCTGTGGGTGGCCATCGCCGACGTCTCCCACTACGTGCTGCCGGGTAGCGCGCTGGATGAGGAAGCGGTCAAGCGCGGCACCTCGGTGTACTTCCCCGGGCGGGTGGTGCCGATGCTGCCGGAGGCGCTGTCCAACGGCCTGTGCTCGCTGAATCCGCAGGTCGATCGGCTGTGCATGGTCTGCGAGCTGTCGATCGCCGGCGACGGCCGCATCACCCGCTCGCGCTTCCACGAGGGGGTGATGCGCTCGCAGGCGCGGCTCACTTATACCGAGGTGGCGGCGATGCTGCTCGACGACGATCAGCGGCTGATCGCCAGGCACGGCAAGCTGCTGCAGCCACTGCGCGAGCTGCACCGCCTGTATCAGGCGCTGCGCGGCGCCCGACAGGAGCGCGGGGCGATCGATTTTGGCAGCCGCGAGACGCGCATCGTGTTTGACGATCAGCGCAAGATCGCCGCCATCGAGCCGGTGCAACGCAACGATGCGCACATGCTCATCGAAGAGTGCATGATTCTCGCCAACATCGCCGCGGCGCGCTTTCTCGAACGGCACAAGATTCCGGCGCTGTACCGCGTGCATCGCGGCCCGGGCGCGGACAAGCTCGAAGATCTGCGCAGTTTCCTCGGCGAGTGCGGTCTCGGCCTGCCCGGCGGCGACCAGCCGCAGGCGCGCCACTACGCCGAGCTGCTGCGCAGCGTGCGCGGCCGCGCCGACAAGCCGGTGATCGAAAAAGTGCTGCTGCGCTCGCTGTCGCAGGCGGTGTACACGCCCAATAACGAGGGCCACTTCGGCCTCGCCCTCGGGCAGTACGCGCACTTCACTTCACCGATCCGCCGCTATCCGGATCTGCTCGTGCATCGCGCCATCCGCCACGTGCTGCGCGGTGGCCGGCCCCAGGGCCAGGCCGAGGGCGCGCTGCGCCGCGTCGCGCGCAAGGTCAGCGGCGGATCGAAAAAGACCGAGTTCCAATACAGCCACGCCGATATGGTCAAGCTCGGCGAGCGCTGCTCGGCGGCCGAGCGGCGCGCCGACGAAGCCACCTGGGATGTGGTCGGCTGGCTGAAGTGCGAGTACATGCGCGATCACGTCGGCGACTGCTTCAGCGGCGTGATCGCCACCGTGACCTCCTTCGGCCTGTTCATCGAGCTGGATGAAATCCACGTCGAGGGCCTGGCGCACATCACCTCGCTGCCCAAGGATTACTACCGCTTCGACCCGATCTCGCACACCATGAACGGCGAGCGCAGCGGGCGCTGCTACCGCCTCGGCGACCGCATCCGGATTCGCGTGATGCGCGTCGATCTGGACGAGCGCAAGATCGATTTTGCGCCCGAAGATGACGAGCAGAAGACCCCGCGCGGCGGCCGCCGGCGGCAGCCAGCCGATAAGTCCGCCGCCAAATCGAAGGGCAAATCGGCCGACAAATCGACAGCCAGGTCCACCGGCAAGTCGGCGGGCAAAGGTTCGGCGGGCAAAGGTTCAGCGGACAAAGGTTCAGCGGACAAAGGTTCGGCAGGCAAAGGCCGCGGCAAAAGTGCTGGCAAAGATGGCGGCAAAGATGCTGGCAA
>Ga0207752_1000260_pt1 | contig 25294 bp, 18 predicted proteins | sample Pon2CUnioCityCA_6_FD_187272 | JGI IMG/M metagenome (GOLD analysis project Ga0207752, IMG submission 187272) | Marine sediment microbial community from Union City, CA, USA - Pond 2C Sediment 2 (SPAdes) | ecosystem: Environmental > Aquatic > Marine > Intertidal zone > Salt pond sediment ... | reverse complement strand
CGTCCCTGCATTGTCCCATCCTTATGATGCAGGATTTCGTACTTCAGTTCCAACGCTCTCTAGCAGAGGAGATTGGGGTGGATGAAATTCTGAGATGCTTTTCTGGCATCAAATCTGAGGCAGCGTGCTTGATGTATTTTCCAACCGTTACGTCTCTAGCAACACCAGACGGTCCAATCCCAACCCGTCTTAACACAATGCAATTGATCCATTTCAACGAGGTATCTGAGGAATGCATTAGTATCTGTGAAAGTCTGAACCATGGTTTACAACAACACTCGGCAGGCTAACAAATCAATACAACAGACTCATAGTGCTTGACACTGATCTCGACGCTATCCGCTTTATGTTAAGCTCTGCCGGATTCAATGAGATTGAATGTCATGTATGAAGTTCGCTTCTGATCACGATCAAATGAGAACGACAGAATACAGAACAAAAGGGAAGTTGATCAGCGAATTAGAGAATTAGGTTCAAATCGAACATCCTAAAAAACTATCCACAGCACGCAGTACGCACCACGAATAAAGGACGCCGTATCACGGAGATTTTTTTAGAATATGCCCGACCTTTCGTGATATGGTTCGTATAATACTTAACGAATATATTAGTGTATAGTTGATGGTTGGTAGTTCGTAATGTTTTGAATTGAGAATGGAGAAGACATTATTATTTATGATCCATTCGACGTTGCTCAGGACATGTTTATTAATTACTACTTCTTATTTCTCTGTGACCTCTGTGCCTCTGTGGCTATGAGTAGATTTGAAAAAACAAAGCCAATATGCCAGCCTTCGGCCGGAAACCCTAAATACGAATATCTAAATCCTAAACGAAGTTGAAAAAACAAACCCAATTTGTGGCAGGGTAAAAATGGCACAAAGTCTTATATGAAAGGTGATTATGAAGAATTTTACGGTTTTGGGAGGCTAGAAAACAAAGCCAAATAAGGTTGCCTCTATCTGGGCATTGCAGCGGCTTCGATTTCGAAGAGCAGGTCGGGGCGGCAGATGTCGCATATTACCGTTATCCAGGGCCAGTCGAGATTGGCTTTTATGGAATTGAATACTTGCTCTACCTCGGTTGTTTTGCAGTAGGCGATGACCTGTACCAGGTCTTTTTCGCTGGACTGCATTTCTACAAGTACGGCTCGTACATTTTCTATCGTTGCGTTTATCTGGCCCGCTGGATCGCCGATGTGTGTGGTTGCTCCGCTGGCGTCTATCGAGGCGGTTCCGGAAATAAATACGGTTTTTCCTGCCGGCATGGTTGATCTCGAAGCTCGGGAGAAGGCTGAGCCGTAATTCAGAGCACAATGCTGTTTGCCCGTTACCTGCAGGTACTCTGTGCAATTGGTCGGCTCGAGAACCGCCACCAGGTCCATCGCACAGTGGCCGCCGTTATCCGGGCCAAGCCCGATTCCTGTGCTGGCGGGCATCGACTGGCGGGTTCCGTCTCCGATAAGCCCTCGTTCGGTGAAAAAGTCGTTTCTGACCTTATTAAAATCGTCATACCACGAAAGAATGTCTTTCAGCCACATCCAAGTGCGGGGCACGGCAAGAAAATCGCAGCCCAATTGCTTTAGTACAGCCTCGCCCTTTTCCATCATAATCCGAGCCTGGTCGGTATTATTCCCGGCCCGGGGTGCTGACATGCCCGAAAGAGTAACGAGTGTGCATTCCGGTGTTCTAAGAATCCGGCCGCAGGCGGTTTGGTCGAGATTGATGACTTCCGGCTTATTTTCCGTGCTGACGGCATGGACCTGTATGCCGGCAATGGGTCCGGACGAGCCTTCCGCCGACACTAAAAAGCTCGGAGCAACTCCATCATCAAGCTCGCCGTAAACCTCAGAACGCGCCTGCCGGATAGTATCGGTCGCTTCCAGCGTGGAAAAAACGCGTTCCTGGAGAATACATGCTTTTTTCGAACGCAGAATGTCCCGCAGGCCGGAAAAAATCTCGCGAACCTGATCATGCAACGTCGCGGCCTGCCCGGGCGTGGCGGATATATAGATTTCAGTCGCCGCCGCTGATTCTACAGTCCGTATTTCAAGATTTGCAGTCATTTATGAAACTATTATCCTTCACTCTGTTTGGGATTCTTACTATAAACTGTTAATTATAATTATTTTGGCCGGAAAAATCAAGGATAAACTCAGCTCCGATTGATTAAGCTTGTCTATTTTTACTCATTATCGATTTTTATGGAAGAATCGTATGCTTGTTTGTATAGTTCGAGCGATTTGTTCACTTCCTGTGCTAATTTCAAATCTCCGGCGGCATTAGCGAGAGAAAGGGCCTTTTCTGCCGATAATATCGCCTCTCGGAATCGCCGTGTCTCGGCATAATTCATCGCCAGCAGGTAATGGAGTGTTGGCGATGTGTCAATGTTGGGCTGGAGCTTTACGGCCGCGGCGTAATGCTTGAGGCTCCGGTCAAGATTTCGTTGCTGGGCCAGCTCCAGGGCCAGCCTGTAATGTGCTGGGGCGTTGTTCGGATTTAACCGCAAGACTTCTGAGAAGTGAGTAATTGCTTCTTCGGGCTTTCCGGCGTGAGAATAAGCCAGAGCAAGATTGAAATGCATGTTGACAGGATTATATTGTTTGTCCAGCCCGTCCGGCATAACACGCAAAGCTTGCGAAAGATGCTCAATAGCCCGATTGAACTGCCGCTGGTGCAGCAGTGCCATTCCCAGATCATGGTGTATGCGGGGATCGTTAGGATTGGTTTTGAGAGCCGCGTTATAATGCGCCATGCCCTCATCATATTGTTTTTTGGCGTTGTACATTAGAAAACCGAGTTTAAGATGCGCTTCGTCGTTGTTGGGATTCAGCTCCAGCGCGTTTTTATATTCGGCAATCGCATTATCCGTATCGCCGGCTTTGAAAAATTCATTGCCGGCCCGTACGAAAGAATAATCGTTGAGAAAATCTTCGCGGATTTTCTTAATCGCATCGGATTTTGCATCGACAAACTCGGGAATGTTCGCGGCCCTGTCCGGATCGGTAAAGTGCTCCAGCAGGACGGCGGGACTGCTGTTTCCCTGCTCGTCAATGTGTGTAAGGCATATTTGAGTATAATCAGAATAAGCCTTCGATGAAAACGCCAGCCACTTGCCGTTGGGCGAGAAGCTGTGCCACGAGTTCATCCGGCTGGTATTGGCTCGCAGTCTCCTGGCTTTGCCGCCCTCGGCGGGTATGATGTAAAGCTTGCTGTCTGGCTGAAGCAGCATATAGCTTTTGGCATTGCAGAATACAATCCATCTGCCGTCCGGCGAGTATTTCGCAAAGTAATTGCTCATGCCGTTATTGGAAGCCCCTTCGATCGGTTCCGGTTCGCCGCCTTTGCCGCCGTTGAAAGGAATTCTATACAGATCGAATAAGAACGGCTTGCCGTCTTCAGTGAATTCCCTGCACTCTTCGCGCGTCAGAAGCACTTTGCCCCGGCCTTCGGTGTCCTTGAGGTTGTACGCTTCGGCTCTGGCGAAAACTATATACTTGCCGTCCGGGCTCCAGGCCGGATTGCTCTGGACGTATTTCGGGTCATCGGCGCCCGGCAGCGACTTAAATGTGCGAGACTGTCTGTCGTATATGCAAAGTATGCCCTTGACCGGAAAGAAAAGCTGAGAAAATGCCAGAGGCGGCATCGGGACGAAGACGGACTTGTCCTTTACAGTGCTGACTACATATCTGCCGTCCGGGGAGACTTGAGAAAGCAGGCCGAAGGTCTGCTCACCGTCCTCTTTACGGTAGTCATTCCACGTGATGATATCGCTCGTAGCGAGGGTCATTTCTTCTGCCGTGCGGGTGATAACGTATGAACCTTTGCTGTTTGCGTAATCCACGTCCATCGCGAGGATCTCGCCGTCTTCGGAAAAAGAATGGCAGTTTCCGCAGACCGGCAGGTTTTGCAGGACAATATGAGGCTGCTGTGGTGATGATATATCGCCGAACCGCCATCGGATAAGCGAAGGGTCTTTGACGGCTTCGACAAAAGGAAGGTTCACCTCTCTGTAGAATATGGGCGCATCGACACGGTCTTTGGACGTTCTGATTCTGATTCGCCCGGCTGATAGGATCTTAGTTGACATTCCGCGTTTGATACCAAGAATGGCGACTTTGGCGTCTTTTTCCACGGAACGCTTCTTTATATTTTGCCATTGTCGTCGCTCCGGTATCCAATTTGATTCGTTCGTTAAAACATTTATGGAACCCTCATCGTCCTGGAAACTGATGCTTATGAGCCATGCATCGGAGCCGGAATTGTCGTCCCAGCGAAATTTCGGCGGGACAATTTCCGGTGGAAAAAGGGTCTCGTCCTGCGGATAGCTGATCATTAAACGGTCGTATTCAGCATCATTCCGATAACGTGCCAATATTTCTTCCGCCTGAAACTGCCGCCCGCCGAGCAAAGTCATGACGATTATAAAAACAGCAATGACCGTTACAGCGATGCCTGAAACGAGATATTTGATTGAATTGTGCATCAATTCTCTTATCGTCCACAGTAGCTAATTTCTATGCTCGAAACCGGATGTGGCACGGCCATTCCCTCGGCTCCACTCGGGACGGGCCTGGCCGTGGTTTCACGGGCTGGAAGCCCGTGCCACTTCACCAACGAACGTGAATCGAGCCTACGACGATTATAAATATCGTAGATTAAAAAATCAAGCTTAAGCTCGAGCTTGTAGCTTGTAGGGTGTGCACTGCACACCATCGGCGCTTGAATATTAGCAGTGAATCTGGTAGTCTGATGCCTACCGTGCTCAGCGGCGCTGTTGAGCCAAAACCATAGGGGAAATCCAGGATTGGAGATACAGTCATGATCGAGAAAAAAATCGTACAATCAAAAGAGATATCAAGACGTACTTTCTGCCGTACGGCGGCGGCCGCAATTACGGTATTGCATCTTGCCGGGCCTTCCGGTCGGGCCTCTCAGTCGAAAGGTAAAGTCAAATTTTTTAAGAACCTGTCGCCCGGCCATCTCGGCGTTCGGGCCAACCAGCGCCAGGCGCTGGAATACGCATTAAAATACGGCTTCGAAGGCATCAATCCCAATCCGGGCGAGTTCCAGAATAAATCCGCCTCGAAAATCAACGAATGGGTCGAGTTGATGAAGGAAAAGGGCATTAGATACGGCGCCGGCGGCTTGCCAGTGGATTTTCGCAGGGATGAAGAGCGATTCAAAAATGACCTGGCGAAACTGCCCGGGCAGGCGGAACTTCTCAAGCAATTAGGCGTGAGGCGGGTGGCGACCTGGATTATGCCGGGGCATAGGGAGTTGACCTACCTGCAACAATTCAAGCTGCTGACACGTCGCTTCCGGCAAGTGGCGAAGGTGCTTAAAGACAACGATATCAGGCTGGGTCTGGAATTCGTCGGACCGAGGACCTCTCGCTCGAGAAGCCGGTTCGCTTTTATCTCTACGCATATTGAGATGATGGAGCTGGTTGAAGCAATAGGCACGGGAAATGTCGGGCTGCTGCTGGATAGCTGGCACTGGTACACTTCGCACGGGACGATAGATGAACTGCTCGAATTGTCGAACAACGACGTCGTCCACGTTCACGTAAACGACGCCCCGGCGGGAATCGACGTCGATAAGCAGGTCGATAATCGGCGCGCACTGCCGGCGACCACCGGCGTTATCGATCTAAAAGGATTTATCAATGCATTGGTGGAAATCGGCTACGACGGGCCAGTGGAATGCGAACCTTTTAACCGGGAACTTCGTCAGATGGAACCGGATGCAGCGGTGAAGAAAACGAGCGAATCGCTGAACCGGCTGTGGGACATGATCGAAGTTTGATTGGTAGTTGGTAACACATTTTTGCAGGATTGTCATTCTGAGGCGAAGCCGAAGAATCTCAAACGTTGCTGTTTGACAAAGCGCAAACGTCGAGATTCTTCACGGAGCCTGTCCTCGAGCGTAGCGAAGGGTTCAGAATGACAAATCAATGTTTATTATGCTATAAAGTCCAGGGCGACCTTTTGGCCCTTTCGAGCATTCTGTTAGCCGTCTCGTCGTTGACAAATCGCTCGCTGTCCGGCTTCCATCGCAGCTTGTGTCCCAGCCGCAGGCAGATATTGCCGGCGTGACACGTTGTGACCGAGCGGTGCGAGACCTCGGCGCTGGATATCGGCGTTTGACGGGTCTTAACGCAGTCGAGAAAATTGCGATGATGTCCCATCATGTATTCATAGCCCATCTGGTTGGCATTAAGCTTCTGCATAATTGCATCGCTCGATGCGGTGACTTTGCCGGTGTCATCGACGCTGACCCAACCTTCATCGCCGACGAACTTGTTGCCCCTGGGGCCTCTGCCGGGCTCGGTCTCGTCGTGATAGATCATCTTGACGCCGTCGGCGTACGTCGCAACGACTTCGAAACGCATGGGTGTATTGAACAGGCCGTCTTTAGGGAATTCTGCCCGGCCTTCGTACTCCACCGGGCCTGTGTATTGGCTGCCGTTCGCCCACTGGGCCAGGTCGTTAAAATGCGCCCCGAGGTCGGTCAATTGTCCGCCGGAGTAATCGTAGAGCCATCGAAATGAGCCGTGACATCGCCTCGGCGTGTACGCCTCGTATGGAGCGGGCCCCAGCCACATATCGTAGTCGAAACCATCCGGCACGGGTTCGGGCTTCTGCGGCGGGCAGGTCGGGCCGTTATGATAGTAACAATGCAGAGTATGAAGCTGGCCGAGCATGCCGCTTTGGGCGACTTCCACGGCAAAACGAAAACAGGCATTGCTTCGCCGCTGCGTTCCGGACTGATAAACCGTGCCGTATCGCTTGACCATATCGGCCACGGCCCTGCCTTCGGCAATGGTCAGAGAAATCGGTTTTTCGCAGTAGATATCCTTGCCGGCCTTGGCGGCCTGTATGGAGAGAACCGCATGCCAGTGGTCCGGCGTCGCTATCAGAATCGTATCAAGGTCATCGCGAGCGAGTAACTCGCGGAAATCGTTATACGCCGAGCAGTCATTGTTGCCGTATACCGAATCTACAGTGTTCTTCGCCCTGATTCGGTGGTTCGTATCGACGTCGCAGACGGCAAGAACGCGAAGGTCGTCACAGTTGAGAAAGTTCTTAAGATTATGCATGCCCTGGTTGCCGATACCGATTCCGCCCATGGTGAGCCTCTCGCTAGGAACGGTCGAGCCGGCTTTGCCCAGTACCGATGACGGCACAATATAAGGGACGGCAACTGTCGATGCGACCAGTTGTTTCGTATGCTTGAGAAACGATCTTCGAGTAAGTATTCTCATGCTCAAAAATCCTTCACGTATTCGAGGAATTTCTTCGCCGTCCTGTCCAGGTTTTCAATATCGCCGCCGCCGTCGAGAACTTCGCACATCTCGTATGCGATATATCCCTGATAGCCGATTTCCTTTAATGCGTTGATAAAAGTCTTGTAGTCGATAATGCCCTGATCCATCGGCACGGCACGAATTAATGTCTCATCCTCAATGAAATTCGTAAAAGTGTGCTCGTAATGAAATCGCGGCTGCCGCACATACTGCGCCGCTGTAGTATGAACAATTAAAGGCTTCATCTTCAGGACGGCTTGCCTGATTTGCTCGGGACTTAAGCCCTGCAGCGTCGGCGTCCAGGCATCGAACGCCGCCTTGACGTTCGGCATATCGACCTCTTTGAGAAGCCAGTACATCATCTCGTGGTGCGAGGCGATATCGTGATGGTTCTGCACTGCCAGCGTTACATCATACCTGGCGGCCTGCTTTCCGGCGAGCTTTAATCCCTCGACCACCATTGCATACTGCTTGTCAAAGGGCACGCCGGGGCGTTCGTAGCCGGTAAAGACCCGAACCATATCGGTCCCAAGATCGCGGGCGAGCTTGGCTACCTGACCTACATAAGCCGCCTGAATTTCTACGTTGGGAATTCCGGCCTTATCTACGCCCGCCGTAAAATCCGTATATCCCGCCATGCAGACTAATTCGAGACCGAGGCTTTCAATCTTTCGCCGCAGCGCTTTCCGGTCTGCCTGGTCGTAATCCAGCGGTGAAACGTGCGGCCTTTTCGCCACCAGCATCACGCCGTCGAATCCGAGCTGCTTTGCCTTCTCCAGAAACTCATCGACGCTTAATTTGGCTTGTCCTCGCCAGACACCGGCGTAGCTGACTGAATGCAGGCACGTCTTGACCTTGAAATCCGCCGGATTACCCGTCGGGATCTTCTGCGAAAACGCCTGCTGAGAGAAGAATAAAAATACAATCATTAAAACAAAACAAAATCTACGCATGGCTGAATTCCTTTCAAATATGTTCGATAAAAATCATTTCCGGCACTACTTTATAAAAAGAGCTTGACTATACTACAGACAGCTAATAGTATATTGCATCATTATAATCAAAACAAGACGATTGTAGAATTTGCTGAAACGCATACATTCGCAAGGATTTGTAACAAGGAGTTGAAATGGCCTCTATTATCGTAATATCCGGAGAGCAGAAAGGTGAGTTTTTGCCGCTCGGCAGGCGAATAAATGTGATAGGAAGGGCCGAGGCACTTCCCATGCAGATACTCGATGATATGGTTTCTCGCAAGCACCTGCGAATACGGTATAATGAGAGCACGAAAGAGCATACTGCCGAAGATATGGGCAGCAAGCACGGCGTGATAATCAATAATCAAAAAATCACCGGGCAAACTACATTGAAAGAGGGCGACCAAATCCGTATCGGCCAGACGACACTCTTATACACGGAAGAAGACTTCGACGACCGCGAAAGCGCGCTGTCACACTTTAAAAAATTCGGCGAGCGGCAGCGTCCCACTATGATTGAGTGACCTAAACATTTTCCCGAATAATTTTCGCACCGAGAGGATTCAATCTTTCTTCGATTCTTTCATAGCCCCGGTCTATGTGATAGACCCTGTTAATGGTCGTCGTGCCTTCGGCAGCCATTCCTGCCAGAACCAGTGCCGCCGATGCCCTTAGGTCCGACGCCATAACAGGAGCGGCGATAAGTTTTTTTACTCCGGCCACAATTACGGTCGGTCCTTCCTTGCGCAAATTCGCCGCCATTCGATTCAATTCGGCAACGTGCATAAACCGGTCGGGAAAGACTTTTTCAATGACTACGCTATTGCCGTCGGCAAGCGACAGGAGGGCCATGAACTGCGCCTGCAAATCGGTCGGAAATCCCGGGTACGGCTGTGTAGTGACATCGCTGGTGTTAATCGGTCCGGCGGCGCTAACGATACAACCATCACTTTCGGCTTCGATTGTTACCCCGATGCGTCTTAGCGTATCGACGACAGCCATCATATCACCGAGCCGGCAGTTCTGCAGCCGCAGCTGGCTGGCGGTTATTGCAGCGGCGACGATAAAAGTCCCTGCCTCGATTCGGTCCGGAATTACCTCATATTCGACCGGCTGCAACTGTTCGACCCCGTCGATTGTCAGTCGAGGTGAGCCAATGCCTTTTATCTTAGCGCCCATCTTATTCAGGCAGGTTGCCAGGTCCGCTATCTCCGGCTCACAAGCGGCAGACTCGATAACGGTTCGGCCTTTAGCGAGCGTCGCAGCCATCATTACGTTCGCGGTGCCCAGCACGGTAGAGCCGAACGGCCCGCCCATGAAAATATCTTTGCCGCTCAGGCCGTTCGGGGCTTCGGCGATGATATAACCGTTCTTCAGATGGATTTGCGCTCCGAGGGCCTGCAGGCCTTTAAGGTGAAGGTTAACGGGCCTGTCGCCGATGGCGCAGCCGCCCGGCATGGAAACTTCCGCCCTGCCGCACCGTGCCAGCAGCGGGCCAAGAATACAAATCCCCGCTCGCATTCTGCGGACTATTTCATATTCGCCGACCGGGTTATCGATTATCGTCGAATCTATGCATAATTCGCCGTTCTGATCACGGGTAATCTTACAGCCTAATTCTCCGAGTAACTCGCAACAAACCGAAATATCCAAAAGACGCGGCACGGCTTTTAGCGTCGATTTACCGGCGGCTAATACGGTCGCAGCCATTATCGGCAGCGAGGCATTTTTCGAGCCGTTTATTCGAACGCTGCCGGAGAGTCGAGCCGGTCCTTCAATGTGAAATACATCCATGCTATGTTTTCCTTGATTTTTGCCACTAAGACACTAAGACTCTAAGATTGTTTTTAATTTTAATAAAACTTCGTGTCTTTGAGCCTTTATGGCTATAATATCGAGAATGACCATAAATGCAACAGATTTTATCTGGCTGACGGGGTTGATATTATTGGCCCGTTGGCTGCTCGATACATCTCTGGGCAGAAAAGCTCTGTCCGAGTCGCCGGCCCGCCGAAACAGTATGCCGCCCTGGCTGCCGCTGGTTCCGCTGCTGTTCTGGTTCGGCGGAGTTGCGATGATGGTAGTTCTGATGCAAAAACTAACGCCGGGTTTGTCTGGCTGGCAAGAAATATTCAGAGATCATCTGATTATGAGCATCGGGGCAATAGTAACAATTGCGATAATGTTATTCCTTGCCCGGGTTCATTTCGTCCGGGGATTGAAAGGATTCGGCCTGAATATAAGGACAATTGTCAAGGATTTTTTTATGGCGATTGTGAATCTCCTGGCTGTCTGGCCGCTTATACTGGCCGCAATAACTGTGACAATTTTCTTTGTCAAGTTATTTTTCGGCGCCGAGTACCAGATGCAGCAGCATCAGCAGCTCGAAATGGTCGCTGAATATCCACAATTGCCGCTCCGAATCATGATTTTATTTGTCGCTGTTATAATCGCTCCGTTGCTCGAGGAAATGATATTCAGGGGATTCGTTCAGACGACAATAAGGTCCTTCATCAATATAAGAAACAGCGCCTGGCCGGCGATAGCGGCAAGCTCGGTTTTTTTCGCTGTCATGCACGCGGATCCCGGACACTGGCCGGCGCTGTTTGTCCTGGGAATGTGTCTGGGCTATTCTTACGAAAAGAGCGGCTCTTTGATTCGGCCTATTTTTATCCACATGTTCTTTAATACGTCAAGTTTAGCAATAGCCTTATACCAGGCAGGCGCCTCGGAAAATGCGGCAGGCTTAATATGGAGATTCTGATGCACAATAAAATTAATAATCGCCATTCGAAAACCTTACCAACAGGCATTTATTTCTTCCGGATGCTTTTGATTCTCACCTGCTTCGTCAACATTCACACCGTTCAGGCGGAAAACGTGCTCGAATCTCCGGACGGGAACGTTGTCATAAGATTCGCCCTACAGGACATTGCGGGACTGAAGAACTGCCCGACTTACAATGTCACCTATAATGGCCGGCCGGTTATTGCCGACTCGCGTCTGGGGCTGGCAATAAAAAACACCGCTCCTCTACAGGCTAGCTTTGAAATTATCGAGGTTACCCGGTCAACTCACGACAGCACGTATTCGCCCGTTTACGGCGAGCGAAAGGTGATTCGGGACCATTACAATCAGCTTGTGGCCGAGCTTAAAGAAAGCCATTCGCCCCATCGCCGGCTTATTTTGTCATTCAGAGCCTACAACGAAGGGGCGGCATTCTGTTACAGCTTGCCGCAACAGGATGCTTTGAAAAATTTCGTTATCTCAGCGGAGAAAACACAGTTTAGTTTTACAGATGACCACATAGCTTACGCCGTCTATTCCGCCCAGGGCCGGTACAGCAAGGTGCCGCTCAGCCGTATCAAGAACAATTGTGAAAGACCGCTGACGATCCAAATCGACGAAAATCTTTTCACAGCGGTAGCCGAAGCACGGCTGGTTGATTACGCAAGGATGCGTCTCTCGCCGGAGCAGGGCAGGCCAATGACGCTGGTCAGCTCACTGCATAGCGAGGTTAATGTCGCGGCTGGCATGACGAGTCCCTGGCGTGTTATCATGTTCGGTCGGAGTCCCGGAGAGCTGCTCGAACGAAATTATCTGCTGCTGAACCTTAACGAACCTTGCGCAATCGAAGATACTTCCTGGATAAAGCCGGGTAAAGTTATCCGCGAAGTAACTTTAACCACTGCCGGCGGCAAAGCTTGCGTCGATTTCGCCGTCGAGCACAATTTGCAGTACGTAGAATTCGATGCCGGCTGGTACGGCCACGAGTACAGCGATGAATCCGATGCCACTACTGTCTCGGTAGACCCCAAGCGCTCTAAAGGCCCGCTGGATTTGCACTATATCATCGACTATGCAAAGCAGCGCGGCATTGGAATCATTTTATACGTTAACCGCCGGGCGCTGGAAAAGCAACTTGACGAAATCCTGCCGCTCTACGAAAAATGGGGCATAAAAGGCGTCAAGTACGGCTTCGTACGGGTCGGCTCGCAACGCTGGACGGCATGGCTTCACGAGGCCGTCCGAAAGGCAGCCCGGTATCATCTGATGGTCGATATTCACGATGAATACCGTCCTACCGGCTACAGCCGGACGTATCCGAATCTCATGACTCAGGAAGGCATAGCCGGCGATGAGACCAAACCTTCGAACAGCCAGACCTTGACAATTTTATTTACTCGAATGCTGGCCGGGGCCGCCGACAATACGATTTGTTACTACGACCGCCGCGTCGATGACAACGCCAGCCACGCATATCAGTTGGCAAAGAGCGTATGCTTTTACAGTCCATGGCAATTTCTCTACTGGTACGACCGACCGGGCAACGTATCGAGGGCGTCCCGCCCTCGAATCGCGGGCAAGATGCCCGCGACACATACCAGCGGCGCCGGGGGCGGTCACAATGTCATCGGCGATGAGCCGGAGCTCGAATTCTTCGATCACGTTCCCACGGTCTGGGACGATACAAAAGTCATCCACGGCCGAATCGGCGAGTACGCCGTAATTGCCCGACGCTCCGGCCAGAGCTGGTTCATAGGCTGCATGAATGCAAACGATCCACAAACACTCGAGGTTCAGCTGGACTTTTTGGAGAATGGCCGTCAGTACGTTGCTCATGTCTATAGTGACGATCTAACCGTGCCAACCCGGACGCAGGTGAAAATCGATCGCTGCATCGTGGATTCTTCCTCTATATTTAGGGCTGTGCTGAAACCGCGCTGCGGCCAGACGATCAGAATTCAGCCGGCTGCGGCGAAAGATTTGAAGGCATATCCCATGTACACAAGTCCCTGATTCCTGGGAGAACTTCCACTCGCTCCTGCTCGACAAAGACGATCTTAAAATGCTATAATGTTGATTGTTAATATCTACCCAACGAAAGATGAGGACATGAAAACAAAAATATTATTTCTTCTTGCAATAACAGCGGGCATTTTTGTTATTTCAGATACTGGGGTTACGGATGAATCAGAGGCAACATGGGGTCTCCACGAGCAGTACAAGGATTGTATCGCCTGTCACGGGGATCAGCCGCACAAGGCAAGCGTAGACGAGCCGCATCTTATCGATTCTATGCCGGCGTTGTGCCACGAATGCCACAAAGAATATGCTTCGCTGCAAGGGTGGGTGCACGGTCCCGTGGCCACGGGCGAGTGCATGTTTTGTCATGAACCGCACAAAACTGCGAACAGTTCCCTGCTGAGCAAGCCGATACCCGATTTGTGCCGTCAGTGTCACGAAACGAAGATGCTTCAGCTCGTAGCTAATCACTCCGATCCGTCACACTCGAATTGCGGCGATTGTCATGAGGCCCATACAAGCCCGGGCAGAATGCTCCTCAAGCAGGATTTTTTCAAGACCGATGCCGGGAAAGACTATATAAAGCAGAATCCTTCAATCCGGCCGCAATCGATGTTTATTGACCGGCGCGGCTCACTTAGCGGTTTGCGCGGCGTCAAAGTCGTGGCTGTAGTCGAAAAGTCGGATTTATTCAAGAGGTACGGATTGACAGAAGACGCCGTAAGGAAAAAAGTCGAAAAGCGGTTAAAACAAAACGGCATTAGAATAATCGGACGTAAAGAACCTATCTTACGGCAGGCATGGCTTTATGTATATCTTCGTTTAATGAAAGTGCCGTCTAATCCTTCTTACGACCGTCTTGAAGCACTGTCAGGCAGCGTAAATTTATTCTTACGGCAAAAGGTCGAGCTTCCAGGCTCGCCGGGCGACCGTAAAAGAAGATTCTGCACGGCCACAACCTGGGACACGGGCGGTATTGTGATTTGGTCGGCGGCAAAAATAGAAGAGGGTCTTGACGAAACAGTCAAAGTGCTGGTGGACCAGTTCAGCAAAGATTACCTAAAAGCTAATTCCCAGAACCATTGACGCTGAATTTTATCTTCTGGCCTGTTTCAATTTTAACAGGCTGGTCAAACTGCTGGAGGCCGAAGCCGTCAAGCGTGAATCTGGACAAATCCAGCTCGCCCTGCAGGACAGATATTTCAATTAGTTTACCCATAGTTGATTGTTCGATAGAACAGCTTCCCCACGCGTAACCGTTGCTCCAAAAGAACGTGCCGTCCTTAGCGGCGAAGGTCATTGATTTTTCCACGCCGGAGTAATGAAATCCGGTCATCGCAAGCGCCGCCGCCCAACTGGCCATTGCGCGGGCGTAATGGTGGCCGCACTCGGCCTCGTCGAAGGGGCTGCGTTTTCGCCCGTCGTAACGGTTGCGGATGTTCTGAATACATGTTAGCCCGTCTCTTATCTGATTTTCGTACAACATGCCGACAGCGGCGGTATACTCGAATCCCGTCATCACCTCGGTAAAGTACGAGAAAGGATTCTCCGGCCGGTCTTTAGGATAGCTTGCCATCAGCAGAGCCGATTCGTCGCCCATCGCGAAGGAGCGCATACAGTTGAAGTGCTTGTACATGCCTTCTACGAGATTGTATTTCATAATGCTTGAATGCGTTTTGCCGACGTTGTCCGGCTCCAGCAGGTATCCCAGGCCGCATACGTGAGCCATGAACTGGCCGACGAGCTGGTCCACAAGGCAGCCGGAGCCGAGCTGGTAGTCCGGCTTTGTCGGGTCTTTTGCGCCCATGCCGATCAGCAGGCTCGGCGCGATGTCCGACTTGTCCTTCGGCGGGCGTATCTGATGTTCGTAATATTCGCCGTTGAACAGATTGGCGTCAATCCACTTGCTTCCCTGCTCGAACAAACGCCGGCAAGTCGCGGCAAAATCATCGTCGCCGAGGTAGCGGGCCATTTCTTCTGCCGCTCGAAGCGCACCCAAATACCAGACGCCCATCTGGGGATTCGGCCCGTAGTACTCGACGTCCATCGTGTTGTGCTGGCAGCCTTCCATAACGCCGTCGCGGTCGGCGTCCCAGCCGCCCTCTATCCAGCAGAATTCCAGCGCCTTTTTGACGTTTGGCCAGAGGGCTTTGAGCGTCTTATCGTCGCCGGAGAGCTGCCAGTCGCGGTACATTTTCATGATGCATCCCATCTGGCCGTCGGCGGCGGCTTTGCCGAAAGTCTTTGCCCGCTCGAGAGGCAGATTCACTCGAAAGCTCATCATCCCGTTATCATCAGTGGCGCGGGCGAACTCGACCTCGCGCATCGACATTGCCAGCTCGCCGAAAAGAAAGGCTGTAGCCTGCTCGTAGTTCCAGACGTGCGTGCACGAGCCGTGGCAGCAGCCCCTTCTGTTGCTGCATCCCTCGTAGCCGTAAAACCGCCCGTCTTCGGTGCGAAAGCATGTCTGGGTTCGCAGCGTGCTTATATTGAACAACGCCGCCTCTTTAACTACTTCGGGAAGATCACTGTTGCAGAATGTTTGCACAAAGCTGACCGTCTTTCGCTCCAGTCTATGCAGGGGCGGTTCGCGAACCGCCTCTACGGCACATAATTTCTCCGCGACGTCCCAGGCGTCATCGTATTGCGTGGTATAATAATTGCCGATGCGGTCCTTCTCATTGCCCTGCGGCGTCCAGCTCTGGCGGTTTGGGAAATGCCAGGTGAGCAGGAAAGTTATCTTTTTAGTCTCGTGCGGCGGCAATTCGACGCTGACGGCAAGCGAAGCCATCGGCGTATCTTCCTTTCCGGCGTGGCGTTCATCGAGCTTGCCGTCGTCGCTGAAATCGTCCCAGAAATCCAGCAGCGAGCTTCCCCAGCCCCCTTGCATCCACGCCGTACGGTAGCTGATGCCGCCCTCGGGCAGGGGCGGTTCGCGAACCGCCCGTACGGTCAGTGCTATCGTGCCCCACTGCGGCGCCCTGGGGACCACGCCTTCGGAACGCATAAATATGCCGCGAACGTTCCGGCCTTTGCGGAACTCATTACGGTTGTCCCTGCCCCCGATTATAACCAGGTCGCCTTTCCAGTCTTTTGTTGTGCCGGAACCGTCCATACCGATAAAGTTGGGCATACTGCCGCAAACAGATGTGGCGATGTATTTATCCGTTTTATTTGTAAGCACGTACCTCAGCACGGCAACGGGTATCCCGCTCGCATCGGCATCACCTGGAACGAGCGGATTGAACGCCTCGATGCGCACATCCAACGGCACATCCGGATCGGAGAGCATAACTTGTCCAAACGGGTAAGCAGCCGCGAACGAGCAATCGGCAAATCGCGGCAGGCCATGATTGGGCACCGTGCTGCCGTGGCTTTCTTCATAGCCGGACAATGCAATTGGCCCTTCTAATGCTCTGGTCACGGTCTTTCCACCATCTGCCCTGGTAAATAGTGCAAAGAACGGCCCTGTCGAGCGATTCGACAGCGGCACAAATCCTTTGGAAGAACGATTCATAATTTCCCAGTCGCGCAGGTCGCCCCGTCCGCCCAGCGAAACGGTCCCCGTGCCTATCCCGCCAAGAGGCAGAGCAATCTTCTCAAGGTGATCCCGGTCATAGCGCTTCAGCACAGGCCAGGATACTGTGTCGGAGAAATCCGATTTAACTTTTTCTATCGTCGCGGTTATCTGTGCCGAAGCCGGGTCAGCGGAAAACAAACTATAACCTGTGACAATCAGAAATGAGAACAGAACTGACTTTTTCATATTGTTTCCTTTCAAGCAAAATTAAAAAGGACCCCTGATTTTGCATTAAACAGCAAAATTCGGAGCCCAAAATTATCTTAGATTCGTGTTTTCCTGTTATCGACTGTTCCATTCATTAATTCTTTCCTGGATTCTGTCCCAGTTCCAGCTTCCCGGGTCAGGCTCGTCCATATTGGTACGGAGCTGTTCGATTGTTGGCGTCTCGGAAGGCACTCCGTCCGGCGGCACTTCGAGTCCGGCGGCCCATATAAGGCCGTTCAGGACTATTTTGCGGAAATCATCGTGTGCCCAGTTGATTTGATAATGGCCGCCGGTGAAGCCGAAGCCCCTTCCGCCGCCGGGACGTTCGTATGCCCAGCCGAGATGCTCCGGCATGCCCTTTCGCGCACGGACATGCGGATTGGCGCCGTGAGCGTCGTTACCGGCCCTGCGAGTCCTGTCGGGAGGAACTGTCGTGAGGACAGGAGTTACGTTTTTCATATTCTCGCGAAAACGCATATGGTAATACCATTCATCCCGAATGGAAAAAGGTTTTACGCCCCGGGTGATGGGGTGCCTGGGAAAATCGGTGAATTTCGCTTCGTATGTCGGATTGACTGACCAGTACGTTTCAAAAAAACCGCCAATCCAGTCGAGCATATAGTTGCCGGGCTTGCCCTTGGGAACTTCGACCGCGTAGTGGAGCATGGCGATGCCGACGCCTTTTTTTGCAAGGGTGTTCATTTGGTCCAGATGTCGCATGACAACGTGTCCGCCGCCGCCGTCACAGTAAACAGCGACCTCATCGGCGTTGTCGAGGGCAGTCGGATCTTTGGGCCAGCCGTTCTTGTAAACGGTTGCGTAGACGTTGGGCATGTTATCTTTGAGGCATTTTGCCAGCAGGAGACAGCCTGCATTGTGCTCGTGGTAGCCGTAGCCATGGCTGGGAGGGCCGGCTATTAGAACAATCTTTTTTCTATCCTGAAGCTTTGTCCGTTTCAACCGGATGTCTTTAAACTGTATCGTCATGGGCGGGCCGGCGTGTAATTGCAGAGCCAGGGCGCCGAACAATTCACGCCGGGCTTTGTCGTTGTCGATTACTTCGGCGGTGGTCCGGCCGTTGACTTTCAAGATGATATTGTTGCCGCGGGCAATGATGTGATAATCGTTCCAGTCATTCTTTTTGATGTTGTTCATCAGGGTACCAGCATCACCGAGAGGATTGTGAGTCATTTTGCCATCGGAGCCGATGACCGTTTTCTGCCCCCTCTCAGCAAGCATTCCCCTGCCTCGCTCATCATAAAGCGCTCCGGCGTATCTGCCGGCCAGGTCAATGTCCGCCTGGTAACCGACGGCGTGGCCGTCCTCTTCGACCCGGCTGCGTATCTGGATGCCGGAGTTTGCTGCCGGAGTACCGCTTATACGATATTTCAGCTTCAGCTCGAAATCGTCTACCTCGCCCAATTGCCAGACGAGAAACTGGTTGCTCTTGCACGGATTCTGCTCGGTGGACTGCCCGGTGATTGCCCCGTCTTTCACAGACCAGTAGTTCATTTCGGCAGCTTTCCAGCCGTCGAGCGTTCGGCCGTCAAAGATCGGCTTGAAGCCGACATCTTGAGCAACGGCATTTGACGTGACAAATCCAAGAATAGTAAACAAAACAAAGCAAATTAGCTGCAAGTGAAATCTGTTCATTTCAGTTCCTCCATAACTTGTTAGCATTGAGATTCTTCGGCTTCGCCTCAGAATGACATGGAAATAGTAGCACCGTAAGGCGTCCTCCATAAGGAGTCCATAGGACTGTGGAGGGCGGTTCGCGAACCGCCCCTACATATTTAATTTTTTTTAGCTGCGGCCTGCCACTGCTCTTTGATCAGTTTCAGTCCGTCGGTATAGACTTCCTCCGGGCTGGCGGACAAATCACGCCAGACACGAGTGGCCGCCGCCAGGTCCGGCAGCGCCCGTCCGAATGCTTCGATCATCAGCCATCCATCGTAGCCGGCCGAACGTAGAGCTTTGAAAGTGCCGGCCCAGTCCACATGCCCTCTGCCGGGCGTGCCGCGGTCGTTTTCGCTGATGTGCACGTGCTTGATGATGTCGATGTTCGGAGCGATGCACCCGACCGGGTCTTTCTCTTCAATGTGGGCGTGGAATGTATCGAAAAGTACGCCGTAGTTTGGCTTATTAACGCGCTTGACGAAATCCGCCGTGGCGGCCATTGTGTTGAGAAAATAGCACTCGAAACGGTTGAGATACTCTACCGCTAAAGTTACGTTTGCTTTGGCGGCATAATCTGCGGCCTGTTGGTGCACTTCGGCGGCATGCTGCTTTTCCTCTTCGCTCGGCGCAGTACCCGAAAAGACGCCCAGCGGCTGATAAAACGGCCCGCACAAAATCTCCGAGCCCAGAGCTTGAGAGCAATCGACCGCCCATTTGAGGTGTTCGAGGCCGCCTTTTCGGTGTTCGGCATCGTCGCTGATGGGATTGTGCTGTTCGTCCGGGATGACCGTAACGGACGTACAGCCGAGGCCGTTGTCTTTTATCGCCTTGCCGACCTTTTCAAAATGTGCGACTTCGCCGCCAAAAAGAGGAACCTCCACGCCATCAAAACCCGCCTTCTTAAGCGTTTCCAATCGTGGAAAATCTTCCTCTGTAACATGTCCGGTCCACAACAACATATTAAATCCAGCTTTCATTACAGTTTCTCCTTATATCTGTTATGGTTAGTATTATTTTATCAGTTTAATTATCCGAAGGTTCCAGCCCGGCGCACCATGCACAGGCATTGCGAAAGAGCCGGCTGACGTGCGGGTTCGCTAATGCCTGAACATCGTGTCCGAGCACGCTATGAAAGATGCGGCCCTTGCCGTATTTCAGCACAAAAGCCATCGGATAATCCTTGTCGTCCACTTTCGAGCGCGCGTTTGCCAGGACCTTGATCGGCATTTCACCCGTTAAGCAGGTGTACAGCTCATCTACAATCTCAAAGTCTGTTATTCCTTTCATGGCCGGGTGTTTACTGTCTGTGATCTTAACGGTGAACTTGCCGTACGGATCGTGCCCTCGCAAATTGGGGTCCCAAACCCGCCCGGCAAGTTTGACGAACTCGGGCCAATCCTGAAACGCCCCGCAGGCGAAGTGAACCAGAACCAAACCAGTGCCGTTCTTCACGGCGTCTTTTAGATTGGCGCGTGCCTTCGGGCCGGGAGCTGGAACTTCCCAATCCATAAAGTGCAGTACAATTACATCATAGTCGCCGAGCGTATCTTTTGCCAGGTCGTTCGGCTCTTCTGTGATTTTAACATCCAGTCTCTTATCCGCGCCGATGGCCTTTGCTAAAACCGGCGAGGTCTGCTTCCACTTATGTCCCGGATAGTCTATGCCGGTTACGATTAGAACCTTCTTTTGGGGCGTTTCATTCTTGCCTGCTGACGAAGAGGCGTGGATTTGACTACAACCTGCGGCAAAAATGACCAAAGCCCCAAATATCGCTGCATATCTCATGATTGCACTCCTTGGAAGTAAACGAAAACAAGACCCGTTTACGATGTTCGTACTCTAACCGAGTAATGACTGCCTGTCAATTACCAAATCATACAAAGGTATTGCAAATTTAACACACGTGTGATATAAGAGCGGGATATGGAAACAACAGAATTAAAATCAACGATATCAGAACTGTCGGCCCGGGTTAATAAAATCCGGGACTGGCTTTGACTTGCCCGGCAAAAAATCCCAGTTGCAAAAACTCGAAAAACAGATGACCAGGGAAGGTTTCTGGGACAATCCTGATGCCGCTCAGTTGGTCGTTACTCAATTAAGCGCCCTAAAGTCGGTTATCGAGCCGGTGGAAGAAGTGCAGCGAGAAGTCAAAGATATTCAGGAATTGTTCGATTTAGCAGAGTCTGAATCCGACCAGGAGGAGCTTAGCCAGCTGGAAGATGACCTGGAAGACCTTGTCAAAAAGTGCGAACAGATTGAGCTGACAGGACTGCTGTCCCGGCCGGAGGACATGAAGAATTGCTTTTTTAGTATTCACGCCGGAGCGGGAGGGACCGAGAGCTGCGACTGGGCAAACATGCTGCTGCGTATGTATTCGCGGTACTTCGACGCAAACGGTTACACTTACAAAGAGCTTGATATTACGCCGGGAGAAGAGGCGGGAATTCGCTCTATAACATTGAGTGTAAGCGGGCCTTTTGCATTCGGCAAGCTCTCGTGCGAGACGGGAGTGCATCGGCTGGTGCGCATAAGCCCGTTCGATGCGAACAAAAGGCGGCACACCAGTTTTGCCGCCGTGGACTGCGTTCCGGAATTCGATGAGGATATCGATATTGAAATCGACGAAGACGACATCCGAATCGATTTCTATCGCGCCAGCGGCGCCGGCGGTCAGCACGTCAACAAGACCAGCTCGGCCGTGCGGATTACACACGAGCCGACCGGTATCGTAGTGCAGTGCCAGAACGAAAGAAGCCAGCATAAAAATCGTTCCCAGGCAATGAAAATGCTAAAAGCGAGACTTTATATGCTCGAGCAGCAAAAACGGGACGACCAGCTTGCACAACTTTACGGCAACAAAGGCGAGATTGCCTGGGGCAATCAGATACGAAGCTACGTTCTGCAGCCCTACCAGATGGTCAAGGACCATCGAACCAATTTTCAGGTCGGTAACGTCGATGCCGTGCTGGACGGAGACCTGGACGGATTTATTGAAAGCTACCTGCGACATAGAACTAAGACAGGCAGAAAGTAAAGAAAAGGTAACACACATGAAAAATATTATCGAAGTCGAATTGAAAACCCGGAAGGTCGATTTCAGCAAGTGCAGAACCGACATACTCGCCGTGGGATTGTTTTCAGATGCTAAAGAGCTCGACAAACTTAATAAAGAGCTTAACAAAAAGCTTGATGGCGCGATCGACCGTTTGAGGAAATTAGGCGATTTCAAGGCCAAAGAGGGAACTAACTCAATCGTTTACGGCAATAGCGAAACAGGCGCTAAAAGAATTCTGCTGGTAGGTCTCGGTGAAAAGAAAAAGGCGACGCTGGATACGGTTCGTAACGCGGCAGCAAATGCGGCAAAAACCTCTGTAGAGCTCAAAGCAAAAACAATGGGCCTGGCACTGCACAATGCATTCGGCGGAAAGCTTGAATTATCAGCAATGGGCCAGGCCTGCGGCGAGGGAGCATATTTCGGCAGCTACAAGTACGATGAGTTTGTAACCGAAAATGAAAATGGACGGCTCGGTTCGCTCAAAGTCGTATTAGTCGATCCCGATTCAAAGAAAATACAAAAGCTGAAAAAAGGACTCTCAACAGGTAACGCCATCGGTAAAGCGCAAAGCTACGCCCGAACGCTGGCAAACCGGCCGGCCAACGTGGTAACACCTGTTAAGATAGCCGCTGCGGCAAAGGAATTGGCCCGCGGCTCAAAAAGTCTGAGCTGCACGGTTTTCGATGAAAAACAAATGGCTGCAAACCGAATGGGCGGGGTGCTCGCAGTCGGCTCTGGCTCACAAAACAAGCCAAGATTTATCATTTTGAAATACACCCCGCCCGGCAAAACGGCAGGCAAGTTACCCACAATTGCGCTGGTGGGCAAAGCAATCACTTTCGATTCGGGCGGAATCAGCATTAAGCCTTCGGCGAATATGGATGAAATGAAATTAGACAAATCCGGCGGCATCGCCGTATTGGGAGCGATGAAGGCGCTGGCAGAGCTGGCGCCGCCGGTGAACGTTTTCGGAATCGTGCCGTCGGCTGAGAATATGCCGAGCGGGTCGAGTTACCGGCCCGGCGATATTATTAAGACGTTCAGCGGAAAAACCGTCGAGGTCCAGAACACCGATGCCGAAGGCAGAATGATTCTGTGCGACGGCATAAGCTACGCCGTAAAACAGAAATGCGACATCATTATCGACATCGCCACGCTGACAGGGGCTTGCGTTGTAGCGCTCGGTAAATACATGGCCGCCCTGATGGGCAGCGATGACGGAGTGATTAAAGATTTGCAAAAGGCCGCGGCGGCCAGCGGCGAAAAAGTCTGGCCAATGCCGAGCAGCGAAGAATATGCAAAAGAAATGAAGAGCAAGATAGCGGACCTGAAGAACATCGGCAGCCGATGGGGTGGAGCATGTACCGCGGCCGCCTTCTTAAGGCAGTTTGCAGGTGATACAAAATGGGCGCATCTCGACATTGCCGGAGTCTGGAGCTTCGAGAAAGCCACCGAATTCACATCAGAAGGAGCCAGTGCTTTCGGTGTCAGACTGCTGACAACTTACGTGATTGGTATTAAGAACAATAAAAAATAATGACAGGCTAAAGAAAATATTGGAAAAATGAGCAAGAAAATAAAAAAGATAGATACTGAAAGAATTGAAAAGGCGGTAAGGGAAATACTATTAGCGGTCGGCGAAGATGTTGATCGCGAGGGGATAAAGAGAACGCCCGAACGTGTGGCAAAAATGTACAACGAACTTTTAGGAGGGATGCGGGAGGACCCGAAAGTTTACCTTCGAAGCGTCTTCACCGAAAATTACAATGAAATTGTTTTGCTGCGTGATATTTCTTTTTACAGTATCTGTGAGCATCACATGATGCCTTTTATCGGCTCAGCCGATGTCGCTTACGTACCGTCCGGCATGGTACTCGGTGTCAGCAAACTGGCACGAATCGTGGATTGTTTTGCCCGTCAGCTTCAAACCCAGGAAAGACTGACCTACCAGATCGCCGATTTTATCATGGACAGCCTGCATCCGCTGGGCGTTGCCGTAGTACTCGAAGCATCTCACAGCTGCATGACAATTCGCGGCATCAAAAAACCCGGCTCGTCTATGGTAACATCGGCACTCCGCGGGATATTTATGAAGGACCCGAGAACCCGAAGCGAGGTCCTGAGCCTGATGCACAAGTAGAAAATTAGGAGTGATTCCGCTGATGCATAAACTTGTCAGGCAGGTGCGGTTTTCGATTAATCCATTTTTATCGAAAGACGAGCGGGGATATAATTCGTATGCTTCCGAGCCGGCGGGTGAAGGACTGTCAATATTTCTCGAACTGTCCGTGGAAATAACAGGATCAGTCGATCCGGCAACGGGGTTTGTGAAAAACGTCAGTCAGATCGATGAGAGCGTCCGCAAATTTGCTGTGCCGGTTTTTACCGAGCGAATAAAGCAACGTTTCCGGCAGAGAAAACACGTTGGACTGTTCGAAATCGCCGAGCTTCTAAGCTCGGCATGGGACCGATTAGCCAACAAGTTTGGTATGGCACAACTGAGTGAATTGTCCCTTAAGCTCGATCCTTTCAGAACAGTTTTAATTAATTCGAAGGACTTAAACATGCTTTTTTTCTGTGATAAATTTGAATTTGCAGCGACGCACAAGCTTTGGAACGATGACTTTGATGAGCAGCAAAATATGGAAATTTTCGGAAAATGCGCTAATCCCACCGGACATGGGCATAATTATCTCGTCGAAGTAATGCTGCAAATGCCGCCGGACAGAAATAATTTCCGCGTCAGCGATTTCGAAAGAATCGTGGACAATCAGCTAATAAAACTCCTCGACCATAAAAACCTGAACGTTGACCTCGAATATTTCAGCAAAACCAATCCCACCGTCGAAAATATAACAACTTTCGCCTGGAATCAGCTCGTCGACAAATTCGGCGAGGCGAAGCTGCATCGAGTTACAATCTGGGAGACCGATAAAACATATTGCTCGTATGAAGGCTGATACTGCGGAATATATTGTCCCTTGGACCATCCTTGCCGGAGATTGCCATCGAGAAACCATTGCTTTATATTGAAAACAGCATTCTTTACGACCAATATGAACAACCCGGAAATGAATTATTTATCGGACTATGATTTAGTGCTGTATTTTTGACCCAGGATCGATTGTTAAAAATCTTATCCTGCAAAACCTTCACCTAATTGAGGGTGTTGTTATAGCTAAAGCTATGTTCTTTATTTGTCGATACTTAGGTTATAGTTGAGCAGTCGATAGGCCGGGCCGGTTGGACATAAGAATTAACCGTCTTGCCGTTTGTAGATTCAAGTTCGACCGCTAAGAAACATGTTCCATATAGAATTTGGGATTAACAGTTAGGCTTTGTCTGTTTTGTACGCAGCCGACGGGGACGGAGTCCAGGCGGATTCACCTCTTGAACATTAGTCAACTATCATTATCCTGTAGGGATTGAAATTAACTCTGAGGGACTTATATGAAAGCATTAGTTACAGGCGGGGCGGGTTTTATCGGGTCACATTTGGCAGAACGGCTGCTCAAAGACGGCAATAAAGTGGCCGTCATCGACAATCTGAGCACCGGGAGCCTCGACAATATTGAGAGCTATAAAAATCATGCCGGCTTTGAGTTTGTCGAAGGCGACATCCGCAACACCGAATTGATGGAACCGCTGGTCGAAAGATGCGACGTAATTTTCCATCTGGCC
>Ga0207752_1000259_pt1 | contig 25367 bp, 15 predicted proteins | sample Pon2CUnioCityCA_6_FD_187272 | JGI IMG/M metagenome (GOLD analysis project Ga0207752, IMG submission 187272) | Marine sediment microbial community from Union City, CA, USA - Pond 2C Sediment 2 (SPAdes) | ecosystem: Environmental > Aquatic > Marine > Intertidal zone > Salt pond sediment ... | reverse complement strand
AAGCCGCAGGCCCCGCGTGAAAACCGCGGCGGCTACGGCGGTGGCGGCGGCGGCGGCGGTCGCTGGTAACAGCGCCGCGCCGATCGCTTCGGCAAAAAACCCGGCTTCGGCCGGGTTTTTTTGTGGGCGACATTATATTTGCTGCGGCTAGTTCGTTGCGCAAGCGAAGAAGAGTGACTCACCGGCAGCCGATAACAGGAAGATGCGCACGCACGAAAGTGTTGACCCCGAAAGTATGGTCAAGCCGGATCAAGCTGATCGAGAGTCGCCAGCTAATCAGTACGGTCCCGGCAGGCCTGCAACATGGCTTCCAGCCTTTGCCGGCCAAGCTGCTTGAGCAGCTCGATATTGCGCTCGGGGATCGCCTCGACATCCGGGTATTGCGCAATCGCCCGCCCAAGGCTGTCCTCCCGCAATAGATGCAGCATGGGATACGGTGAGCGATTGCTGTAATTCTCCGCGTCGTCCGGCGCGGTGCCGCCGAACTGATAATCGGGGTGGAAGCTGGCAATTTGGCAGATGCCTTCCAGTTTCATCTGCACCAGCAGGCCATCGGCGTAGTCGAGAAACTGGTTGTAGTCGTAAAAATCCTGCAGCACACCGGGGTGAATCAACAGCGTGGTTTCAATCGATGGATCTGCGCCCAGCAGCTCCAGCTCAGTCTCCAGCACCGTCAATAATTGCGCCTCGCTGGCGGCGTCGGTAACTGAGAAACGCACGCGGTCATTTATCAGCTCACGCCCAGCGAAGGGGCAGAGGTTCATCGCCACGACCATGCTTTCTACCCACTTCCGGGTTGCGGCGATGACCGGCTCGTATTGCAGCATGTTTTTCTGCCAATTCTAAATAGCGGTGTCAGGGTATCAGAGGCGGCACTGCGCCATGACGTTCAAATCCCGATAACGGCCATCGATCAGAATTGCATTTCGTTTGGTGCCTTCGTATTGGTAGCCATGTTTTTGATAGAGGGCAATAGCACGGTGGTTGTCAGAGTAAACATCCAGCTGCAGGCGGGTCAGCCCATTATCCCAGGAATGCCGGATAACATTGGCGAGCAGCTGCCCGCCGACCCCCTGCCCCCGATACGCTTTGAGGATGCCGATACCCAGCCCGCCACAATGCCGAGTCGATTCCCGCTGCCCAGGGACGATATCGGCCCAACCGATGATCTCTCCCCCCAGATCAGCAACGTATTGAGCGTAGTTATTGGCGATGTTGTTACTGACGTACTGGGTGGTTTGGTCAAGTGTAAAGGCATCAGTGACCGATAGAAATTTTTTCTCGCGCGCAACGGCTCCGATAGTTTCACGCAAACCTTCGATATCAGATTCTTCAATTTTTCGGATGATTATTTCCATTATCTTTTCTTCCCATATTTTTCGTCACCCCGAAAGAAGCCATCACAAGCCCCCGCAGGCATTGATTTTAAAATATCCATCCGCTGAAAAAAAGAAAAATTGCAGCGAGCAAGGCACACAGGAGCAAAAAAAGCGACAACATTCATCGCCGCCTTTTTTACTGGAGCAACTTACTCCGGCTTTAAAAATCACCGCCGACCGGCAGCAATCCGCAAACGCAACGCATTCAGCTTGATAAAGCCTTCCGCATCCGCCTGATTATAAGCCCCCTCATCATCCTCAAAGGTCGCCACGCTCTCATCGAACAGTGTGTCATCGGACTTGCGCCCGGCCACCAGCACATTGCCCTTGTACAGCTTCAAACGCACCACGCCGTTGACGTATTCCTGCGATGCATCTATCGCCGCCTGCAGCATTTTGCGTTCCGGGCTCCACCAATAGCCGTTGTATATCACTTTCGCATAGCGCGGCATCAGCTCATCTTTCAAATGTGCCACTTCGCGATCCAGCGTAATCGATTCCATCGCCCGGTGCGCTTTCAGCAGGATCGTGCCGCCTGGTGTTTCGTAACAGCCGCGCGCCTTCATGCCCACATAGCGGTTTTCCACCAGATCGGCGCGACCAACGCCGTGTTCGCCACCGATTCGGTTCAGCTCCGCCAGCACCGTCGCCGGACTCATCGCTTCGCCGTCGATGGCCACCACATCGCCCTGGCGGAAAGTCAGCTCGACGTAGCGCGGGGTATCCGGCGCCTGTTCCGGGGATACCGTCCAGCGCCACATGTCGTCTTCGGATTCGCTCCAGGTGTTTTCCAGAATGCCGCCCTCGTAGGAAATGTGCAGCAAATTGGCATCCATCGAATAGGGTGATTTCTTGCCCTGTTTGGCGAAATCGATGGGAATATCGTGGGTCTGCGCGTAATTCATCAACTTCTCGCGCGAGAGCAGATCCCACTCGCGCCACGGCGCGATGACTTTTATATCCGGACGCAGCGCATAGGCGCCGAGTTCAAAGCGCACCTGATCGTTGCCTTTACCGGTAGCGCCGTGAGAGATCGCATCGGCACCGGTCTGGTTGGCGATTTCGACCAGCCGCTTGGCGATCAACGGGCGCGCAATAGAGGTGCCGAGCAGATATTCGCCTTCGTAAATAGTATTGGCGCGAAACATGGGGTAGACGAAATCGCGCACGAATTCCTCGCGCAGATCCTCGATGAAAATCTCTTTCACGCCCATCTGCTGCGCCTTGGCACGGGCCGGATCGACTTCTTCGCCCTGGCCGAGGTCGGCGGTGAAAGTAACCACCTCGCAGTGGTATTCATCCTGCAACCACTTGAGGATGATCGAGGTATCCAGCCCGCCGGAATAGGCGAGCACGACTTTATTGATGTCCGACATTTCGGCGCTCCGCATGCTGTGGCGACAAAGCCTTTAAGTGTACAACAGCGGATTCGACGACTGCAGCGCCAGCGATGGTGGTCGCGGCCGGATTTACAGCCAGAGGGAGATCAGCACCGCGGCGCAGACCGCCAGAGCGAGCCAACCGAACAGTGAGCGCGGCGGCGCGTAGCTCACTTCGATCAGCGCCGCGGGCAGCTCAAAGCGCAGGCGCAGAGCGCGCTCTGGCGGATCGATAGCGAGCTTTTCCAGCGCCGCGAAGGCGCGCGCCGCCCGCCGTGCGCCATCCGCAGCGACGCGCTCGCGGGCGGCGTCGAGCAGCCAGTCAGCAGCCTGTTCCTCGCCGGCACCGAGCCACTGGGCGACCTCGATCAGCGCGCGCGGATGACGATGCGGCGGGATCGCCGCCCGCTCCACAGCGCGCTGCGCGGCGGCCACATCCAGCCCGCCATCGGCGCGCACCAGTTCCAGCGACTGCTGCGGTCGATCCGCGACCAGGGTCTGGGCGTACAGACGCGCCAGCAGCTCGCCGCGCCTGTCCGGCGACAAATGCAGCGGCACCTGCGCCAGCAGCGCGCGCTGCTCGGGCGGCAGCACACCACCGCCGAGCCAGTCGCGCAGCGACGCAACCAGCGGTTTGCGCACCATCTTCGGCACCTGCAGACGGTCGAACAGCTCGGACCATTCCGCACCCTGCATGCCGGCGAACAACTGCCGTGCCGTGGTCGGCAGGCTGTTGTCGACGCGCCCGGCAGCGGCATTGCCCGACGCAGCGGCGCCGACGGAGGAGATGGGTTCGATCTGCATGCGCAGGAGTTTAGTCTCTGCCGCACCGGGTTGGACAGCGACTACGCCGCCGTATCTTTGATAGTTCGAGCGGGCGGCCGTCGCGTTGGCAATCCCGGGTCAGCGGCGTATCTTGGACTCTCGCAAGGATCGCCTGCCCGCACCGTTCATCACAGGGGGGAGATCGGCGTGCAGCAAAACACTCGATTGCTTCAGCGCTGCCCGCGTCGCTGGCTGGCGGCGCGCGCCGCACTTGGTGGACTCGCATTGGCCACGCTGCTCTCCGCCTGTGGCGGCGGCGGCCTGCTGGCCGTTCTGGCCGGGCTCTTCGGCAGCGCCCCGGCCAGTGTGCCGCTGGTGCTGTTCCCCGGCGGCGATCGGCGCAAGCCGGCGCTGCTGCTGCCCTTCACCGCCGAGTTGAGCGCCATCGCCCCCTCGCCCGACGGCCGCCGCCTGTATGTCGGCGACAGCCTGCACCAGACCATCAACGTCTTCGATACCGCGCGTCGCCAGTTGATCGCAGTGCTCGATGTCGGCACCGGGCCGCGCAGCCTGCTGGTCTCCGCCGATGGTTCACAGCTGTATGTGGCTCACTACGGGCTGAGGAACAGCGCGGCCAGCTCGATCAGCGTGTTTGATACCGCAAGCTTCGCGCGGCGCGAGATCGCCGTCGGCAACCGTCCGGCGGCGATGGCCGAGGACGCCGCGCGCGGCCGCCTCTACGTGGCCACGCTCGGTAGCCGCGAGCTGTTCGCCTTCGACACCGCCAGTCTCGCGCCACTGCGCACGCTGAGCTTCGACGGTCAGCCCGCGGCGCTGCTGCTCGGCGACGGCGGCGAGCGCGTCTACGTGGCCCTGCGCTCCACCGAATCGGTGCCGATCAGCGACCGCGTGCTGGTTTACGCGGCGGACGACTTTCTCCCCGCCAGTACCGGCGACGCGCGCGCCGGGATTCTCCTGCCAGCGAACGCCGGGCCGCAGGCGATGGCGCTGACCGCCGACGGCGCGCGGCTGCTGGTGGTCAACCGCGAACACGGCAGCGTATCGCTGATCGACACCGCCAGCGCCAGCCTGCAGACCACCCTCGAGGTCGGCCCCGGCCCGCAGGCACTGGCGATCGGCCCACGCGACGCGCGCGCCTGGGTGGCGCGCGGCTTCAGCGGCGACGAGGAAGACCTGTGCGGCGTCGACGCCGCCAATGCTCAGAACAGCCTCGCCGTGCTCGATCTCGACAACGATGAGGTGCTGGCCAACGACATCCGCGTCGGCGACGCGCCGATCGCCGTGGCGCTGTACGCCAGCGACGTCGATGCCGCGCGCGTCGACAAGGTGTTCACACTCTCCGCCTGCGGCAGCTCCGCGGGCGTCACCGCCAGCGGCGAGGGGGTCGCCAGCGGCCCGGGCAGCATCAGCCGGCTCGACGTCGCCGCGCTGGAGGACGGCGCTGCGCAGGTCGTCGATATTCCGCTGCCCGCCGGTCGCGGCGTCGCGCTGGCGGGCGCCGGCAGCGCGCTGTGGCTGGTGCATCCGGACGCGATCAGTCTGTTCGACGCCGCGGCCGAGCGAATCACCGCGGAGATCGCCGCGCGCGGCCCCGGCCCGCAGCGGCTGGCGCTCAACCCGGCCGGCGACCGCCTGCACGCCAGCCTGCCCGGGCTCGACGCGGTGGCCACCCTGACCATCGACGCCAGCGCCGGCGGCGGCGAAACGCTGCTCGCTCGCCAGCCCACCGGGCGTCGCCCCAGCGCCCTGGCGGTCACCGCCGGCGGCACGCTGGTCGTGGCCAACGGCGGCTATTCGCGCACCCCCGGCGACAGCGTCAGCCTGTTCGACAGCGCCAGCGGCAACCCGCTGGGCAGCGTGCTGCTGGAGGACAATGTCGATCCGGGCCTGCTCGGCCGCGGCCCGATCGCACTGGCCGCCGTGGCGACCGGCACGGCGCAGACTGCCTATGTGGCGGCCTTCGGCGGCAGCTTGCCAGACAATGACCGCGACCCCGGTCAGTTCGTCGCCAGACTCGATGCGAGCAGTGGCGAGCTGCGCCAGTTCCCGGATTTCGACTCCTTCGAGTGGTTCAGCGATGTGGCCGTGGACGGCGACGCGCAGGTCTACACCGCCAGCTTCTTCGATAACCGCGTGCGCCGCCACGACGCGCCGGCTTTCGCCGACCCCGGGATCTCCCCGGATCAGTTCGCCGCCAACCGCCCGGCGCAACTGCTGCCCGACGCCGACGGCGGCGTCTGGGTGAGCAGTTACACCACCGAAAGTGCCAGCTACGCCGGCGCCGACATCAATGCCGGCCAGGTGACGCACATCAGCTCGGGCGGCGTGGAGATCGACCAGCCGCTGCCCGGCGGCATCCCCGCGCGGGCTGCCATCGAGGCGCGCCCCGCCGCGCTCGGCGGCGACCGCCTGTGGACGCTCCACGCCGGCGACCGCAGCGTGTTCTGCCAGGTCGAGGGCGACTTCTGCAGCAGCGATGGCGCGCTCAGCGTGCTGGCGCTGGACGCCGTGCCGGCGGCGCTGGATGACATCCCGCGCATCGCCGTCGGGCGCAGTCCTCGCGGCATCGCCTTCGCCGCTGGCCACGCCTTCGTCGGCAACTACTTCGACGCCACGCTCAGCGTCATCGACAGCGCCAGCCTGCAGCTGGTGGCGACGATCCCGGTCGGCGGCGGGCCGATGGATCTGCTGGCGGTGGGCGATCGGGTGTACGTGGCCAACAGCCTCGACGGCACGCTGAGCGTGATCGACGCGGCACAGCGCCGCCTGCTGCGCACGGTGAATCTGCTTGAGTAGCGTCCGGCACACGGCGCAACCGACCCACCGCCATTGCCGCGCGAACGGGAATCCGCCCGGCGCGCACACGGCGGCGAACGCAAGGCTGTACTCGCGGCAGCGGCCTTCGCCGATCGCCGCGCTGCTGCTCGCCGTGCAGCTCTTCGCCCTGCCCGGCGCTGCGTCGGCGGAGCCGGGCGATGCCGCAAACGCGACTGCCAGCGCCCGGCAACTGGCCGCCGAGGGCGCTGCGCTGCTCGCCGACGACGACTGGCGCGGCGCGCTGCGCGCCTTTCGCACCGCCGCCGAAACCGCAGCGCACAGCGGCGACGCCGTCCTCGCCGCACAGCACTACAACAATTCCGCGCGACTGCACACGCGCCTCGGCGAGTTCGAGCGCGCCGCGGAAGCACTCGATGCGGCCGCAGCGCAGATTGTCGGCCTCGCCCGGGTTGGCGCAATGCGCGCGCAAACCCTGCTCAATCGCGGCGATCTGGCGCTCAAGCGGCGCCGCTACGCGGCGGCCATCGACTGGCTTGATCGCGCCGAGGATGCCGCCGGCGCCAGCCCCGACGCTGCTGCACTGCGCGCGCAGATCGCCGCGGTGCGCGGCGTGGTGCTGCGCCAGCAGGGTGATTTTGAAGCCGCGCTGGCGGCCTACGCGCGGGCCGCGGCGCTGGCCCGCGAACTGCCGCGTGGCGCCGCTGGCGCGGCACTGCTGGCGCTGGCTGAACGCCTCGCCGGGGAGAGCTGGCTGTACCGCATCGAGGGCGAGCCGGCGGCCAATCGCCAGCGCGCCGGCGAGCTGCTGGAGCGCGCCCTGGCGGCGCACCGCGGCGCCGGCGACGCGCTCTCCGCGGCGATGGCCGAGAGCCACCTCGGCGAGCACGCCCGGCTGGCCGGCGATCCGGCACTGGCGGCGCGGCGCTTTGCCGCGGCGCTGGCGGTGTTCGAGCGCCTCGGCTACCGCGACGGCGTCGGCCGCATGCGCCTGCACCTGGGATTCGCCGCCAGCGACCGCGGCGACCAGCCGGCGGCGCTGGCGCATTTCGCCGCGGCGCGCGACATCTACGCCGCTCTCGGCGACCGCGAGTGGCAGCGCGTCGCCTGGTTCGGCAGCGGCCTGGCGCGCGAGCGCGGCGGCGACGACGCGGCCGCGGAGAAGGCCTACTTCCACGCCCTGGAATTGTTCGAGAGCCTGCGCGTCGGGGTCGCCGGCGGCGAGCCGGCGGCGGCGCTGTTCACCCGCGCCAATCGCCAGCTGTACGAGCGGCTGGTGACGCTGCTGGTGGCACGCGATGCGATTGACGAGGCGCTGGAGGTGGTCGAGCGCAGCCGCCTGGAGCAGCTCGCCGACTATCTGCTGCAGTTGCCGGCGCGATCGAACAGCCGCGCCGGGGATAGCAGCGAGCGGGCCGAGCTGACCCGGCTGGCGCGTGAGCATGCCGCGCTGCGTGAAGCCGCCCGGCAGCAGGACGATCCACGCGAACTGACTCGCTTGATCGCCCGGATGGCGGACACCGAGCGGCGCGCCGCAAAGCTGATCCGCGAGCTGAACAAAGATCATCGCGGGCTGGCCGACACGCTCAATATCGTGCCCAATACGCGCGCCTTTCGCGCGCTGCCCAACTTCCCCGATTCGCTGGCGCTGGTCAGTTACTTCGTCACCGACGAAGCGCTGTACGCCTTCGTCGCCCGCAAGGGGCGGGCGGTGAGTGCAGTGCGGATATCGGTTCCAGCCGGGGACCTGCGCGATGCCGTCGCTATGGCGCTGGTGCAGATCGGCGCCAGCCGCGACGGCGACTCGACCGCCCTGCGCGAGTCGCTGGCGCGGCTGCACCGCTGGTTGATCGAACCGCTGTTGCCGGCGCTCGACGGCATCGAGACGCTCGCTATCCTGCCCCATCGCTGGCTCAATTATCTGCCGTTCGCTGCGCTCTACGGACCGCGCCGCGATGGTGGCGAGGGCTGGCTGCTGGCCGATTTTCGCCTCCAGTCGCTGAGTGCGCAGAGCTATCTGCCGCGGCTCACCGAGCTGCTGATGGGGGAGGACGAGAGCGCGGCGGTCGACGTGCTGGCGCTGGGCAATCCGGATCTCGGCGATCCGGCGCGCGCGCTGCCCTTTGCCGCGGAGGAGGTGCGCCATATCGGCCGACTGTTCCCGCCACCGGCCAGCGAAGTGCTGCTCGGCGCCCGCGCCAGCAAGGCCAATCTGCTGCGCGACTGGGGCCGGCGGCGCATCGTGCACCTGGCCGCCCACGCGCGCCTCGGCGAGACGCAGGCGGAGCTGCTGCTGGCGCCGGCCAACGAGGGCGTGCTCGGCATCGATGAACTGTTCGACCTGGCCCCGCACAACGATCGCACCGCGCTGCTGGTGCTGTCGGCCTGCCAGACCGCGGTCGATCCCGGCCTCAACCGATTGCTCTGGCGCGGCCCGCGCGCGGCCTCGCAGCCGGTGGGGCCGCCGATCGCTTCGGCGGCCCACAGCCTGCTGCTGCTCGGCGTGCCGGCGGTGATCGCCACTCTGTGGAAGATCGACGACCAGGCCACTGCGCTGCTGATGCGACGCTATTACTCTGCCTTGGCGGAAGGAGCCGGCGCGGCAGAGGGTTCGGCGAATGGCGCTGTTTCGGCGACAAGCGACCGGGCGCCCGGCTACTATGCCGCCCTGCGTGACGCGCAGCTGGCACTGGCGGCGCGTGACGACCGTTTTTCCCGGCCCTTCTACTGGGCCGGCTTTCAGTATTTCGGGGTGCAGCCATGAACGGATCTCGCGGGTGGAAGGATAGAGGGCGCCGGCTGCCGGTGGCGCTGGCCGGCGCCGCGCTGCTGTGGCTGATGACAGCGACCGCGCTGGCCGCCGCGCCGCCGGTCAAGCTGTGGCTGGGCGAAGCCAGCGAGCCGGCCATCGACGGCCATCCGCTGAGCTTCGCACTGGAGCTGCGCGATGCCGACAACGCCGAGGTGTCGGCGCCGCGCGAGCTGACCATCACGCTGATACTGGGCTTCGAGGGCGAGGCCGGCGAGCGCCGCGAAGTGCTTTTGAGCCGTGGCGAGTCGCGCCGCGAACTGGAATGGACGCCACCCGCCGGCGGGCTGGCGGTAGTGCGCGTCGAGCACCCCGAGCTGCTGCCCTACGAGCTGCTACTGCCGGTGCTCGATCGCAAACAGCTGAAAAGCCGCGATATTTCCAAGGCGCTGCTGAAGCGCTTGCTGGAGCGTGGCGTGCCGAGCATCGAGTTGGTCCCGGAGCCAGCCCCCGCCCCGCAGCCGGCCCCCGAACGGGAGCCGGCCTCGGCCCCGGATCCGGCCCCCACCACCGAGACGCAGAGCACGCTGTCGCAGATTGCATCTCCGACCGCTCAGGTGTCGGGGCAGGTGTCGGGGCAGGTGACGGGACAGGTACTGGGTCAGGTGCTGGGCGGGCAAAGCGGCAGCGGTCGGGGCGAGGGCCAGGTTATCGGCACTCTGGGCAGCGGCCAGTCGAACGGCCGCTTGTCCGAGATTATCGGCAATGCCACCCAGGCACAGATCTCCACCGGGCAGACCGCGGCGGCTTCGAGCGGGGCATCGCGAAGTGAGGCGGCAGCGCAGGCTGAACAGGCAGCTGGCGAAGCGGTCGCCACTGTCGAAGAAGCCGCTGCCGCCGAAGGGGAGGCCATCGCTGAAGAAGCGATCATCGTCGAAGAAGCCACCGCCGCCGAAGGGGAGGCCGTCGCTGAAGAAGCGATCATCGTCGAAGAAGTCGCCGCCACCGAAGGGGAGGCCATCGCTGAAGAAGCGGTCATCGTCGAAGAAGCGGTGGAGGCTGCGGTGACCGACGCCGTCCTCACGCCGCAGGTCGATGTGGACAGCGGCCCGTCGGCGGTGCCGTCGCAGCTCAGCCTGCGCGTCTCGCCGCGCGAGGGCGTGCTCGCCGACGGCAAGGATTTCGCCACCGTGCTGGCCTTTCTCGGCGGTGGTGCGAGCGGCGATCACGATGTGCGCCTGCAGCTGCACAGCGACGCCGGGGCCATCGATCCCGCCGAGCTGATCATTCCCCGCGGCCAGCTCAGCGCCAGAGCCAAGCTGACCGCGCAGCGCAGCGGTGCGGTGCGGGTCGAGTTGCTCGGCACCGAGCCGCCGGCGCTGGTGCCGGGGGCGCGGGTGGTCTCGGTGGCATTCCAGCCGCCGATCACCGCGCTGCAGCTGGCGCTGAGCCCGCCGCAGATCTCGCTGATCGAACCGGCCGAGGTGGTGGTCCGACTGCTCGATGCCCAGGGCCGCACGCTGGCTACCGAGCGGCCGCGGCAGGTCTCGATCACCCTCGATGAGGGCACCGGTCAGTTGCTCGACACGCAGCTGGAGATCCCCGCCGGTGGCCACGAGGCGCGCACCAGCTTCCAGCCCAGCGAGCCCGGCGCGGTGCGCTTGAGCGCCACCAGCCCGCAGCTGATGAGTGTTGGCGCCGCGCTGGCGGTGGGCTGGCCGTGGCTGGCGCTGGCGGTATCGATCTGCGCCGGCGCCGCCGGCGGCACGCTGGCCTGGCAGAACCGCCGCCACCAAAGCGGCGATGGCGGCGATGCGAACGGCGGCCAGGAGCCGGCGGCGTGGACGCGCATCCTCGCCGGCACCTTCACCGGCACCCTGCTCTATTTCGCGCTGCTGATCGGTGGTGGCGAACTGGTGCCGGCGGCGCTGCGGCTGAATCTGGCCACCGCCTTTGTCGCCGCCGCGGTGGGCGGCTGGCTGGGGCCGCGGGTGTTCGATCTGATCATGAAACGACCGGGGAAATAGGCGTCGGCGAGCCGGCCGGCGCCGTTCACCGACCTCACTCGCCGTCGGACTCGCCCCCCGATCTGGCGCGGGCCGCCCGGCGGCGGATGGCGTCCACCGCGGCCACCGCGGCCATGTTGACGATGCCGCGCACCGAGACCGCATCGGTGAGCACGTGCACCGGGCGGCGCATGCCGACCAGCATCGGCCCCACCGGCAGGCCATCGCCGATCACCTTGACCAGGTTGTAGCCGATGTTGGCGGCGTCGATGTTGGGCAGCACCAGCAGATTGGCGGCGCCGGAGTAGCGCGAATCGGGGAAAACGCGGTCGCGGACCTCATCCAGCAGTGCGCTGTCGGCGTGCATTTCACCTTCCACGGCCAGCTCCGGGGCGCGCTCGCGCAGCAGCTCGCGGGCCTCGCGCATCTTGCGCGACAGGCTGTTGTCGCGGCTGCCGAAGTTGGAATGCGAGAGCAGCGCGGCGCGCGGCAGCATGCCGAAATCGCGCACCACCGAGGCGCCGAGAATGGTCATCTCGGCGATCTCCTCGGCGCTGGGGTCGAGGCTGATGTGGGTGTCGGTGAGGAAAAAGGTGCCCTTGGGGGTGATCAACAGCGTCACCGCCGAGCAATCGCGCACCTTGTTGCTCAGCCCGATCACCCGCCGCACTTCGCTGAGGTGTTGCAGATAGGCGCCTTCGACGCCGCAGATCATCGCATCCACATGGCCGCGCCACAGCCGCGTGGCGGCCAGGGTGACGCGCTGGGTGCGCATCAGGTGGCGGGCCTGCGCCGGGGAGACGCCGCTGCGCCCGAGCAGCTGGTGGTATTCGCGCCAGTCGGCGTCGAAATCCGGGTTGTCGGCCGGGTCGATCACCTCCACCTGCTCGCCGAGATCGAGGCGCAAGCCGTACTGCTGGATATTTTTTCGGATCTCGTCCGGGCGGCCGACCAGCACCGGCTTGCAGATGCCGTCGTCGATCAGCACCTGCACGGCATTGATCACGCGGTGCGATTCACCCTCGGCGAAGATCACCCGCTGCGGCTCACCGATGGCGATGTCGAACACCGGCTTCATCACCAGACCGGAGCGGTAGACGAACTCGCGCAGCTGGCGGCAGTAGCCGTAGAAATCGGTGATCGGCCGCGCGGCGACCCCGGAATCCATCGCCGCCTTGGCGACCCGCGGCGGCAGATCGGTCATCAGCCGCGGGTCGAAGGGCTTGGGGATCAGGTAATCGCGGCCGAATTTGTAGGGCTTGCCGCCGTAGGCCGCGGCGACCACGGTGGAGGCCTCTTTGGTGGCCAGATCCGACAGCGCTTCGACGCAGGCGATCTTCATCGCCTCGTTGATTTCAGTGGCGCCCACGTCCAGTGCGCCGCGGAACAGGAAGGGAAAGCAGAGCACGTTGTTGACCTGATTCGGATAGTCGCTGCGGCCGGTGGCGATGATCGCGTCGTCGCGCACCTCGCGCACCTGCTCCGGCAGGATCTCCGGCTCCGGGTTGGCCAGCGCCATGATCAGCGGGCTGTCGGCCATCCGCGCGACCTGCTCGGGTTTGAGCACGCGCGGCGCGGACAGGCCGAGGAAGATGTCCGCACCGTCGATGACCTCATCCATGCTGCGCGCCGCGGTGTCGATGGCGAAGGCGCCCTTGTACGGGTCCATCTGCTCTGTGCGGCCTTTGTAGACCACGCCGACGATATCGCAGACGGTGATGTTTTCCTTTTTCAGCCCCATGCTGACCAGCAGGTTGAGGCAGGCCAGCGCCGCGGCGCCGGCGCCGGAGGCGACCAATCGCACGTCCTCGATATTCTTGCCGGCGACGCGCAGGCCACTGCGCACCGCGGCGGCGACGCAGATCGCGGTACCGTGCTGGTCATCGTGGAACACCGGGATGTTCATCCGCTCGCGCAGGCGGCGCTCGATCTCGAAGCACTCCGGCGCTTTGATGTCTTCGAGGTTGATACCGCCGAAGGTGGGTTCGAGCACCGCCACGGCGTCGACGAAGCGATCGACGTCGGTGCAGTCGACCTCGATATCGAACACATCGACATTGGCGAATTTCTTGAACAGCACCGCCTTGCCCTCCATCACCGGCTTGCTCGCCAGCGGGCCGATGGCGCCGAGGCCGAGCACCGCGGTGCCGTTGCTGATCACCCCGACCAGATTGCTGCGCGCGGTGTACAGCGCGGCATTGCCGGGCTCGCTGACGATCTCCTCGCAGGCGGCGGCCACGCCGGGCGAATAGGCCAGCGCCAGATCGCGCTGGTTGAGCATGTTTTTGGTGGGGCTGATCTCCAGCTTGCCCGGAGACGGATAGCGGTGGTATTGCAGCGCGGCATCGCGCAGATCGTCGGACATGGCGGGGATTCCTGTGGTTGCGCCGGCGGCAGCGGCCACCGGACAGATTCGACGGCGAGCGCCGGCGTGCAGTGCCAGCGCTTGCGTGCGGCCCCGGCTGCGCGCAGTGTCACGGTCGAAACCATCGATCACAAGCGCCGCAGGTGAGCCATGCAGAACGCGAAACCACCCCTGACCGTCGATGCCTTCATCGACTACATCTGTCCGTTCTGCTACATCGGCAGCGCCCGTCTACTGCGCCCATCCGGCGGCCTGGCGGAGCATTTTTCGCTCTCTGTGAACTGGCATTTCATCGAGATCCACCCCGAGACACCGGCCGACGGCATGCCGCTGGCAGCGCTCGGCTATCCGCCCGACCAGTGGGCGCGGATGATGGAAAATCTCCATGCCATGGCAGCGCGCGACGGGATCGAGATTGCCGAGCGGCAGTTTACCACCAACTCGCGCGCCGCTCTGCGCCTCGCCGAGGCGGCCACCGACTGCGGCGATGAGATCTTCTCCCGCTTGCACGAATCGCTGTTCGCGGCCTTTTTCAGCCAGCGGGAAAACATCGGCGATGGCGATGTGCTGCGCCGCCTCGGCCGCGAGGCCGGGCTGGACCAGGCGCGCATCGAAGCCGCGCTGGCCGGTGACGCGGCGCTGGAGGCGCGCCTCGCCCGCCACGCGCAGATGGCCGCAGTGCTCGGCGTGCGCGGCGTGCCGGCCTATGTGATCGGCGACCAGCTGATCAGCGGCTGCGTGGATGTCGCGCTGCTGCGGCGGGCCGCCGAGGATGCACTGCGCGGTGCGCGCGGCTGACGGATCGCTGACCGGGCACAAAAAAAAGCGCCCCTCCAGAGGAGGCGCGCTTCAATGCTCAACGATGGCGGGCGGGGCTGGCCCCGGCCGCCGCTGAACCTCACGCCCCGATTGGCGTTCGGTATCGAGCAGCGGCCGAAGCCGTCCTCGCGCCGCGACCTAGTTGGCGACAGTGAAGGTGGTGGTGAATTCCATCATGCTGCCATCGTAGAAATTCACCTCGGTACGCACACTGTGCTGGCCGTTGCTCAGCGATCGGGTATCCCAGGGATTGGCGTTGCTGCCACCACCCTGGAAGTCGTACGGCGCGGCCCGCTCCCGTTTGAAATAGGTGCTGGCGCCATCGAGGTAGTAACGCACCTCGGTGATGCCCAGCCCACCGGGACCGGACTCCGGCGACAGCCGCGCGAACAGGTCGCCGGAGATGGTCGCCTGCTCCAGCGCAACGCTGCCGGAGCGGTCGCCGCTCTGGCTGTAGACCAGCTGGAAGTGCTCGCCCAGCGCCGGCGCCACGCTGATGGTCAGGGTCTCGGCGTCACTGAGTTCGCCGTCGCTGACGGTGATCGTCAGCGAATGCTCACCCACGTCGCCCTCACCCGGTATCAGCGTCAGGCTGGCGCTGTTATCGCCGTTGTCGACCACGCCGATGAAGCCGCTGGCATTGCTGCTGAAGCTCAGTTCATCGAGGTTGGCGTCGCTGGCGGTGACCGTCAGGCTCAGGTTGTCGCCGACGCGCAGGCTCTGATCACCGATAGCGCCCAGCACCGGTGCCACATTTCCGGCAGGCGGCTGCGGCGCGTTGGCGATCACGAAGCTGGTGTCGAACTCGACCAGCGTGCCGTCGACCAGCTCCACTTCGGTGCGGATCACGTGGCTGCCATCGGCGTAGCTCTCGGTGTTCCAGGCGGTGGCGTTGGAGCCGCCGCCGGCGAGATCGTAGGGCGCGACGCTCTCGGTCTTGCTGTAACCGCTGGCCAGATGGAAGTAACGCACCCGGGCGATGGCCACGCCTCCCGCTCCGACCTCCGGCAGCAGGCGGGTGTACAGGTTGCCGGAGATCGACGCGCCGGCCAGCGAATCGCTACCCGAACGATCACTGCTGAGGCTGTAGACCAGCGTGAACCCGTGCTCGACGACCGGCAACACCTCGATGCTGATGACTTCGCTGTCGCTCAGCAGCTCGCCGGTGTCTTCGGTGACGCTGACCGTCAGGCTGTGGCTGCCGATGTCCGCCTCCTGCGGGTTCAGCGTCAGCGTGGCCGTGCCATTGCCGTTGTCGGTGAAGCCGATGAAGCCGGCGGCATCGCTGGAGAAGCTCAGCCTGTCGCCGTTGGCATCACTGGCACTGACGGTAATGGTGCGACTGCTGCCAGCGCTGATCGTCTGGTCGCCGATGCTGCCGAGCACCGGGGCGACGTTGACCAGCGGTGCATCGTCGTTGGCGATGATGAAGTTGGTGTCGAACTCGAACAGCGTGCCATCCACCAGCTCCACTTCGGTGCGGATCACGTGACTGCCGTCGGGACGGCTTTCGGTGCTCCAGGGGTTGGCGTAGCTGCCGCCACTGGCCAGGTCGTAGGGGGCAAAACGCTCGGTCTTGCTGTAGTTGCTGGCGTCGTGGAAGAAGCGCACCTCGGCGATGGCCACATCACCGGGGCCGACTTCCGGCATCAGGTAGGCGAACAGATCGCCGGATACCACGGCGCCGGCCAGCGCTTCGCCTCCCTGGCGCTGGGCGAGGGTGCTGTAGAGCAGCTCGAAGGGACTCTGCGGCGCGGCCTGCACACTGACCGTGAAGGTCTCCTCGTCAACGAGTCCGCCATCGCTGACAGTCACCGTGACCTGGGTGTCGCCGGCATCGGCGTCACCGGGCTGGATGGTCAGCGTGGCACTGCCATCGCCGTTGTCAGTGAAGCCCATGAAGCCCGTCGCATCACTGCTGAAGCTGAGCGGATCACTCTCGTCATCGCTGGCACTGATCGACACCACCAGGCTTTCGCCCACCTGCAGCAGCTTGTCGCCAATCGGTGACAAACGCGGCGCAGTATTCAGCGGCGCCTCCACCTGAGTGGTGAAGTTCCAGCTATCGGCGCCGCCCAGCCCGTCGTAGGCGTTGCCGGACAGATCGGTAATGGCCCCGGCGTCGATCTCCACGTAATAGCCGGTGTTCACCGCCAGCTTGGCCAGTGGATTGATCGTCACCTGATTGCCATTGACCGCAACCTGATCACCGCTCACGTCGATGCTCTCGAAAATCGAGCCATCGCCCGAATGGCGGATCACGATGTTGCCGATACCCGCTTGCATCCCTTCATTGAAGGTGATCTGCAGGTTGCTCGAGATGGCCACTTCCAGGGCGTCGTCGGCGGGCAGGAATTCGCTCGCCAGCGGTGCCGAGGTAAAGGTGGCGATCACGCTGTCGTTGGTCTCCGGGACGACGTAGGTATGCAGGCGAGCCGCACCGTCGGACCAGGATTCAAAGCGGTAGGTGTCGCCGTCGAGCACCTGATCATCCGCATCCAGCACGTGGTTGAAGCCGATCAGTGTGTCCTTGACGGACGGCGTGCTCAGCGTGATGCCATCGACCACCAGATCCAGCCCGCTGGGCACGGTATCGAAAGTCACATCGACCTTCTCGGGCCAGATGGTGACCGTATCCCAGCCTTCGGTACCGTCTGAATCGGTCACCTTCAAATTGAACTCGAAGCGCGTTTCATCGCCAAACTCGTGCCCGGTGGAGGGGATTTCCAGCACCTCTTCGGCGATGCCGTAGCGCTGCAGTTCAGGATGGATATGGGTGTCGTGCCGGAACAGGATTTCCCAGGCGAAGGATTCCGCCGGCATGACCCCGTCTTCGACATCCGTTGCTTCCCCGCTGAAGGTGATCAGATCCCCGGCGCGGAAGCTGATGCCATCAACCGGACTGGTGATTTTGACAACCGGCGGACTGCCGACCATCACGTTGATGGTGTTGGAAAATGCTTCCAGCTCGCCATCGGAGACGGTCAGCTTGACCGGGTAGACCCCGGTTTCCAGATAGGTGTAGGAGGGATTGGCCTCGGTCGAGGTCGTGCCGTCACCGAAGTCCCAGAGATAGGTCAGCTGGACACCTTCCGGATCGACTGAACCCTCGCTGGAGAAGTTCACCGGCAGCGGCGGTGCGCCGGAGCCGGGAGATGCCGAAGCGACGACGATGGGGCTCTGATTGGACGTCTCGAAACGGATCTTGCGGATGCCGCTGGCACTGACTTCAGGCTCGCCCGGCTGGGCGTGGTCGGCAAAACCCATATCCACGTAGTAGAGCGCACCATCGGGACCTTCGACCATCTTCACGACGTCGCCGTAGGGGCCTTCCGGGGTGCCATCCGGCGGCTCGAAGTAGTACTCACCAGTGACAGACCGTCCATCCGCAGAAAGCGTCGCACGCTTGATGGTGTTCTGCGCGTAGTCGGCATAGAAGTAGTTTCCGTGGTACTCGGCGGGGAACATGCTGCCGCGATAGACAAAGCCACCGGTGATCGAACGATCTCGCCCGCCCGAATGCCTCCAGTTCAGCATCGGGTTGGTCATGCCTGCGGTGTTGCAATTGCCTTCGCACTCGGGCCAGCCGTAATTGGCACCGGCTACGCCGATATTTACTTCTTCCGCCGTGTAGGTGCCGACGTCAGTGAGATAGTAGATTCCGGTCACCGGATCGACAGAGGAGCGGAAGGGGTTGCGAAGACCCAATGCCCAGATGCCATCGCGGGGCTCGCCATTTCCCTCATAGAAAGGGTTATCCGAAGGGAACGAACCATCCGTTGCAAAGCGGACCACCTTGCCACGATAACTGCTCATGGATTGAGAAAGAGAGGGTATGCGGTTATCGCCCAGAGCCAGAAGAATATGCCCTGATCCGTCAAAGTTGATATCGCCACCGTGATGCCCGGTACCGGCGGTTGTGATGTCTTCCCAAATGACAACCTCGGTATTGATATCCGCAGTAGTGGCGCCATGCTGCATGCTAAAGCGAGAGACCCGCGCACGGTTTGGTGTGCCCGCTATGTAATAAACATAGAAGTAACCGTTGTTTTCATAGTCTGGATCCAGAGCTATATCCATCGTTCCCTGTTCGCCCTCAATGCCGACATTCGAGATGTGCATGAACGGGGTCGAGTTGGGCGTGGAGGCACCGGGTGCGACATACCTGATGGAGCCAGGCCACTCCAGAACCAGCATCGCGCCATCGGGAAGAAATGTCATGCTGACGGGGAAATCCAGCCCGGAAACGGCCAGGGTATTCTGGAAAACATTACTCTCGCCAACCGCCACGGTAATGGCATAGTCCGAGCCATTGGCATTACCCAGCATATCGATGCAGCGAATGTAATAGTTGCGTGAACTGTCGCTGGTCAATCCGGTGACCGGGGTTGAATGGCTGCGACCACCGGTCGTGGACATGAAACTCGGCATCGCCGCGTAGTCCATTCCGGAAACCGTCGAATAACGGCAGTTGGCATCTTCATTTGTAGTCAGGGAAATCGTCGTGGCGACGGTACTCGCAGGCAGCGCATCGGTCGGCTGGCCGTTGGAGCGGTAGGGAGCAGACGTATCCACACCGCCTGTATATGGCCGCAACGCAAACTGCTGAATCAGCCAGTCATTACTGGAAAGACCAACCGCAGTGCTGCCAGTAGTGCCATTGATTTCCCAATCCCGGATGTAGCTTGCCTGCGTCTGCCTGGAGGCCTCCATCTCGTCAGCATAGCCGTTAGTCGGGCTGCCGAATGACTGGGACGATGTATCCGAAACCACGAAAAGAAGCCCCATGGCTCCGCTGGTTTCGATGTTCATGGCCGGCGCGGTCGCTAGGGAACCACTGCCCGATCGCCGGGTGGATACCGTGGGTGGGACTTCCCAAATCGCCGATACGTCCACATTGCGAAATACGCGAACAGTGACCGACCAGCGATCCCCGTTAGCTATTCTCCATTGATAGCTAGCCGGTTCAGAGGCCGTAGCAACCCGATGGTAAATCGCGTATGAATTGGTATCCATCCCGTGCTCATCGATTTCTTCGAAAAACACATGGTTACCGTTATTATCATCAATGCTCTGCCGCCGATTGACGTGCACAAGCGCGACGATGACATCGTCTTGCTCGATACTGATGCCGTGCGTAACACTAACATCGGTACCAACACCCTCGTTGGAAGCACTACCCACATGGGTAATATGAGCATTAGCTGCAGGGCTCCAGCCCAACAACAAGACAAGTAATAAAGGGAGAGTAGAGAAGAGCCTAAGCAGCGACTCCCTCCCTAGAGTTATATGTTCCATGACATCACCTTGCTAAAGACCCACTGAGAATCAGTGCGTCCAAGCTATGATCAGACGGTAATGCTGTCAACTCGCACGGGGCGTCCTGGCGAGACATCCATCACGGAAGAGACTGATCGATGTTCTCCGTCGCTACAAAGGACTAGTAGTGGCATGCCATTGACGCGGGCAGTGACGAAATGACAACGCCTGCACGACAGGTGACAAACTCGATCAACAATGAACCACCGCCTGGGCTCTTGTTTTTGTCGACATGAATTTAAATAACAAGAACTTCTATCATGAATTCAGCGGAAAAAAACAAGCTTCCCCTTCGGCATGGAATTAACGACCCGCAGTAAAGCGGATGTGCTTTTCTGGTCGGTGTTGAAAACGGCCGGGAAATGCTTCCTGTCTTCAATGCTGAACGGGCAAGCGCCGCAACTGCGCAGAGGAAGCCCGGTTTGCAGTCTGCGCCAGATGCAATGGACTGAGGTATTCGCCACGGTTGCGGCAACAGTAGGCGGAGATGACGTGGTGCGCAAGTATCGGGGGGTGCGAGGAGAGAGTGGTGGGCGGTTTTGTAACCAAACTCGTTTCCTGATAGCAGTTCAAATCTCCGGGATAAACAGTTCTGGTCCGGCGGGCGGGCATTTGGCGCCCCGCCTCAGGCGCCTGCGGTAAAACCTGGGCGGCGGTGCGAAATAGCGGGAAATCGCCGCCGCGTCTGCTCGGCGCGCTGCACATCCACCTCCGCCAGCACCACGCCACTGTGCTGGCTGCCGGTGGCGCACTGCTCGGCCAGCACCCGCCCCCAGGGATCGACGATCATCGAGTGGCCCCAGGTCTCGCGGCCGTTGACGTGGTAACCGCCCTGCGCCGGGGCCACCAGCCAGGCGAGGTTCTCCAGCGCGCGGGTGCGACAGAGCAGCTCCCAGTGGGCGGCGCCGGTGCTGCGGGTAAAGGCGGAAGGGGCGAACAGCACCTGCGCGCCGCGATCGAGCAGCGCGCGGTAAAGCTCGGGAAAGCGCAGGTCGTAGCAGATGCTCAGACCGAGCACGCCGAAGGGGCTATCCAGTGCCACCAGCCGCTCACCGGCAGCGGTGGTATCGGACTCGCGATAGCGCTCGCCGCTCTCGGCGAGATCGACATCGAACAGATGAATCTTGTCGTAGCGGGCGCGCTGCTGACCGCGGTCGTCGTAGACGAAGCAGGTTTGCAGCGCGCGCTGCGGATCATCGCTGTGCAGCGGGATGCTGCCGCCGACGATCCACAGACCGCACTCGCGCGCCGCGGTGGCGAGCATCGCCTGCATCGGCCCCTCGCCCTCGCGTTCCAGATGCGCGAACTTGTCCGCCTCGCGCATCGCCATCAGGCCGAAGTTCTCCGGCAGCGCGACCAGTTGCGCACCGCGTTCGGCGGCTTCTCGGATCAGCCGTCGAGCCGCGCCGAGATTGGCTTCCACGTTCGGCCCGGAGGCCATCTGCAACGCGGCGAAAAGCGCCACGTTCAGGGTCTCGCAGAGCGGATGGTCAGCTCCAGCTGATCGCCGCGCGGGCTGCCGGAGACAGTGTCGATGCGCGCCGCGGGCAGGCCGAGCGCGACCAGCCAGTCGCGCAGCTCACCGGCCCACAGGCTGCCCTCGGCGCCGCCGGGGTAGCGAAGTTCGACGCGACTGCCCGCCGCGGCGCGCAGAAAGTCGCGCATCAGCCGCTCGACCGCGGGCATGGCGAGCACCGCGGCAGCACTGCGCGGTCGCGCCCAGGTTTCGTAGTCGAGCGCGTACTGGGCGCCCGCCGGCGCGGCGCCCAGGGCCAGCCCCAAAGCCAGACACAGGGCCAGACAACGGGCCAGACGACGGGCCAGATAGCGGCCCGGATAGCAAAACCGGGGTTGTCGATGAATCATGCGCTGTAAACCTCTCGCCGACGGCATTAACCGCAACGGTAACCGCTTTTGCCGCGGCGGGGCACTGCCGCGGCGACTGCGCGCCAAACTACCGTCGCCAAGAAGGGTGCGCTACCGCTGGTCAGGTGGCAGCCGGCAGCCGCTTGGGCGGATTGAGACAGCCGTCACATCGCTTTGCTATGCTGAGCAAAAATTCACGGCGACGCTCCCATGCCCGAAACGCGGCCAACCAGCCCCGTCGGCGCCACTCTGGCTTTCGATATCTACGGCACGCTGATCGACACCCACGGGCTGGTCGAACGACTCGCCGCGAGCGTCGGCCAGCGCGCCGCCGAATTCTCCCGTCTGTGGCGCGACAAGCAGCTCGAATACACCTTCCGCCGCGGCCTGATGGACGCCTATCAGCCCTTTCCGCGCTGCACCCGCGATGCGCTGGATTACGCCTGCGCAGCCTTCGGCGCAAACATCGCAGCCAGCGAGCGCGACGCGCTGATGGCCGCCTACCGCGAGCTGCCGGCCTTCCCCGGCGCCGCCGCGGCGCTCGACGCCTGCCGCGCCGCCGGCCACCGGCCCTACGCTTTCTCCAACGGTCTGGCCACAGACGTGCGCGCGCTGCTCGCAGCGGCCGGGCTGGCGGATCGCTTCGTCGATGTGATCAGCGTTGACGAGATCGGCAGCTTCAAGCCGGCGCCAGCGGTCTACGCCCACTTTCTGGCCCGCAGCGGCGCCGCAGCGGCGGACACCTGGCTGGTCTCCGGCAACCCTTTCGACGTCCTCGGCGCACGCCGCTGCGGCTGGCACAGCGCCTGGCTGCAGCGCACCGGCGCACCGTTCGACCCCTGGCAGGACGACGACTGGCCAGCGGCGCCGAGCGTCGTGCTCGATGCCCTCGACCAACTGCCCGCCGCGCTGTGCGGCGCAGGCGAGGCCAGGGCTCAGATCTAATAATCGCCGCCGGCAAAGCGGTCGGCATAAAAATGACCCGCGCACCGGCACAACGATGCCGGCGCCGACAGACGCGACAACAGATCGCGACCAGCGCGATGCACACCCGGCGACGGTGGCTATCGGGCAGATATAAGGACGGGGCATCGCCCTGTGGCAGTCTGGAAATATAAGGAAAGCGGATGAAACCAGCCCGATTTGCGCGCCGCGCCCGCGGCGCACTGCAACGCCGCCTGGCCCCGCTGGCCGCAGCCCGGCGCGACGGCCACGGCTTGCTCGCGCCGCTGCGCGAACTGCTCGCCCTGCGCCTCGGGCCGACGCGCCTGTCGAGCCTCGAATATCACGCCATGCACCTCTGCGACCGACAGATGCACCCCAACCCGGAGGGCGCGCTGTACGGCGGGCTGTGGTTCAAGGAGTGGGTCCACGCCCAGCTCAACAACCCGCGCTGGGAGGGCATGGCCACCGACAAGCTGTCGATGTACGCGCTGTTCCGCCAGCTGCGCCTGCCGCACCCGGAGGTGCTGGCACTGGCCACACCGCAGCCGCGCCGCCACGGCGACGTGCCGGTGCTGGCCAGCCGCGAAGCGCTGGTGGATTTCCTCCGCCACAGCCGCGACTACCCGCTGTTCTGCAAGCCGGTGAAGGGCTCAAAGGCCGCCGGTTCGCACCGCATCGAGCGCTACGACGCGGCCCGCGACGAACTGCTGCTGGCCGGCGGCGAGCGCGTCTCGCCGCTGAGCTTCGCCGCCGGGCTGGACGACCCCACCGGCTTCGGCGTGCTGTTCCAGCGCGCCCTGTCGGCGGCGCCGGAGACGCGCCCGCTGTGCGGCCCGACCATCGCCGGCTGCCGGGTGATCATGCTGCTCGACGACGACGGCGCAAAGCCGTTCAAAGCGACCTGGAAGATTCCCGTGGGCAGCAATTTCATCGACAACTACTGGGCCGGGCGCAGCGGCAATCTGGCCGGCAGCCTGGACCTGGACAGCGGCCGCGTGCAGCGCGTCGTCCGCGGGATCGGCCGCAACCTGAGCGAATGCCCGCGCCACCCGGACACCGGCGCCCAACTGCCCGGCGTGCAACTGCCGCGCTGGCGCGAGACGCTGGCCCTGTTGCGCCGCGCCGCGGAGAGCTTCCCCGGCTTTCGCTGGCAGCACTGGGATGTGGGCCTGAGCGCCGACGGGCCGGTGCTGTTCGAACTCAATTCGGCCGGCGCGGTGGATCTGACCCAACTCGCCGAAGGCACCGGCATCTATGACCGCGAGCTGCGCGAATTCATCGCCCGCCACGGCCGCCGCCGCCCGCGCGGGGGGCTGCTGTTTCCCGGCCGCGGCAGCGACCAGCGGCGCGGCGCCAGAGGCGTCGAGCCGCCACCGCTGGCGCAGTCGCACAGCGTGCCCCCGATCAGCCTCCGGGGCGGCGATCCGCAAAATACCCGGCCAGACTCCCGGCCAGACTCGCAACCCGGCACTCGGGCCAAATCCGGGAGCGCGCGACGCGACGCAGAGCTGGCCGGAGAGTTAAGCGGCGATTAGCCGGCCGGCCGACAAGCGCCTCAATCGCGCTCGGCGCCCGTCGCCAGCAGCGCCAGCGCCTGCGCGTGCAGCGCCGCATCGCCCGCCGCCAGCACCTGCCCGCCGAGCTGGGCATCGCCGCCGCGCCAGTCGCTGAGCACGCCGCCGGCGGCCTCGATGATCGGGATCAGCGCCTGGATGTCGTAGGGTTTGAGGTCGGCTTCCACCACCAGATCGAGCATGCCGTGGGCCAGCATGCAGTAGGCGTAGCAGTCGCCGGAGTAGCGCGTCAGCCGCACCCGCGCGGCCAGCGCATCGTAGGCGGCGCGCTCGGCGCCGGGCTTGAACATATCCAGCGCGGTGCACTGCAGCGCGGCCTGCGACAACTGCGCGCAGGGGCGCGTGTGCAGCGCTCGCGCGACGCCGCCGCGACGCATCGTCGCGCCCAGCCGCGAACCGCTGAAGCGCTCGCCGAGATAGGGCTGGTCCATCACCCCGAGCACCGGGCGCACGCCGTCGTGCAGGGCGATCAGCGTGCCCCACAGCGGCATGCCGGTGATGAAGGCGCGGGTGCCGTCGATGGGATCGATCACCCAGGTCAGCCCGGAACTGCCCGCCGCGTAGCCCTGCTCTTCGCCGAAGATGGCGTCCTGCGGGCGCTCGGCGGCGAGCAGCTCGCGGATCGCCGCCTCCGCGGCGCGGTCGGCCAGGGTTACCGGGTCGAAGCCGGACTCGCCGAGCTTGTTGTCCACCGCCAGCGCGGCGCGAAAATGCGGCAGAATCGCCGCCCCGGCGGCATCCGCCAGGCGGCCGGCGAGCGCGCCCAGCTCGGCCAGTTGCGCGTCGCTCAGCGGGATGGCTTCGCCGCTGATCCAGTCGTCTCGCATCATCTCCACTGCGCTGCCCCCCTGTTCACAGCTCGCCGCGGATGCAGCGGCGGTACAGCGCGGCCATGTTGTCGGCGGTGCAGGGGATCGGATTGGTGGCGGCGGAGGGATCGACCGCGGCCATCGGCGCCAGCTGCGCGATGTGCTCCTCGGCGACGCCGATCTGCGCCAGCGTGTGCGGGATGCCGATGCGCTCGCGCAGGCCCAGCACCCAGTCCAGCACGGCGCCGAAAGACGGTTTCGGCAGATCCAGATAGCGCGCCAGATCGGTCATTTTGGTCTCGATTTCGCCGCGGTTGAAGGCCAGCACATAGGGCATCACCACCGCGTTGGTCAGGCCGTGGTGGGTGTCGAGCACCGCACCGGCCGGGTGGCTGAGGCTGTGCATCGCGCCGAGCCCCTTCTGAAACGCGGTCGCGCCCATGGTCGAGGCGATCAGCATGTGCGCGCGGGCTTGCAGATCGTCGCCGTCGGCCACCGCGCGTTCCAGCCAGTCCTTCACCAGTCGAATACCCTCCAGCGCGATGCCCTGCGCCATCGGGTGATAGAGCGGCGAGCAGAAGGCCTCCAGACTGTGC
>Ga0207752_1000258_pt1 | contig 25368 bp, 20 predicted proteins | sample Pon2CUnioCityCA_6_FD_187272 | JGI IMG/M metagenome (GOLD analysis project Ga0207752, IMG submission 187272) | Marine sediment microbial community from Union City, CA, USA - Pond 2C Sediment 2 (SPAdes) | ecosystem: Environmental > Aquatic > Marine > Intertidal zone > Salt pond sediment ... | reverse complement strand
GAGGAGTTCGGCCGCAGCGGGGCAGCTGGCTGCAAGCTGAGCGTCGCCTCGTCCTGCCAGGCAAGCTGGGCCTGCAAATCGGGCTGGATTTGGAGCGCCTGGGCCACCGAGCGGCGGTCCATGGCCTGGTTGAAGTACAGCGTGATGGCGCTGTCGAGCGGAATCTCAGCGCCTGGCGCCGGTTGGCTTTCCACCAGCGCCGGCGGAAGCGGTTGGGCGGGCGTGGGCGGCGGTGAGGTCGGAGTAGGTGAGGTGGATGTGGTGGCGGGGGATGTGCCGGTTGGACGGCCGATGGAAGGCAGCGAGCAGGCCAGGCTCAGCAGGATCATGGTGAAGACGATCAGATTCAGGCGGCGGCGCAGCCGGGTTGCGGGGATTTTTCCGGGCATAAGAAATCTCTCCTTTTAGAAGAGACGAAAAATTCGAGGCGAGTGTTCCGTTTTTCGGGTGCTGTGAAGCGATTATACCCGCTTATGCCCGGTGGCTTTGTAAAGCTTGCCTTCCGTCTCAGTCGAGCGGATGGCAAAGTCGAAAACTTTGGATGGATTGCACTTCGGGAGTGACGCGCAAGGTGCCAGGCACTTCGAAAGTGCCTGGCACCTAACCCACCTGACTTAAAGCCTCTTAATTTACAAAATCAAACCAGTTGCTTTATAGGCAAACGATCGGCTTAAAATGCAACCTTCAATAATTTTGTGCCGGCGATGTACCAATGCCCATTTACTTTGACCAGCACATATTCGGTTGTTACTCCCAGCTTATGCACGACGGCTTTGGCAAGATCGCCTTCAATCTCAATCGAATCGATGTCCATATCGAAGTATTCCGGCGGGAGCGTCGCTGGATTCCTGCCCCTGTAATGCACGTATACATCTGCCAGCGTCAAGGGACTCGGAGTTGGCGTAGGAGCTGGCCTGCAGTGCGGAAGATCGGATTCCAAGTAATCAGCTCCGGGTAGCGGATACGCTGGTGCAGGCCCATTTGGCAACTGAGGCTCAGGGTAGCCTGTTGCGTGCTCTCTCTGCGCCTCGGCTGGTACATCCACGCAAATCTGCGTTGGCGTAGGCGCAGCGCTTTCCACATGAGGTTCAGGAGCCAGCCATCCATAGGTTTCCCCTTCGAGGATTAGCCGTTCTTCCTCGTTTATCGTCCCATTGGCCTGTTTGGCCTGCAGTTCTGCCATATAGTTTTCGTAATCACGCTTTCTCCTTTCAATGACCGCCTCCATCAAGTCCAAATTTCCTAATTCGTCAGCCCGAATCGTAGAATCTTGTCGAACCTCCTGGATATAGCTGACAGCCTCGGGAGCTAAAACGCCTCCACGCGGGTCATTGATGTACACTGTGGAGAGGATGTCGGTTTCGAAATTATAGGCAGCCTCGGCATCGACTCTGCGGCTCCTCAAGATGGTCTCTCTGACTGCCTGAGCTTCGCCGGTTGTGTTGACCCCAAACCCCTGCGCCGATCGCGTCCAGATTAACGCTCCCGCGGCAATGGCGATCAAAACCAGGCTGGAAATCACGGCAAATTTACGTGTCATGGTTTGATTCTCCTTGTGCATTCGGTTTGCTATTGCTGGAAAAATCGTCCACCTGACAATGCGGGGAGTAAGGTGCAACGCATTTTTAAAATGCGGTGCACCTAGTCAATCTACTTTGTGAAATTTCATTGCCGTTGTTGGGAGCTTTTTCTTTGCCCCCTGGGCTCAACAATACCAATATACCACAAAATCAGCTTCAATAGTGATGATTGTCCTTAATAAAGTATTCTGCCCGGGACTTTACCTCAAAAAATGGACAGATACGCGAATATTCAGGGTGGCCTTTAAGGTCTCTTTTGGTACAATTGTTTTCTAGCTGGTAAAAACAAGCCTGGTTTTTTGGCTTTCTGTAACGATTAAAGGTAACCATGAGTTCCTATTCCGCTGCCAAGCAAAAAAGCACCCCTTCGCCCTCCCTGGTTCCCCAACTGGTGGTGGCCTTAGTCACTGGTGTGGCGCTCTTCTTTATCACGCTGGTGGTGATTTCGTTTGTCTTTAATCTGACTTACGCCGGGAAGGTCTTCCCGGGGGTCTCCGTGGGCGGGGTGGACCTGTCCACCCTGACTCCGAAGGAAGCCGCGGCGCGGCTGTCGCAGAAGCTGACTTACCCCCAGACAGGCCGCATTGCTTTCAAGGAGGGGGAGACTTTCTACGTCGCCAAACCCCAGGATTTGGGCCTGTACCTGGATCCGCAAACCAGCGCGCTGGCGGCCTATTCCACCGGACGCCAGGGCAACCCCATCACGCGCGCCCTGGTGCAACTGCGGGCCTGGTACACGGGCGAAGACATTGCACCTTTGATGGTCTACGATGCCCGCCAGGCACGCGAATATTTGCAAGGGATCGCGGCAGAGATCGACCAGCCGGTGGTCGAAGCTTCACTGGACATCAACGGCGTGGAGGTCGTGGCGCAGCCCGGGCAGGTGGGGCGCACCCTGGACATCCAGGCCACGATGGCGCCGCTGGAAGCGCAGATGCGCAGCATGAAGGACAGTCTGTTTCCGCTAATGGTGACCGAAACCCCGCCGGCGATCCTGGACGTCACCCACCAGGCCGACCTGGCCCGCCAGATCCTGTCCGAGCCGCTGGTCTTGCGGCTGCCGGACCCCCAGGAAGGCGATCCGGGGCCGTGGACCTTCGAGCCCAAGCAACTGGCCCCGATGCTGACCATCGAGCGCCTGGAAAATGAGGACGGAGCGCTTTACCAGGTGGGGTTGAACACAGAAGGTTTGCGCGAGTTCCTGGCCGACCTGGCGCCGCAGTTATCCCGCACGCCGAGCAACGCCCGCTTTGTCTTCAACGACGAGACCCGCCAACTGGACCTGATTCAAAACGCCGTCATCGGTCGCTCGCTGGACGTGGAGGCCAGTGTCCAGGTGATCAACGAACAACTGGTTGAGGGCCAGCATGACATCCCGCTGGTCGTTAATGTCAGCGAACCGGAGGTCATGGACACCGCCACAGCCGCCGATTTAGGCATCACAGAGTTGGTCAGCGAGCAGAGCACCTATTTCTACGGCTCGAGCTCGTCGCGCATCCAGAACATCAAGACTGCCGCCTCACGCTTCCACGGCGTGCTCGTGCCGCCCGGGGCGACCTTCTCGATGGCCGACGTGATGGGCGACGTCAGCCTGGACACCGGTTATGAAGAGGCCTGGATCATTTACGGCAACCGCACCATCAAAGGCGTGGGCGGCGGTGTGTGCCAGGTCAGCACGACGCTCTTCCGGACGGTGTTCTTCGGTGGTTTTCCGGTGGTGGAGCGCTACCCGCACGCTTACCGGGTGGGTTATTATGAGCAAAATGCAGCCGGCTCCCATAACACGCGCATGGCCGGCCTGGACGCCACGGTTTACGTGCCGGTGGTCGATTTCAAGTTCACCAACGACACCCCCAACTGGCTGCTGATGGAAACCTACACCAACGTGCAGGGGCGCAGCCTGACCTGGAAGTTCTATTCCACCTCCGACGGGCGCAGCATGGATTGGGACACCAGCGGCCTGCAGAACGTCGAGGACCCCCCGGAGCCGCTTTACCAGGAGAACCCCGACCTGGCCAAAGGCGAGATCAACCAGGTCGACTGGGCGGTCGAAGGCGCCGACGTCTCCGTAGACCGCACCGTCTACCGCCAGGGGGAGGTCTATTTCGAGGATTCGTTCATCACGCATTACATGCCCTGGCGCGCCATTTTCGAGTATGGGCCGGGGACGAAAATTCCCGATCAAAACGAGAACTAGCCGAAAGGGAAGGGTGCACCGCACGTTTAACGTGCGTTGCATCTGGTGTGGGCAAGAATGCGGTGTGAATTAATCCGGAAAAATTCACTACCCAGCCCAAGCAGGTGCGGTGCACTTCCGAGTGCCTCGCACCGTGCAACGCACCCAGGCAAAGTGCAGCGCACCTCACTCTCGGAATGCCCTATTCTAAGCGCTCAATCCCTCTTTCACCCGGCGCGCTTTCCAGTATAATGAGTGCGGGCGGCGGTTAAGGCGGCTCGCCCAGCAAGAATCTTTCAACCAGGAGACTTACATGGTCAGTCAAGATTTGCTCGAAATACTGCGCTGCCCGGCATGCGTGCGTGAAAAAGACGGCATGTTGGACTACGTTGAAGAGACCTGGCTGGTTTGCCAGGATTGTGGTCGCAAGTACCCCATCCGGGATGATATTCCGGTTATGTTGATCGACGAGGGGGACAAGTGGCAGGACGTTCCAGTGGAAGACCTGCCCGTTCCACCACCTTCCGAATAACCTACATGGCCGAATTACAGACCCTGATCGACGAACTGGTCAGCGGTGAAGACCAGCGCGCCGAGGCGGCTGTCCCGCAACTGGCCGAGCACGGCGAACAGGCGCTGCCAGCCTTGCAGCAGCTATTATCCTCCGAGCAGGTGGACCGGCGCTGGTGGGCGGCGCGCGCCCTGGCGGCTATTCCGGACCCCAGCGTTCCGCCTGTGTTGGTAGTCTTGCTAGAGGATCAAAATCCAGGTGTGCGCCAGTGCGCCGCGCTTGGGCTGCGCATCCAGCCCGACGAGCGCTCTGTGCCGGCCCTGGTCGCCGCTCTGGAAGACCAGGACCCTTTAACCGCCTCCCTGGCTTGCGATGCGCTGGGCACCATCGGCAAAGCTGCCGTGCAGCCGCTGCTGGAATTCCTCGAGCACGGATCGCCGGCTGCCCGCATCCAGGCCGTGCGCGCCCTGGCGACCATCGCCGACGAACGTGCCATCCCGGCGCTGGTGCAAGCCTTGGATGGAGATTCGGCGTTCATCGAATATTGGGCCACCGCAGGCCTGGAGCGCATGGGGGTTGGCATGCTTTTCTTCAAACCCTGATCGGTCCGCCTTAGAATCGATCTGGGACAGGTGTGCGCCTGTCCCAGATTTTTAATTGCTTCGAGCGTTTGGAATATCTGCTCCGCCCCGATCCAGCCCGGATGGGCTTTGCAATAGAAGCCCGGTGATTTATCGCCGGGCGTAGGGACAGAGATTCCGAGTCTCGCCGATCCATCGGGCAGAGGATCCTATGTATACGGCAGGTCTCCGAATGCTTTCGCCTCGAATGAATGGGTTCGGACGTTTCTTATCCTTGCCAGACCCACAACCACCACAACAGCATCATGAAAACGCCGATGCCGAAGCGCACCACGAAAGACAGTCCCCAGCCGGTGGCCAGGCCGCGAAAGGCGCCCCAGGCCTCGCCCCAATTGCGCCGCCGCCAGTACTCCAGCAGCAGGACGGACAGCGGCGCGGCGATGATACCGCCGATCGGCGGCCACAACAGCGTGCCGGCAATCCCGAACAACAACGCCAGGCCGATGGACAGCCAGGAGGCGCCGCCCCGGCGAGCCCCAACGCCCATCAGCAGGTTGTCCACCGTGGTGCCGGCGATCATCAGCAGCGTCAGGAAGACAAAGATCACGATCCCCAGGGTGCTCCAGCCGCCCAGGATGCCGTAGCCCAGCGCGGCCAGCCACATCACCACGATGCCCGGGAAAACCGGCACCACCAGCCCGAACAGGCCAACCAGCATGAAGATCTGGGTTAAGCCAAAGAGACCGATATCCAGCAGTTCGTTCACGCAGCCTTCTCCGGCCGGATGACGTCGATGCCGCCCATCCACGGGCGCAGCACCTCCGGCACGACCACCGAGCCGTCGGCCTGCTGGTTGTTCTCCAGCACGGCGATCAGCGTGCGCGGCATCCCCAACCCCGAGCCGTTCAAGGTGTGCGGGAAGCGCAGGCGCCCGCCGTCCTCGGGGCGGTACTTGATGTTTGCCCGCCGGGCCTGGAAGTCGGTCACGTTGGACAGCGAGGATACTTCCAGCCATTCCCCGCAGCCGGCTGCCCAGACTTCGATGTCGTACGTCAGGGAGGCGTTGAAGCCCAGGTCGCCCGTGCAAAGCTGTACGATACGGTAGGTGAAGCCCAATTCCTGGCAGGTTTGCTCGGCGTCGGCCACCATCTTATCCAGCTCTTCGGGCGAGTTCTGCGGTTTGCAGTACTTGTACATCTCGACCTTGTCGAACTGGTGGCCGCGCTTGATGCCGCGCACGTCGCGCCCGGCGCTCATCTTCTCGCGCCGGAAGCAGGGCGTGTAGGCGGCGTAATGCAGCGGCAGCTCCTGCTCCTCGAGAACGTCGTCCATGTGCAGCCCGGTCAGCGGCACCTCCGCCGTGGGCACCATCCACAGATCCTCTTCGTGGTCTTTGTACAGGTTTTCTTCGAACTTGGGCAGTTGGCCGGAGGCGAACATGGTTTGGCCTTTGACCATGAAGGGGGTGTACTTCTCGGTATAGCCCTGGCGGATGTGCAGGTCCAGCATCCAGGCAATCAAGGCGCGCTGCAGGCGCGCTCCCGCCCCGCTGAGCACGTAGAAACGCGACCCGGTGATCTTGACGCCCTGCTCGAAGTTAATAATACCCAACTCGGGCCCCAAGTCCCAGTGCGGCTTGGGCTCGAAGTCGAACTCCGGGATCTCGCCCACGGTTTTGACGACCACGTTTTCACTTTCGTCCTTGCCGTAGGGCGTATTGTGGTCGGGGATATTGGGGATGTTGGAAAGCACTTCTTCCAGCTCGCCCTCGACCACTTTCAATTGATCGTCCAGTTCGCTGATGCGGCCGGCGACGACGCGCATGGCCTCGATTTTGGCCTCACGCTCTTCGGCATCCTGCATGCGCCCGATCTCCTTGGACACCGTGTTGCGTTCGGCTTTCAGCCCCTCGACTTCCTGAATCAGATCACGCCGCCGCTCGTCCAGCTTGAGCACGCTGTCGACGGGCCAGGTCTCCATTTGCCGCGCTTGCAGCGACTGGCGGACCAAATCCGGTTCTTCACGAATTAAATTTAAATCCAGCATGGTTGCACCTCCGCTATAGATTTTCGCAGACCTTCATGCGATCCACGATGCGAAATAGATAACGCCCCACTGTCCGCGCAGGACGAGTGGGGCGCTCGTGGTGCCACCTGCTTTTGTCGCAAAACAACGACCTCTTCAGCGCTGTAACGGGCGCACCCGGTTCTCTTACGTTGGCTGCGAACGAGTGATAGCCAACCCTGCGAGAACAACCGGCCTCGATGGCCGACGGAGTGGATTTCACCGCCGCTGCCCTGCTGCCTCGCACAATCCGGCAGCTCTCTGAAAGGGTGCGGGGTTACTGGTCTCCGCGCAGGTTATTTCAGACCGAATTGCTACGATTATACCTGACGTTAATCGAATGTCAAGCAGCAGTAGGTGCACCGCACGTTTAACGTGCGTTGCACCTTGCGTAAATAAGAATCTGTATCGGGCCGATTCTCAACCAGCCTGCATGTACAGGGTGATCATCGGTTCCTTTGTAGGGGCGGGTCTTTTCATGGAGTCCTGTGAATCGCTGCCGGTTGACCACTCGAATCGCCGGTTGAGTCGAAACGTAACTAGACCCGCCCTGACCGGGAATAATTGCCGGATGGCGTGTGAGAGGAGCTAGCATGTTTTTGAGAGGGCGGGTCTAGGGATGTATTGGAGAGATGTGACCTCAATTATTATCCTGACGTTTCGGATCGAGCTTCGTTTCAACAAGACCCACCCCTACCAGTTTATCGTTAGTTTTTCACATAATGTAACCGCTATTCGTGACAATCGAGTTCCCATAACCCCATCAGTGCCCTCATCCCCCTCATCCCCTCAGTGCTTCAATCCTCCAGGCTGCGCAAATGCGGGAACAGGATCACCTCGCGGATGTTGGGATTATCGGTGAACAGCATGGTCAGGCGGTCGACGCCCATGCCGAAACCGCCGTTGGGCGGCATGCCGTAGCGCATGGCCTGCAGGTAATCCTCGTCCATGGGGTGGCGCTCCTCGTCCTCGCTCTGGTAGTCGCGGCCCATTTCCAGGAAGCGCGCCTCCTGGTCCAGGGGGTCGTTCAGCTCGGTGAAGGCGTTGCACAACTCCATGCCGCCCACGAAGCCCTCAAAGCGCTCCACCATTTTGGGATTACCCGCTTGGGCTTTGGCCAGCGGGGAGATGTCGCGCGGATAGTTGTACACGAAGGCCGGTTGGATCAGTTTGGGTTCCACGAAGTCTCCCAGCAGCCCATCGATCAGCTTGCCGCGCGGCGCCTGGGGGTCCGGCTTCAGATCGCGCGCCCGCATGGCTTCTGCCAGGCTTTCAGTCGTGGGATATTGATCCAAATCGATGCCGGCCATCTCATGAATGGCATCCACCAGTTCGATGCGCTGCCAGGGTTGCCCCAGGTCGATGGTGTGCCCCTGGTAAGTCAGGCTGTGGCTGCCCAAGACCTGTTGTGCCACGTATTTGATCATTTCCTCGGTCAGGTCCATCACCTGGAAGTAATCGGCATAAGCCCAGTAGAACTCCAACTGGGTGAATTCAGGGTTGTGTGTGCGGTCGACGCCCTCGTTGCGGAAGTCGCGCCCGATCTCGTAGACGCGTTCGAAGCCGCCCACCAGCAAGCGCTTGAGATACAGTTCGAAAGAGATGCGCAGAAAGAGGTCTTGCTTGAGCTGGTTGTGATGGGTGGTGAAGGGTCGCGCCGCTGCGCCGCCGTAGATCGGCTGCAGAACCGGCGTTTCAACTTCCAGGAAACCGTGCATGTCGAGAAAGTCCCGCAGGGCGCGCACGATTGCCGCCCGGGTACGGAAAATCTGGCGCACGTGCTCGTTGACCGCCAGGTCGGCGTAGCGCTGTCGGTAGCGGGTCTCCGGCTCAGAGAGCGTGGCATGGCGAATGACCTCCCCATCCACGACCTCGTCCTTGGCCGCCGGCAGGGGTGTGATGGCTTTAGCCAGCATGCGGAACGCATCGACGCGCAAGGTTGGCTCGCCCGTGCGGGTCCGAAACATCGTCCCGCTGGCTTGCACAAAGTCACCCAGGTCGAACTCGCGGTTGAATAAATCCACCTGCTCCTTGCCAATGTCGTTAGCGCGTAAGAAAAGCTGGATGCGCCCCTGGCCATCCTCGATGTGGGCGAAGGTGATTTTGCCCATCGGGCGCATGGAGCGGATGCGGCCTGCCAGGGTGGCTTCAATGCTGGCGCCGTTATCTTTGGCCTCGGCCTTTTCAAACGCGTGGATCGCCTCCTGGCTTGTGTGAGTGCGTTCAGCGCGATTGGGATAAGGCTCGATGTTCTCAGCCCGCAAGCGGTGCACTTTTTCGAGACGGTTCTGTTCTAAATTCGTGTATTCTCTGGTCATCAATTATTCCTTACAGCGATAAATCGGCTTTCGATGTTCGTATGCCAACCTCGAGGAAAGTCGAACTGGCAACCTACCTATTGTAGCAAAGAAAAAGCCCCGCGCCTGTGTTTTCGCGCGGGGCCAGGATTGGCTGGAACCCCTGTTTATTCCACCTTAACCACGCGCACAAAGAAGGCGCCGCCGGGAGCGTTGACCTTTACCACGTCACCGGCGCGGTGGCCTATCAGTGCGCGGCCAAGCGGCGATTCGTTGGAAATATAACCTTCGCGTGGATTAGCCTCTGCCGGACCGACAATGCGGTACATCTCCGGATCGCTATCGTCCTCCTGGATGGTTACTTTGGCAGCCACCTCGACCACGTCTCTCTTTCCGGTCTCTTCGATAATGCGGGCGTTGGCCAACAACGCTTCCAACTCTTGAATACGTCCTTCTACGAAGGCCTGTTCGTTCTTGGCGGCTTCGTATTCAGCGTCTTCGATCAACTCTCCACCTTCCATGGCTTCATGCAGACGGTCGGCGACCTCTTGACGCTTAGTGGTGCGCAGGTAATCAAGCTCTTCTTGAAGTTTCTTATACCCTTGCGAAGTTAAGAATGAAGGGGGCATGTCATCTCCCTATAAGATAAAAATAAAAGAAAACCACTCCGTGGGGAGCGATTTGGACAACAAGGTACTGTGCTATTGAAAAGTATAGCGGCGTATTGGTAAGCTTTCGCTCATCATCCACCGCCGCAGGGGCATTTTAGCATAATTTCAATTGAATTGCAAGTTTCATAAACGTAAGCTTACCGTCTTGTCACCGAAAAGTGTGCGGAAGCTTATATTTTTTACCCTTATAGTTTGTGGATGGCGTGCTTTAGACAGAATTGGAACGCCTCCACAACCGCATTCCGCTCTCTCTGCGCGCATAAGCTCGCAAAGCAGCTTGCATTTCCGCGGCCCCGGACCAAAAAGTGCTGATTTGCGACTGGTAAGCAGCCACTGCTTGCTCCCAGGCGCGCTGCCCGCTTGAGGAGATAGGAAACAGCTTCGATTCCTGAGCCTGGATCGCCTGTTCTTCAAGACCGGCTTCCTGATCCTGAATGTATGGGAAATCGGCGTAATAGAACATGGGCCTGTTCAGAAGTTCGGCCGCCTGGCGCGTTAGGCGGTGGTCAACGTGGCCCCCCAGGGTCAGCGGGCAGACCAGCTCGTATTGCGGCGGTAGGGACTGAGCCAGCATTTTATACACGGAGTTGACCAGGTCCGCCTCGGCCGGGTGCAGCGGCCCGAACAGGGCGGCCTCCGAGCTATACAGGTACTCCCCGCGCTGCGGGTCTTTACGGTATATACAATCCGGGATTTGAAAATGGCGATATTCCGCCCCCACCAACTTACAGGCCATAATATCCTCCCGGCGTCTTTCAGCCATGGCTTCCCGGCCCACCTGCCAGCGCTGGTGTAAAGATTGGGCGAAGGTCGAGAGCGGGCCCGGTGGGGGGTCTCCTGCGCACAGGGTCCAGATGCTGACCTGCTGGCCGGCGTGGGTTTGCTCCCAGATCAGCGCGCCGCAGGATAGCACAGCATCATCCAGGTGGGGTGAAAGATAGATCCAGTTCATGTTCGCGCTTACTTTTACGTCGAGTCAAGGCTATCCCGGGGAAGACTTTTCAGTGGTATGCTCTTTTTTACCATAGAATAGACCTGACAGGTTTTTGAAACCTGTCAGGTCTGAATTTCTGGCTGTTTTTGCGGCGCCGCCTGGCGACACTTGTCACTCCTGCAGCGAGGTGTTATCATCTTAGCCTAACCACGACTGCCTGGTTTCCGATAGGGGCGGCGTCTAAGATGTCACAATTAAGTCTGGCGTTGCCAGAGGCCGGTTCAGGCAACCCCTTTGGAATTAATTTATGAGCAATGCCGCAGATTCCCGTTTCCGCATTCGGTTCATTCTAATTGCAATTATTTTAGCCACGCTGCCGTGCTATTGTGCCGGCCTTTTTATCGTCAACCAGGTGCGCTTGCAAGCCTCGCGGCCCACACCTACTCCGACCGCATCCCCCACCCTGACCCTTACGCCTACCGCGTCCATCACTCCTTCGCCAACCCCTTCCTTGACGCCAACCCAAACGCCGCAGACGCCCACCCTGACTGTCACCTATACGCCTACGGTGACCCCTACCGGCACGGGTACCACCACCCCGACCGCCACTGACACACCGACGCCCTCTCCCACCGTAACGAGCACGCTGCCTCCTACCGCTACGCATACGCCGGTTACGCCGAGCCCTACGCCCGTGACTCCGACCAACACACCGCCGGCGACTGCTACCGCCACGCCGCTGCCAACCAACACCTCTTCTCCTGCCAGCGCTACGCCAACGCCGACACAAATCACAACGCCGGAAACGACCGCTACGCCTGGGACGCCAGCGTCTGAATAGCGGTCACCGGCTGAAAGAGGTAAGCAATTTATCCGTTTGTTGCTGGAAATACCCAGGTAATCGGTGGAGTAGCATATTTTAGCAAGCGCATCTTCTGCTTCTCTCTAGAATTTTTTGGTGAAATTTGAATGAAAAAAATTATCTTTGTCGCTTTGATTGTGGCGGTTATCGTCGCGGGTTGTTCGGAGCTTGGATTGCCTCAGGAGACTCCCGGCCCTCAGGGCACAAGTACGCCGACCCTGGAAACGACCGAACCCGCCGGCCCTGTGGAGCAGTCTACAGCTACGCCCGAAAGACCTTCTACGCTGCATGTCTGGCTGCCACCGGAATTCGACCCTAAGACGGATACACCCGCTGGCAATCTGCTTCAGGAACGCCTGGATGAGTTTGCCGGGCGGCGGACCGGTCTGAGCGTAGATATTCGCATTAAGGCAGTGGACGGTCCAGGCGGTTTGCTGGATTCGCTTACCGCAGCCAGCGCGGCGGCGCCACTGGCGCTGCCCGATCTGGTTGCGCTACCGGCGCCTCTTTTGGAGACAGCTTCGTTGAAAGGGTTGATCCACCCCTTCGACGGTTTAATTGAGACCATGGATAATCCCGATTGGTACGATTACGCCCGGCAACTGGCCCGCTTGCAGAACAGCACTTTTGGATTGCCCTTCGCCGGTGACGCGTTGGTGTTAGTCTACCGGCCGCCGGCAGTCGAATCACCGCCTGTGAATTGGGCGCAATCTCTGGAGGCCAATCACGAGTTGGTTTTCGCCGCTGCCGACCCGCAGGCTCTATTTACACTGGTGCAATACCAGGCTGCCGGCGGCGACATTCAAGACGAACAGGGACGCCCCGCTCTGGAAACGGATCCGCTGGTGGAGGTGCTGACTTTTTACCAGAGCGCGGAGGCCAGCGGTATTATGCCTTTCTGGCTGACCCAATATCAAAGCGACGAACAGGCCTGGCAGTACTTTATTGAGAATAATTCGGATATGGTGGTAACCTGGACCTCGCGCTTTTTAGGGGCTATGCTGGCAGACACTGCAATAGCCGCCATTCCAACGCCGGAAGGCGTACCCTACACCCTTTCTAGTGGCTGGGTCTGGGCCTTGGCCGCGCCTCAGGCTGAGAGACAGCAATTGGGGGCTGAGTTGGCCGAATTCCTGACCGATAGTAGTTTTATGGCGCGTTGGACGCAGGCAGCCGGTTATCTGCCGCCGAGACCCAGCGCGCTGAAATCCTGGTCGAGCACCTCCTTGCAATCCACGCTGGAGGACGTGATTCTGTCTGCCAAGCCATACCCGCCAACCGATGTGCTGATCAGCATCGGGCCTCCCTTGCAGCAGGCCAGCATTGAAGTGCTTAAGGAGCAGGCTGAGCCTACTCAGGCGGCTGAGACGGCTGTAGGAAGTGTGTCAGCGCCCTGAAAAAGCGTTTAACATGCGGCTGTGCGGTTGTTTTTGAGAACATGCGGTCTAATTGACGTTTTGGCGTGCTGATGTTATCATGCCAAGCGGAGACGATGGATGCCTGATCCTTATTTTGACGAATTCCCGGCTGAACCGGCCGCACCTGTGGCTCGCAAAGCCGTACATAGCAATGCCTCCCCTGCGGAAACGTCCGATAATGCGGACGAGACCGAGATAGATAATTTAGAATCTGGAACCAAGTATCCTTCCCGCAGTCGCTTGATGAACCTGTGGGCGGGAATTTCACGCGCCGGGCTGGCTGATACTACCGCGCGCCTGGGAACCCACGCATTGCTGGTGGCTTTGATTCTGTTCGTTGCCTGGGGAATGCGCCAACTCTATCTGAGAGCCCAGATTCCAAGCCCCTCCGCTCGCGAAGCCGTTCTGGCGGCCGCGCTGCCTACCGCAACGCCGACCCAACCGGGGCCAGAATTGCCGCCTTTTGAGCCACAAGACGGTACCTACACCGGGATCACCCGCCTGGCTTCTTTGCACACCGATATCCCGACCCGGCCACGCAGCGACGTGATTACCTATACAGTTAAGACAGGCGATACGTTGTTTGGGATCGCGGAAAAGTTCGGTCTCAAGCCGGAGACGATTTTGTGGGGCAACCAGTTTACTCTGGGGGATAATCCCCATAACCTGCGCCCGGGCCAGGATTTGAACATCCTGCCGGTGAACGGCACCTATCACCGCTGGTCCGAAGGGGACGGCCTGAACGGTGTGGCTAAATTCTTTGGCGTGACTCCCGAAGAGATCATCAACTTCCCTGGAAATCACCTCGACCCGGAATCAATCGGCGATTGGGCGCACCCCAATATCGAGGCCGGCGCCTGGTTGATTATCCCCGGCGGCACGCGTGAATTCGTCAGTTGGAGCGCCCCTCAAATCCCGCGTGACAATCCTGGCGTGGCCAAAGTTTTAGGGCCGGGCGCCTGCGGATCGATCGCCAACGGCGCCATCGGCATCGGCGCCTTTATTTGGCCTGCCAACAACCACTTCCTGTCCGGATTCGATTACAATCCCAGCGCCAATCACCGCGGCATCGACATCGATGGGGAAACGGGCGATGCAGTTTATGCCGCCGATAACGGCGTGGTCGTATACGCCGGTTGGAATAACTGGGGTTACGGCAACATGGTTGTAGTCAACCACGGAAACGGCTGGCAAACCCTGTACGCCCACCTGAGCTCGTACAACGCCGGCTGTGGCCAGAGCGTCATGCAGGGCTCGGTCATCGGCGCCATTGGCAGCACCGGAAATTCCACCGGGTCTCACCTGCACTTCGAAATGATGTACGAGACCGCCAAGGTCAATCCTCACGATTATTTGCCATAGCCGCTTATAAAAAGAATAACCAGACCTGACAGGTTTTCGAAAACCTGTCAGGTCTTGAATTTAATCGGGCATTGCAGTCTATAAGCGAAAAGCCAGGAAGGGCACCAGCATTTCCCTGTCACTCAGCCCGCCGTGCCGGCCGCGCATAAAATTCTCCTTTGCGGACCACCACAGGTAAGCGTCATTCCGAGCGATGAGCATTTTATCCCCCAGGCGGTCGAGCACTTGCGGATGGCGCTGGCCGGGTCCGAACAAGCCGCTCTCCAAAGCGTAGGCCGAGTCGACGAGGAAGAACTGGTTGGGCCAGGTGCGCTCCAGGTACTCTCGCACGGCCTCGGTCTGCCCCGGCCGGATGAACAGGTAAGCCAGCCGGTTTTCGCCGGTAGGATAGATATGCAGGCGGCGCAGCAGGGAGTCATGGTTGCGCAGTTCGTAGTGCGGGTCCGGAAGGGTCGCGATCTGGCCATGGTCGGCGATCAGCATGAGCAGCGTACCCTGGCGAGCCCGATCGCTGAGGGAATTCAGGAAGAGTTTTTCCATGGCCGTACTGAAGCTGGAGAACTCCGCCGCCGTGCGTTCATTTTCAGGTCCATAGCGGTGGGAAAGGGTATCCACTTCGCTCCAATAAACCCAGGTGTACAGGCGTTGGTCCGCCTGGCTCTCCAGGTACTGGCGCAGGTTGACCCACAAATCCGCCGATGAAACGAAAGCGCGCGCTTGCACATCCCGGAAGAACATCTCCGAAAGTCCTGAACGGATGATGCTGTGGTGCTGGTAAGCTCGGCATTGAACGCCATGAGCCGCCAGGTGGGAGCCCAGGGTAGGGGCGGGCAGGTATTCTGTGGGGGCAAAGCCGGCTTTGGCTAACGTACCCGCCTCGCCACGGAAAGTGATCGGCGCGTGCAGGATGGTGTTCGCCACCACGCCATATTCCTTCATCCACATTTCGTAGCCGGTGATGCCGTGCGCGGTGGCACTGCGTCCCGTCCACAGACTGGGCAGTGCCGCAGAAGTGGTGCTGGGCGTGATGGAGGTCAGCGGCGCCAGTAGGCCCTGCGCGGCTAGCTGCTTCCAAATAGGGGCGGTTCCATCCTCCATCCAACGCTTCAGCGTGTATAGCCCCAAAGCGTCCATGACGACCATGACCACACTGCGCAGGTCGCCCGTCCCCACCAAACCTAGCGGGGAGAGATAATCGCCCATCAGCGCTTCCGTGCCCAGTGTGGGGGCGCCCAGGAGCTGGCAGATCGTCGATGGAATATTCAAGATCGAGCGACCCTGGTAGAAGGGGTAGATGAATTCGTCTCCCAGGTCAAAATCCGGCAGGCGGTGCTGTTGAAGGATCGGGATGAGTTCGGTGGTCAAATCGGGCATGTGATTTCCCTTTTCTTCAGGTGATTGCATAAATCGTCCCGGCGTTTTCGCCGGGACGATTTCCAAATTTACGTTTTAGAGATATTTACACGAAGCGCTCGCGGATTTCTGCGCTGACGTAATCCAGGATAGCCACCGTGATGGCGATGAACCAGACAGCGATGCCGGCGGCTTTGTAATCCAGCAGGCGAATCCATTGGATCAGGATGAAGCCGATACCGCCGCCGCCGACCAGGCCGATGACGGTAGACATACGCACGTTGATGTCCCAGCGATAAATCGTGAAGGACACAAAAGGCGGGATGATTTGCGGCACCACCGCGTACATGATGGTCTGCAGCCAATTGGCACCAGTGGCATGGATGGCTTCGATGGGGCCCCGGTCGATCGATTCGATCGACTCGGAGTACAGCTTGCCCAGGGCGGCGATGGTGTGCACAGTCAGCGCCAGGATGCCGGCGAAGGGTCCCAGACCGACCACTACGATGGCGATCACGGCCCAGATCAGTGGCTCGATCGAGCGTACGATGTTTAGGACTGTACGCACCAGGTAGTAAATCAGCATCGTCACCCACGAAGCGGACATCAGGTTACGGGCTGCCAGGAAGCTGATCGGAACGGAAAGAATAATGCCGAAAAAGGTCGCCATCATCCCCAGGAAGATGGTTTCGATCATCTTCTCGATGGTCAATAACAGGACCTCACTGGCGTGCGCAGCCCCCGTGCCGGCCAGTTGGCGCCCTTGGACTTCCCAGTACATCACCTCCAAGGCGGCGGTGGGCGGGATCAGGCGGTAGGGCATGATGATATCTTTTTCGAAGGTACCGTTTTCGTCAGGCGTGAGCTTGAGATACTCGCCTTCCTGGCGATGCCGGAAAGTGTTTCCAAGCGGGTCCTCCCACCAAATCTCTACTTCTACGCCGGGCTGGTACCCGCTGCCGCTTAACGTCAAAGTGGAGCCTGGCGTGCCGTCGGTTTGAGAGAGCACGCCGCAGTTCGGATCCACGCTGAGCGTCGGCGCGCCGGGTTCTGTATCGATCTCAGGCACGGGCTCGTCAGAGCAGGGCACCTGTACGATTGCAGTGCCGATTTCTTCTTGTCTTTCACGGGTGATGGCCCGCTCCCAGGGCCACATAATTTGGGCCATAAAGGGCGCTGCATCTTGGGCTTCGGTGACCAACACGACCGGTTGGATCTCGCCGATCTGCCAGCCAAGCCCGAAAAAAGCCACCAGGATCAGCACCCACAATCCCAGGGCGCTGTTGGTTTTAGCACGTTTTGCGGTTAAGTAAGCATCTGCGATGATCCACAAATAAAGGACAATAACAGCGATACTTAGAATAAGTAAGATGGTTTCGAGGTCGAAAGCGGTTTGGATTTTCGCCAGGGCTCCGGTTTCCCGCCGGGCGGTGAGGTTAATACGCCAGACCAACAAGCCTACGATGGAGATCAGGCTGGCAAGTAATAAGATTCCCCGCCGCCAGGCGCCGGCCAGGACTTGTCCCAGGCCGGGGACGAGCGCCGAAAACAGGGCTGCCACCAGCGGGGGGACCAGGCTTCGTCTTTGTGGTTTTGTATTTCTACGACGTGTTCTTTCGTTCATGGAGTATCCCCGGAATCAGGTGTGAGCGAACCTTCAAGCTCCCCTACGCGTTCAGCTTCCTCACCGTAAATCTCTTTGAATTCAGCATCGGTCATCTGGCGGATATCTGTCCGGGTTCCTTCGTAGACCAGTTCGCCAGCGCGTAGGCCGATAACCCTGGTGGAATAGCGCTGTACCAGGTCGAGATAGTGCAAGCTGCAGATGATCGTAATTTTGTCTTCTTTATTCAGGCGTTCCAGGTGCTGCAGGATCGAGTGCGCCAAAACCGGATCCAGGCTGGCCACCGGCTCATCGGCCAGGATCATCTTGGGTTCCTGCATCAGAGCGCGGGCGATGCCCACACGCTGCTGCTGCCCGCCGCTGAGCTCGTCTGCCCTTTTGGCGGCCTGGTCGGAGATTCCCAGCCGATCCAGGGCTTCTCTGGCTCGCTGCCGGTCTGCATGGGAGAATCGTCCCAACATGCTGCTCAGGGTGGGTGTGTATCCCAGACGCCCGGCCATCACGTTGGTCAAGACCGAGGAGCGGTTTACCAGGTTAAAGTGTTGGAAAACCATCCCAATCTGGCGGCGCGCCTTGCGCAAATCCTCTCCTTTGAGTTGAGCCAAATCCACCCCGTTCCAAAGAATTTCTCCCTCGGTAGGGTCAATCAAGCGGTTGATGCAGCGCAATAGCGTGGATTTGCCCGAACCGCTGAGCCCGATCACGACCAGAAACTCGCCATCCGGGACTTGAAAGCTAACATCTCTCAAAGCTACCGTACCATCATCGTAGATCTTGGTCAGATGGCGTACCTCTAACATAGATTTCTTCTCCTAATAAAAGAGCGGGGGGACAAATAGCGCGTCCCCCCGCCTTTAGTCAGCGATAGAGATGAATCTTAATTGGGTTGTTAAAACTCAGCTCTATTGAAGTTCTTCGACAGAGACGCCTGCCGCGTCCAGGACCTGGCGGAAGGGATCGTAGAAGCTGTCGTCGTGCTCCTCAAGGCCTTCCCACTGGTAGGCGATGTCCAGAGCTTCCTGGCCGGCTTCGGTATCGGCGATATCCAGAAGCGCCTGATTGATCTGGTCACGCAGCTCGCGCGGGAAGCCGGGAGCGTATTGCACACCGTCGTTGGGGATGGCCGTGGAGATATTGATGATCACGGTCTGCTCCATCACATCCGGATATTGTTCTTCAACGGTCGTGCGGGCGTCCACGAAGGAGGCGCCGGCGTCGCATTCACCTTCCAGAACCTGCGAAACGGCCGCGTCGTGGGAGCCTGCGAACACCACTTCCATATCCGTGTCAGGGTCGAGTCCTGCGGCTCGAATTTCGATGCTAGGGATGATCCAGCCGCTGGTACTGAGCGGGTCGACTGCGCAGAAGGTCTTACCTTCTAGATCTGCAACGGTTTCGATGCCGCTGTCAGCCCTGGCGAAGATCTGGCCGTTGTAAGATGGGCTGCCGAAGCGCACCGAAACAAGTTCGGCTTCCGCGCAGCCGCGATCGGCGGCCAGGATGTACGCGAAGGTGGCTAGAGAGCCCATTTGAGCCTTGGGCGGGTCGCTGCACATGGCCTCGATCACGCCGGCGTACTCGGTAGCCACAAAAGTTTCGATGACCAGGCCGGTGCGCTCGTAGATCATGTCGGCGACCTGTTCGGCGCCGGTGGACACGCGCTCCATCTCACCCGATGGGACGAAGGCCCACACGATCGGGTTGTCATTGGTGCCGTATTCCGGACCGGGGGTCTCAGTCGGCTCGGGCGGTACAGGCGTCGGCAGCGGGGAGGTAAGCTGTTCGGACAGGATGGCGTTGGCTTCCTGGTTCATATCCGTAAGCGTTTGCTGGACGTTGGCGTCGTTGACGATGGCGGCCATGGCTTCTTCTGCGATATCGCGCACGAAGTCATAACCGGGAACCGGGGGTTCGAACTTACCGTACTGCAGCAGGTCGAAGGCAGCCTGGTAAGCCGGATTGGCTTCGAAGTAGGTGGTCATTTCATCGGCCACACTGTGGCGCACCGGGAAGTAACCGCTGACCTCGGCCCAGACAGCCTGAACTTCAGGGCTGGTGTAGTACTTGAGGAACAGCCAGGCAGCCAATTCTTCTTCGGGCGTGGTCTCGGGGATGCTGACGCTGGCGCCGTAGATATTCATGACGGGCTCGGGGGTGGTGTGCGGGATGGCCGCCACGGACCAGTTCATCTGCGCGCCTTCGTCGATGGCAGCCTGATAGAAGGGCAAACCGGAGCTCGACCCGACCGTGAACAGGGTGATGCCGGCGCCGAAGTCGGTCTGATCGCCGTAGCTCTCAACAACTTCTGTCGCACAGCCTTTGTCGAACAGGCCCTGCAAGAAGCTCATCGCCTCAGCGGCGGCCTCACTATCGTAGTTATACTGGCTGGTGTTGTAATCGAATACGTCGCCGCCAAAGGCGAAAGTCCAACTGGCCAGGCGGGAGGCGTCGATGGACAACTCGTAACCGATGCTGCCTTCGGCCGTTGCCTGGCTGAAGGGCTGTTCGGCGGCCTTGCAAGCCATCTCTTCGAACTCGGCCGGCGTAGCAGGCGGGGCGTCATAGCCCAGCTCCTCGAGCCAGTCCTGGTTGTAATACAGAACTTCCATGGAGCGGTTGGGTGGGAAGCCCAGGCGGGCGTTATCGTAGGTGGGGAAGACGTCCTGGTTGAAGAATCCCTGGAAGAAATCTTCTTTTTCCGCTTCTGTAAGGCCCCACTTCTCACTGTTCACCAGGGGATTCATATCCACCAGCGCGTCGGCGAGCTGGTATGTTGCGGCCTGATTCTGGTAAGCAACCACCAGGCTGGGAGCATCCGGGGTGTTGAGCACGCCTAGCATCTTATTGAAAATATCGCCGTAGCTGCCCTGGTATTCCGGGACGACGGTAATGCCATATTCATTATTGGCGTTGAAATCTTCAATAATCGAAGCCAAGGCTTCTTCCCGGTCGCCAGGGTGCTGGTGCCAGAAAGTAACGGTCTGCCCGGAAGGATCGACGTTCTCAAAGGGGCCCGCAGCTTCCATCGGCTGTGTTTCTTCCGGCGGGGTTGTGGCTTGGGCGCCGCCTGTCTCTTGAGTCTCCGGCGGTGCACTTGTCGCTTCAGGGGTTGCCTGGGTGCAGGCTCCCAGAACCATCGACGCAATAATCAGAATTCCGATTAAAGTCGACCATATTCGTTTATCCATGTTGGTCTTTCTCCTCCAGAAAAGTTTTTTGGTAATAGGGAACAAAGGGAAGGCATTCAAAGGGTTATTTTGTTTTGGCTTCTTACCTCCTTTTCAGTTTTCTAGGGTACCGGGTTACAAAACGGTTTTTAAGAAGATACGGGTTAGCCTTTCAACCCGGAAGTGGCGATCCCCTCGGTAAATTGCTTTTGGGTGAGGAAATACAGGATCAAAATCGGGATAACGGTGATGACCGCGCCGGCCATCAGCAGGTGCGTTTGTGGACCAGCCTCGGTCACAAAAGTCCACAAGCCGACCATCAAAGGCCGCCAGCGGGCGGTTGTGGTGACTAACAAGGGCCACAGAAAGGCATTCCAGGAGCCGATAAAAGCGAAAAGCATCACAGTCAATATGGGGGCTTTACTGATCGGCAATACAATCTGGATCAGAAAACGCAGGTGTCCTGCGCCGTCCATGCGCGCGGCATCCCACAGGTCGTCGGGGATTTTTATGAAAAATTGGCGCAGCAGAAAGATGCTGAAGGCGTTTGCCATGAAGGGCACGGTCAGGGCTTGCAGGCTGTTTAACCATGAGCCTCCGGGCAAAGGTAGGATGTCGCCCCGGATCATCAAGAAGTTGGGGATCATGGTGACCGACTCGGGCAGCATCATCGTACTGAGCAAGAGCGCAAAGATAAAGTCTCTTCCCCAGAATTTAATGCGCCCGAAAGCGTAGCCCGCCAAAATGGAGGTGGTCAGTAAGCCCAGGATGGTAACACCGGTTACGATCACGCTGTTAAGGAAATATTTGCGGAAATCGGCCTCATTCCAGGCTTGTACGTAATTTTGGACTTGAGGCACGTCCGGCACCCACTGGCGGGAGATCGTCTCGCCCAGGGACATCAGGGAGGTGGAGATCATCCAGAAGAAAGGCACGATGGCCACCGCCGCTCCTAAGATGAGAATGACATACAATACCAGCCGGCCTGGACGGATTTTAATCCGGCTCTCGACAAACTTCTTTTCTTCCTGTACCGAATCCTGCACGTGAACCGTATCAGCCATAAAAAACTCTCTCACCGAAGATCTTATTTTGCGCGAAAGTAAGCGCCAAAATGATCAGGAACAACAAGATCGCTTGCGCGGCGGCGTAGCCGTACTGGTTGGCTTTATAAAAAGTGTCGAAAATCGTCACGCTGGCTACGTTCACCGTGCCTTGCGCCGAGGGCACCCGCATGACGTAGATATGGTTGAAGGCCTTAAAGGTGCCGATAAATGCGATTAGAGCCAGGTAAAAAGTGATCGGGGAAAGCAAGGGCACGGTAATGTGGCGGAAAAGATCCCAGCGCCCAGCGCCGTCGATCTCGGCTGCCTCGTACAGTTCGCTGGGGATGGAGCCCAAACCGGCCAGGAAAATAACCGTGTTGTAACCCACATACGTCCATACGCCAAACAAAACGATGGAGAACAATGCCATACTCGGTCCGGCAAAAAAACCTTCCAGATCCAGACCTAAGAAGACCTTGCTCACGGGGTTTGGATCGAAGAGCCATTCTTGCGCCGGTAGCCCGACATAGCCTAGCACGGTATTCGCCAAAGAGGTCTCCCGGGGGCTGAAGATGGTACGGAAGACTACTGCGGCAGCCACTACCGGCGTAATATAGGGCAGGAAGTAAAGCATGCGAAAAAACTCCTGCCCTTTGATCTTTTGAAATAGGATGTAAGCCAGAACCAGAGCCAGGCCAAGTTCGGCTGGCACAGTGCCCAGCGCGTAATACAAGGTAATTGGCAAAGATTCCAGGAAGTTATGGTCTCCTGTGGCGATCATGCGCCCCCAGCCAATGGGAATGGCGATCCCTGCCCCGATCAGTATAAAGGCTGCCAACAATTTGAGCAGCGTACTGCGGTTGCTTTGGGACTTTAAGGCATTATTCCATACCAGATAAGCGGCGAACAAAAGCGCGATCCCAACTACAAAAATTAGCGTACCGGTCCAATCTCCCAGCGCTTTTTCGTAATTGCCCAACCCGATGTAAGCACCTTTCACCACTCGCCATCTGCGCATGCTCATGTAGATAGCGTAACCAATGGGAAAAAAACCGAAGATGGTGATGATGGTTACCGAAGGAAGGATAAACAGGTATCCCGTTAATTGCTCACGTACGTCTATCCAACGGATTCTTTTTCTCGAATTTGAGGGAGTCGTGGCTGTCAAAAAACAGGTCCTCCTGTGGTTCAAACAACAGTCGCTCTACTAGAAGAACAGCCCGAATATGGTGTATGTACCGCTAAGAAATTAACGCGCAAGTCTTGACGCTCACGATATAAGAAACGCGGAGTTAAGAGGTGCCAGGTTTGACAATCAAGGATCTGCCAAATAAGAGCAGCGTAGACATTCCGCACCCATTATAAAACATAAATGATCATATGTGAAATATGCCAAAAGTTACTCTTCCGGGATTAAAAAATCATCTGATTCGGATCGCCGGTGTTGGGCTCGGTAAACCTGTGGCGCCTGCACAAGCACAGCGCGTTCCCGAGCATAACATAAAATACCTGCGCTTATACGGAAGTGTTAACAAATTCTAACCTGGTTACGGATTACAGAAATTCAGTTTCTTCTTGTGTTCGCAAGTGATGATAAACTATACGGCACACTTGTAAAGAATTCTGCCTGAGAAAGCGGTAGATCTCGTCGCTTTAGAAATCAGTTCACTGGAATGGATTCTCAATCGGATGTATCTAGAACCCATCAAAACATTGTCTTTATCAAGGTTCAATCCAAGGGCCCGCTTAGGCTGGGTGCTCCTGATCTTGCTTTTAGTCCTGTCGGCTTGCGACCAGGCTCCTCCAGACACATCCTCTACACTTGTGCCCGGCACACCTCAACCGACTTCCACAGTACGATCCACACTCGTCACGCCGGCGGCCCCTAATGCCACTGCTACACCGCAGCCGCAAAGCCGTTTAGATATCGATCCAAACTCGCTGCAAGATACCAAGATCGTGTTTTGGCATATATGGGATGGCGTCATGGGCCAACAAGTCCAGCAACTGGTTGAGGATTTCAACGCTCAAAACGAATGGGGCATTCAGGTGCAGTCAATTCCTCAGGGTAACTTGGACCAGATCTCCGCACAAGTCAACGCAGCCCTGGATGAAGGGGAGGGTCTGCCGGATATCGCCGTGGGCGCCGCCTACCAGGCTCAAGCCTGGGACTCCGAGAACTCCCTGGTCGATTTGAACCTTTACGTTCAGGATCCGATCTGGGGCCTGACGGAGCAAGCCCAGCGGGCCTTCCGGCCGGTTTTTTGGCAGCATGAAGTCCTGGAGGATGGCAGACGCCTGGCCATTCCCGCCCAGCGTTCGGGACAAATGCTTTACTATAATAAAAGTTGGGCGCGGGAACTTGGTTTCCGGGAGCCTCCGCAAACGGCAGCCGAGTTCGAACGCCAGGCTTGCGCTGCGGCCCGAGCCAACGACTCCGATTCAAACCCTGATAACGACGGCACGGGCGGCTGGATCATCTCCACGGATTATTCCGCCACATTGGGCTGGATTTATGCTTTTGGGGGAGAGATCTCCCGGGAATCCAACGCCGCGTACCATTTTGATACACTGGCAGTAGAACAAGCCTTCACCTTTCTGCGCGAGTTGTACGATCGGGACTGCGCCTGGATGCCCGAAGAACAGGCCCCGCAGGCTGAATTTGCCCGGCGCTTGGGACTCTTTGCTGCCGGTAGCCTCACCGGCATCCCATTCCAGCAGGAAGCCTTTGATCTGGCTGAAAACGACGATGAATGGACTGTGATTCCCTTCCCGGGGGATACAGACGCGCCGGCGATCACTGTATATGGAACCTCCTACGTAGTTCTGCCCTCCACTCCCCCGCAGCAGTTGGCTGCCTGGTTGTTCATCAGGTGGCTTTTGGAGCCCGAAAACCAGGCTCAAATGGTTCAAACCGCCGGCACTTTTCCCTTGCGGAATTCAGAGCGGGAAATCATGCTAAACTATGAACAAGCGCACCCGATTTGGAGCCAGGCAGTAGAATCCCTGGAATTCGCCAGACCAGAACCGGCCCTCGCTTCCTGGGAGTTGGTGCGCTGGAGCGTTTTCGACGCATCTACCCAGCTTTTTCGCTCGTATTTTTCTGCCGACCAGGTCCCGCAGTTGACTCAATTGTTGGATGAAACGGCTGCCGAGCTGAACGGCCGTTATCGCTAATCAACTTTTCCCCCCAATGAGTCTATTCCCAGCGAGTAAACCAAGGATTGCCCCCAACATGACCGATGACCTGCCGACTGTCACCATCTACACAGATGGCGCTTGTGATCCGAACCCCGGCCCGGGGGGCTGGGCAGCCTTGCTGCGATTCGGCAAACACGAGAAAGTGCTCACCGGATCTTCGGAAGACACGACCAACAATCGCATGGAATTGACCGCGGCAGTGGAAGCGCTGACAAGCTTGAAACGTCCCTGCCGGGTGAGTCTGTATACCGATTCGGAATATCTAAAAAAAGGAATTACAGAATGGATGGCGAGTTGGCGGGCGCGCAACTGGCGTCGCAAAAAAGGCGTCTTGGCCAACGTCGATCTGTGGAAGCAGCTCGATCAGGCCATTCGCCCGCATGTCATCGAGTGGCATTGGGTGCGCGGCCATGCCGGGCACCGGTACAATGAACACGTAGATAAGTTGGCCCGCAGCGCCATTCCCAAATCTTAAAATCGTTATTTAAGGAACGCAAATGGCAGGACAAGAGCTCAGCTTT
>Ga0207752_1000256_pt1 | contig 25461 bp, 15 predicted proteins | sample Pon2CUnioCityCA_6_FD_187272 | JGI IMG/M metagenome (GOLD analysis project Ga0207752, IMG submission 187272) | Marine sediment microbial community from Union City, CA, USA - Pond 2C Sediment 2 (SPAdes) | ecosystem: Environmental > Aquatic > Marine > Intertidal zone > Salt pond sediment ... | reverse complement strand
TTACTGTTGCTTGCTCTGGGAATAGTGGCCTGCCGGGAGGTTACGGCAGACGCGACAGTGGCAGAGGAACTCTCGCAGAGAGAAACAACCACCGCAAGCACCCCGCTAGCTCCGAGCCCGACGAGGATGGTGGTCTCGACAGCGACGACGCCGGCAGCGACGACCGTTCCCCCGCGCCCGGCAGCAACGGGCACGGCAAGCGCGACGGCGAGCGCACCCGGGCCCACAGCCAACGCCACGGTAGGTGGAACCCCCCCACCTACAATCACACCCACAGAAACAGCAACGCCACTACCGACCTTCACGCCGGCGGTACCGGATGCGCCGGCCGGCTACCGCCTGGAAGCGTGGACGCCAGAGCGGATGGCGGCTCTGATTGCCCGCCTGGAAGCGTACCCGGACACTCTCCCCGAAGATGCGCGCGGATATAATGACAGCGAATATTACCAGGCATACGAGCCGGCGACTATAGCCCTGGAAGAGGCACTGTTGCGCTTTCCGGATGATCCGCTGGCGGATCGCTGGCGATGGCAACTGGCCTACAATTATGTGCGGAGCGGCGATGCGCGCGCGGCGTCTATGTATGCCAGCCTGATGGAAGCGGCTCTGGCAGAGGTTGAGGGGGACGAACGGCCATTGGAAACGCTTCCTGCCTGGTTCGCGCGTCATGAACAGCGCCTCAGGCTGGCGCCGGCCGGCGCCGGTTCGCCCATCCCTTTGCTGAGACTGGCGGTGGCAACTCCGGAGGAGACAGGGAGCAGTGGCGCCTACTTCTACCTCAAAGAAGAAGCGGGAAAGACTCATATCTATCCCCTCGCCTACCAGAATGCATTTGACCTGGCGCATGGTGCAGGTATGGAAGCCGGCGTGGCCGATGTGACGGGCGATGGGCACGAGGAATTGATCGCCGTTCACGCTCACCAGCCGGGCGGGAACAGCACCTTCTATTACACCGATCTACTCGTCTACGAGCTGGCGACAGACCCACCCCGGTTGCTGCCCTTTTCGCCCCCGGTAAACACCCACCTCGGCTGGGGCCAAACGGACGGCTGGACAGTGGTCGAAGCAGGCAGCGGCCCACGCCTGCAGGTACGGCAGTCGCCCTCAGAGCGCTGTGACGCAGTCGCGACGGTGACGGTTTATGCGTGGAGCGGCGAGAAACTGCAGGAGGTGGAGAGCGGGTACGAGATTGGGGAGAGCGCGGGCAGCCGTTATTGTCTGCCATTCGTCTTTGCAGCAGCCGAAGCAGGCCAGGACGAGGCTTTGCGATACCTGGAGGAGAGTGTCTATCGCGGGGGGCCGGAGCAGGCGGATGAGTGGCGCTACCGCCTGGGACTCTATCACGCCCTGGCCGGAAATCGAGAGGAGGCAGCCGGATACCTGGAGGATCTGATCGCCAAGCCCGCGGGCAACGAGCGCGCCTGGATCCGGAACGCGACCCGTTTTCTGGATGGCTTTGAGACGCCGGCGGGCCTCTACGGGGCGTGCGGCGCAGCCGACCTCTGTAACACGAGCCAGGCTCTGCGCCGGCTGGTTGAATTGCAGCCACCAACGGCGTACGCGCTAACGGCACAGCAGTTGCGCACGTGGGGGGTGCCGGTTACCCGCTGGGGTTACTTCGACATGGAGGGAGATGGTACCCTGGAGCAGTGGCTGCTGGTGGCTGCCGGGGCCCGATTCGAGTTCTGGATCGTGGTGCCGGGGGAAGATGGAGTCAGGGCCAGGTTTGTGGACACCATTGCCGGCAACGCCTATGCTGCTGAGATGGCGCGCCTGACGGAAGTCGGGGGCACGCCGATCCTGCGGCTGGACAACGGCCGGGAGCGGATTCTATTTACATATAGGAATGATACGACAGTGGAGGACCAGCCGCTCGTAATGGTGCTCCGCTTACAGTCAGCTAACGAGAGCGACAATTATACAGCCCAATTGCTGTCAGAGAGCCAGACTGCTCTGTGGAAGGGGGAAGAGGCCGCGCCCGTTGCCGAGACACTGGTTCGCTTCCGCCAGGGTGAGGCGTTCGACTGTATGCCGGGCTCCCTGAACACAATTTGTCCTGAGTATGCTTACACCCTGGGACTGGCTCAGGAGCTATCGGGAGACGAAGCAGCAGCTACCGCTACCTATCTGGGGCTCTGGCAAGAGTATCCAGACACACCATACGCAACGATGGCCCGATCCCGCGTGGCCCCGGTTCCGGTGCCGACGCAGAGCCCGACAATAACGGTAACGCCAGAATCCTAAACACGGAAAACGTATGAATGATATCGATCCGATCTTAGAAGAATTTCCTGCCGAATCGCGCCAGATTGTCGCGGCCCTGTGGCAGTCTCTGCCGGCCGACAGCCGGCGCGACCTGCTGGCGCTGATCCCCTCCCTGCCCGGGGATCCGGGCAAAGTGCAGAAGCTGTTCAAGCTGGCACACCAGCAATTGCAGATGTCGTTTGGTGACAAGCACGCTGTGGCGATCATTGGCCCGGCTAATGTGGGTAAATCGACCCTCTACAACCGGTTGATCGCAACCAAGGCAGACCGGGCAGAGGTGAGCCCAGTGCCGGGCACGACCCGGGAAAACCAGGCGGCGAGCGCCGGACCTTTTACAATCGTGGACACGCCGGGTGCCGATGCAGTGGGGCCAGTGGGCGAGCGGGAACGGGAACTGGCCCTGAGTGCTGCGGCGGAGGCGGATTTCCTGGTGATCATGTTCGACGCGGTCCAGGGTGTCAAACAGACGGAACAGACCCTGTTCCGGCATTTGCAAGCATTGCGCACGCCATTCATCGTCGTCCTGAATAAGATGGATCTGTTGAAGAAGCGAGAAGCCCGGCGGGTCATGGCGAAGGTGGCAGAAAATCTGGAGATTGCGACGGAAACGATCATCTCCATTTCGGCAGAGAAAGGAGAGGGAGTAGAAGAAGTCGTGCTGGCAATTGTCAAGGGGGAACCCGCACTGGTGGCAGCACTGGGGCAGGGGTTGCCTGCTTATCGCTCGCAACTGGCATGGCGGGTGATCAGCGGGGCTGCTTCTACGGCCGGGCTGGTGGCGCTAACCCCGCTGCCCTTTGTGGATTTTCTGCCACTGGTGGGCATCCAGGCTTCGCTGGTCTTGGGCATTGCCCGAATCTACAATTACGAAATCACACCGGGACGAGCACGGGAGCTGATCAGCACGTTGGGAGCCGGATTCCTGGCCCGCACGCTTTTTGCCGAGCTGAGCAAGTTAGGGGGGCCGCCCACTTGGATGGTGGCCGCCGGCGTGGCAGCAGGGGGAACGGTGGCGATCGGCTATGCGGCGATTCTGTGGTTTGAGCGAGGGGAGCGACTGACCCGCGAAGCGACCGGCGAAATTATGCGGACGGTGAGCGCCCACCTGATCGAATCCTTAAAGAGCATCGGCCAGCGGAAGCCATCGCGACAACAGCTATCAGACCGGTTGCGGGAAGCGCTGGCCGATTCACCGCTGGCCAGTGACGGTTCTTCGCCGGGGACGACGAACGATGAGGGATAGCCGGCAGCAGGTGACGGTACGGGTGCCGGCTTCGACGGCAAACCTGGGGCCGGGCTTCGATTGCCTGGGACTGGCGCTGGGTCTGTACAACGAAATCATTGTGAGAAGAGGGCGGGGGATTGCGGTAACGATCGAGGGCGAGGGAAAAGGCAGATTACGGGAGGATGAAGAGAACCTGGTGGTGAAAGCGGCCCGCTACCTGAGCGAGTACACAGGCCGGCACCTGCCCGGCCTGTGGGTGCACCAGGTGAACGAGATTCCGGTGGGGAGCGGCCTGGGCAGCAGCGCGGCGGCGGTGGTCGGCGGGTTGCTGGCGGCCGACGCTTTGCTAGATACCAACCTTTCGCAGGAACGGTTGCTGGCAATGGCCACGGCCCTGGAGGGGCACGCAGACAACGCAGCCGCGGCAATCTATGGCGGCCTGGTGCTGGCAAACGGATATAAGGGAAAGCTGATAGTGGAAAAGCTGCCACTCCCTCCCATCCGCCTGGTGGTCGTGTTACCGACGTTCGAGCTTCCGACCAGCCAGGCACGGGCGGCGCTGCCGGAGCAGGTCCCGTTGCAGGACGCACTATTCAACGCGGGCCGGGCAGCACTGCTGGTCTGGGCACTGACCCAGGGCAAACAGGAGCAGTTGCGAATGGCGATGCAGGACCGGCTACACCAACCGTACCGGCTACGGCTGATTCCGGGGATGGAAGAGGCTTTTGCCGTGGCGGAAGCGGCGGGGGCAGCGGTGGCGCTTAGCGGCGCGGGACCGAGCCTGGTGGCCATCGCCCCCGGCAATCCAGAGCCGCTGGTGGCGGCGTTAACGGCTACTTTTCAACGGGCCGGCCTGGAGAGCCGGCACTGGATCCTGCCGACGGTAAACCGGGGGGCGACGGTAAAATGTGATAGCGGGTGAGCCCGCCGGGGAGCGACCGGGATCCCTCCGCAGTGGTGGCGACAGAGCTAGACGGGGAGCCAGACGGTAAAGGTGGTGCCGCTGTCGTCTCCAGTCTGGCTGGTGACGTCGATGCGACCGTTGTGGCGAGTGACAATTTCCCGGGCGATAGATAGGCCCAAGCCGGTACCGGCTGTGCCAGAGTTGCGGCCGACAGTGCCCCGATAAAAGCGATCAAAGATGAGCGGCAATTCCTCGGCCGGAATCCCAGGGCCTGTGTCTTTGACGTAGAAGCCAACCCAGTGCCGGCCTCCGCCATGTCGCTGGCGCGTGCCGACGGAGATCGCCTGCCCGGCCGGGGTGTAAGCGAAGGCATTGGTCAGGATAATGCTGAGCACCTGGCCAAGAAGCCCCGGATCGGCGGGGATCGGGGACAGGCCGCTGGTGGGGGACAGCGTTAAGACCAGATTGTCCCTTTGCGCCAGGGGCAGACGATCGACCACGTATTGTTCGACCAGGTGGTTGAGGTCTACCATTTCCTGGGTGAGATCGACGCGTCCCTGTTCCAGCCGGGAAAGGCGGAGGAGATCTTCGATGATCACATTGAGGCGATCGATCTCGCGCTCCAGGCACGCCATGTAAATATCCCAATTTTCCGGGCGCCGGGCGAGGAGGCCATGATACAGTTTCAGGCTGGAGATGGGGGTGCGTAGCTCGTGGGAGACGTTGGAGACGAAGGCGTCTTTCATCCGCTCCACTTCCTTTAAGGCACTGATATCGAATAGGTTACAGACCACGCTGACCACACGTCCGTTTTCCCGTACCGGCGCCAGGGCCAGCTCGACGTCAAAGATGGTGCCATCAGCGCGCCGGGCGACGATCTGGGCGCGCTGCTCCTGCCCGCGATCGAGGGTATGCCGGAGCAGATGGTCCACTTTGTCCTGCTCGGCAGGGGCAACTAGAAAGTGCAGCTTCTGACCGAAAAGCTCGTAGAGGGGATAACCAAAGATGTCACGGACAGCGGAATTGCCGGTTTCAATCCGGCCGTTCGCCTGAAGCAGGAGGACGCCGCCGGGACTATTGTCCAGAATGACCTCCATACGGTCAACGGCGCGCTGCAACTCGACGGTCCGTTCGGCAACCGCCTCTTCCAAATAATCACTGTAGGCCTGTAGGGTCTGATACAGGCGGGCATTGCGGAGCGCGGTGGCAGCGTGATCGGCAAAGGTCTGCAAGCTCTCCATCTGGGTGGTCGTGAAGAAGCCGGGAGTCGCCGCATCCAGGCTCAAAAAACCGATCACGTCCTGTTCGTAACGGATAGGGACGGTCAGACAGGCGCGCACCCAGGCTGCTACCTCAATGGATTCCCAGCCGGGGTCTTCGGCCGTGTTATTGATCAAAACAGGCTCGCCGGTCTTCACAATCCGGCGGAGGTTGGCAATTTCGTTAACCGGCAGGCGCATCTCCATCAGGCGCTCAGTGAGGCCGTGATCCTCGTAGTAACCATAACAGGAAACAATCTTGGCCACGCCATCTTCAATCAACATGATATTGACGCCATCATAGTCCACTACCTGACCGACGTTGTGCAGAATACGCTGCAGAATCTCGTCCAGGTCGAGGGTGCTGCCTAACTCCTGGGCAGCCTTGTAGAGTACGGCAATCTCTTCAGAATGGGCATGCATCGTCTCGGGCAACCGCCGGCGCCGGCGCCGACGACTCTGGGCCTGGGTAAAAGCCTCGCCGATGCGCTCCAGGTTGTGACTGAGAAGAAAGTCGGCGGCACCCTCGCGCACGTAAGCGACGGCCTGTGGAGAGAGGTGGTCCCCGACGACGATCAGGGGCGGTACGCTCAGTCGTTGCTGGATAATGTGGAGACAACGGAATGGATCCGGCCGGGCCAGAGCTGCGTCGACGATCACGAGGTCGAAGGACTCTTGCAAACAGTGATGATAGGCGGCTTCCGTTGCCACCTCAGAGACAGATGGGGCAAAGCCGACCGCACGAAGATGGTGGCGGATGGTGTCTGCCAGGGTGGGCCGCTTTGTCACTATCAGGAGGCGCAAATCGCCAGTCATTTCTTCGCCTGCTTGCAGAGGCCAGCCGCGCCGGATTCTGCAAGCGGCTGACGGTTGAAGCCGTTATTACACACCTTACGAGTCAAGCCAACAGAGGGATGACGGGTGCCATTGATAAACGATCGGAGCACTACACGCCAGCGCGGAAAGGATAGTCTCTCTGTCTGTTAATCCGCATATCTTGCTGGATTGGCCGCCAGCCAGATCAGATTAAAGATATGCAGGAATCACCAAGTTCCCTTGCCAATTTTACACGGAACCACGGTATGCAAAATGGGCAGTGTCTCCTACTGCTGGGCATAAGGAGATATCCGTCCGGCACTCATCAGAGTTCGGGCGGAACGCTGCCCGTATAAATCACCTATCCGGTTTCAGGGGAAATCGACGAGGCCATGTTTGATGGCCAGGGTAGTGGCGGCGGTACGGCTGGTAACACCAAGCTTGCTATAGATGCTGCGCAAGTGGTTCTTGACGGTGTGGGGGCTTACGCCCAACTTGTCACCGATTTCGTTGTTGCTTAACCCCTGGACGAGAAGAGCCAACACTTCGTCTTCACGGTCAGTCAAGTCCCGGCCGGGGGGCGTAGGCGCAGTCATAGCCTCGATGACCACCTGGCTGGCCTCAGGAGCGACGGTTAGTTCTCCCCGGTGGGCGGCCCGGATGGCTTCCGCCAGTTCTTCAGCCGATACCGTCTTGAGCAGGTAGCCAATTGCCCCCGCCTCCAGCACCCCCCGTACCAGTTCCATTTCTTTATAGCTGGTGACTGCCAATACCTGGATCTCTTCATGACGCTGGCGGATCGCCCGGGTTGCCGTCACACCGTCTACATCGGGCATCACAAGATCCATGAGAACCACGTCGGGAGCCAGCTTGCCGACGATCTCAATCGCTTGCGCGCCACCACCAGCCGCCCCAACCATCTCAAAATCGGGAAAGGTCTCCAGCAATGTGATCAAGCCTTCGCGCACGACCAGGTGGTCGTCAACCACCATCACCCGGATTCTCTCTTCACTCATTCCTTTCTCCTTGCTCACCAGGCCGGTAAACGTAATGAATGTAGCGAATGCCAACACATTTCTTTACATTATAGCGTTTCTTCTCTGGAAAGCTATCAGGGTGCAACGCCCGCCGGCAGCCGGATCCGTTCGCCAGCGCCCGGCAATTTTGCTACACTAAGTGCCCACTGTGCTGGCCTACAAACCGGCAGAAATTAGCTTGCTTATCACAGTAAGGAGAAGTGAATGGACAAAGATACGTTACTAGATTGGTACCGGCAGATGGTTCTCATCCGCCGTTTTGAACAGCGCTCCGCGGAGCTATACCAGCAAGGCAAAATTGGCGGCTTCCTCCACCTTTATATCGGCCAGGAAGCGGTAGCAGTGGGAGCGATTGCGGCACGTAATCCAGAAGATCACGTGATTACAGCCTACCGGGATCACGGGCACGCCCTGGCAGTGGGTAGCGATCCCAAGGCAGTCATGGCCGAACTGATGGGCAAGGCGACCGGGGTGAGCAAAGGCAAGGGTGGCTCCATGCACCTGGCTAATGTCGAGAAGAATTACTGGGGCGGTTACGCCGTCGTCGGGGGCCACCTGCCCCTGGCAGCGGGAATAGCGCTGGCCGAGCAGTACCGGGAGACAGATAGTGCCGTTCTCTGCTTCATGGGGGATGGCTCGACGAATATCGGCTACTTCCACGAGTCGCTAAACCTGGCGAGTGTGTGGCAGTTGCCGGTGCTGTGGATTGTGGAGAATAACCAATATGGGATGGGGACTGCCGTCGACCGCGCTTCGGCAGTACCGGAGATGATCCAGAAAGCACACGCCTATGGCATGGAGGGGAAACAGGTAGACGGGATGAACGTGATGGAGGTGTACGAAGCCACGCGAGCAGCCCTGGAACGGATCGAGGAAGAGAACAGCCCCCAGTTCCTGGAAATGATCACCTATCGCTTTGAAGGGCACAGCATGGGGGATCCCCTGCGCTACCGGACCAAGGAGGAGACAGAGAAGTGGCGGGAGGACGATCCCATCGGCATTCTGGAACGGCACCTACTGGAAGAGGAGATGGCAGACAGAGAAACGCTGGAAGCGATCGACGAAGAAGTGGAAGATACGGTGGAAGAAGCGGTTACTTTTGCCGAAGAGTCACCACTACCGAATCCTGAAGACCTTTATAGCGACGTTTACGTGGAGGCATGAGATGGCGCGCATAACAATGAGACAGGCAATTACAGACGCCCTCCGGGAAGAAATGCACCGGGACGAGCGCGTGTTCATCATGGGAGAAGAGGTCGGCGTGTGGGGCGGTACCTACGCGGTGACTCGAGGCTTCTACGACGAATTCGGAGAGAAACGGGTACGGGATACCCCGATCTCCGAGATGGCTATCGGCGGTGCGGCCACGGGCGCGGCGATGAATGGCCTGCGGCCGGTGGCTGAGTTTATGACGATTAACTTCGCGATGCTGGCTCTAGACGCCATAGTCAACCATGCGGCCAAGATCCATTACATGTTCGGCGGCACAATGAAGGTACCGGTGGTCTTTCGAGCGCCCGGTGGTGGGGGTCGCCAGCTTGGTGCCACGCACAGCCACACACCGGATGTAATCTTCGCCCACTTCCCTGGCCTGAAAGTGGTGTCACCAGGGACGCCTTACGATGCCAAAGGGTTACTCAAGGCGGCAATCCGGAGTGAGGATCCGGTACTGTTTATCGAACACGCAACCCTGTACCAGGTGCGGGGCGAAGTGCCGGAGGATGAAGATTATACGGTGCCCATTGGCGTTTCCAAGGTCCAGCGGGAAGGTTCTGACGTGACGATCGTGGCCTACGCCCAGGGTCTGCAGGTATCGCTGGAAGCAGCCGAGCAACTGGCGAAAGAAGGGATTGAGGCGGAAGTGGTCGACCTGCGCTCGCTACGGCCGCTAGATATGGGGCCGGTGGTTGAATCTTTCCAGAAGACGTTTAAGGCAGTGGTCGTGGAGGAAGGCCACGGCACTTATGGCATTGGGGCCGAGGTGACGGCGCGCTTGCAGGAAGAAGCATTCGATTATATCGACGCGCCAATCAAGCGCGTGGCCCAGGGGGACGTTCCCCTGCCCTACTCGCGCGAACTGGAACAGTCGGCTCTGATCAGTCCGGAGAAAGTGATTGCAGCGGTGAAGGAGATTTTGTAATGGCTGAATATATTGTGATGCCTAAACTCGGGTTCGATATGCGCGAGGCCGAGCTGGTGAACTGGCTAAAAGAGGTGGGCGACCAGGTTGAAAAGGGAGAGATTGTCGCCGAAATCGAGTCGGACAAGGCAACTCTAGAGCTGGAATCGCAGGTCGCGGGTACGCTGCTGAAAAAGCTGGAAGCGGAGAAGGCGATCGTCCCGGTGGGCGCGAACATTGCGATCGTCGGCGAGGAAGGGGAAGATATCTCCAGTATGGATGGAGAGGGGGAAGCGGAGGCCGAAGCGGCCGAAGCAGAAGTGGAAGAAACGCCGGCGGAACCGGTGGGCGCAGCGAAAGCGGATGTCACACCAGAAGCAAAAGAGGCAGGCGCGGCTGTGGACGAAGCGTATCCCGGCGGCGTGAAAGCGACGCCTGTAGCCCGACGTATGGCGGAAGAGCATGAAGTGGACCTGACCCAGGTCGGGGGCAGCGGCCCCGGCGGGCGAATCCGGAAGGCGGACGTGGAGCGATACCTGGAAGAAGGACCTGCACCGGAAGCGGCGCCGGCAGCAGCACCGGCTGTTTCGTTCGAACCGAGTGCGGTCCCGACCGGGCCGGACACGGAAGAAGTGGAAACGAGCAAAATGCGACAGGCAATTGGCCGGCGGATGGTCGAGAGCAAGACGACGGTGCCGCACTTCTACGTGACGACGGCGGTCAGCATGGATGCTGCGCTGGCCCTGCGCAAAGAGATCAACGAGATGTTGCCAGAAGAAGAGAAAGTGTCGGTTAACGACATGATTGTCAAGGCCGCCGCGCTGGCTTTGCGCCAGTTCCCGAACCTGAACGCGTCGTTTGCCGGCGATAAGCTCGTACGCCACAAGCGGATTAACGTGGGCACGGCCGTGGCCGTCGAGAACGGGCTGACCACCGTGATACAGAAGGATACGGACAGCTCCACCTTGTCCACCATCGCAGCGGAAAACAAAGCGATGATTGCCCGCGCCCGGGAAGGGAAGATCAAGCCGGAGGACGTACAGGATGGTACCTTCACGGTGAGCAACCTGGGTGCCTACGCTGTGGAGAGTTTCGTGGCGATCATCAACCCACCCCAGGCAGCGATCCTGGCCGTGGGCCGGGCACAGAAAGTGCCGGTGGTTAGAGATGGTGAAGTGACGGTGGGAAGCCAGATGAAGGCAACGATCTCTGCGGACCACCGGGTGACGGATGGGGCCGAGGCAGCCGCGTACGTGGAAGCATTCAAAGAGATTCTGGAAGAGCCGATGCGCCTTCTGATCTAGGAATTGTGACAGTTGGTGGTTGCCAGCCGCCGGTGGCCAGGGCAACCATCGACTGTAATAGCACAAAACAGAAGGCATCGGTATAATCTGCTTCGTTAAGAAGTAGTGAATGCCAATTGGGACAATGCCTATGGCCACGATTCTGGTAATTGACGACGACGAACTGGTCTCTCAGACACTGCAACGGGCCCTGAAGTTGTATGGCTACCACGTGATGGTGGCGCGGAGTGGCGCGGAAGGGCTGCAACTGGCCCGGCGCCACCGGCCGGATCTGTTTATCCTGGACATCATTATGCCAGGAGCAGACGGGTACCAGGTATGCCGCCAGATCCGAGGCGATCCGTTGCTGAAAGAGGTGCCGGTCCTCTTCCTGACCGCCAAGGGGAAGGATGAGGATAAAATCGAGGGGTTTCGCGCCGGTGCGGATGATTACCTGTCGAAGCCGTTCAACATGGAAGAACTCCAGTTACGTCTGCAAGCGATCCTGCGCCGGGTGGGTGAGGAAGGGGCGGAGGATAAGGAACCGATCTTGCAGGTAGGCAGTGTCACGCTTGATTGCCGCAATTTCAAGGTGACGACGCCTTCCGGGACAACCCTGCTGACGAATGTCCAGTTCGACCTGTTATACCACCTGATGAGCAACGTGGATCAAGTTTTCACAAGCCAGCAATTGCTTCAGGACGTGTGGGATTATCCCCCGGAGACAGGGAGCCCAGAGCTGGTGCGAGCGCATGTCAAGAACTTGCGGGACAAGTTGGAACCGATGCCCGGCGATCCGACCTACATCCTTACGATCCAGGGGCACGGGTATACCTTCGCGGCCGAGTCAGCGGCGACCACCCCGCAAGACGAAGGGTAATCAGATCCGCTCACGGCGGGCCAGACGATGAACCACACCCAGATCCTGGTTGTCGACGACGAGCCGGAAATTGCCACTTCGCTGGCCGATTACCTGTCGAAGAAGGCGGGTTACCAGGTGTTCACGGCGAACGACGGCCAGGATGCGATGGCGCTCCTGGAAGCAAAGGCCACTTCCCCGGCCGGGCCGGTAGATCTGGTGGTACTCGACCGGCGCATGCCGGGTGTTTCGGGCCTGGACGTGCTGACCTGGATACGGGAGCACCCCTCCCTGAGCTACACGCGCGTGGTGATGTTGACCGGGATTTCAGGCAGCCAGGACAAAGTCGAGGCTCTGGCGGCCGGCGCCGACGACTATATTACGAAGCCTTACCACCCCCAGGAGCTACTGGCGCGGGTCAATACGATCCTGCGTCCGCAGCGGCTAGAAAAACAACTGCAGCGACAGGGGAAGCAGCTGGCAGCACTGAACCGGGTGAGCAATGAGACAACCACCTCGTTGGACGCAGGGCAAATCCTGACGGCGGTGGTCGAGGGGGTACGGGCCGTGCTGGCGGCGCAGACGGGCGCCGTTTTCCTCTGGGAGCAAAGCCAGGGCACGCTGCACTGCCGGGCGGCATCAGGGGCAGTGAGCGCCGAGGGGTTTGTGCGGGTTCCAGCGGGGTCCGGGCTCATCGGCACCGTATTTAGCAGACAACGCCCGTTGCGTAGCAGCGAACCGCACGAGGAAGAGATGTTCCGGCCAGAGCTGGACATCCCGGCCGGGTTCTCCCTCTCCAGCTTGCTGGCACGACCACTGGTGATGCGGGGGCGGGCGATTGGTGTGCTGTGGGCGGCGAACAATGCCGGAGGGCCGTTCAGCGATACGGATGAAGACCTGTTCGCATCGCTGGCGGGCACGGCCAGCCGTGCCCTGGAAAATGCCTCTCTTTTCCAGAGTGTGAGGGCGCGGCAGCAAGAGCTACAGGAGAGCCACAACCGGCTGCAGGCGGTGATCAACGGCATTCTCCACCCGATCTACACCATCGATAGTGATTGGCGGCTGGTAGCGGTCAACCGGCAGAAGGAAGAGGAGCTGGAGCCGGACAGCGCCCCGCTGCCCGGGCGCGTTTGTTACGAAGCGTTTTTTGAGCGGGAAACGCCTTGCGACCATTGCCAGGTCAGCCGGCTCCTGGACGATGGGCAGCCACACCACTGGGCAGTACGCTGGCTGGGAGAGGATCATCTGCCCCGGGAATGGGAGATCAATGCTTACCCGCTACCGGGACAGCAAGCGGACACCCCCAGCGCGGTCGTCGTCTGGCAGGATCGAACGGAGGAACGGCGCCTGGAAAGCTCGCTGATGCAGGCGGGCAAGCTGGCGGCAATCGGCCAGTTAGCGGCAGGCGTGGCCCATGAGATTAACAATCCGCTGACGGCGATCAATACCAATGCCGAGATTTTGAAGATGTTTATTCCGCCGGAGGAGGATCTGTATGAGTCGGTTGACCTGATTGCCCGGGCCGTTGAGCGGGCCTCTAATGTCGTACGCGGTTTGCTTGACTTTGCCCGGCAGAACCAATACAGTTTTGAATCAGGAAATGTCAACCAGTCTATTCTACAGGCATTGCATCTGGTATCTTACCAGTTAAAATCGGCAGATATTACCGTCGCACGCCAGCTAGACGACACGCTGCCGGAGATTCACGCAAGCTGGGAACACCTGAAAACGGTATGGCTGAATCTCCTGGTGAATGCGCGGGATGCGGTGGTAAAAGGAAACAAGCGTGGCCAGATAGAAATTATCTCGCGGCCGGTGCCAGATGCAGACGAGGTACAGATAATTATTCGTGATAACGGGATAGGGATGTCACCGGCTGAGGCGAGCCACATATTCGAACCTTTCTATACAACCAAAGATCCGGGCCAGGGCACAGGACTTGGGCTGGCAACCAGCCAGCGAATTATTCAACAGCACGGAGGCACGATCGAGGTGGCAACCGAACCCAACGAGGGTACAACTTTTATCGTGCGCCTGCCGCAACAGACCCTACTCCGGTAGCAAACGCAATGATGGATTTACCAGCGGACAGCAAAGTCACTCTCGGCGATTTGATTCGACTCGCCCTCCCCTTTGGCACGATGGTGTCGACGGGGCCGGGGCAAACCGGACGGCCGGTAAACTGGGTAGTTACCCTGCCCGGCTGGGAGGATTTGCCAGGGCAACTGCAGAGTCAGGACGTGGTAATCTTACCGCCCACGCTCCAGGAGCAAACGACGGAAAAAGCACTGGTTGCGTACATGGAAGAGCTGGCAACCGTGCCGGTGACGGCGCTGATCACTTTTAAGAACGTGGGAACCGCCATCAAGAAGGCGGCGCTACGGCTCGACTTCCCGATTCTGGTTCTACCACCCAACACAGCGTTGCGTTACGTACAACGGGTGACAACGTCACTGTTACTGGATCGGCAGGCGCAGACAACAGAGCGGGGGATGGAGCTGTACCGGCGGCTGTCGGAGATGTCGCTGGAGGAAAAGGGGCTGCAGGCGATGGCCGAGTTGATGGCCACGCTCACCGGGAAAGTGATTGCGGTACAGGACAAACGGCTGGATATTCGCGCCCTATCAGTGCCGCCGGACCACGAAATTGATATCGAGAGCCTGCGCCAGGTGCTGCGACAGCGGGATAACCTGCCGGCCGTGTTGCGTAACCGGAAGGCGGCGGCCAGCGCCCGCCAGAGCTACTGGCAGCAGTTGTTGCCTATCGAGAACGTGGGCCGGCTGGTAGCCCCTATTGTCTCCGGGGACCGGGCGCGGGGATATGTATCGGTGGTCGGGCCGGCGGGCGAGCTCGATTTGTTGGACAGCCTGACGGCCGAGCATGGCGCAGCAGCCTGTGCCCTGGAGATGGCCAAAGCGAAAGCGGTCAGCGAAGCGGAAAAGGCGTTGCGCGGCGACTTCCTGGAAGGATTGCTGGCAGGCACGTTACCGCAACAGGAGATTGAACGGCTGGAAGGGCGGCTGGATCACGAGACGCAAGAGCCGCACGTGGTGATAACTTTTGCCTGGGGAGAAGAAGGAGAAGAAGTAGCGGACCTGGAGCTGGCGCTAAACTGGTTACTTTCCAGCCATAACCGGCCGGTCCTCCTCCATAATTACGCCGACGATCACGTGATCGTGTTTCAGGTGATGCATGAGGAACAGGATGTGAGCAGCGCTCATGAACTGGACCGGCGCCTGCGGGAACACGTGCAGGCAGAATTTGAGGGCGCGCACCTTGTCAGCGGACTGAGCGGACCGGCGAAGACGTTAACGGAATGGCCAACGGTCCACCAGCAGGCAGTAAAGGCGATGCAACTGGGACAACGACTCCACTTCAATCACCTGGTGGAATTTAACAGTCTCGGAATTTACCAGCTATTAAGCCAGCTGGAACATATGCCAGAGGTAGCCATCTTTGCCGAGCAGATTATCGGTCCCCTGGCCGAGTACGACCGGCAGCACCGGGGTAGCCTGGTCAAGACGATTGACGCTTACTTCAACCATCACGCCAACGTCAGCCAGACGGCAGAATCCCTATTTATCCACCGGAACACATTGCTCTATCGTCTCGAACGGATTCAGGAGTTGACGGGGCAGGATATTAATCAGGCGGATATGCGGTTGGCGTTACAGCTTGCGCTAAAGTTGTGGCAGTTGCGGCCGGATACATGAGCCTGGTGGGGGGGACCGGGGATTGGAGATTGGCTATTTGTCAAGGTTTTTGCGCGAGTTGACACTTTATACTATGCTCATTTGACTATGCCCTACCGGAGTAGCGACAAGACACGGCAAAAGAAAGACGCGAAGCGAACGGCGATGATGCAGGCGGCGGTGCGCGTTTTTTCCGAAAAAGGATATTACGAGGCGACGGTGAGGGACATCGTCAACGCCTCCAACGTCGCGATCGGTACTTTCTACTTCTATTTTCCCGACAAAGAGACCCTGTACATCTATCTCTATGAGGAAACGGCGGATTTCCTCCTGCAGACGATCCGGCAGGCGGTCAGCGCGCGGGCAACCCTACCCCACCAGGTGGCAGCCGGCATCCGCGCCTACGTGAATATCGCCGTCTTTGAACCGGCCGTGGTCCAGCTCCTGCTGGTGAGCGGAGCCGGTGCCCTGCCCGCCCTGGACAGCAAACGGGCGGCATTCAGGGAGCGGCTGATCAATATCTGGCAATCGCCGCTAGACGGGGCGCTGGATCGGAACCTGATCGCCGAGCAAAACACGCGGCGAACGGCCGAAGCGCTGGCCGGCGCGCTGGACGAAGTGATATTGAACCTGCTGAACCAGCCGGATCCAGAGTTGGAAGCAGACGGCGTGGTTGGCGATACAACGGCTTTTATGCTACGGGCGGTAGCCTACCGGGGGAGCTAGCCCATGCCCCGGCCCCTCAAACAACATTCTATTACCTATACGGCGAGCGTCGCCCGCCGGGCGGCGATTGACGTCACCCACTTCCTGGAAACGACATGGCCAGGGACGGTTGCCGTCCATAATGTGGAAGAAGATCCCGCTTACCAGGTGTACGACATTGATCTGTTGTGGAGTTTTATCGATGGCGAAGGGCAGCTACGGGTCCTGCCGCTGGAAGTAAAGGGGGATCGCTACCACCGTACCGGCAATTTCTTCTTCGAGACGGTAAGTAATGAGGGGAAAGGAACGGAGGGATGCTTTCTGTATACGAAGGCAGAGTGGCTTTTCTACTACTTCGTGGAGGTGGGCCACCTCTATTGCCTGCCGATGCACGGGGTACGTCCCTGGTTTGAAGCACATCTGCACCGTTTTAAGGAGCGGCGCACCAGCACGCCGGTCGGCGAGGGACAGGAACATTACGTCACCGTCGGTCGCCTGGTGCCAATCGGCGTCGTCCTGCAGGAAGTTCCGGGGATCCTGCAGTATCGGAAAGAGGGCGACCTGTGGATGATGGTTGGTGGCTGACTGTTGGGAGCGAGTGAGCGCCTTGGTGAGCGCCAACGATTCTGCACCAGCGATTCTAGACGACATTAAGAGTGGAGCCGGCAGGACCTTTTTCTACTTCAATGCGGCGGGGGAAGGCATCGCGCAAGGCGTCGATGTGGGTAATGACCAGGATCCGGGCAAAGTCATCGCGGATGGTGTTGATCGCCTCGACAAGCCGCTGCCTCCCCAGTGGGTCCTGGCTACCGAACCCCTCGTCGATGACCAGGGTTTGCAGGCGGGCACCGGCGCGACGGGCCAGGATCTTGGAGAGAGCCAGGCGAATGGCAAAATTGACGCGGAACTGTTCACCACCGCTGAAATTCTCGTAGGGACGCACCCCCACCCCGTCGCTGATTTCGATGTCGAGGGTCTCGGCGAGGGCATCGCGGCTCTTCAGCTCGCGCTGGGTCTTAAAGATGATGCGCATTTCACCCCCTGTCAGGCGTTCCAGCAGATTGTTGGCATCCTCCTCGATTTCGGGCAAGGCCTGTTCGATGAGGAGTGCCTGAACGCCGTCACGGCCGCACGCCTTTTCCAGTAATTTCAGGCGCTGGATCCGCCGGGAGATTTCGGCGCGGCGCTCCTCCTGCTGTTGACGCTGTGTGCGCAGAGCGTCAAGCACGGCCAAGCGTTGGCGGGCAGCGCCGACCTGCTGGTGAACGGCAATTTCCTGTTCGCGCAGAGCTGTGACTTCCTTCTCGACGGTGCGCAGATCCCCTTCGTCACCGGCCAGGCTCTCAAGCTGGGCGGCGGCGGCTTCATGTTGGGCCTGGACAGTCGCCACCGTCTCTTCCTGTTCGCCTACCTGCTGGTCGAGGTCGGCCAGCGTATCATCCAGCGGCTTGACGGCCGCCTCTGCCTGCTTTAGCTGTTGGAAACGGTCAGGCGCTTCCTGTAAATCGTCACGGGTCTGCCGCGCCGCCTGATGGGCAGATTCGTCGTAGCTCAGGGTGGCCAGTTGCCGGTCTAATTCAGCCAGGGCTTCCTGTGCTTCGGGAGCAAAGTCCTCATCGGCCAGTTTAGCCCGTACACCGACCAGGGCTTCTTCCCCCTTTTCTTCCCATCCGGCCACCGCGCGGCGGATTTCGGCGAGACGAGCCTCGGCCGCCGACAATTGCTTCTGCTGCTCCTGCTGGCGCTGGGCCAGCCCTTTCTTCTCTTCCACCTGCCGGGCCAGGCGCTCTACCTCAGCCTGCTGGGCCCGGAGCGCTTCGTCATCCGCCAGCTTCTGCTCCAGCGTCGCCAGCCGTTCCGGTCCGCCGTCCTGCCACTCGGCCAGCGCTCGCTCAATCTCTTCCAGGCGGGCCTGAGCGGTGGCCCGGCGTTGCTGCTGTGACTGTTGCTCGCGTTCGAGCCGGCCGGCGTCTTTAATGGCCCGCTCCAGTTCGGCGACCTCCCCACGCAACGCTTCGATCTGCGTTTTGTTTTCGCGGAAGTGTTCGCCGTTCTGGCTACCTTCAGCCCGGATGCCGGCCAATACTTCCTGGCGGTGCTCTTCAGTCAAGGGTTGGCCGCAGAGAGGGCAGGCACCCGCAGCTTCTTCTTCCAGCTTTTGTATCCGCTCCTGCAGCTTATCCATCTCCCGCCGCAAGCGCGGTTGCTCGCGTTCAAGACGGTTAAGGTCGGCCAGAGCCAGAGCGTGGCGCTCGCGTTTTTTAGCGAGGGCCTGGGCTTCTTCGTCGAGCCGGGCCAGGGCAAGCTGGGCCTCCTCCAGATTCTGGCGCACTTTTTCCTGTTCTGCTTGCTGCCGCTCGGCACGGCGAGCCTGAATCTGAAGTTGTTCCAGCTCCTGTTGCCACAATTTGCGCTGGGAGAGGTGTTCCTGTAACGACTCCCGGGCCTGGTGCCAGGCCTCTTCCTCTGCAGCCAAAGCTTCGAGCCGGGTGGAAAGCTTCGCCAGCGCTTCCTCGTGGCGGGTAACCGTTTGTGCCAGCTCACTTTCTTCCTCGCGCATAGCGGCGACCCGGGCTTGCTGCCTTTCGAGCTCGCTCTGGCGCTGGCTGAGACGAGTGCGGGCCCGCTCCAGGGCCAGTTCGTGGGGGCGTCGCTCCCGTTGGAGCCGGTGGAATTGCTCCGCTTTCTCCTGCCACTGCTGATAGAGGGCTTCTGCCTCCTGCCAGGCAGCGTGAGCGGCCTGAATCGTTTCCGCTTGGGCGAGCAGTTCCCGGTAGGTGTCCCGCTCCTGGCGACGGCGCTCCCGATTCTGTTTTAGCTTGAGCAATCGCCCTTCGGACCGGGTCAGCGATTCACGCAGGTTCTGTACCTGTTGTCGCTGCTGCTTGAGGGCGGTTTCGACCCGTCGCATTTGTTCCAGCAACTTCTCCTGAGCTTGAAGCTGCTCCTGGACGGTGCCCAAACGGGTACGAGCCGCTGCAAGTTCCTCAGTGCGCGTTTCTTCTTCCGCCAATTCCTCTTCTATACTCTGCAAGCGCGCATCGACGCCAGCCTGGGCCATTTCCTCTTGCTGGCGCCGCGCGCGGGCTGCGTCGCGGTAGCGATCCCAGCGGTTGACGCTGAGCAAATCGGCCAGGATCTCTTTCCGCTTACCGGGAGTCTTGGTGGTGAATTCGTCGGCCTGGCCCTGGAGGAAGAAACTGGCATTGATGAAGGTCTCAAAGTTCATGCGAAGGAGCTGTTCGATGGCGGTCTGGGTGGCGCGCACCCCACCCTCAGTCAGCGTACGCCACTCTTCCTCGGCCACTGCCATTTGCAGCTCCAGGGCGGAGGTCCGGCCCTGCTGTTTCTGGCGAATGACGCGATAGCGTACCTCTTCGAGCAGAAAGTCGAAACGCACTTCTGCCATCTCGCCGTGATGGGCGGCAATACGGTTGACAACGTCGTCGTCACTTTTGCTACGGCTCTTGCCAAAGAGGGCCCAGGTCATGGCATCGAGGAGACTCGATTTACCGGCGCCGTTGAGGCCGGAGACACAGGCCAGATGAATGCCGTCGAGGTCGAGCACAGTGGGGCTGCGGTAAGAAAGGAAATTTGTCAGTTCAAGGGTTAGAGGAATCATCGTTTCTCAGCGGAGATGGTGGTGGCAGACGGAATCGTCAGCACCAGGCCCACCCATTTATGCCGGTTCACTATCGACAGCAGCCAGAATTTCTGTGGCCAGGGCCTGCATGGCCGCGCTCTCTTCTTCGTCCAGATCGATGGTACGCCAGTAGGTGGCCAACAACTCGTCGGGAGGTAGAGATTCGACCCCGGCCGCGTCCCCGAGACGAGAGCGGCGGTCTACCAGCCGGTGTTTTTGAATCTGAATGCTTAGAGCTTGGGCAAAATAGTCGTAAATGGCAGCTTCATCCAGCAGCGGCTCCCAGTCTCGCGGATAGCTGAGACGAACCCGGCAGATGGCATCGGCGACGCGCTCCTGGGACGGAAGCTGGCGCATGACGTCGGCCATAAAGGTATCGGAATCGGGGGTTTCAACGTCTAGGTCGATGAATTGGCGGGTCTGCAACGGCCGGAAGGTCCAGGTCGTCCTGCCTCTGGCAACCTCGGCCAGGATAAAGCCTTTCTTTTCACGCGCCTCGCCGAAATCGATGCGCTCGATGGAGCCGGGATAAACGATGGGAGGATGGCGCCCATCATTGAGGCTCTGGTGTTTATGAATATGGCCCAGGGCCACGTAGTCCCAGCGCTTGTCGCGGACCAGGCTGCCACCAAGGGTCAATTCATGGCCAAGCATGACGGCGCGCTCGCTGCTAAAGGTAGCGCCGAGCCCGCGCACGCTGGCGTGGGCCAACAAGATTAGAGGCAGGGAATCATCGCGCCGGGCGAGCAGTTGTTCGACGCCACCGGCCACCCGCTCTTCGAGGATAGCCAACACTTCATCGCTGCTCTTGCCGCTCATGTCGGCACGGGTGAGCATGGCGCTGCGCGAGACCCAGGGCAGGGCAATGACCTGGACCGGCACGCCCAATTGATCAGGGCCTAGCAAGTCGAGACGCTCCGCCACGCGAAGGTTGGGAACGGCGAGCGTCTGGTACTCCTGAAGGGTGTGCGCCCGCTGCACGGCCGGAGAGACATCGTGATTGCCGACGAGCAAGAGGGTGGAGATACCGGCCTGAGAGAGGCGCATCATGCGTTTGCCCCACTCGCGCTGGAAGGTTGGCTGGGGGTTGCGGTCTTTGTAGGCATCTCCGGCGAAAAGGACCAGGTCCACGTCTTCGGCAATGGCGGCATCGACGATCTGATCGAGGGCACGCAGGAAGTCGACGACGCGCACCGGTAGCCCAGAGTCCGGATCGTGCCGGCCATAGTTGGCGATGTCGATGTGGGCATCGGCGAAGTGCAGGACCTTTAAGGGGCCATTGTTGCTGGCGGACATCAGGGGTAAATTCTCCTTGGTTTATGAGGAGACCGGAGCTTCAAATCCGCTCTCCTCAACAAGTGGGCCATTTCTGCTTGGCTTACATCCGTTATTGCGGTTGCGGCCGCACCATAATTGTATAGGGATCGGTGGTCGGCGGGCCGAAAACGCGGACGACGACGGCGTAGTAAAAACCGGGCGTGAGGGGGAGCGTCTCGGCAACCTCGTTGTTATTGCCGATATTTTCGCCCTTGCCTACGAAGTACTTGTTGGCGTTGTAAAGGTAAACGTCGTAATTGTGTCCTTCCGGAATAGAGCGGACCAGCGCCTCGTAAACGCCAGGGTCCGGCGCATAAAAACGGAAGATATCGAAAAAGTCATCCCGGGCCGCGAAATCCTGCCTGACCGTCTGGTAGAGAGCAATGTTGGTGGCGTCAAGGAAGACATCGTTGGGCTCGATAGTCTTTCGGGACACTTTGGCATAGGGCAGGTAAACGTCCTGCTGCGGCAGATAAAGGCTCTCGATCAGGGGAACGACTTCAGAGCCGGGTACCATTTCGCCGCCAAAAATCCAGAGCGTATCGCCGACGAAGACGCCCCGGGGCCAGGCCCGGCCGGGCTGATCCACATTGTAACGCGCATCGAGCACGGTCCAGCTATTGGTAGCCGGATTATAAACCTCGGTGGCGGTGGCGGGGACGAAGATCTGAGCGTCGCCAGTCCCGGAGACGGTAATACCACCAAAGACGTACCAGCGCCCGTCGGGTCCGACGGCGCTACCGGAACTGAAGCGCGGGATGTTCAGGGGAGCAATGTCAGACCAGCTGTTGGTGTTGAAGTTGTAGCATTCGGCGTGTTGTAAGAGCACGGTCTGGTCGGAAGCGTCCTTACCCACGCCACCGGCAACACACACCCTGTTTCCCTGGGGCGTGGGAAGGGCCCCGGCTACGTGCGCGTAGCGGGCCTGGTCCATGGCGGGTAACGCAGTATTCCAGGCGTTGGCAACGGTCGAGTAGAAAAGCAGATGGCCGACCGGTTCGGCATCTCCGATGGAAGGATCAGGATCGCCGGAAAGGAGACCGCCGGCGAGATAATAGCCGTTGCGACCGGGGACGGCAACGGCCTCCGACCAGGCATAGGGCCGTCCATCGGGCCAGGGCGCCGGTCTCATTGTATGCCAGGTATCGGTCGCAATGTTATAGCGGAGATGCTCGCCCCAATAGCTCTGATTGTTGCCAACGTAGCCGGCCGGGATATAGATATTGCCACCAAGATAAGCAGCGGTGGTGCGCGAGTAGCCGGGCAGATCAAGAAGCGGTACCGGATACAGATCATCCTTCCAGGCACCGGTAGCCGGGGTGAAGCGGGACACGTCCTGGGTCACCTGGGGAAACTCCTCGACCTCTGTCTCGCCACCGATGACGTAAATATGGTAACCGTCGGTTACGACCATGTGCCGGCTGCGAGGAAGCCACGGCTCCTGGGAAAAACGTTGCCAGAAGGGATCGGCATTCTCAAGAACCACGCTCAACTGAAGTTCGTACCCGTCGGCAGAGAAGTGCCAGTCGGCGACTTCAATAAAATACCATTCGCCCTCCTGAACAAAGGCGGTGGCCTCCGAGAGGAAACCCTCGCTATCGTCGTTACAGGCGATCATCTGGAGGTTATTACACGCCTCGGCAACGTCATTCTTGACGGAGCTGTGGTAGAGGGCGAGGACGGTATCGTAGCTGGCCGTATAAGTATTGGGATCGAAGCCGGTGCTGGCCACCAACCTACCGCTGGCAGGCGCTTCAAAGCGGTACCAGACGGTACGATAGCCCTGGTTACTGAAAGGCTGGCCATACATACAGGTGAGAACAGGATCGGAAGCAGAAGTCGTCATGTCCAGGACGTGCGAGAGGTCGCCATCGGTGCCGTCCGTCATCGCCAGGGGCGTAGCACTGCTGCAGAAGTCGGACGCGTGCTCTTCGGGGGCCAGCGTAAGCAGCGGCGACCGCTCAAGCCGCTCCAACTCAACGGGAACCAGGGCCGGCTGCACCGGGCCAAATAGGCCGGGCGTGCCATCGTCGTAGGGCACGGTGACAGGTACCCCCTCTATGACCGGCGAATCCTGTTCGGCGGCCGAGGCAAGCAGGGTACTTCCAAATAAGAGCAGTGATAAGAGTAAGAGATAACGGCGCATGGCGACCTCCGGCTATGTGACATGCTGATTTTACCCGCCAGAGGGGAAACGTAAAGCGAAATGGGGGGGAACTGGCGTTAATCATTCATTTAACCTTCATCAGGCCGGACAGAATAGAACAAAAAGGGCCGGTCGCGTCCAGGTTGAGCGCGACCGGCCTGTGAGCAACAGGGGATAGAGAGCGTTATTCGGCCTTCTCCAGGGCCAACGCGAGTTCACCGTCCCCGATAGCTACCGTCTCCCGGTACAGGGGGTCGTCCGGCAAGTTGGGGACCAGCTCGCGGGCAAGGGTCTCCTCCTGGATGTAACCGGCGTAATCGAGTAGAGCGGCGGCTACTTCATCAGCGGCCGGCACCTCGTAGTAGAGGGTAATCCGATCTTCGATCTCCAACCCGGCCTCCTTGCGCATGGTGTTCACGGCGCGGACGAGATCGCGAGCATATCCTTCGCGAACCAGTTCGGGCGTTAATTCGATATCGACGGCAACGGTAACGCCCCGGTCACTGGCCACCGCCAGCCCGCCGCGGGACTCCGTTTGCACCAGAACCTCTTCCCGATCGAGGGTAATGGGCTCATCGCCAACGGTCAAGGTGAGAGAGCCGGTTTCCTGCAATTGGGCGACGGCCGATTCTGCATCGAGGTTCAATAAGGCCTGCCGGACCCGAGGAAAGCCGGCACCGTATTTCGGTCCGAGGAGCCGATTATTGGGCAACAACTTATAATCCACCAGTTCGCCCACTTCCGCGACAACCTCGATTTCCTTGACGTTGATCTCTTCGGCGAGGACGCCGGCGAGGTCAAGGATATCCTGGCGCTCCTGTTCGCTACCGACGTTGACCCGGGCCTGGGTAAGCGGCTGGCGCAACTTGATGTCGGCCGCGCTACGGGCGGAACGACCCAGGCTGGCAACGGTGACTGCCAGACGCATCTTGGCCAGGAGCGCGCGGTCGAGGGTGGCGGCGTCAGCCTCCGGCCAGGCGGTGTGATGGACACTCTCCGGCGCATCGGGGTCGACGCTCCGCACCAGATTCTGGTAGATGGCCTCGGTGGTGAAAGGGATGAAGGGCGCCAGCAGCCTGGTGAAGGTGACGAGGACGTGGTAGAGCGTGGTGTAGGCGGCAGCCTTGTCCGCGCTCTGCTCGCTGGCCCAGAAGCGGCGGCGGGAACGACGCACGTACCAGTTAGAGAGGTCGTCGAGGAAACTCTCGAGGGCGGTGGTTGCACGATCAGAAGCGAAAAGCTCCAACTGTTCGGTGACAGTCAGGGTCGTTTCATTTAACCTGGCGACGATCCAGCGATCTAACTGGCGATTGGCGTCCACATCGGAGGCGACGGCATCCAACAGTGACGCCGTGTCAACACCGGGCTCAGCCACAGTCTCCTCACGTCTCAGGCGCGGCAACCACTGGTCCAGATTGGCATAGGTGACGAAGAAGCTATAGACATTCCATAGCGGGATCAGGAAGCGGCGGCGCGTTTCATCACCCTTGTTATAGCCGAAGAGAAGGTTCTGCTCAGGCTTGTGGTCCAGGTAAAGCCAGCGCATCACGTCAGCGCCCATGGTATTGGCTGCTTCGTTAAACTCGATGGAATTGCCCCAGGATTTGTGCATCTCGCGCCCATCTTCGGCGAGGAGCGTGGCGAAACCAAGGACATTCTTGAAGGGTGGACGCCGGGTGAGTGCGGTGCTTTGGGCAAGCAAACTGTAGAACCAGTTGCGGAACTGGCCGGGAAAGCTTTCGGTGATGAAGTCGGCGGGGAACCATTTCTCCCAGAAAGCGGGATCCTCGCGATAATGAAGCGTGCTATAGGCCACTATGCCGGCGTCCAGCCAGGGGTTGCCGACGTCTTCAATGCGCGTGGCCTTGCCGCCACACTCGGGGCAGGCGATCTTGACAGCATCGATGAAGGGCCGGTGGGGGGTGTGACCGGCAAAGGTTTCCCAGCCTTCGACGGCCCGCTCTTCCAGCTCATCTTCACTGCCCACAACGTGGAAATGACCACAGTCCGGATCGTCGCAGACCCAGATGGGCAGGGCCAGACCCCAATAGCGTTTCTTACTGATCATCCAATCCTGCATGTTGCGCAGCCAGTCCATTTCGCGGTCGTAGCCAAAAGCGGGGTACCAGTCGATCCGGTCGACCACGTCCATGATCTGATAGCGAAGACTGGCGTCTTTCTCAGCCGCGGT
>Ga0207752_1000254_pt1 | contig 25505 bp, 18 predicted proteins | sample Pon2CUnioCityCA_6_FD_187272 | JGI IMG/M metagenome (GOLD analysis project Ga0207752, IMG submission 187272) | Marine sediment microbial community from Union City, CA, USA - Pond 2C Sediment 2 (SPAdes) | ecosystem: Environmental > Aquatic > Marine > Intertidal zone > Salt pond sediment ... | reverse complement strand
GACCCGCCGCAGGACTGGACGGTCAACGGCGTTTCCGAACTGACCCTCTATGTCCAAGGGAATTCGGCCGGATTCGTCGAGACCGCGCCCGGCCAATACCGGATGAGTGCCAACAGCAGCGATATCTGGGGCACCTCCGACAACGGCCGCTTCGTGTACAAGCAGCTCAACGGCGACGGCGCGATTTCCGCCAAGGTCCTCAGCGTGGACAATACCAACAACTTCGCGAAGGGCGGCGTGATGATCCGCGAGAGTCTGGACCCGGCCTCTACCTACGCGTTCATGTTCCCGACGCCGAGCGGTCGCAGGGCCTTCCAGAACCGCCCGAGCGTGGCGGCCAACGCCATCTCGGCGCACAGTGCCGAGGGCGAGGTCACGTACCCGGTCTGGGTCAAGGTGGAACGCAAGGGTAACGAGCTCACCGCCTACTATTCGACGGACGGCAACAACTGGATCATGCAGCCCGACACGGAGAATACCGGCGACGATGCGTCCCCGAACCCGCAGACGATCTACATGACGGGTTCCGTCTACATCGGCCTGGCCCTGAGTAGCAATAACGGCCGGGGTGGCGTTTGCTTCGCAGAGTTCTCCGACGTGGATATGACGGGCTCGGTGAGCGGGCAGTGGAAGGTAGCGGACCTGGGCGACGTGGCGCCCAGCAACGACCCTGTCGATCTGTACGTGGCCGTGCAGGACAGCAGCAACAACATCGGCGTTGTTGTCAATCCGGACCCGGCGGCCGTGAACGCTACCGACTGGATCGAGTGGAAGATTCCGCTGACCGAGTTTGGTATAAACGCGACCAGGGTCAAGACGTTGTTCATCGGCTTGGGTGACCGGGACAATCCGACTTCGGGTGGTGCCGGCAGGCTCTACATCGATGACATCCGTGTGATGAAGCCGGAACCGGCCGAAGAGTAAGGAACGTTGACGTCGTCGGCAGTACGCCGGTGACGTCGCTGATTGCAGTTGAACGATCCGGGGCCTGTGTCTTGGTGGAGCAGGCCCCGGATTTGCATGTTGAGTCGAAAGAACATCTGCCGGCAGGAGGAACCGGTTCGCCACAGGAATTGGCTGACGAAGGATACGGCATGGCGCTTAGTGACCTCTGGGCAGGCCAGAGAGATCGTGGGCCCGGCGTGTGGGCGGAATGAAACTGGTTGGACTTTTGTATAGGAGAAACACCATGTATCAGAAGATAATCCTTTGGACGGCAGCGGTGTTGCTGCTCTCATTCACCGGCGGTGCGTTCGCACAGGCCGGCCCGCAAGGCTGGTGGAGCGAGACCATTGGTACCGGCGCCCAAGGCAACGCCACAATCGAGGGTGACACCTACCTCGTCACCGGTAATGGTAACGACATCTGGGACGCCGCCGACGCGTTCCACTACCTCTACAAGCAGCTTGAAGGGGATGGTTCCATGACGGCTCGCGTCGTCAGCCACGGGACAGGCTCGAACACCTGGGCCAAGGGCGGCATCATGATTCGCCAGAACAACACGCCGGGCTCAGCGGACGCCTACATGGTCATCACGGACAACCAGGGCGGGGACGCCGGCAACGGTGCCGGCTTCCAGTGGCGAGATACGCAGGGTGGCGGTGCCGCATGGGCTGATGCCGGTGCCGCCACGGTGGTCGATCCTCCGCAGTGGATCCGACTCGAACGACAGGGCAATTCATTCAGCGGATACTACTCGGCTGATGGACAAGCCTGGACGCAGTGTCAGTCGAGCCATACGGTCATCATGACCGACCCCGTCCTGATCGGGCTTTGCGTGACCTCTCACGCCGCCGGTGAGCTACGGACCTACGAGTTCGACAACGTCAGTTGGACAGGCAATGTGACCGACAAGGCGCCCCAGTTGAGGGCGTGGCAGCCCGATCCCGCCGACGGCACGGTAGGCGCCGATATACCGCTGTTCCGGTGGAGTGCGGGCGAGACCGCCTTATTCCACAAGGTCTACTTCGGCACCACGCCGGAATTGACGGAAGCCGACCTCAAGGTCCCGCAACAGTTTCACACGATATACTATCACGCACCGGGCCTGGAGCCGGGCGTGACCTACTATTGGCGAGTTGACGAGATCGAAGCGGACGGCACTATGCACATCGGTGATGTGTGGAGTGTGACGGGAACGCCGCTGGCCGCCTACGCGCCGCAACCTGCGGACGGCGCCACGGGACAGCTCCCGGGCTTGGTTCTTGGCTGGACGCCCGGTACAATGGCGATGAGTCATCAAGTTTACTTCGGTATGGACCAGGCCGCCGTGGCTGCCGGTGATACCTCGGTGGACCAGGGCACGGTGGACGTGGCGGAGTTCAATACCGATGTGTTGCGAGCCTCCACGACCTACTACTGGCGGATCGATGAAATCAAGCTGGACACGGTCGAGGCCGGCGAAGTCTGGAGCTTCACCACCGCCGATGGCATCACCAACAAGATCCTGTACGAAGTCTGGGAGAGCATCGGCGGCGATAACCTCAGCGCCCTGACCGGCCATGCGGACTACCCCAACAACCCGACTACCAGCGAGTACGTCGATTCGTTCCAGAGTCCGGTGGACTGGGCTGACAACTACGGCCAGCGGCTGATGGGCTGGCTGAAGCCCCCGCAGACGGGTGACTACACATTCTGGATTGCCGGTGACAATGAGCAGCAGTTGTGGCTGAGCAGTGACGGCAGTCCGACCAACGCCCTGCAAATCGCCAACGTTCCGGGCTGGACCCCGGCTCTTGACTGGGACAACACCGGTGGGGGCACGGGCAATGCTGACGCACAGGAGTCAGACCCGATCGCCTTGCAGGCCGGCCAGAAGTACTTCATCATGGCCCTGGGTAAAGAAGGCACCGGCGGCGACAGCACCGCAGTTGCCTGGCAGGGGCCCGGCATCGACACTCGCGAGGTCATCAAGGGCGAGTACGTGGATATGTTCGCCCTGCCGCCTCTTCAAGCCTTCAGTCCGTATCCGGCCGATGGCGCGGTCGATACCCCCCAGGAGCTGGTCCTGGAGTGGAATGCCGGCGAGGGGGCCCAGCAGCATGAGGTCTATTTCGGCGACGATGCCGAGGCCATTGCCACTGCGGACACCTCCAGCCCGCTGTTCATGGGTAGCCAGAACGGCACCACCTTCGATGCCGGCTCGCTCGAGTGGGGTAAGACCTTCTCCTGGCGGGTCGACGAGATTAGCGGTGCTGAGGTCATCAGGGGCTCCGTCTGGAGCTTCACCACGGCCACCTTCATTTCGGTCGATGACTTCGAGGGCTACACGGATGATATGGACGCCGGCGAGGCCATCTGGCAGACGTGGGTCGACGGTCTGACGAATCTGACCGGCTCGATTGTCGGGTACTTCGATGCTCCGTTCGCGGAGCGGACGACCGTTCACGGCGGCCGGCAGTCGATGCCGTTCGATTACAACAACATCGTCTCCCCGTACTACAGCGAGCTCGAATTGCCGCTTGACGGGGCCCAGGACTGGACAGTTGAGGGCGTCGATACGCTGAGCTTGTGGTTCCACGGTTATCCGGTATCGTTCGCCGAAACGGCCGACGGTATCACCATGAGCGGCGCCGGCCACGACATCTGGGATACGGCCGATGATTTCCGCTTCGCCTACAAGCAGCTCAACGGCGACGGCGTAATCTCCGCCAGAGTGAACAGCATTGGAAACACCGACGGTTGGGCGAAGGGCGGCGTGATGATCCGCGAGAGCCTTGATCCCGGCGCCAAGTTCGCGTACGTCGTGGTGACCCCGGCCCAGGGAGTTTCCTTCGGCTGGCGTGCATTAGCGGGCACGGCTCCCGCCAGCGTGACGCAGGCCGGGCTCGAAGCCCCGCACGCGGTGAGGCTGACTCGCAGCGGCGACGTCTTCACGGCCCAGTATTCGGCCGACGGCAACGTCTGGACCGACCTGGCACAAGCTGATGGTACGCCGGTCTCGGTCTCCATGTTCGGCAGCGCGCTCATCGGCCTGTGCGTGACCAGCCACAACAGCAATTTGGTCACCACCGCCGAGTTCTCCGACATCGCAATAACGGGTGCAGGCGGGCCGTGGCAAATCGCCGAGATCGGAGACGATCCGCAGCCTGGCAACAGCCCGGATGACTTGTACGTCGGCATCCAGGACAGCAGCAACAAGTCGGCCTTCGTGGTCCATCCGGACCCGGCGGCGGTGAACGTCACCGACTGGACGCAGTGGAACATTTCGCTGAGCAGCTTTGGTGCCGTGAATCTGGGCAGGGTCAACAAGCTGTACATCGGCGTAGGCGACCGGGACAATCCCACTCCGGGTGGCGCCGGTCGGATCTTTGTCGACGACATCCGAGTGACCAGGCCGGAACCGGAGCCTGCGGAATAAGCGGCTTGCTTGTTCGACAGGAAACCGGTGTCGTACTGAATTGGGTAGAACGATCTGGGGCCTGCGTCCTGGTGGATGCGGGCCCCGGAGTTGTCTGTTTGGATGCGATATGTGTGCGCAGAAAGGAGATGAGCCCGGAGAATCGAGTTTACGTGTAAACTGCCTTGTAAGCGAGGAAGATGCTCCAGTCCGGACAAGATCAATGGCATGCTGAACGGTGAGCGGAAGTGAGTGCCGGGCAAGATCGGAGGGGTAACTGAATTCGGTGGCGAGGGAGGCTGAAGTGAATCTGGGCAGTCCGGCGTCGACCGGGCTGTAGGAGCCCCGGTTTGCCGGATGGCAAGCCGTTGTCGTACGATTTGCATCGGATGATCCGGGTCCGTGCCCTCTATGCGCGGGCTCCGGTTTTCTGGGACCTTAACATTACATACGGGTGGACGATCCGCCCGTGTGACTATTAAGGAGGCCTGTCATGTTGAGAACGTTTGCATTTCTTTTCTCTGTAGCTGTGCTCGGGATCTTCTGTTCGGCCGCTTATGCCCAGGGTCTGCAGGGAGAGTACTTCGATAACAGGATCCTCACAGGCGAGCCGGTGCTCACCCGCGTGGAGGCGGTGAACTTCAACTGGGCGGCGGACTCACCGGGCGATCCTCTCGGTGTGGATAATTTTTCCGTGCGATGGACGGGCAGCATCACGGCCCCGGTAACGGGCGACTACATATTCGGGACCCGCAGTGACGACGGGGTGCGCCTTTGGGTGGGTATCGATCAAGCGATCAACAATTGGAATGACCACTCGGCCATGTGGGATCGAAGCACGCCGATCCCGCTGAAAGGCGGTGAGCCGGTGGGTATCACGCTTGAGTACTATGAGAACGGCGGCGACGCTGTGATTGAGTTGTACTGGTCCAATACAGACGCGGGCATCGCGGAAGAGCCGATCCCGGCGTCCGTGTTGACCCCGGAGCTCATCCCCGCCGTCAAGGCCTACAGGCCGATCCCGGCTGACGGCTTCGTGGGCCTCGGTATCCCCGTCCTGCAGTGGTCGGCAGGGGAGACGGCAATCTTCCATCGTATCTATGTTGGCACCGACCCGAATTTGACGGAAGCCGATCTACAGATGGATCTCTATCCGATCAACCAATACGCGCACGGCCTGGGGTTTGTGCCCGGCGAGACCTACTATTGGCGGGTCGACGAGATCGAGCAGGATATGGTCACGGTTCACGTCGGTGACGTGTGGAGCTTCGTGGCCCAGGGTGTGACGGCCTATCATGAAAACCCGGCTGATGGAACGAATACGGTCTCGACGACTCCCGAGTTGACGTGGATGCCCGGTATGGACACCTACCAACACCGTGTGTATTTCAGTGACGACCTTGACGCGGTCACTCAGGGTGCGGCGGAGGCGGACAAAGGGACGTTGGAGGTAGTCGATGCGAATTTCGTGCCGGACGTCTTGGATGAACTGACGACCCACTACTGGCGCGTAGACGAGATCCTGACCAACAACTCTGTCATGACGGGCCCGGTTTGGAATTTCACCACCGCACGGTCCGTGGATGACTTCGAGAGCTACGTTGATGATTGGGAGACGGATGACGCGATCTGGGAGATCTGGATTGACGGCCTGACGAACGGGACGGGTGCGATCGTGGGCAACTTCGATCCGCCTTTTGCCGAGCAGGCGATTGTCCACAGCGGGTTGCAGTCCATGCCGATAGACTACAACAACGTCGATGCTCCCTTCTACAGTGAAGCCGAACGGGAATTTGCGAGCGCGCAGGATTGGACGGCCGGCGGCGCCGATACGATGGTGCTTTTTGTCAGGGGCCTATATGTGAACGATGCCGCCCCAGTGTATGTCGGGCTCCAAGATACTTCCAATAAGGCTTACTTCGCTGTCCACCCCGACCCGGCGCTGGCGACCAGCGTGGACTGGGTCCAATGGGCGGTCCCGTTCAGTGAGCTTACGGCGGTCGGCGTGAATCCGGCCCGCATCAAGAAGATCTATATCGGCGTGGGTGATCGCGACAATCCGCAGCCGGATGGCGCGGGTCGCATCTACGTCGATGACATCATCGTGACCAAACCGGCTCCAGTCGTCGAGTGACGTCGATAACGGCGACCGACCGTTTAAGGCGACAGCTTGCCTTCGGTCACGCGGTCATGAGGCATTTCCGGGGCCTGTGCCACGCCGGCACAGGCCCCGGCTGTTTCCGGTCTCCGCTGTGCACCCGGCACGCCCTCCATCTTTGTCCCCATCGCAAGAAACATTTCCCGTCCATGAACAGGCTATTTGTATGGTTGTCGGGGTTCGGCGTTCACCAGAAACCATGACGTCCGGCGACTCCAATGCAAGAAAAAAGGTAGACCAAGGCGGTTTCTCTGAACCGGGCGGATTGGTCTTTCGTACAGAATTCCACGCTTGGCTGAAGAATAAGACTCGGCCGGGTGACATGAAAGACTCCCCTGTTGAGGGGTAATTGAAGAGCTCAGAGAATCGTCGGGGGCAACGGAGTGAGGGAAGATGGCCACGGTAGCACGTCTCGCTGTCCAACTCCGCCGTAGCGTCCCGCTGACATACGCGATCGAGTGTTTCAGGATTTGTGGACAATCACAAAAGGATAAGAGTGCAGCCATGAGAAAGGCATATTCAATACTGAGTGTTTTGATATCGCTATGCGTTTTATCTGCCCGGGTGGGAGCGGGCCCTGCGTGGCCCGGCGCGGATACGGACTGGAACCCCGTTCTGGTCGGCGGGGACATCTATGTGGATGCCCTGGCCAACAGCGGGGTGGACAATTACGACACGCCGCCGCCGACGCCCGTGGATATCGTAGGCGGCATGGACCCGGAAGGTGACGGACCGTTTGCCGCCGGCTTCTGGGCTCTCGATGCGAGCCATCTCATGTTCCGTGTGAGGGTCGACGGCGATCCGAGCGTGGGCGGACAGTTTGTCTGGACCGCGCTTCTCAATACGGATGCCGACTCCGGCGTGGATTGGGCGGTGCAGCTCGATCTGTCCGGCGACAACCAGGTCGAGCTGGTGCAGGCTTTGTCCGGCGGCCCCGATACGAATTGGGAGGTAGCCCTTGCCGGGCCCCCTCATACGGTCGGGTTCGACAAGGACGAGTACTCGCGCTTCTCAAACGCGTCGGGAACACTGGATCCGCCCTACACGGGTTCGCAGTTCCATGGACCGGGACCGGTAGACGACGACTATTTCGTGGATTTCGCCATACCTCTGGCGACCTTCACCTCCGTAACCGGCTGGAACAGTGAGGACCCCCTGGGGATCGCATTCTCGACTTCCACCTCACACATCGCCGACAACAAGGACCGCCCCGACTATGCAGGCTGGGGCAACGTGCCGATGGTTCCTTCGCCGGCCGCGCTTATGCTCGGCAGCCTCGGTGTGGCTTTCGTCGGCTGGCTCCGCCAAAGAAGGACCCTGTAGTCCGGCGGAGAGACGCATCTTGTCTTGAAAGGGCGGTGAACGGATTCACAGCCCTTTTTCATGGAATCCCACCCGGGACGTCTTGCGCCAGGCATATCCACAGTCATCCCGTTCTCCGGGAGGTCTACTCCGCCTCGGGCGATGTCCGGCAGTCGGCTTTCATGAGAAAGACATCGGTTCCGGGCGAATCGCCAAGCCGGCGCGTCAGAGTGTGAATGCCTGTATCCGTATCGGTGGAGACCAGAACCTCGATATCGTCTCCTTCGAAGACTTCCGCGAGGTATGTAGCCTGTAACGCACGAATCTCCGGCAGCCTGCCAAGCTTGCGGTACATGCCATCAAGGGCCCATCGCACGTATTCGGTGTTGTTGACGTGTCCGTTGAAGTCCAGGGCGCTGAAGGGCACACGGAGAGAGCATGCCTTCTCGTAGTCTTTGACCGGCTGCAAACGGTTCGATTCTTCGGGAAGGGCCTTCGGCCCGGCCGGCGGCAGGTCGAGATCGAGCCGGCTCAGGTTCTTGGGGCGTCCGCTGTGCCGGTCGAGGATCATCCAATCACTGGTGGCTCGAAACGACTCTCCCTGGGGCCCTTTGCCGATGAACTCGCGTGAAGCAATGATCCGCGTGCTTGTACTGGGCCACGTCCTGATTGTGATATCTTCGCGCCATTTTGGCGTACGGGTGAGTTCCAGACACGAGTTTACCAACACCCAGAAGCAGTCGCGCGCGTTCAGGTCGGCAAAGCCGAAGCCGAGCTGTTCGGCGTGCCGTGCGGCGGCCTCCTGCATGTACTGCATCAGGGCGTTCAGCTTGATTTGGCCGTTCGGCCGACAATCGTACGTCTTTACCGTGAACCGATCCACTCTATATGGCATGGCACCCTGCCGTCTGCACGCTCCGCGCGATCCTTGGGACTGACAACTCGCGGTATTATGGCAATCAGTCGGCGGGAGGGCAAGCCTCGACCGCGCCGACGAGATAGGAATCGGTGCGGAATATTTGGTCGAGCTCTTGACAATCTGGTGGGCTGTGTGTAGTTTGTGATACGTTGTAGAACTCGGCATGGACTGTGTCCGTATGGAGACGGACAATGCGGGCAATTGGATGGCCCGCAAGCTGTGACCTGAGTTCGTAAGGGGCGAAAGGAGAAACGGTCCAGGGATGGGTGTCTACGGAGAGAAAGCAACCGGGAACGACGGATCGAGTGGCGAGACCCGGAACAGGCGAGTCTTCGATTCCAGCCGCACGTAGTTGCATCTCTCGTTTGCGCGCACTCTGGCGGGGCATTGCGATTGGTGTCGCAGTGAATCAAGGATGGCAGGGTTACAAGGAGGTAGTCATATGAAGAACGTAGCAGCAGTAACAGGTTTTCTGTTAGTAATCTTCGTCGTTTCGGCCCAGGCGGGCCCAACGTATACGGGTAGTCTGAACTATGACGGGGGCGGGATCACGGGCGTCACTGGCAACCCCTGGCTGGCCAGCGGAACCACCTTTAGCTGGGAAGTCGTCGAAAACTCGAACGGGACGTACACCTATACCTACCGGCTGCAGGTCCCGGAGGGCTCCAAGGAAATTAGTCACCTGACGATAGAGGTCTCTCCCAGCTTTGGCCCGGATAATCTCTGGGGTGTGCTGCAGGGGAACGTGGCTGGCGGCCAACCAGAGGATTACCCGACGCCCGGTAAGAGCGACCCCGGCCTGCCCGACCCGTTCCGGGGTATCAAGTTCGAGGGCGGCGCCGGCTCCAGCGATTATGACTGGACCGTGTCGTTCATCAGCGATCGCGTTCCTGTCTGGGGCGATTTCTATGCCAAGGACGGCGTGGACAATGTCGGCGAAGGCCCGGACAAAACAAAGATCGACGTGGCGATCTGGAACGTGGGATTCACTGCCTCGGATTCTGATGGACCGGCAGGCCATGTGCTTGTGCCGGACACGGGTACGTTCATCATTCCCGCGCCCGGCGCGATCCTGCTCGGTAGTATCGGCATTGTCTTCGTCAGTTGGATGCGGCGACGAAGATTATACTAAGAGCTGCACGGATGCGGCGCAAAAGGCCGCCGGTTTCGGCCGGCGGCCTTCTCAGACTTGAGTAGTCGACCGTCGCTGCATCCGATTTGGCTTGTTCGACTAATGGATGGAAGGGTGTTTTTCATGGAGGTGTGGTTGTGAGAAGGGTGATGTTGGTTCTGGCATTGGTGGGGGCGAGTTGCACGGGTTCACTTCAAGCGGCATTCCTGTCGTATTCAGGCACCCTGTCCGGGTGGGGCGGAAGCGGTGATGGTTTGCTCCTAACGGCCGGTGGGGAGTGGAGCCGCCCGAATACCATTTTGGGCTGGGTCGTGGACAACGAAACCACGCCGGGCAAATGGCACTATGAGTACACGATTTCGGTCCCGATGGGGGACGTTCAATGTGTGATCATTGAGACGAGCGATGCCGACCCCGGCCCGGCCTTCACGGAGGCGAACTTGTTCTCCCTGTCGACCGATCCGCCCGATTGGTTCAACTACCTGAAGATCGGCACCCACAGCAAGTGGGACAATGTAAACCTGCCGGAAGACGTATACGGCATCAAGCTGTGTGCCGACAGGGATCCCCTCTCGTTGACCATCAGCTTCGATTCCGACCGGCCGCCGGTCTGGGGCGATTTTTACGCCAGGAGCTTTCTCATCAAAGACCCCGAAGGAGACTACTTCAACACGCTCTACAACTGGGGCTTCATGGCGGACGATCCTTTGGCCCCACCGAGCAACGGGAGCATAAACAATCACGTCCTGGTCCCGGATTCCGTGGTCATCCCGGCCCCCGGGGCGCTCGTGCTGGGCATGGTGGGTGTCTTTTGCAGTGGGTTCCTTCGGCGATGGACGACATAGACCTGGCAGAGATGAAATGAGCCGAACGGTGGCCGGAGGAGTCCAGGGCATTCCCGGCTCCTTCGCAGAATCGCCCGGAAAAGGGCGAGATCTGCTGTTTCTTCGCAAAAATACGTAATTTCCACAATTGACTCATTCGTTGCCTTGCGGGTAACCTTGCACCATTCGGAGATGCGAGATCCGGTGTGCGCTCGCCGGAAGAGCCCAGGCCGGGCGGTCTGATGTGACTGCACGATCTTGCCGAAAGGAGGTCGATCATGGTCCGAACAGGCATTCCCCGCATTATTGTGCCGTGCTTGGCTTTGGCTCTCGTTGCCGTCGCGGCTCCGCCGCCGCACGCCGCCGGCCCGCTGAACAGTTACATCGTGCAAGTTACGCCGGGGGCGGACCCCGTTCAGATCGGCCGCGGCGTCGCGCAACGCACCGGCGGAAAGCTGGGACACGTCTACACCAAGGCCCTGAGTGGTTTCTCCGTTCAGTTGCCGCCGGGATTGGCCAAGAAGGCAATCGAGGGCCAGCCGGGCGTGCTGAAGGTCGAGCCTGACGCGCGCATTCACGCCGTCGCCCAGACTTTGCCGACCGGGATCAACAGGGTGGATGCGGATCTCAACAACATAGCCCAGATCGACACCTCAGATGAGCGCGTCGATGTGGATATCGCGATCCTCGATACGGGCATCGACCGGGATCACCCCGACCTGAACGTCGTAGGGGGGAGGCGATTCTACAGCTTCTTGTGGTTTACGTTCGAGGACGATCAGTACGACGACGACAACGGCCACGGCACGCACTGCGCTGGCATCGCGGCGGCCCTGGACAACGATATCGGAGTCGTCGGCATGGCGCCGGGCGCGCGACTGTGGGCGGTGAAGATTCTCGACTCCAACGGGTCCGGCTACGTGTCCGACCTCGTCGCCGGCGTCGACTGGGTCACCGCGCACGGTGGGATCGAGGTTGCCAATATGAGCCTGTCGGCGGTGGCCAGGGTCGACGCGTTGCGCACGGCCATCCAGAGCGCCGTGGCGGAAGGCGTCGTGTTCGTGGCGGCCGCCGGCAACAGTGCAACCGATGTCTACGGCAGCGATGGAACGTTCAACACGAGCGATGACCATATCCCCGCCGCCTATCCGGAGGTCGCCGCCGTTTCGGCCATGGCCGACAGCGACGGTCTGCCGGGCGAGCTGGGCAGTGCGACCACCTACGGCGAGGACGATTCGTTCGCCTCCTTCAGCAACTATAGCCGCAGCATAGTCGCCGACAATCCGGTGACCTCGCCGGGCAAGGCGATCGATCTGCTCATGCCGGGCGTGAACATCAATTCCTGCTGGATGGGCGGCGGATACCGTCCAGCGAGCGGCACGAGCATGGCTTCGCCCCACGCCGCCGGCCTCGCCGCCCTCTACATCGCCGAGCACGGGGCGGCCTCCAGCGCGAGCGGCGTCCACGAGATTCGACAGGCCCTCATCAATGCCGCCGTGGAGCAGGGGGATGCAACGCGCGGCCTGGTGACCCAGAATGACCCTGATGGAAACAGAGAGAAGATTGGCTGGGCCGCCTCCGCGCAAGCCGAGCCGTTCACCGATATTGCCGTCACGGACGTCCAGGCCCCCGGGAGCATCGTGCAGGGCACGATAGCGAGTATCGAGGTCACCGTTCAGAATGTCGGCAATCAGGATGTTGCGGAGTCTTTCACCGTTGAACTCCGGGATGGCACGGCTGGCCCAATTATCGATTCGCAGGAGGTCACTGGCTTGGCGGCCGGGGCATCCGCGACGCTGACCCATACGTGGGACACGACAGGCAGCAGTCTGGACGGACATACTCTTGTCGCCGAGCATCATGTCGCCGACGACAACGCGACAAACAACTCGGCTGACACCTCGACCACGGTTGTAGAGGCCCTGATCGATATCGCGATCACCGCTGTTTCGGGGCCCGACTCGGTCGTCCAGGGCAACACGGCGAACATCCTGGTCACGGTCGAGAACGTAGGAAATCAGGATGTTGCCGAAGATATACCGGTGACGCTGGAGGATACGACCGACGGGCCGACGATCGGTACCGAGACAATTGGGGGCGGTCTGGCCGTAGGTGCCTCCACCACCCTCGAGTTCTTGTGGGATACGAGCGCTGCCACCAGCGGGGGTCATACGCTCACCGCGACCCACGACTTTGGTGATGACGATACCGGCAACGACTTGGGCAGCACGACGGTGACTGTTGCAGAGCAAGGCGCCGCGGAGGAGACTGTTAATGTCTCGGTCGCCGTGACGCGGTGGTTCTCCTTCCGGAGGGGCTGGAAGGCGGCAGCTACGGTGATCGTCACGGATGACGACGGGCTGGTCCTGTATGCGACAGTAGAAGGCGTGTGGAGCGGCGTGTACAACGCGGCGGTGACCGGCTCCACCGACAACAGCGGCCTGGAGCTGTTCATCACCAAGGCGATCCGGACGTCCGGCGAGGTTGTGTTTACTGTCACAAGCATTACCGGCAGCGATGGCCAGGTGTATAAGCTCAATCCGGATCCGCCCCAGGACTCCTATTCTGGTCCCTAAACTGCGTTTCACAAGTTTCGCGACGGTCCGGGGCATAGATTGCCTCGTTGCTGTGCTCCTCGCAATGACAGAGACAGGCTATTGCCTGTCATTGCGGGCGAAGCGAAGCAATCTGTAATCGCACGGTCTTTGAGATGCCGCACGGACGCGTGGGTGGTTGGCAAAGAGGACGCCGCGCGGCGCGATTATCGGGTGACGCCGGTAGCCGCGCGAGCCGGGCTTGCTCGCTCAGGTGCGGCTGACCTCCGCCTGGACTTGGGCGATCAGGTGCCGGACATCGTTGCTCATGCCCTGGAGCCGGCGGGTCAGGTGGGTGAGTTTCTTCTCGTTGAGCGTGGTCTCCGTCTGGTCCGTCCACTGGCCGTCTTCGTACTTCATCTTGAAATCCAGGACTCGCACGGGGCACGCCTTGCAATCCTCGTCGATTTGCCAGTTGCCGTGGATCAGCAGGTTCCGCAGGTCGCGCGTGGCGTCGATGCGCTTGAGAGTGTGTTCGAGCTCCTCCAGGAGCGAGTCATTGCCCTGCAGGCGATAGCGAGCGATCTGCCTGGTCTTGCGCAGGAGCACCGAGAGGTTCAGCTCGTGGATGAAGAACGGCCCGATCAGTTGGCACTTTTCCACGAGCAGCAGTTCCAGAAGCGACTGGAGCTGATGTTCGAGCGTGGCGAACTGAATCGTCAACTCGCCGATCTTCGCAAACAGCTTGTCCTTCTGCATAGCATTCTCCGGACGAGGGCGCAGCTTTCGTCACCGTACTTATCGGCAATCCGGCGTATTGACTGAAAGTCCTCTTTACTTTTGTCCCGGCGGCCTGCCTAATATAGGACGATGTCAGAGGACCCTGTACGCAGATTGCCTTTGGATGGATCGAAAGGTCAACCATGAGACGAATTCTGGCCCTCGGATTGCTGTTGCCGATCGCCGCCCTGACCGGTTGTGAGACCCGGCCTAAGATGAAGGTGTACGACCGGCCGCTGCCGCCCGGCCAATTAGCCCTGCGCAAGATCGCCGATCCGGCCCTCTTCCCGGATTTCACGCCGGGCTGGCGCGATCTGGACGGTCTGGAGGCCGCGGTCCGCCGGAGCCTGAACTACCTGGGAAAGCCTTCGAGTCAGCAATTCTTCCCTTACAGCGATATCAGTCACGAGCAGGTCGTCATGACCTTGGAGACGTTCCTGCAACTGCTGAGATCGGGCGCCCGGGCCGAAGAGATCAACGCGCTCATCCGCGCCTACTTCGACGTGTACACTTCCGTTGGCTGCGATGACTTAGGCACAGTGCTGTTCACCGGATACTACACGCCGATCTTCGACGGGTCGTGGGAGCCGACCGCGCGGTTCCTGTATCCGCTCTATAAGGTGCCGCCCGACCTGGTGAAAGGCCCCGACGGACAGACGCTGGGCCAGCGTGTCACGGCTGAGCAGATTGTGCCGTATCCGACCCGGGCCGTGATCGAGGAGTCGCACATGCTGACCGGACAGGAGCTGATCTGGCTGAGCGATCCGTTCGAGGTCTACATCGCCCACGTGCAGGGCTCGGCCAAGGTGCGTCTGCCCGACGGCGAGATCGTCACGGTCGGCTATGCGGCCACCAACGGGCACGAGTACGAGAGCATCTCCAAGATGCTGATCGATGAGGGGAAGGTCCCGAGCGACCGGATGAGCTTGGCCGCGATGATCGAGTACTTCAGGGCGCACCCGGACGAAGTGGACATCTACATCCGCCGCAATCCTCGCTACGTGTTCTTCCAGGTCAGCGAGGGCACGCCACACGGCAGTCTGAACGAGCCGGTGACGCCATGGCGGACGATCGCCACCGACAAGTCCATCTTTCCCCGAGCATCCCTGACGTTCCTCTCGACATCCCTGCCGCAGATGGAGCTCGGCGAGCCGGTAATCCGCCCCTACAACGGCTTCGCCCTCGACCAGGACACCGGCGGCGCCATCCGCGCCCCGGGCCGCTGCGACATCTACATGGGCGAAGGCGACGACCCCGGCCGCTTAGCCGGCCACACCTACCAGGAAGGCCGACTCTACTACCTCTTCCTCAAACCGGAATCACCTGCATCTGACGCGGGCCAAGGCGCTGCAAGCCGATGAGAAGTTGCGCTCAGAATGTGGGTCGTCAAGGCGTCTTCTTGTCCTCGATGAGCATGTTGCGGAGGTAGACGTGTAGGTTGCCGTTCCAGGGCTTCGTGCAGATGTCGATATCGCCGTCGGCGTCGACATCGGCGGCCTTGGCCTCGTGACATCGCTTGCCTTTGAGGATTACGTGCTCCTTCCATCGGCCGGCTTTGCCGTCGGCGTTCTCCCAGATGAAACACTTGTGCACGTCCTGCGAGAGGGGGCCGCCGCCGGAGAAGACGTCGAGGTCGCCGTCGTTGTCGAAATCGGCCACGGCGAGTGAGTGGAAATCCTGCTTCGTGTGGTCGGCAGAGAGCAGGTGGCACTGCCACGATTTCGCCTTGTTTTCGTTCTCGAACCATAGGACCCGCCCGTCGACGGTGTCCGCCTCGGCTTCGACGATGTCGAGGTCGCCGTCGGAGTCCAGATCGCAGACCCAGACCTTGATGGCCAGGCCGTAGCGGTCGGGCCGATTGCCGCCGGGTGGAGTCAGGCCGGCGTGCTCGGTCCATTGTGTGCCCTTGCCGTCGGCGTTCTCGAACCACACGTCGCCGCGAACGACGTCGTTGTCGCCGTCGCCGTCGAGGTCGGCAACGCCGGCCGGTCCGACGCCGCCGTGGATGCCGTCGCCGATCCTGTGCTCGATCCATTTGTCACGCGGATTGGCCGGGATTGAGTACCAGACGGTCGCGACGTGGTCCCTTTGATCGCTGATGGCGACCACGTCGAGCTTGCCGTCGCCATCGATATCGGCCGCCACATCATCGTGGCAGACGACCGTGCCGCTGTCGTACTTCTCGAAGGATTCGGTGCGGGGCTTTCCTGTATTGCGGTACCATCCTGTGCCGCAGAACTGGTCGATCCAGCCGTCGCCGTCGATGTCGAAGGCGGTGCCGCCAACGTCGGTTGTAGCGCCCTGGCCCAGGTCGTGCTGAATCCACTCGTCCGGGCCGACGTACTCGAACCACCACGTCCGGGCCCGCTCGCCGACGACCCAGTCGAGGTCGCCGTCCTTGTCGATATCGACGAGCGAGGTCTGTCCCATCTGCTGACCCACCTCGGCGATCTTGTGGTACTCGAACCGTGGCATCGCGGCCGAAGCGGCGAGAGGGACCGCCATGGCAATCGCCAGAAGGATGACTGGAAGAACGCCTTTGTGAATTTGCCGCCTGTTCATCGTAGTCCCTTTCCAATCGGGTTGCATGTGCATGCCGATGACTCCGATGACGGCAGCATACCAGAAATGGGCCCGCCACGAAAGGTGGTCGGATACCCTGCCGGTATCATCCTTCGCTGATGCAATAGAGATGCTTCTTGCCCTTCAGGAAGAGTTGGCTGCCGCCGATGGCGGCCGAGGCGTCGAACTCATCGTCGAGCGTGTTGGTGGCCAGGATTTCGAATTGTCCGGCGTTTCGGATGACCTGGGTCGTGCCCTTGCGGCCTACGAAATAGACCCGGCCGGCCGCCCCCACCGGGGAGGCGTAGATTCCGCCTACGCCGTCCAGACGCTGCTCGACGAAGTGGGGCGTGCCCGTGCGGGCCTCGTAGCATGAGACGACGGCCCTGTTCACCGAGCAGACGTAGATCTTGTCCTCGTAGAGGATAGGGGAGGGTACGTAGGGCGTGTCCTTGTTCACCTGCCAGCGAATGGCGTCCGTCCCCGTGAGATCGCCGGTCCGGCCGAGCTCGATGGCGTGCAAGGCACTGCCGCGAAACCCGCTGGCGCAGAATGCCATGCCATGGGCCACGATCGGAGAGGGAATGACGTTCGCCGTCTGGCCGGCGCATTGCCAGAGCACATCGCCCGTTTGCACGTCGTAGCCACGTACGAAGCTCGTCGCACTGACAATCACCTGTGTTTTGCCGTCCACCTCCGCGGCGACGGGCGTGGCCCAGGAGGTCATCTCGTCGCGCGCCTGTTTCCACAGGGTTTGCCCGGTGCCTTTGTCCAAGGCGTGGATGTATGACTCGCCCTCATGGTCCATGACGACGATCAGTGCGTTGCCGACGAGCGCGGGCGTACTGCCCTCGCCAAACATCATCTTGGCCCGCATCCGTCCGAGGTCCCGGCTCCACTTGTGCTTGCCGTCGAGGTCGTAGCAGTGCACGCCGCGAGAACCGAAGCTGGCCCACACGTGCTCGCCATCCGTGACGGGCGAATACGACGCGAAGCCGTGATCGGGGTGATGCCCCTCGTGCGGCACTTCCTCGCGTGCGGTTTTCTGCCATAGGGTGCGTCCGGTTGCCCGATCGAGGCAGACCAGATCGAACTTGTGAACATTCTTCGGTGTCTTGCCGCCGTGGAAGGGGGCCGGCGCGGCCTCACCCGATCCGGCTGACTGAGCCGGCTCCGGCGTGCCCTGGCGATCCGTCTCAATGGCGGTCAGGAAGAAGAGCTTGTCGCCCCATACGATCGGGCTGGAGGTCCCCTTGCCCGGGACCGGGACCTTCCACCGGACGTTCTGCGTCTCGCTCCACGTCACGGGGGGATTGCCCGTCGGCGAGACCCCCGAGGCCAGCGGACCTCGCCACGTCGGCCAGTAGTCGTCGGTCGAGCCCCAACAGATATTGCCGACGGATAGTGTCAACACGAGTGCAGAGAGTATCAACGCTCCCGTAATCCTGGTCACTATATGCCCTTTCATATGCCGATTCGCGTATCTTGATGAACGCCCAACCCCCAGATGCTGTGGCGCACCCATCATCCAGCGTGGCAGAATAGCAGATTGTGCCGCCATCTGCAACCGGTTTGACACAGAGGTGGAGACCTTGGAGTTCGTCGGCGGGGGCGTTGCGTCCGGGCGGGCGATCCTGTATCGTGGTGGCGAACGCGGCCCCGTCCCATTCTCGACGGGTAGGCCGTGACAAGGTCCAGGAGGCATGACATATGGCAGACAACAATCCGATCTCGAGACGAAAGACCCTGCAGGCAGCGAGTGTATTGGGCGCATCTGCGTTGCTTCATTCGAACGCCGAAGGCGCGGCGGACGGTGCAGGAGAGGAAGCCGTCATGCCGGGGCGGGTGAATCCGGCGATTGCCGAGAGAGTGTTCGCCACACCGTTGATCGATACGCACGAGCACTTGATCGAAGAGAAGGAGCGGCTGGCGGGGACATCGCATCCTCGCGTCCAGGCGGACGACTGGAGCCTGCTGCTGAGCCACTATCTGAATTCCGATCTGCTCGTAGCGGGGATGCCGAAGGATGCCTACGACCGGTTCTTCTCCAAGGAGACCGATCCGGTCGACAAGTGGCGATGCATCGAGCCGTACTGGCTCGCCGTCAAGAATACCGGCTATGGACAGGCCGTGCGCATTGCGATGCGGCAGCTCTACGACGTGGCGGACCTCTCGGCGGCCACCGTCAGGAAGGTGCAGGCGGGCTACGAGGGAACGAGACGGCCGGGTTTCTATCGCCGCATCCTGTGCGAGCTGGGGAAGATCGAATCGTGCCAGGTGAATTACCTGGGCCGGCCGTTTGGCGAGTCGAGTATGCCCACGCTGCTGATGCAGGACCTCAGTATTGTGGGCATGTTCGCCGGCCCGGACCTGAACGGTTTCGGCAAGCCCACCGGCGTCGACGTTCAGTCGCTGTCGGACTGGCATCGCGTGATCGACTGGTGGTTCGACAAGTACGGCAAGTACGCGGTAGCGGTCAAATCGCAGAACGCCTACAGCCGCGACATCGACTACGAGCAGGTGCCCGCCGAAAAGGCCGAGGGCATCTTCAAGAAGCGGATCGCAGGCGAGCGGATGACGGGCGCCGAGCGGAAAGACCTCGAGGACCACCTCTTCTGGTACGCGGTGCAAAAGGCGACGGAGCACAAGCTTCCGATCAAGCTGCACACGGGCTACTACGCCGGCCAGAACTCGATGCCGCTCGGCCGGCTGCTCCACAACGCCGGTTCCGCCACGGACCTGTGCCGCAGGGCCCCGCAGAGTCGATTTGTCTTCATGCACATCTGCTATCCGTACTACGAGGAGCTGATCGCCGCGGCCAAGCAGCACACGAATGCCTACGTCGATATGTGCTGGGCCTGGATCGTCAACCCCGTGGCGGCCAAGGATTTCCTCAAGAAGTTCCTGGTGACCGCTCCCGCCAACAAAATCCTGACCTTCGGCGGCGACTATATTCCGGTCGAGCCGGTCCTGGGTCATGCCGTGATCGCCCGCCGCGGCATCACCCTGGCCCTGAGCGAGCTGGTCGAAGAGGGTTGGCTGAGCTTGAGTGATGCGATGGACCTGATCGACCCCATCATGCACAACAACGCCCGCCAGATCTTCAACCTCGCCGAAAAGACCCGCCGCCTCCAATCCGCCCCCTGGGCCTGACTTCAACGCCATGAATCTACACGACATAACCAGCCGAAAGATCCCCCCGGTCGCCTGGGCCGAGGGGGAGAACATCCCGTGGAACGATCCCGACTTCAGCAAACGCATGCTGGCTGAGCATCTCAATCAGGAACACAATCTCGCCAGCCGTCGGTTCGAGATAATCGATCGGCAGGTGAGGTGGATCCACGAGGAGATACTCGGCGGCACGCCCACACGCATCCTGGAATTGGCTTGTGGGCCGGGGTTCTACACGAGCCGCCTGGCCCGATTGGGGCACGAGTGCGTGGGTATTGACTATGCCCCCGAGCCAATCCGTTATGCGAAGGAGATCGCGGCGCGTGAAGGGCTCGCCTGCACATATCGTCTGGAGGACGTGCGCGATGCTGAGTGCGGCGCTGGGTACGGCCTCGTCATGATGCTCTTTGGCCAACTGAATGTCTTCCGCAGAGGTGAAGCTCGTTCAATCCTCGGGAACGCCTCTTCGTCGCTCGTTCCGGACGGTCTGTTGTTGCTTGAGCCGCAACGGTTCGCCACGGTTGAGAGGAGCGGACGGGCTGGGAGCTCGTGGTATTCGTGCGGGGAAGGCGGCGGCCTGTTCTCAAACCGTCCGCACCTGTGTCTGTCCGAGAGTTTCTGGGATGCCGACGGGCAATCGACAACGCAGCGATTCTACATCGTCGACGCCGAAACCGGCGACGTGACTCCTCACGCGATGACCACGGAAGCGTACACGGATAAGCAATTGCGGGAACTGCTCGCTCAAGTGGGATTTCGAGATATCGAGTTTTTCCCTTCCCTCGTCGGCGTTGCAGTCGAAGAGCAAAGCCAATCCGCCAATCTTGCCATCGTGGCGACAAAGAAGTCCAACCTCGCAAGTGCGGCCAACCGCTGACGGCGATGGATCTGATCGACCCCATCATGCACCACAACGCCCGCCAGATCTTCAACCTCCCCGAAAAACCCCGCCTCCTCCAAGCCGCCCCTGGACCTGGCCATTCCTCTCGCTTATTCTGTTGCATTGCCCAACATGGCGCGTTATCATCTTCGCATCAGGCGACAGGGAATCGGATGTCGGCAGTATCAGGTGAGTTGCACGATGCCGGACAATAATCGTGATGACCTGCGTCCCGAATACGACTTTGACTACTCCAAGGCCGTCCGTGGGAAGTACTGCAAACGACTGTTGCGGGAAGGGGCCAACGTTGTTGTCCTTGAGCCGGACGTAGCCAAGGCCTTTGGCGATTCGGCTGCTGTGAACGAGGCGTTGCGATCGCTCCTTGATCTTTCACGCTCGACCCAGCGACTGATGAAGCGTTCCACCGGACGCAAGAAAAAAACGGCACGCCGCTGAACATTCCGATTCGCCCATTTTTCGTGCATTAACCGATGCGCCCTGTTACCATCTTGATGGCAGGTGAAGGAGAGTCGGATGTTGCTAAATATGCTATCCGGGCAGGGAATTAGAACACCGAATCTTATGCGGACCAGTATAGTGGCCGTTGGGCCTTCGCGGACGAGGTAGGCCATGGCAGCAAGAAAGACGGTTTTTGGTGAGAGTTGGGCAAGGCGCGCGCGGGCAATCGCTAACGCGTCTTGGGCCAAAGAGGTGGTAGGAAGCCTCGACGCTGAAGGCGGGGTCTACCTCGCCACGCTTCGTATGTGGTTTAGCAGGTTCCCTCTTGATGGGAAGCACAAAGAAGGGCTCGCGTCACGCATGGAGAGCTTCGAGAATGAAGACCACCTTGGAGCAGTTAACGAATTGGCGTGGTGGCGTTTTATGCAGCGGGAACAGTTCCACGTCGCCCCGATACCTACGGCGGACTTCCCGACCCCGGACTTTGCGGTTCGCACTCCATCTGAGTTTTTTGTCGAAGTTTCGACCCTGAATGTTTCGGCCAAAGATCAGTGTAAGTTTAAGGCGGGTGCCTCAGTTGAGCTCGACCATGGCGAGACTCTGCGACGTATCCTGGGAAAGCTCACGCATCAAAAACAGAACCAGCTTTCTTACGCAGCCAATCAAAAGAGACCAGGCGCATTGGTTCTTTTTGACTATACAACTTGGAGCGCCTTTGGAACCCAGTTCTATCGACATCTGGCAGATTTCTTGCTGGGCAAGCAGCGAGGTTTTCAGGGTTTGCCTGTTGAGCTTTCTGCATTGGTTTATGTAGAACGAAAGGTCTTTGAAGGGCGCATTGCAATTAGTCAACTGCGTTCTGCAATGTACTACAACCCATATGCAACATATCCTCTTCCTGTGGGTACCGTCGCATCTCTGAACCAAGTCTGGAGCCAAATGGTCGACTCGAAGTCAGCTTCGGCAGAGGGCTGGTTGTGGTTGTGATGGGTGCGAGGCCCAACATTTCGCTCAATCGGATGCACGCAAGGACTGCGCACAGACTAGGTCGCCGATTCGGGCGAGAAGCGAAGGCGCGTGCGACGATTCTGCTTCGCTGGGCCGGCTATTGGGGACGCGGGGACTGCGAAGCAAGCCTTTCCTGCTGGGGCTGTCCATGGTGTCAACGGTCAGGCTGCTGTTGCCAATCACTCCCTTACACGCCGGAGACGACTACGTCGGTGAAGACGAGGCTTGGGGTTCGCATGGAGGAGTAGGGCCAGGGGTCATTGGCGACTTCGGCGAGCTTGGGCCAGAACTCCAGGTGATTGCCGGCGATGTTCATCTCGGCAACGGCCTGGGTGGGCTCGCCGTCCTCGAAGAGCCGGCCGATGATGCCGACCGAGGAGTCGCCCGTGGTCGAGTTGGAGTTGCCGCCGATGAAGCCTGTGACGAAAACACCGCGGCCGAGGTCCTTCATGATTTCTTTCACCGACCGCTTCCCGGGCGGGATGACGAGGTTCGACGGGCCTCCCGTGGTCGGCTCCCACTCGAGCTTGCGGCTGTAGTACCAGTCCACGAAGAAGTCCTTCAACACGCCGGCCTCGATCATGACGCGCTTCTTCGCCGCGAAGCCGTCGCCGTCGTAGAGCCGGCTGCCAAGGCCGCCGACGATGAGCGGATTGTCGATCAAGGTCAGGCGCCCGCTGGCGATTTTCTCGCTCTTCTTGTCGGCCAGGAAGGATTGCTTCTGCTGGATGCTGCGGCCGTACATGGCCGAGAGTAAGCCGCGGAGGATTCTTGAGACGTTTCGGTTTTCGATGATGACCGGCAGCGTTTCCGTGTCGATCTTTCGCGCGCCGAGCAGATCGAGCGTTCGCTCTGCCGCGATGGTCCCGACCTTCTCGGGCGAGCCGATGCCGTCCTTTCGGACGGAGGCCACGAAATGATACCCGTTCGGCCGGCGGTCGCCCTCGCCCTGGACCGTCATCTCCGCGCCGGCCCAGAACACCGTCGATTCGCGGTATCCCTCGAAGCCGTTGCTGGTCAGCACGACGGATTCCGCGTAGCTGTCGTGCTGGCTCGCGGTGACGGAGATCGCCTTGGCCCCGCCCTTGGTCAGGCAGGCATCCTCGATGGTCTTCACCATCGCGTGCCTACCCTCGGCGGTTAGCGTCTCATAGCCTGCGTCGCGGATTCCCAGATCTATGTCGGGCCGGCCCTCATAATACTTGGGATCGGGCAGCGTTCGGTAGGGGTCTTCCGCCAGGAGTTTGGTCGTAGCGACGGCGCGAGAGAGGAAGTCCTTCAGGGCTTCCCGGCGCAGGTCCGACGTGTTCTGGCTGGAGTACCGGCCGTTTGCGTAAATGGATATGGAAAGCCCTTTCTGCCGGGCTTCCTTGATCGTCTCCGGCTTGCGTTGCCGATAGCCGATCTCCACGAATCTATCGCTGCTAATGCTCACGCGGCAGTCATCGGCGCCGGCGGCCTTCGCCGTCTTGATCGCCCAGCCGGCCAGATCGTACATTTCTCTGTTCATGGATTCGTCTCTCCCGTCAGGTCTTTATGCCACCGACCGTCATCGATTTGACCAGGCAGGTCGGCAGCCCGAATCCGACGGGGACCGCCTGCCCATCTTTGCCGCAGAATCCGGCGCCACCCTGGGACATCTCCAGGTCGTTCGCAGCGATCGCGATGTTGCGCAGCATCTTCGGGCCGTTGCCCATGATGTTGACATCCTTGATCGGCGCGGTCAGCTTGCCGTCCTCAATCAGGCGGCCCTGCGACACATAGAAGGCAAAATCGCCTTCCCCGATCTTGACCTGCCCGTTGGCGACGTCCTGGACATAGATCCCGTTGCCGGCGTTCTTGATTACGTCTTCCGGCGTCGCCGGCCCCGCGAGCATGTAGGTATTTCTCATGCGGGGCACGACGTAGTGCTCGTAGCTTTGCCGCCGGCCGTTGCCGGTCGGCTCCACCTTGTAATGCTTCGCGGAGATCCGGTCGTGCATGTAGCTGCGCAGGATGCCGTCTTCGACGAGCACGGTTCGCTGGCCGGCGATGCCTTCATCGTCGATATTGAGCGAGCCGGTAAGGCCCTCGTTCGTGCCGTCGTCGATGATGGTGACGAACGGTTCGGCCACCTGCTTGCCGATCATGGTCGCATAGGTGGAGATGCCCTTGCGGTTGAAGTCCGCCTCCATGCCGTGGCCGATGGCCTCGTGCAGCAGGATGCCGGTGACGCCGGGGCCGAGCACGACGGGCATCTCGCCGGCCGGCGGCTGTACCGCGTCGAACAGGACGACGGCCCGGTCGACTGTCGCCTTGGCCAGATCCTCGACGACGGCCGGTGTGTAGAAGGAAAAGTCCTTCCGGCCGCCGACGTTCCACCACGCTCGTTCGTACTTGCCGTCCTTGCCCGCCACAACCACGGCGACGAGATAATTCTTCGGCAGCAGGTCCTCGGTCTTCACGCCGTCACTCGTGACCGTCATGACGCGCTTCTGCTCGTCATGGAAGCTGGCGTTGACCTTGACGACCAGCGGCGAAAGCTCGAAGCACTTGTCGTTCACCCCTTGCACGAGCGGGAGTTTCGATTCGATCGGCACGGTGGTCAGAAGCGTTTCGAGCGGGTAGTGGTTCTTGAACTTCGCTGGCGTGAACTGCCCGGCCGGCTGATTCGCCCCGGCGTCGGCGATGGTGGCGGCAGTCGAAGCGGCGGCCAGCATAGATGGCTCCGTCAGTTCCTGCGTGAAGCCGTAGCCGATCTGATCGCCCTTGACCGCTCGGATGCCCACGCCCAGAGCCACCTCGCCGTAGGCCTGATTGACTTTGCCGTCTTCGAGCATGACCCAGTTGCGGATCGTGTGCTCGAAGTACAGGTCGGCGTAGTCGCCGCCTTTGGCCAGGGCGCGGGCGAGCACCCGTCGGCACAGGTCATCAGTGATCCCGAACGTCGATTCGAAGTAGCCTTTCTGATCCGCCATTGCCAACTGGAACCATCCCATGGGCAGCAGCGGCGCCACGGCCGCGGCCGAAGCGATGCCGCCCGTCTGTTTGAGGAACGAACGTCGCGTACACGATCTCATACTACCTCCCCAGGGCCCCACAAAGAAGCTCCTGTCGCACACAACTTTGCCGTCCGGTCGATTCGCGTTCACCGCGGCACACCCGTCGGCTGCTCGTATAGTCTACCGAATTTTGTAGCTGATGGACATTCCGTCGTTTTTCTCCATCGAGGCTCGGATGATCGCGGTATCGTAGTCGGGACTCGTGTCGATATATTCGAGGAAATCTCGCATGGCGCGAGCCGACTGAATAACGTTGTCGCCGACCACCAGCGCACCTGGGGCGAGCTTGGGCTCGATGATCTTGAGGTACTTGAGGTAGTCCTGCTTGAGGGCGTCGATGAAGATGAAGTCGATCGGGCCCTCAATGTCGCGCAGCGTCTTCAGGGCGTCGCCCTC
>Ga0207752_1000253_pt1 | contig 25521 bp, 27 predicted proteins | sample Pon2CUnioCityCA_6_FD_187272 | JGI IMG/M metagenome (GOLD analysis project Ga0207752, IMG submission 187272) | Marine sediment microbial community from Union City, CA, USA - Pond 2C Sediment 2 (SPAdes) | ecosystem: Environmental > Aquatic > Marine > Intertidal zone > Salt pond sediment ... | reverse complement strand
CATCTATAGCCACTTTGCCATCTTTGGCATCTAAACCCACAATGATGTGGCCCGGGAATTCCAGGCAAAGATCTTTAACAAAATGCGGCGCATTAACCGCCTTGGTACCAATAATGACGTACTGTACACCAGCATCAAGATAGGTTTGCACGGTATCTTCATCACGGATGCCGCCACCAATTTGCACCGGTAAGTCAGGATACGCTTCACAAATATCATGCACCACGCCGGCATTCATGGGTTTACCTTCAAAGGCCCCGTTTAAATCAACGATATGCAGGCGACGTGCACCGGCTTCTACCCACTGTCCCGCCATGGCCACCGGATCATCTGAAAACACCGTTTCATCATCCATGTTGCCCTGGCGTAAACGTACACATTTGCCATCTTTAAGGTCAATTGCAGGTATTAAAAGCATGTTCTTATCTCTTAGGTATAAAAAATCTGTTAGTTAAATAAATTAGCTGGAATGATTTGCCTTGCCATCCCATTTAAGGAAATTAGCATACAGCTCTAAACCCGAGTGCTGACTTTTTTCCGGGTGAAACTGTACTGCAAACACATTATCTTTACTGACTGCCGAAGTAAATGGAAATCCATACGTGGTTGAGGCTTCAATCAGATCCGGGTGTCCCGGCTGAGCATAATAACTGTGTACAAAGTAAAAGCGCGCATCCTGGGCGATGCCATCCCACATAGGGTGAGCTGTTTCCTGGTGTACCTGGTTCCAGCCCATATGCGGAATTTTTAATTTTTCATTGCTCTTGGCATCCCTGAGATCATCGCCAAAGTATTCCACTTTACCCGGAATAATACCCAGGCACTGTACACCATCATTTTCTGCACTGGATTCGAGCAAGACTTGCATGCCGACGCAAACACCAAATAACGGTTTGCCACTGGCAACAAAGTCATGAATCACTTTATCCAGGCCAAGCCGGGTAATCTCGCCCATGCAATCACGCATGGCTCCCACACCCGGGAGGACAACACGATCTGCAGACAGGATAGTTTGCGCATCTGAGGTCACTTTAACCTCAATCCCCTCGCCTACTTTTTCCAAAGCCTTGGCAACAGAATGAAGGTTACCCATTCCATAATCAATAACAGCAACAGTACTCATAAGGATTTAATTTTTTTCATAAAGACAGGTTCGAATGAAACAATCATTGCGAGGGAATAACATGACCGCGGCAATCTTTTTAAGCCGATTCTATTCAGCCTAAGATTGCTTCGTTCACTTTGTTCGCTCGCAATGACGCTTTTTATAAACTTCCTTTGGTAGAAGGCATCACACCCGCCATACGGGGATCATGTTCAATGGCCATACGTAATGCACGACCAAAGGCCTTAAATATCGTTTCAGCAATATGGTGCGCATTTTTACCACGAATATTATCAATGTGCAGTGTCATTTGCGCGTGATTAACAAAACCCTGGAAAAACTCTCCAAGCAGGTCAACGTCAAACTCACCGATCATCGAACGCGGGTAGTCAATGTCATACTCCAGGCCTGGACGACCGGAAAAATCAATCACCACGCGTGACAGAGCTTCATCCAACGGCACATAAGCGTGACCGTAACGACGGATGCCTTTCTTATCCGCTAACGCTTTTGCAAATGCCTGGCCGAGCGTAATGCCAATATCTTCCACCGTGTGGTGATCATCAATGTGTGTATCACCCCTGGCATTAACCTTGATATCAACCATGCCGTGACGTGCAACCTGATCCAGCATGTGCTCCAGAAAGGGCACACCGGTGTCAAATTCACCTTTTCCCGTCCCATCAAGGTTTATTGAGATATCGATCTGAGTTTCGAGTGTTTCGCGATTAACCTTCGCGGTACGATCTGCCATGAAATGCTCCCATTAGCACTAATATTTGGCCTTATTATAAGGTATAGGTTAAATGGATGCATCTAAAAGGAAGATGGGAAATTCAAATTGCACTAAAGTCAAAATTACTGTTTGCAGAAGACAGTAGCTCTACACCACATTATCAAATTTATCAGGATGAATAACGACCCGGTTTCGTCCTGAATCTTTAGCTTCATAAACGGCCCTGTCGGCTTTTTCAAAAAGGCGAGCAAAATCATCATTTTTATTGAAAGCCGCTGCACCAATACTGGCCGTAATAGTTAAATTATGAGGTTTAAATTTTTCTATATCTTGCCGTAGCGTTTCAGCTTTAGTGACTGCAAATTCCAGCTCGCAATGAGTCAGTATCATCACAAATTCTTCACCACCAAAACGAGCGACAAAATCTTCTTCTCTGCAATTATCGTTTAATATTTGTCCAACCGTTTTTAAAACAAGATCACCGACTCCATGACCATGCGTGTCATTTACATTTTTAAAATGGTCAAGATCGATAACAAGTAATGAAACTGAAAATTTATGCCGAATAGCATCGCTTAAATATTTTGGTCCTATATCAAACAAGCTATGACGATTATATAAACCGGTAAGCTGATCAGTCATTGCCAGTCGGGTCAATTCCTTTTCTTGTTGTTTTACCTGTTCAAAGATTCGGTGATTATTTATCAGGTTTGAAGAACGTACAATCAACTCATCACCATCAAAAGGTTTTATAATAAAATCATTCGCACCATTTCTTAAAAAAGCTGTACGCTTACTCTGATCCGCTTCACCGGAAACAATCAGTATTGGAATACGTGCTTTCCTTGCTTCATCATAATTCCGAACCAGCTCAATAATGTCATCACCGGTTTCCTCATTATTCAGGTGGTAATCAGTAATAACTAAATCATAATAATTATTAGAAAATTTTTCTTTTGCCTGGGATAAGTTTAATACGTGATCTATTTCAGACTGGTAACTTTCAAATATTGCCACCGTTACATTAGCAACGCTTTGTTGATCTTCGATAAACAAAATCTTACTTTTTAAATTTAAGGTACGGTTGTTTAATACACTGGTTAAAAAGGTTTGAATAGAACCCAGATCTTTCTTGTTGAAAACCAGCTTAAAGCCGGCTTGATTCGCCTCTAACATCAATGTTGAAATATCATCTGAACTCAACATTATGGTTAAAGCATCTCCTAAAAGGTACTTTTCTCTGTATCTATGAAGGAATAAGTCAGCCGTGGTATCGTCAAGGTAACGTGACACCAGGATAAAAGCATATTCGGGTTTAGTTGCTGACTTTAATGCTTCTTCAGCTGTAGTATAAATATCACACTCAACACCAATATCTGACAAAATTTTGTCAAGTATCTCCCTGGTATGCCGGGTACTTTCAATAATGAGTGCTTTAAGTTTCACAGTATTATGTCACTTTTATTTAACACATCATCAAGCCATCTTGTAAGCATATATTTTGCGGTTCTAATAGAATATGGTTTTGTGAGTATTAAGCCATATTCTTCAATCTGACCAATGCTTGATTGATCTGACATTCCCGTCACAAACATTAATGGAATATTTGGATAATTATCACCGCTTTTGATATTTTGGCCTATCTCTAAACCAGTCGCTCCTGGGAGCAATACGTCTGATATTGCACAATCCCAGCCACGAGGCACATCACCTTCGCAGTTCATGACATCACGTACTTGCACCTGATGGAGAAATTCACTTCCAGACTCAAATTCATCGATAATAATGCCGCTATCAATACTCTGTATTATTTTTACCAGTATTTGACGCATTGAATAATCATCTTCAATTATTGCAATTCTCATATAAATCTCATTGCCTGTTAAAATTATTTGATGTGTACCTGTCTTTTAAGCCTGGCTAAAATAATTTTAAAAATACCGGCTATCCAATATTATAAACATCACTTCACCTTACAAACTAATTAGCTACATCGTTATCGTCTATTTAGTTTAGGTTCTTTAGTTTCGTTAGACGATATACTCAAAAGATCCAGAAGATCGGTATAAAAGTTTATTTTATGCCTATAACAAACCCACATAAAATTCATGGATATTCTAAATATTTTTTGCCTCCGTCCGATATAGGCAATACAATCCGTATATATAATAAGAATAAACAATTAAATATTGAATAAGGCGCTATTCATGACAAAGAACCAGGTTATTAAGCTTTCTGAACTCAAAAACCATTGTAAGAGCTGCAGTTTGTATGATCTTTGCCTGCCTATGGGGCTAGAATCCGGTGATCTGGACAGTCTGGATAATGTGATTAAACGACGTCAATCTGTTAACAAAAACAATTTTCTGTACCGAATGGGTGAACCATTAAAATCAGTTTACGCAGTACGCAGCGGTTCATTCAAAACATATTTAACCAACCCCGATGGAACGGAACAAATTCTTGGTTTCTCACTACCTGGCGAATTGCTGGGTCTGGACGCCATCAGTGAAGCGGAACACGTCTGTACCGCCAAAGCACTGGAAACATCAAGCATTTGTGAAATACCTTATGACAGGCTCGAAGCCCTGGCTTTAGAAATTCCTAACCTGCAACACCAGTTAATGCGTCTCATGAGTAAGGAAATTCAACAAGACCAGAACCTGATGCTGTTACTGGCACAAATGCCTGCTGAAACCCGCCTGGCGAGTTTTTTACTCGGCATGTCTGAGCGTTTAAGTAACCGAGGCTACGCGGCAAATGATTTTAACCTGAGTATGTCCCGTGGCGATATTGCCAACCTGCTGGGTATGGCCGTTGAAACAATTAGCCGTCTATTAAGCCATTTCCAGGAAAACGGGGTGCTAAAAGTTGAACGTAAGCACATTACGATTCTAAAGCTTGATACCTTACGCAGACTCGCGACTCACTGTGCATCAAGCTGTAAAGACTCCTCACAGGCCAGCTAATACCTTCATTTTTCTTCTCTTTTGTATAATTAGTCCAAGTCTTAGAAATAACTTGATCTAGATCAACCCTACATTTTTAGGGTTAAGGCAGAATCTCTTCTTTAGACTACGGCAACTCCTGCTTTTTTAGTCTATAGATAATTACCAGTAGTTAATTCGTCTAACAAATAAGGGAAGGCTATGGAAACACAAAACACTTACAACTATACCGTTGTACGTCAGTTCACTGTCATGACAGTGATATGGGGTATTGTTGGTATGACTGTCGGGGTACTGATTGCAGCTCAACTGGTTTGGCCAGCGCTCAATTTTGATACTCCCTGGCTAACTTACAGTCGTTTACGGCCACTACATACCAATGCGGTTATTTTTGCATTTGGGGGATCGGCCTTATTCGCTACATCCTATTATGTGGTGCAACGTACCTGCCAGGTACGCTTGTTTTCAGACAAACTCGCTGCCTTTACCTTCTGGGGCTGGACGCTGGTTATTTTACTTGCTGCAGTTTCACTACCGCTCGGTATGACCAGTGGTAAAGAATACGCTGAGCTGGAATGGCCTATTGATTTACTCATTACCGTTGTCTGGGTTGCCTATGCCGTAGTCTTCTTTGGCACCATTATGAAACGTAAAGTGTCACATATTTACGTGGCGAACTGGTTCTTTGGTGCATTTATTCTTACTGTTGCGGTACTTCATATCGTAAACAGCATGGCCTTACCGGTAAGCTTAACCAAATCTTATTCATTATATCCTGGCGCGATCGATGCCATGGTGCAATGGTGGTATGGTCATAACGCGGTAGGCTTCTTCCTCACGGCAGGTTTCCTGGGGATCATGTACTATTTCATACCCAAGCAAGTGGGTAAACCAATTTACTCTTATCGTTTATCCGTTGTGCATTTCTGGGCTTTAATCTCAACTTACATGTGGGCTGGTCCTCATCACCTGCAATACACCGCGTTACCAGACTGGGCCCAGTCTCTGGGTATGGTGTTCTCGTTAGTATTACTCGCACCTTCTTGGGGCGGCATGATAAACGGTATGATGACCTTATCCGGTGCATGGCATAAGTTACGTACTGACCCAATTCTTAAATTCCTCATTGTTTCTTTATCCTTCTACGGTATGTCGACTTTCGAAGGTCCAATGATGGCAATCAAAACGGTTAATGCGTTATCACATTACACTGACTGGACTGTTGGTCACGTACATTCCGGTGCACTTGGCTGGGTAGCCTTAGTGACTATCGGTGCGATTTACTTCCTTGTTCCTAAAGTGTTTGACCGTGAGCAAATGTACTCAATCAAGCTGATTGATACGCATTTCTGGATTGCGACGATTGGTATCGTTTTATATATCACTGCAATGTGGATTGCCGGTGTTATGCAAGGCTTAATGTGGCGTGCAGTGAATGCTGACGGTACCTTGACCTATAGCTTTGTGGAATCACTTGAAGCAACTTACCCGTACTACACCGTACGTTTCCTCGGCGGCTTATTGTTCCTCGCGGGTATGTTCATCATGGCGTATAACGTTTGGAAAACCATTAGTGGTGCCAAACCAGCAACGCAGTCGGCTTAAGGGAGAATTTAATTATGAGTCATGAAGTTGTTGAAAAAAATATTGGCCTGATGATGATACTCATCGTAATCGTTATCAGCTTTGGTGGTTTAGTGGAAATTGTGCCTTTATTCTTTGTTAAGGACACGACTGAACCTGTTCAAGGTGTTAAACCTTATAGTGCACTGCGTTTAGAAGGACGTGATGTTTATATTCGTGAAGGTTGTTACAACTGCCATTCACAAATGATTCGTCCGTTCCGTGCTGAGACTGAGCGTTATGGTCATTACTCTGTTGCCGGTGAGTCTGTTTATGATCACCCATTCCAATGGGGTTCAAAACGTACCGGGCCTGACCTGGCACGTGTTGGTGGCCGTTACTCTGATGACTGGCAACGCGTTCACCTGATTAACCCGCGTGATGTTGTTCCGGAATCAAATATGCCGGGCTTCCCATGGCTTGCAGAAAACAAGCTTGATGGTAAAGACACGGCTAAAAAAATGCGTGTGATGAATACCTTGATTTCATCGACTTGCGGTAAGTGTGAAACGTACAGTGAAGACGATATCAAGAACGCTGCTGATGCTGTTAAAGGTAAAACTGAAATGGATGCCCTGATTGCTTACTTACAAGGGCTCGGTACTGCACTTAAGGCTCGGAGGTAATTATGGATATTAATGATCTCAGAAGCTGGCATACCGTGGTGTTATTCGCGGCATTCATAGGCATCGTGCTTTGGGCTTGGAGCGGTAAATCTAAACGCCGCTTCAATGAAGCCTCTCAGCTACCATTTAACGAAGTTGAGCATCCTCTCGGCTCAAACGAAGAAAATAAAAAAGGAGACCACCATGAGTGATTTCTGGAGCGGATGGATTACTGTTATTAGTCTTGCAAATATTCTTGCGTGTTACTGGCTAATTAAGTGGGCAAGTAAACCTCAGGCTAACGAGGCTGCCCAGGGTGATGTTACTGGCCATAAATGGGATGGTGACCTTGAAGAGTACAACAACCCGTTACCACGCTGGTGGTTATGGTTGTTCTATTTCACTATCGTGTTCAGCCTGGTTTACCTGGTACTTTATCCTGGCCTGGGTAACTACAAAGGTACTTTAGGCTGGTCACAAACAGGGCAGTATGATGAAGAAATTCAGCATGCCAAGGAAACCTATGACCCTATTTTTGCCGCGTTTGCCAAGCAAGACATCGCAACCTTAGCTAAAGATGAAAATGCGACTAAAGTCGGTCAGCGTTTATTCCTTAACTACTGTGCAACCTGTCATGCATCGGATGCCGGTGGCGCAAGAGGCTTCCCGAACCTGGCTGATAATGACTGGTTATGGGGCGGTGAGACCGCTGAAATCAAAACGACAATAATGAAAGGTCGTATTGGTTCCATGCCACCGTGGGAAGCGGCACTGGGTAAAGATGGTGTTAAAAATGTTGCCCAGTATGTTATTAGCTTAAGTGGCCGTAATCACGATGCAGGCATGGCGCAAGCCGGTAAAGCACAGTTTGATGTGATGTGCGTAGCCTGTCATGGCGCTGATGGCAAAGGTAATAAAGCCCTCGGCGCACCTAACCTGACAGACAATGTCTGGTTATACGGTGGCTCTGCTGGTGTGATTGCACAAACTATCGCTAAGGGACGTACGGGTGTCATGCCTGCACACGGCGAATTCCTCGGCGAAGATAAAGTGCATTTATTGTCTGCTTATATCTACAGCTTACGCAACCAGTAAGTCGATAAACCATGCGTTGCCCGGCCCGGTTCCACCCGGTCAGGCAACGCATTTTTTTATTTCAGCTATTCAAAATTTTTACTTCTTACACATTAACAACTTTGTTATTGTGTAGGCTCAACTCCAACTAAAGATTTTTCTCTTATGTCACAGTCATCAAATAAAAATCTTAAAAAACCAGCAGAACCTCAAGTCGAAGAAGTTTACGCTAAACACCAAAAGGTTTACCCGCGTAAAGTTACCGGGATGTTTGCCAGCCTGCGAACACTGGGCGTGTTTGTATTACTCGGAGCTTATTACCTGGCACCCTGGTTTCGCTGGGATGGTCACCAGGCCGTCTTATTTGATTTACCGGCACGTAAGTTTTATATCTTTGGTTTAACCTTCTGGCCGCAGGACTTTTTCTACCTTGCCGCCTTACTGATAATTGCCGCACTTTCATTATTCTTCTTCACTGCCCTGGCTGGTCGCCTCTGGTGCGGCTACGCCTGCCCGCAAACAGTCTGGACAGAAGCTTTTTTATGGATAGAGCGCAAAGTTGAAGGCAGTCGTAACCAGCAAATGAAACTGGATAAAACGGCTCTAAATGCCAACAAGTTTTATCTCAAATCTTTAAAGCACTTTTTATGGGTTACTTTTTCGCTCTGGACCGGGTTTACCTTTGTTGGCTATTTCACCCCGATTCTTGATCTAGGCCAGGCTACCCTGCAACTTGCTCTCGGCCCATGGGAAACCTTCTGGATTATTTTTTATGGCTTTGCCACATACGGTAATGCCGGCTGGATGCGGGAGCAGGTCTGCATCTATATGTGCCCCTACGCACGCTTCCAAAGTGCCATGTTTGATAAAGATACCCTTATTATTTCCTATGATGAAAAACGCGGTGAATCCCGCGGTGCACGTAAGAAAAATATTGATCCAAAAGAGAAAGGGCTGGGTGACTGCGTTGATTGCACCCTCTGTGTCCAGGTCTGTCCGACCGGGATTGATATCAGGGATGGCCTGCAATACCAGTGCATTGGCTGCGCAGCCTGTGTCGATGTTTGCGACGATGTTATGGATAAAATGAACTATGACAAAGGGCTGATTAAATACACCACGCAAAACCGTATGGACGGTAAAACCACCCATTTATTCAGACCGCGTATTGTTATCTACGCTGCAATGCTGGTCATTTTATCATTGTCACTGGTTTACAGTATTGCCACGCGTATTCCACTGGAACTGAATATTATTCGTGACCGTAACGCCCTGTACAAGGAAACGGTAGATGGCCTGGTTGAAAATATTTACACCTTAAAGCTCATCAATATGGATACCAAAGAACATAAATACGAATTACGTGTTGATGGCTTGAAAGATATGATTTTTGTTAAACCTCAATCAGAAATCACGATTAAATCCGGTGAAGTGGTCAATATGGCTGTTCGCATCCAGATTGATCCCGTAAATTTACCTCAGACCAGTAACAGCGTGAATTTTTATTTACAGGCAACCGATCAACCCGAGCTTTCTGTTATTGAACAGGCACGTTTCATTGGACCACTTATTAAATAGTAAACAGACAGTATAATTATCATTTAGATACTTAATTATTCAGGCTTATTGAATGACACATAGCACAACAACACCGCCACCCTGGTACAAACAGTTCTGGCCCTGGTTTTTAATGACCTTCCCAGCGCTTGCAGTGGTTGCAGGAATTATTACCATCTTCCTCGCTATCGAATCCGATGATGGCCTGGTCACTGATAACTATTACAAAAAAGGTCTGGCCATTAATCAAACGCTGGATAAAAAACAGCATGCGCTTAAATTAAACCTCGAAGCCGAAGCGAACTGGGACCCGCTAACCCAGAGCATCAGCCTCAGGCTAAGTGGAAACCTGGCAGAGTTGCCGCCGCGCTTAACCATGCAGCTGGCACATGCAACACGGGCAAAGCAGGACCAGCTCATTACACTGTTCCTGTCACCGGACAAAAAAAGTTATACCGGGCGGGTAAATACTGTTAAACAGGGTGACTGGATCATAATATTAGAGCCAGAAAAGCAAAACTGGCGTATCAATGGGCGGGTAACATTGCCTGCTCAAAACAAGTGGCATCTGACTTCAAAATAACTATAACTATTATAATAAAATAAGGAGATATATCGATGGCACCATCACAGCAAAATATCCCTACATCACAAAAAGTTATTGCAATTCTCTGGCCTTCTTTTCTTACCGCGGGTGTCGCAACCATTTTATTTTTTACCGCGTTCGATCCTCAGCTAGTTATGCTGGCAGGAGGCTTTGAACCCATAAGCCGCATTGGCGGGTATACCATCGGATTTTTCGTGTTCTGGCTGTTAACATCAAGCACCTGTGTTTTAACCTGCTATTTTCAGCGTCCTTGCCATGAACCCAGCGACTCAGAACTAAATAAATTAAACTAGTAAAATATGAAACTTATTAATGCTAATAGTCTAAAGAAACAACTAATACCCTCACTGCTACTATTGGGGTTAACCGGCTTTTTTAGCAGTAATTCTTTTGCGCTTGATAGTGATGTAGAAAATGTCGTCTTTGATGACAAACCACTAGATTACGCACTTGAGCTTCCTGACTGGTTCAAGCTCAGTTTTCTTGAGCTGAAAACCGACATTGAGGAAGCAAAAGAAGAAAATAAAAAAGGCCTGATTGTTTATTTTGGGCAGAAATTTTGCGCCTACTGCAAAGCCCACCTGGAAAGAAACTGGGGCCAGAAAGATATCGTTAATTACACCCAGAAGAACTTTGATGTCATCGCAATAAACATCAAGGGACAACGTCCCGTTGTTGATATTGATGGTAAAACCTATACCGAAAAGTCATTCGCCGCATTTAAGCAAACCAACTTCACCCCGTCCGTTATTTTTTATAATACAAAAGGTAAAGAAGTATTACGTCTACGTGGCTATCGTCCACCTTATCAATTTCGCGCCGCACTCGAATACGTTACCGATGAGCACTATAAACAGGAAACCTTTGCCAATTACCTTGGCCGCGCAGAGCTGGCTTTAAGCTTTGGCAAGGCAGAGCTTAATACAAACGAGATATTCAATCCGCCACCCTACCTGCTTGATAGAAGCAGGATAAAAGCTGAACGCCCTCTAATGGTCGTATTTGAACGTAAGCATTGCCATGCCTGTGATGTATTGCATGGCGGTCCGTTTATCCGGCCGGAGATTGAAGCCATGTTATTAAACCTGGAAGCAGTACAACTTGATATTTACTCAAAGGAACCCGTACTCACACCCAGTGGTAAAAAAACTACCGCAAAAAAATGGGCGCAACAACTCAATATTGATTACAGCCCTACTATTATCTTTTTTAATGAAAACGGGAAAGAGATTATCCGGATAGATTCGGTAGTGTGGTTCTACCGCTTACGAAATGTATTAAATTATGTTTTAACTGGCGCCTATAAAAAATACCCCACTTTCCAGTTATGGCGCCAGGCCAATAATATGAAGTAAAGGTTAAAGCAGCTTACTTTGATGTAAGCATCCAGCTTAATGTTTCTTCAAATGTGTAGGCAGGAATATCTTTAACCCACTTTATAAGCTGGCTATTATCCCCCTTTAACTCACGCACTTCATTTTCCCGCACAAATGCAGGATTAACTTTAATTTCAATTTCATGGTTAGTCAGTTTTTTACAAAGCGCAATTACATCTTTTAGCGAATACGTCTGACCGGTACAAACATTAAAAGTTTCACCTACCGGGCAATTTTCAATAAGCATTCGGTAAATCGTTGCAACCGTTCGGACATCACCAAACTCTCGCCATACCTCCAGGTTTCCTAACTCAATAAGCGAGTCTTTATTTACAAAATGTTTTACGATTTTGGGTATAAGAAACTTATCGTTCTGCCCGACACCGGTATAGTTAAATGGCCTGACAATACAAAGTGGAAGCTTGTCACTCCATAGACGGGACATATATTCCATTGCGAGCTTGCTAACAGCATAATCATTAGACGGGTTTGGCATCACATTCTCATCAAGCACGCCACCCGTCGCATTTCCATAAATATTTGCGCTACTCGTAATAAGAATACTGGAAATATTTACGACATGCTTTGCCAGTGCGGCTAAAAGATTACGTGTCCCAACAAGGTTAACTTCATAAAACGCATTAGCATTATCTTCTCCAACAAATGCAATCCCGGCAAGATGGATAACAGCTTCTGGTTGCAGCTTTGAGATTTCATTTGCCACGGCTTCAGCATCGGTAAGATCGCTTTGTAAACCAATGGCAGTATGTCCATGCGCTTCTAATTCAGCTTTTACAAAACGCCCTGTAAATCCTTCAATGCCAGTAACCAGGGTCAACATAATGTTAGAAGGAAATTCCTTTTTCTACCCGGCGTAAATCGGCTTCTACCATCATCGCACAAAGTTCTTCGAGTGTTGTAGTAGCTTCCCAGCCCAGTTCTTTTTTCGCTTTTTCAGCATTACCGATTAATAACTCTACTTCAGCAGGCCTGTAAAACTCTGGATTAATCTTGATAATCGTTTTACCACTGGCTTTATCTATACCCACCTCATCAACACCAGAACCTTGCCACTCAATGGTTATATCAAGTGCCTTACAGGTCATCTCAACAAAGTCACGAACGCGTTCGGTTCTTCCGGTGGCAAATACATACGTATCGGGCTTGTCTGCCTGCAGTATTCGCCACATGCATTCGACGTAATCTTTTGCAAAACCCCAGTCACGTTTAGCATCTAAATTACCAAGCTCAATGTGTGTAAGTTTCCCAAGTTTGACCCGGGCCAGCCCGTCAGTAATTTTTCGGGTTACAAATTCAAGGCCACGTAAGGGTGATTCGTGATTAAATAAAATACCGCTTGCGCCAAAGATATCGTAACTTTCCCTGTAATTTATCGTCATCCAGTGGGCATAAACTTTAGCGACACCATAGGGACTACGGGGATAAAACGGGGTTTTTTCGGTCTGAGGAACTTCCTGAACTTCACCAAACATTTCTGAAGTCGAAGCCTGGTAAAAGCGAATAGAGGGATCAACGATACGAATGGCTTCGAGGATATTAACTGGACCCAGCCCGGTTATATTCGCCGTGGCAATGGGCTGGTCAAAAGAAACCGCGACAAAGCTCTGCGCAGCAAGATTATAAAACTCATCTGGCTTTGCTTTTTCCAGCAAACGAATATTTGAACCAAGATCCGTTAAATCATATTCAACTAAATGCAGGTTAGGATTATCTCGTATGCCTAGTTCTTCAATTCGCCAAAAGTTGGTCGATGCAGCACGACGATAAGTACCATATACAGCATAACCTTTTTCAAGCAGAAGTTCCGCCAAGTAAGCCCCATCCTGTCCCGTTATACCTGTAATAACAGCTGTTTTCATTTACCTTCGAGTCCTTAATTTATGCTACTTTAATATTATTTAATCGTTCACAGTCAAAGAATTTATTCATAATCAGAATATGATTTTTCTTCGATAAGCTCTGAACCAAGCTTCATATTGATTGCACGCTTAATCTCTGCACGCTTATCATTTGAGAAATACACTGAACGCGCCAATTCAATAAATGTTTCATCAAATTCCTTGTCACGCTCTTTATCCCGGATACCATCTTCTATATCCCAGATCTTCTCATTAATTTCTTTTAAAGCTTTAAATTCACTGGAAATATCCGCTGATGATTTTGAATCGGATGCCCACAGTTCATTTAACAGGTTTAATTCTTTATTCACATTTGCCACCTTAGCAGCATCCGTAATACGTTCACTCTTAATCTGTAAAATAGTAATTTTATCCAGTAATTCGCCGTAAGCCAGTTCTACTTTAATAGTCATAATTCTTCATATATAGTTGTTGTGAATAAAGGTGAATTCTATCGGTAGCCGGATACACAGGTCAAACCTGTTGCCAGGATTCCTGAACTAAATCTTATGTAATATCTAATAAAGAAAGATAATAAAATGAAAATTCTGGTAGTACGCATAGGAAGAGCAGGTGATATGGTTATGATTACATCTGCCCTTTCTGCTCTTATTGATAAATATCCTGATGCTGAAATTACGATTTTAACCAGTCCTGATGGTCGACGCGTATTAAAAGGATTTCATCCGCGGGTTAAAAATATCTGGCTACTGGAACGAAAGAAACTGTTCCCCTATTTCCAACGCAGACAACTCAACCGCGATATTAAGCAAACCGATTTTCAACATATCTTTTGTTTTGAAACCAAGGCAAGTTTTACAAAATTATTTGACGGTTCAAATGCACAACAACATATATTACAAAATATAAAAAACAGTGAAATAAATTTTGCCGAACGCTGCTTAGAACTGGTTGATTCCAGTTTCACAAAAAAACAATTTCCTGTTTTTTTACCTGTACTGGATGATGCAAAAGAACGGGCGAAGGCCATCCTGCAAGATGCAGGAATAACTGATGAAACATTTTTAATTGGTATACACCCAAGTTACAGTGGCCTGGGCAAAAAATTTGGGCGCAATAAAAAATCATTACCTCACCGTAACTGGCCGATTTCTCACTGGGGCGAGTTATGTAAAAAAATTCATAATTATGCAAAAGAAAAAGGACAGGACATTCAAATAATTATGGATCTTATGCCTGAAGAAAAAGAACTGGGCTTAGCCATTATAGAAGCGAGTGGAAATGCGGTGAACTTAATTACCCCACCACCCGACTTTGAACGTTATAAAGCCACGCTCGCCCGGATGAACTTACTCATCGTGCCTAACACCGGCCCAATGCATATTGCTGCTGCAGTGGGCACCAATATTGTTTCGTTATTTTCAATCCATAACCCGAAAGACTGCGCACCCTTTACCGATGAAAGCAGATTATCAGTGCTACGAGCAGAAAATTGCAGCCATCCAGAGCTTGGCTTAGCGGCAATATCTGCAGAAGATGTACTCCAGGCAAGCAAGGTATTTTTACCTGGCTAAAAAATTAAAATCTTAGGAACCGGGCATTAGCTTGTTTATAAAAGATTTTATTAAACCTGGCTTTGACTGGTTTGCCGGCTTAGCACTTTGCTTCTTTATATTATTATCTGAAACGGGCTTAGGCTTTTTATTATCTGTAACCCGGCTCCCGGTCTTAGGTTTATGATCAGGTTTGGAGCTGGATTGCGCCGACTTCGCATGTTGTTTCTTTCCATGCGTTTTCTTTTTCTTGTTCTTATGATGATGCGGCTTACCGGATTTATGCTGTGGATTCGGTTTATGTGAACTTTTTTTCTGATGCGGCTTATGTTTTCGCTCAATTCTTGCAGGTGCGTTTGGCGTTACCAATAATTCATTGGTAATTTTTGAAACGGTAATTTTATCACCGATATACTGCTCAATATCGGGAAGTGACATTGCGTAGTCTTCACAGGCAAAGTTAATTGCCACACCACTTGCACCGGCCCGTCCAGTACGACCAATACGGTGCACGTAATCTTCGGCATCATTGGGTAAATCAAAGTTAATCACCAGGCTTACATCATCAACATGTAAACCACGTGCAGCGACATCCGTAGCGACTAAAACACGGATCTTACCCGCGGTGAAATCTTCCATAATCCGTAAACGTTTATTCTGCGGAACATCACCCGAAAGCATCCTGCCATTAATATCATTGGTTTTAAAATAGGCGTTAATTTTTTCCGCAACGCGCTTGGTATTGATAAAAACCACAATTTTTTGATCATCACGACTCGCGAGCAAGCCGAGTAACAACGGAATTTTTTCATCCATTGCGGGATAATAAACTTCCTGGGCAACACGATCTGCAGTGACATTGTCTGACTTTATAATAACCTCTTCAGGGTCATTCATATGCTCATAGGCTAACTCGTTTACACGGTGAGAAAGCGTTGCAGAAAATAACATGCTCAAACGTTTATCTGCTGCAGGCATACGGCGAATCAGGTAACGGATGTCATCGACAAAACCCAGGTCGAACATACGATCTGCTTCATCTAAAACCAAAACCTGGATCTGCTTTAAATCAAACACACCCTGTTTGAAGTAATCGATAATACGGCCTGGCGTACCTATCAGGATATCGACGCCATCTAAAAGTGCCTGTTTTTGCGTGTCGTACCCGGTGCCACCAAACACGGCCACTTGTTTTAAGCCCGTGTGCTTACCCAGCATTTCTGCATCTTTATGAATTTGTACCGCCAGTTCACGCGTAGGTGCGAGGATAATGCAGCGAGGCTGGGTAATTTTTCTGTGACCTGCAGCTGGATTTTTAAGTAAGTGCACATATGTCGCCAACAAAAAAGCGGCTGTTTTCCCGGTCCCGGTTTGGGCTTGCCCGGCTATATCCTTTCCCTTCAATGCTAAGGGTAAAGACGCTTCCTGGATGGGGGTGCAATATAAAAAGCCTGATTCTTCAACACCTTGTAATACATTGGCGGGTAAATCAAAGCTGGAAAATTTGGTACTGGTTAAATGTTGTTCACTCATAACGTATAGCATAACAGATAGTTGTCAAGATTGGACTTGAAATAAACGCCAGCTTAAGCTCAAATGGAGGTATAGATTTTTTTCAGAAACGACTACAATAAAAAACATATTAAAGTCACAGGAGACACTACATTGAGCGACAAGATCGTATATGCCACAGATGACAGCTTTGATGCTGAAGTTGTAAATGCCGAAGGTCCCGTATTAGTTGATTATTGGGCAGACTGGTGTGGCCCTTGTAAAATGATTGCCCCTATTCTTGATGAAATTGCAGAAGAATATGCCGGCAAACTTAAAGTCACCAAACTCAATATTGATGAAAATCCCGCTACACCTCCAAAATTTGGTATTCGCGGCATCCCTACATTAATGATTTTCAAAAATGGCAATGTCGAAGCAACAAAAGTCGGCGCTGTTTCAAAGTCGCAACTTGCCGCTTTTATTGATAGTAACCTGTAAAAAAACAGTAAAAACGTCCAGCCAAATCAAGGCACCTGTTCATGTATAAAGCTGGACGTTTCTAGTATTTAGTGCTAATGTTCGCTCTATAATTAATTTCAAAATTTTGTTAACCATATCGCTCAAGTCATAAAGATACACGAGCGGCAAAATCTCAAAACTTCATAAAACAACGAACTTATAACCAGTACACCACACTCGCTTTCGCGTAAATCCGTGCCGTACTTTCATCAATAAATAAAGAACCCTCAAAATGAATCTATCAGAACTCAAACAAAACCCCGTTCCAGAACTTATTAAAATTGCCTCTGACATGGGTATCGACAACCTGTCACGATCACGCAAACAAGATATTATTTTTTCAATCCTGAAATCACACGCTAAAAGCGGTGAAGATATCTATGGTGATGGTGTTTTAGAAATTCTTCAGGATGGTTTTGGTTTCTTACGTTCGGCAGATAGTTCATACCTTGCAGGCCCTGATGATATTTATGTCTCACCGAGTCAAATCCGCCGCTTTAATTTACGCACCGGTGATACCGTGGCAGGTAAAATTCGTCCGCCAAAAGATGGCGAGCGTTATTTCGCATTACTCAAGGTAAATGAAATTAACTTTGAGCCACCTGAAAATGCCAAGCATAAGGTCCTGTTTGAAAACCTGACACCCTTACACCCGAATGAGCGCATTACCCTGGAAGTGGGTAACGGCAGTAGCGAAGATATGACCGCTCGTGTCATCGATCTCACGGCCCCCATTGGTAAAGGCCAACGTGGCTTGATTGTCTCGCCACCAAAAGCCGGTAAAACAATGATGCTGCATGATATTGCTCACGCTATTACGCACAACAACCCTGAGTGCCACCTCATTGTATTACTTATCGATGAACGCCCAGAGGAAGTGACCGAGATGTCCCGTTCTGTACGCGGTGAAGTTGTTTCATCTACCTTTGATGAACCGGCCAGTCGCCATGTCCAGGTCGCAGAAATGGTGATTGAAAAAGCCAAGCGTCTTGTTGAACATAAAAAAGACGTTGTTATTTTGCTCGACTCCATCACCCGTCTTGCACGTGCTTACAATACCGTTATCCCATCGTCAGGCAAGGTCCTCACCGGTGGTGTTGATGCCAACGCTTTACACCGTCCCAAGCGCTTTTTTGGTGCTGCACGTAACGTGGAAGAAGGTGGCTCGCTGACCATCCTGGCAACAGCCCTGGTTGAAACCGGTTCGCGCATGGATGATGTTATTTACGAAGAATTTAAAGGCACCGGTAACATGGAAATTCACCTGAACCGTAAAATTGCTGAAAAACGCCTCTACCCTGCGATTGATATTAACCGCTCGGGAACACGTCGTGAGGAACTGCTCACCAAGCCCGACGAGCTGCAAAAAATGTGGATCCTTCGCAAGGTTGTCCATGATATGGATGAAATTGGTTCCATGGAATTCCTGCATGACCGCTTAAAAGGGACGAAAACAAATAATGACTTCTTTGATTCCATGAAGAAATAGGGAAAAATAAAAAATTCATATAAAAACAGTCACTTAACTAAACTTCAGGGGTAATAATTTTATTACCCCTTTTTCATTTCTCAAATCAAGTCGCAATCTTTTCCCTGTTCTTAATAAGATAGCGCAGCCACCTCATGTAATTTCTAGACAATTTGTGTGTCTTTTGACAACTACGATAAAATCCCACATGCTAATTCACAATTTAGTGAAAAAGATCCTGCTTTTTACTGCTTTCATTGCCAGTAATAGCTAGGCTTAAAGAGTCGTCTCATTAAAGTTGAGGAAGGAAGTGTGCTTATGTCAGGCAATTCAAGTGAAGATATCGATTTTGAATACTGGTCGTTACTGGCTTCAACCGATCCCCAAAAGTTTGAACAACTGCGTCAGGATCAAATCGAGCTAATCATTGAGAAAGCCAGCAGTCAGCGCCAGCAGCGCCGCCTGCGGGGTCTACAGTGGCGTATTGATCAAATCCGTGAGCAACACCAGGATTCCGCCATGGCCGCATGTATCGCGATTTCAGAAATGATGTGGGAAACTTTTGAGCACCTTTCAGAACTCCTGCACTCGACTCAAGAATACGGCTTCTCAGCACCCATTCCAGAAATGGAGGCCAACGTGATCCCCTTCCCGCTAAAACCACGGGCTCAAAACAACTAAGATTTAAGCCTTTTAAATTACGATAAAAGCTTGCTGTAGCGGGGCCTTTTCCGTATGATCGCCCGTCCAATAATGTACATGGTGCCGGTTTAACCAGATTCTTCAGAAATTAACTAAACCCGCGGCGATGTTCGAAAATATAGAGGTCTTTACAATGAAAGCTGATATCCATCCAGCATACGAAGAAATTACAGTAACTTGCAGCTGTGGCAGCAGTTTTAAAACGCGTTCAGCAAGTTGCAAAGATCAAACAATTGAAGTTTGTTCACAATGCCATCCATTTTTCACTGGTAAGCAAAAATTACTTGATACTGCAGGACGTGTTGACAAGTTCAAACAAAAATACGGCCAAAAATAACCTGGCTTGTATTGTCGTGTCAGACAATTCGTATCATAAACAAAAGGCGTCCAGATGGACGCCTTTTGTGTTTGTGGCTTTGCTCATTTTTACGCTCAATGTTTATGCAACGAATTGCACTAGCCCACACTATGATGAAACAGTAAATGTTACCCAAGTTTACGATGGTGACACATTACGCCTGGTGGATGGACGAAAACTCCGTTTAATCGGCATCAACACACCTGAACGGGGTCGGGACGGCCAGCCAAACCAGCCTTTTTATACCGAGGCGAAAAGCCGGCTTCAAGGTATTGTTCAAAACAATCATAACCAGCTAAAGATTGTTTTAGGCCAGGATAAACACGATCGTTACAAACGACTCCTTGCCCATATCTTTACGCCCGATGGAAAGAATATATCTCAACAGCTGATCCGCGACGGTCTGGGTTATAGCATCACCATTCCTCCAAATCTCAAGTTTTTAAATTGCTATAAAGAAGCTGAGAATGCTGCTAAGAAACACTTGAGAGGAATATGGAGTCATCGCTTTAGCAAACCCATAAACGCTTCTGCACTCTCTAAAGTAAACCTGGGTTTTCAACAGGTCATAGGTAAAGTACACCGAGTAGGTGAAAGCCGCTCATCATTCTGGTTAAACCTGGATAAAAAGTTTGCCTTAAAGATTCAAAAAAAATACCTGGATAACTTTACAACTTACCGGCCAAAAGAATTACTAAATAAAACGCTCATCGCACGTGGCTGGGTCTATCAACAAAATAATGAGTTCAGGATGTCGATCAAACATCCAGCTTCATTACAGCTACAAAATCCTGACTGATAAGTAATCAGCTGTTAAACTTAATAACTTAACTAAAAACTATTCTGCGATATCGATATATAGAATGAAGAGCAAAGCATGACTGATAAAAAACTCACCGCGTATGAACTAAAACAAGCCGCCCTTGATTACCATGCTAATCCTGCTCCGGGTAAAACTGCGACCGCGTTAACCAAGCCCTGTGATACACAAAGTGAGCTTAGCCTGGCCTATACACCAGGTGTTGCTGCCCCGGTACGCGCCATTGCAGAAGATCCAGAAACAGCATATCAATACACCAATAAGGGCAACCTGGTAGCCGTTGTTACCGATGGCTCTGCTGTTTTAGGTTTAGGTAATGTCGGTGCACTTGCCGGTAAACCCGTTATGGAAGGTAAGGCTGTTTTATTTAAGAAATTTGCTGACATTGATGTGATGGATATAGAGGTCGATGCCGAGTCAATTGAAGAGTTTGTGCAAACCGTAAGAAATATCTCGCCGACCTTTGGCGGAATTAACCTGGAAGATATTGCCGCGCCACGCTGTTTTGAAATAGAAGATCAGCTTATTAAGCAACTGAATATCCCTGTCTTCCATGATGACCAGCACGGTACCGCGATTATCATTGCAGCAGGTTTACTTAATGCATTGGAAATCACGGGGCGTGAAATTGAAAAAGCCCATATCGTTTGTTTAGGTGCCGGTGCAGCAGGCATTGCCGCGATGCGCATGTTAAAAAGTTTAGGTGCTCGAAAAATTTACCTGGTTGATCGTAAAGGTGTGGTCTACAACGGCCGTGAAGATGTGAATAAATACAAACAGGAATTCTCACGCGAGTCTTCACGCCGTACCTTAGATGATGCCATGCAGGATGCCGATGTATTTATCGGTGTATCTGGCCCAGACCTGTTAAAACCTGAAATGCTAAAATCAATGGCACCAAACCCGATTGTTTTTGCATTATCCAATCCTGATCCTGAAATTAATCCTGAGCTGGCAAAACAAACACGGGACGATATTATCCTTGCCACGGGTAGAAGTGATTATCCTAACCAGGTGAATAATGTTTTAGGTTTCCCCTTTATTTTCAGAGGTGCTCTTGATGTCAGGGCAACCTGCATTAATACCGAGATGCAAATTGCCGCGGTTAAAGCGCTTGCTGCTTTAACTAAAGAAACCACACCACAAAGCGTTCTTGATGCTTACGGTGTAGATAAACTTGAATTTGGAAAAGATTATATTATTCCTAAACCCTTCGATGAACGCTTAAAAGATTTTGTACCCAAAGCAGTTTCGGAAGCTGCAATTGATACCGGTGTTGCAAAGGACAGGGAACAAAATTAAGTAATTCTTAATTACTGTTATTTAATAACATTTCAACTTCGGTGATGTCTGCCCGTTTCATAGGTTTGCCATCAACCGGACTTAAAGGGACTTGTCGCTGCTTCGGTAAAAAAACGACAAGCTCGACACGTGCTTCATCCACTACAAACTCGTAAGTTGAATAATGCTGGTATTGATCAATACCGGTTTTTAATCGACGCTCACCAAGCTTGTGGGGAATTTGGTTATCCAGTAAATAAAAACCTACGCTTTCAACGGTATCCGCAAATAAATGAATGCGGATAATCGAATGCTCATCAGCAGTGCCACTTAAGACGCTGCCTACCAGCCTTGGTGAGAAGCAAGATAAAAACTGCATTGCTTCAATTGCAATCTTACGTAAGCGGTTCAAATGTTCAGGTTGACTGCCTGCACGAAAAAGGCGCTGATATTCAGTTAAGGCTAATTCAATTTCAGCATTATTTGGTAAACTTTTTGTATCCGTTGCCCCGAGTTGCTGGGCAGCTTTTTGCTTGGCCGCTTTAAAATCACGGCTACCACTATCGAGCAATATTTGCGCTGATTTTTGCGCCAGACGCTGGCGCATATGATCATGATCACGCTGCGACATATGAAAATAGCCCCTGTTAAAAAATATCTTCTGTTATATCAGCTGGAGGGCTTTCTGTCGAAGTACCTGTTTGTCCACTTTCAATGATATCTGTTTGCTCAGTAGGCACCTGGTCAGCCAGGAAGAATTCAAATATTGCATCCTGTGTTGTTGCGTTTGCCAACTTGCCCGTTTTGGGGTCAATACGAACTGACACTAACCCTGGAGGTTGCTCAAGCTGCTTTTCTTCTACACCATTTAATGCTTCCCGCATATAGTCTATCCACATAGGCAAGGCTGCACGTGCACCGGTTTCTTTGTCACCCAGCGGACGTGGATTATCAAAACCCACCCAGGCGATTGTCGCTAATTCGGCATTAAAACCAGTGAACCAGGCATCACGTTGATCATTGGTCGTGCCTGTTTTGCCGGCGAGATCTTTACGGCCAATGCTCAGGGCACGCCGGCCAGTACCATAATTGATAACGTCCCGCATCATGGTGTTAATTAAGAATGCTGTTTGCGGAGACAGTATTTGCTCAGCCAGTTTCAACTGTGGAGGACCTTGCTGAACTTGTAAGCGCTCTTCTTCATCCATGACAGATAAAAAGGACTCGCTCAAATCAGCGGATAACGCAGGTAAGGGTTTAGCCACGACTTCTTTTTTCTTATTCTGTTTCAGTTGTCCATCTTGCAGCGTTTCATCATCCCCGTTTTCAGATACTTCTTCTTTACGGCAAGCACTGCAAACTTGCTCAGGCTGCTCCATGTAAACGATTTTATCTTTTGCACCTACTATATAGTCAATAAAATAAGGTTTAACACGGTAACCACCGTTTGCAAAAACAGCATAGCCATTGGCTAAATCAAACGGGGTTAATGAGCCACTTCCTAAAGCCAGGGATAAGTCGCGTGGCAACATTTTTCGGGTAAAGCCAAATCGCTTAATATAGCGTATGGCATAACCAATACCGATATCTCTTAACAGGCGAATGGAAACCAGGTTTCTCGATTTTATTAAGGCCTGCCTTAAGCGCGTATCACCATAAAACTTGCCACTGTAATTTTCTGGTCGCCAGGTATCCTCAAGACCAGGGGCATCAAATACAACTGGGGCATCGGCAATAATGCTTGCCGCGGTATAACCTTTATCTAAGGCAGCCGTGTATATAAAAGGTTTAAAGCTCGAACCCGGTTGGCGCTGCGCCTGGATTGCGCGGTTAAATTTACTCTCATAATAATCATAGCCACCATTGAGTGCTTCTATCGCACCATCCTCTGGGGATAATGAAACAAGTGCTCCTCCCACTGTGGGCTTTTGCGCCAGCCAGCTGCAGCCTGGCTTTGCAGAAGGTAGCGTGTAAATAATGTCACCTTCTTTTAAACGTTCATGAGCAGACGTTAGTTCTGCTTCCACCTTATTATCATCAACATATGTACGCGCCCACTCAATATGTTCCCACGGAAGATAGACCACCTCGTTTTCAGCAGTATAGGCATAAGCGTCTTTTTCATTGACCTGGAACACCAGTGATGGAATCAAATCACCAAACGTGGGGAGTTTATTTAATTCTTTTCGCCAAACAGCGAGCTCATCCAGTTCCTGGGTAGCCAATTTTATAGCCGCTGGAGTTTCACTTAACTCGTTTGCTGGAATTTCTTCCTTCTCAGCATGTTGACTCTCATCAATAGCATTTAAATCCAGGAATCCCAGGTGGCCTCGATAACCATGACGACGATCGTAGGCAAGTAAAGCATTTCGCAAAGCCTTGTTGGCCGCACGCTGACGATCAGCATTTATTGTGGTGTAAACACTGTAGCCACCTGTATAGGCTTCCGTACCATAACGGGCAACCACCTCGTTTCTGACCATTTCAGCAATATAAGGGGCTTCAAGCTCAATATCCTGCCCATGCACCCTGGCTAAATCGGGAGCAGTAAGCGCGGCCTGGTAAGTATCTTCATCGATAAAGTCTAAAACACGCATACGTCCTAGTACGTAATTACGGCGTATTAATGCGCGTTGCGGGTTATTAACTGGATTATAGCTTGATGGTGCTTTTGGCAGGCCAGCGACCATGGCGTACTCAGCTATGGTCAAATCCCCGATGTCCTTACCATAGTAAACCTGTGATGCCGCAGAAAAACCGTAAGCCCGTTTACCGAGGTAAATCTTATTTAAATAGAGTGAAAGAATTTCTTCCTTTGTTAAGAACCCTTCTATTTTAAAGGCCAGGAAAATCTCATTTAATTTACGCAGGTAGGTTTTTTCACGGCTAAGGAAAAAGTTCCTCGCAACCTGCATGGTGATGGTACTACCACCCTGCCCCTTTCTCCCTGTGCGAATCAAGTGAACAACTGCGCGTAATATCCCCTGGTAATCCACACCTGGATGTTCAAAAAAGCGATCATCTTCTGCTGCAAGTACTGCATTTATAAGGTGTTGCGGAAATTCTTCGTATTTGAGTGGCGCGCGCTTCATTTCACCAAATTCAGCAATTAATTCACCGCTCTTGGCGTAAACACGTAACGGCACCTGTAACTGGACGTCTTTTAGGGTATCAATACTCGGTAAACGAGGAGAAAGGTATAAATATGCGCCGCCGATAAATAATCCCGCGGAAATTCCTCCAAGTAATGCCAATATTCCGAGCGTTTTGAACGCCTTCTTATAAATTAACTTCATATTTCCCACATTATATTAAGTTTGCGCCAAAAAATACCGATACATTCACACAAGCCGGAAGTATATGAGGTCAACGAAAAGCTGTCACGCCTATTTGTAATTTTTCATTAGATGTCCTATAGTTGACTCAACAACCTAAAGTATTATATAAATAATAACCGTAAGCGCATGCAAAATAACGAAAAATACATGCAACTTAAGAAACTGGTTTAAATAATAATTAAGCAATAAAAAGCAGGCATTGAGATAAAACTATGGCTCTTGGCGATTTATTCAAACAAAAAACACCAACCGTATTGGGGCTGGATATTAGCTCTACCGCGATAAAGCTGCTTGAGCTAGGCCAGAGCGGCGATCGCATGCGTGTTGAAAGTTACGCGGTTGAACCGTTACCTGCTAATTCCGTTATTGAAAAAAATATTGCCGATGTTGAAGCGGTCGGTGAAGCCATTAAGCGTGCAGTAAAACGTTCAGGCTCCCGTACCAAGCTGGCTGCTGTTGCGGTTGCAGGATCTGCCG
>Ga0207752_1000252_pt1 | contig 25585 bp, 30 predicted proteins | sample Pon2CUnioCityCA_6_FD_187272 | JGI IMG/M metagenome (GOLD analysis project Ga0207752, IMG submission 187272) | Marine sediment microbial community from Union City, CA, USA - Pond 2C Sediment 2 (SPAdes) | ecosystem: Environmental > Aquatic > Marine > Intertidal zone > Salt pond sediment ... | reverse complement strand
ATATAATAATCGCGATGAAGCAATGTCTGTTATTACTCGTCACTGCCGGGAAATTGATCTTGATGTTTCAGCTTTATTTATTAGTAACGAGTTACGTCATCAAATCATTGAAAGCGGACTGCCACTCTACGGACACACTATAAAATAAAAAGATTATAATTTTATTTAGTTAGTTTAATGACAGCTTCCTGGATACTGGGATGGTCAAATTCACGCCCACCAACAGCACGATAAACTATTTTACCTTGTGGACTGACAACATAGGTCGTTGGCAAACCTCGCACTTTCCATTTTTTCATTGCGCTCGCATCAGAATCAAAAAGAATTGGGAAACTCGGGGAAGGTGCAATCATGCCAAGGAAGGGGAAAATCGTATCCATATCTTCACCGACATTAACTGCCAGCAGGACAACGTTTTTATCTTTAGTCGCCAGGTGTAGGCGTTCAAGTGAACTCATTTCTCGCCGGCAAGGTGGGCACCATGTTGCCCAGAAATTAATTACCACGACCTTGCCTTTAAGATCTTTAATATCGACAATTTCATCGTCCATATTTTTTAATTTTAAAGCCGGCGCAGCTAAAGGATTTTTTAGCTTAGTCAGGTTATGTGTTAACGGAGGGATATTTTCAGCATAACTTGCAGTGTTAATAAAGAGTGCTAACACAGCCAGCAGGATAATATTCAGAACATGTTTATTATTTAGCACACTGAACGCCTCGTAATGTTGTTTCATACTTTTCCCCATCAATATCCCAGCGCACGGTTAAATCAAATTTGCTACCTGCGGGCAATCCCAGTGATAACATTCCCTGGTTCCAGTCACCGCCGCTTTCATATTCCTGCTCGACTGGAAACTGAGCCCAGCGAAAAGCAATTAATGCTGACTGTTTAACCTTCTGTTGTTTCAAGCTGTCGACCCAGGCATCAACTGATTTTAATTTATGAGCTTTATTATTAACGCGCACAGACCAGTTACTTCGCTTAAAGTGTATTGTTCCCGGCGCAGAATCATTACGCATAACGGTCATATAAACACAAGATGTGGCAAAAGCTTCACTTTGTTGCAAGGTAAAACCCCGGTTAACGTAAAAAGCCCGTGCCTGCTCGGGTAAAATCTGTGTTAACGAAAAACTCACACCATGCGCCCCGGTTTTCCAGCTAACTATGCCGGTACTTTTATCGACTTCAATACCTTGTGCCGAGCCGGCATAAGATGAAAATGAGAGCATCAAGCCCAAAAGCAACACTGTTATAAAATCATGCATGACGTCTCCTGAAAATTTCAGTTAAGCTAAACACCTTATTATTTATAATTTAACTATAGATTCGGCTGATTTGATAGTTTTTAATTCCGATTTGTTATAAATTTAGTTTTCACTCAGTAAGGCAGAAACTTTTACTCAAAGGTTAGGAAAATGGAATATAGAAAATTAGGCCGTACGGATTTAGACATTAGTCTTATAGGTCTGGGTACCATGACCTGGGGCTTTCAAAACACACAAGATGATGGTTTTGAACAAATGGATTATGCACTTGAACGTGACGTAAATTTTTTTGATACCGCTGAAATGTATGCTGTTCCACCGAGTGCTGATACCTACGGTAAAACGGAAACCATTATAGGAAACTGGTTCGCGGCAAGGAACAACCGGGACAAGGTTATTCTCGCATCTAAAATAACCGGCCCAGGATTATCGTGGATTCGAGATGGCCAGAATATTAATAAGAAAAATATCCAACTTGCACTCGAAGGCAGCTTAAAAAGATTACAAACCGATTATATCGATCTTTACCAGTTACACTGGCCAAACAGGGGCTCGTATCACTTCGGGCAAAGCTGGGATTTTTCACCAGACTTTGACCCACAAGCTGAAGAAGATAATTTTCTCGAGGTCTTACACACCCTGCAGTCACTGATTAACGAAGGAAAAATTCGTCATATTGGATTATCAAATGAAACGGCCTGGGGCATGAGCAAGTGGTTAAACCTGGCAGAGCAAAATAACCTGCCACGTATGGCCTCAATTCAAAATGAATATTCTTTGCTTTGTCGTTATTTTGAACCCGACTTAAGTGAAATCGCCCTGCATGAAGATTGTGGTTTACTGGCATGGTCGCCTTTATGCAGGGGCGCATTAAGTGGTAAATACTTGAATGGCGCACGCCCCGAAGGATCACGTTTAACGATTGAAAACCGGCCCGATCACCGTGCTCATGACAATACTGATATTGCTACCCAAAAGTATGTTGAACTGGCACAACAACATGGACTTGATCCGAGTCAGATGGCGTTAGCTTTCGTTAACACTCGACCATTTGTCAGCTCAACGCTTATCGGTGCGACCACTATACAACAACTCAAAACGGATATTGATTCAGTTGAAGTTAAATTATCTGAGGAGGTACTTAACGGAATTGCTCAAATACGTCGTAATTTTCCTACCCCTTATTAAATTTACATGAATTTACAAAAATAAAAGCTAATATTATGTATAGTTGACTATTATCATTTATAAAATAAATATTCTATTTGTATGATAAATATACCTGATAAAAACACCTTACATAAACTCATAATATTTTTTTCAATAATTATATTATTAGGCTTTGCCGCAATTTTATTCCTTATTGCTAACGATAGAATAAGTGAATATCACAAGTCACAAAAATTAATTGCCAAACAAGCAACAGAAAGTGTTAGCGCTGCAGTAGAACGTGTCCTTTCCCAGGAGAGGATTCTTGTTAGTAGTTTTATCAATGACAACCAGGAATTATTTGACCAAATAGTAAAATCACCTGAGAATGATTCGATTAAAGCTAACTTAAACCGAAAACTTTCTAAATACTTTTTTAACTACTACTCGTCTAATATTGCCACAATGGATGGCGACCTCTTAATTCATGACTTTGATGGAGATGTTGGGGAGCTATGTCTTCAAGATATGGATGAATTCCGAAGAAAAAAAGTATACCAGACTAGTCTGCATCCTGGTCCGGTTCGCTATCATTACGACATCGTCGCTGAATTTAACAGTCATAATAACCCCTACCTATTACTTGCAAGCTTCAATTTTGATGTATTGACTAATATTTTAAAGTTATCTAACCCGGTCAATCATAACCTCCACCTGGTAAAAGTAGAAAACAATTATCTTATCGAGATTAATACTTCAGGAGTAAGAAAAAACATTCCAAACCGACTTGATTATCATTTTACTGAACAGGAAAAAAGTAAAATATTATCGTCAAGCCCGATAAAAGGAACTAAGTGGCACGTAGTAGATTTACATAACGATACTTTATTTACTGACTATAAAAAAGATGTACGCACCAGAATATATATTATCTACACATTTGGGTTTTTAATGACTATTATTTTTTCTTCACTGCTAATTAGCCAGGTCAAAAAAAATCAACGTTTTGCAGACTCAATGATTGAAAAAAACATGAAGATTGAGGACCTCAATAATAAGTTAAATGAAATGAATGAAATCCTGTCCCAGCAAAGCATTACAGATGGGTTAACGGGAATATATAATCGCCGTCATTTTGATGTCGAAATTCTAAATGAATGGAATAAAGCTACACGCCTTGGGCTCCCCATAAATATTGCCTTAATCGATATTGATTACTTTAAACAATACAATGACACTTATGGTCACCAGGCGGGGGATGACTGTCTTAAAAAGGTTGCAAACATTATTAACAGTACTTACAAGCGGACAAATGAATTTTTTGCCCGCTATGGTGGAGAAGAATTTATACTCTTGAACTTAGGCAGTAAACCTGAAATATTTCAGTCGAATCTTGAAGGAACTATTGTAACAATCAGGGAAAATAAAATTGAACACAAAGGTTCAAAAATAAAGCCTTACCTAACTGTTAGTATAGGTTCAGCATCAACTACTGATACCACAAAGACAACATACACCGAACTGATTGATTCTGCAGATAAAGCCTTATATAAAGCTAAAGAACAAGGAAGAGATCAACTTGTCACATCTAATCTTACTTAAGTTACAGCAAAAAAAAACGGGGCAGATAATTATTATCTGCCCCGTTTTTTCGGTGACTAAAAATTAACTTTTATTAAGTAAACTTTCCTGGAAAATAGCTTTATGTACATCACCAATACTGACAATGCCAACAAGCTTGTTACCATCATCGGTAACCGGAATACGACGAATATTTTTCACACACATCATTGATGCTGCTTTTAATAAAGGCATATCAGGTGTAACAGAAGCAACTGCTTGCGTCATTAAATCACCCGCTTTCTTTTCAAGTACGTTGGTGTAATCCGCTGTAATTGAATCGTAATTAACTTTATTCCCCTCTTCCATAATTTGTTTTACATCAGGAAACATTACCCTGAGAATATCTTTCTCAGACAGAACTCCTTCGAGTGAATTATCATCTCCAACAACGGGAACACCCGAAATTTTATTCAGGCACATTACTGAGGCAATATCTTTAATTAACGTATCACTCTTGGCTGTTTTAACAGCTGTATTCATTATATCTTTGACTATCATATTTATTTTTCTCCAAATCGCCCTAAATAACAGGGTCAAATGTTTTATATCGAAAAACAGATCATCGAGCCAACAAAGATATTTAATTCAAAGTGTGTTTTTACTTATAAGAATACTGTAGCCAATTACTCAAGATTAAGATGCTAAAGCAGCGCCATGCAGATAAATAAGGGGCTAAAAATAAGGAGTTAAAAGAATCTTTATGCTTATGAGTGACTTAGCTGACGTAGCGGTTCCCTGTGCTGAGTGAAAAACAGGGCAATCACAAGGATTGCGCCGAGGGTATCGGCAAGAATGTCTTTTTGTGCATCCCAGATATCGCCCTGGGAGCCCAGCACCGCAATACCGGCCTCGGCATCAGCCGATATCGCGTACTGCCACTCAATAATTTCATAAATACCGGCAACACTGGCGATGGCAAAAACCGGGAACAGGGAAACAATCCAGCGGCTCCGCACCAGGCGGCGCTCCGTGAGCACTTCGGCAATGGCGTAGGCATAAAACCCCACTGAAAAATGGGCCACCCGGTCATAGTGATTACGCTCAAAAGCAAACAGCTCGCTGACCCAGTCAAACGGCACCCGCTCAAAGGTGTAATGCCCACCAATGGTATGCAGGATGATAAATACCGACATTAAAATATAACTGGTATTGGAAAAATGATGTAAGCGGGACAACCAGGCAATGGCCAGCACCACGATAATGACGGGAATATTCTCAGCCCACCACACCGCACGATCATAGGGCTCAATTGCCAGGGCACTGAATACCACTAAATACAAAGCGGCTAATACAAGCGGTACCGTCCATGATTTATTATTCATATTATTATTTCCACACTATATTCATTCGTCAGACCGATATTAACATCGTGCTCTTTAAAGATTCGACTCTCATCGAAAAAGTCTGCATTTTGTTTAGTGAGCTTAATACCATGTTCGCTGTCCAGCATTTTGCACCAAAACAGCACGATTCCGCTGCCTGGCAGGTCCAATATCGCCCAAAGCCTTGCTATTTATCACGCCAGCCACTGGACAAAAACCCTAAGCTTTTGATTATATTGAAAAATATTTTATTGGCACAAATAATGGAATACCTACTGTGTATTAAACAAAACACAGAGGAGAAATTAGATGAATAATTCAATCAATTGCGCAGGTTTTGTTGAGATGTTTATAGACTCAAACGACGAGTTTGAACCCTATGGCTGTAGCGGGGTAAATGAAAACCTCGAAAAAATCGTTAACAATGTCCAGGCCCATAAGGCGGGTTTTAATGACAGGGACTATGAATTTGATATCTAGCGAAAAATTAACAGGGTCAGGCAGGTGTTTCCCTTAACTCTTTTAGAAGCGATGCTTTGACCCTGTTTATTATCTTTACTCAGCGACAGATTTTTGAATAAGGGGAATCAGTGGCTCAGGTAAAACCAGTTTGCCCGACAGCGCAAATTCATGTGCATCAGCCGTCATTTTTCGCCATGTCTTGCGGATAATATCAATCCATTTTGCTTCATCATATTCCGGGTGCTTTTCAGCAAACGCCAGCATGTAATGCTCAATGAAAACCAGTGCCGCAATATCTTCGAGTAATTGCGTATCTGGATTTTTCTTTAAGGCTTTTTTACCAACGGCCTGGCGCACGCGATCCAGTGAGTCTTCGTCATAGCCAACCTTCTCCATCAGTTCCGCCACGCTATTAGCATGGAAGGTGTACAAGGCAGTTCGCCACTGGTGGTAGCCTTTACGGTCCATAGGGTAGTCGCTACGGGGTGATTTCCAGCGCATGATGTGCTGACCACGAATCGCCAGCTTGGCAACATCGTCTGATTCAGGCTTATAGCGTTCCAGCATTTCTGACATGCGGTGAGCATATAGCAGCTCTTTTGGCCATTCTTTGCCATCGGCTACCTCAATGTTTGGGTCTTCACTATTCGCCGCATCCATCAGTTTTACAGCTTCTTCAAAGGCTTGCTGGGTCATACTTGATCTCCATAAAAAATAGGGGTTATTAAGCAATTAGATAGCTACATACTACTGACTGCACAATGAATCGCAATATATATATTAGGATACATTAATAATCCCTCCTTGAGACAAAAGCCACAGGATAAACATGACTATTGGTAATGCCATTTTCAACCACTATTAGTACGCGCAGACCCAGGACTTCTTTATAATGATAAAAAAAGGAGAAAAACAATGGCCAAAAATTTAATGATATTGCCTGCAAACGATCCTAAAGATATTCGCCTGCTTCATGTTCCGGATGATTTTGAAGAACATGAAGCTTATCGTTATGTCACCGGGTTAATTGCCAAGGCTGAAGAACGTTCTGACTATGACTGGGATGATATTTTAGATTTACTTGAACAAAAAGGCTTTGAGGATATTGAATTTATACTCGGTCCGATATTGGATTAAATACTTTGAATTAAACTGTGATACTTTTTTCTCACTTATAGGGTATAGCACATAACTGGTAACCCTCATTTACCAGTTCCCTTATAAAATTTTCAAGCGAATTTAGAAACTCACCAGGTTGTTCATGAGTATCATGTAACAGAATAATGTCTCCTGTTCTTATACGGGTAAATTTCTTCTTCCATTTTTCATCGGTAAATTTATAAGCCGTGTCATAAAAACGATGTTGCCATAAAATTGGGCGTTCATTTCTTTTATACATAAGGTAACGAAGTTCCGGTGTCCTGATACCTGCTGGTGGTCTGAAACCAACAGAGGGTCTACCCAGCTGTTTAATAATCGTTTGCTCACCAAATTCAATCCACTCCTTTAACCAATTTATCCCTTTAAAATAAGCCAGGTAATTATGGTCATGTGAATGGTTACCAATAGAGTGTTGTTCATTTATGATCTGCTTGAATATTTCGATATTACGTTCAACATTTTCTCCAATCACAAAAAAGGTCGCCTTAGCATTATACCTTCTCAATAATTCGAGAACTTTAGGTGTGCAATAACTATTTGGACCGTCATCAAATGTCAGGTAAACGGACTTTACACCTGAATCAATTTTGTGGGTCGCTACACCTGGCACAGTATCAATAATATTCTGTAGTAACGTTATTTAAACTAATTTTCGATATTTAAATTTCTTAATATCCTGAACAGCGTATGGCAAGTTTTGCATAAAGACCGGAACACCATTTACCCAGTATGATTAAAAAACTACTTGTTTTCATCATCACTATTTTAGTGCTTTTTACCTATCCTAAAAGATTGAAAAACATATTCTTAATGAACTATTAGTCAATACTAATTTGAATTTCGACAAAAAACATCTACTCTGAATGATATCCTTCGATTACTGACTGTTCTGCATCGATCAATACCCTTTCTGAAATAAGGAGATTCATCATGTATTTTAAGCATTTACTTTCCTTAAATATAATTACCTGCTTTTTGCTAAGTTACTCTTCTTTAAGTTACTCTCACCAGGAAAATACTAAAGCCAGCGCTATTTCGGAAGGTGGACGACTGTATGACAAATGGTGGCAGGAATACGGTCTAAAAAGTCCAGTTAAAAGCCATCCAGCATACCCGGCTAATGGCAAGAAAAAAGGTGCTACAACATGGCGTTGCAAAGAATGTCATGGATGGGATTACCAGGGAGATAAAGGTGCCTACAGTAAAGGTAGCCACTATACGGGAATTAAAGGTATCAAGGACTTTGCAGAAGTACCAACCAGCAAAATTATAAAGATACTAAAAGATCGTAACCATCAATATGATTCCGTAATGCTGGAACCCGGTTTACAGAAAATTGCTCTTTTTGTTTCCCAGGGACAAAGTAATGCATCGTTCTTTATCGATTCAAAAACCAAGAAAGCCCGTGGTGATCAGGGACTTGGTCAACACGTATTTGCTGATAAGTGTGTACGGTGTCATGGTATAGATGGTAAAGACATTAATTTTAAAGATGCAAATAACCCAGAGTTTATCGGTACAGTTGCCGGGGAAAACCCATGGGAAGCGCTTCATAAAATATATAATGGACATCCTGGTTCAGTAATGTCACACCATTTTATGATGCATGGTAAACGAAGTATCCGTCAACGTCGTAACATTGGATTAATCCAGCCAATGGAATCGATGCCATCTATGCGCGATGAATTAAGTGATAAAGGTATAATGCACCTGCTTACTTATATGCAAACTCTACCGAAGAAGTAGCTATAGAAAATAGCAGAAAAAAAGAGGCGGATGAAATATTCATCCGCCTCTTAAAGTTTATTTATTCATTTCATTTATTGTTTTACTGATAATACCAGGTCAACTCGACGGTTTGTTGCGCGACCTTCTGGCGTTTCATTAGAGGCAATAGGATGCGACTCACCGTAACCTGAATACGTCAGTTTATAACCACCTCTTAACGAAGACAGGTATTTTGCCACGGCAGATGCCCTTGCTTTAGAGAGCTTTTTATTTACCTTGGCTGAACCAACAGAGTCAGTATGCCCCTGAACTACCACTTTTTCAGCATCCAGCTTTTTAATAATAGCATCCACTTTAGAAATTAATTTTTCAGATGCTTTAGGAATAACTGCAGTACCCGATCTAAAGTTAATACGTTTAAGTCTGAATACCAGTTTATTACCTTGCTGGTAAACCAGTGCATCACTTTGCGGGATAACTTTTTGCGCTTCATCCATGGCTTGCTGGAACTTAACCTGGGTAGATGCTTTTGCTAATTGTGCTTCCTGGTTTTTAAGTACACCTTCAGTACGTTTTAATGCACCTTCTTTTTCCTGTAATGATTCTTTAGTTGATTTTAAATTCGCCTGTAGCTTACCTACATTTGAAGATAACTCGCCAAGGGCACGTTTTTGCTTAACAATTTGTAAAGCAATATGCTCCGGTGTTCCTTTTGCTCCAAGGATGACATTCATCACGTCGTATAGCAGAGTTGTACTCGCCAGGGCTTCATCAACACTCTTCTTATAAACTTTAGGGCTACGTGGACTTTGCTCGATGATATTCATTGCCGTTTTGTAATCAAGAGATGCTGTACGTAATGATTTTGGTGCAAGGTCATCCGCGTCATCTTCAAGCGCTTGCTTAATCGCCTGGTCAGCACTGTTAAGCTGGGTGAATTGAACCGCTTTCGATTCTAAAACAAGGTACTTTTTCTGGAAGTCTGAAAAGTCTTCAGGCGAAAGTGATTTACTAAACTGCTCAGTTTCACTTTTTAAATCACTATCAATTTCAGTCAGGCTTTCAATAAGCAGATCACTTTCTTTTACACCTGCTGAAAGCGCTGATTTTCTTGCTCTAAGAATACGAGGTGATGATGATTTTCTTGCATTGGCAATTTTTTTTGCATCCTGGAAATAGGCTTTTGAAATCGCAGCCTTTTCAATCACTTTTTCACTCTCTTCACCCTGCTTTAAAGCCTGTTTAGCTTCGGCAAGGAATTCGCTACCCTTGAGATATTGCTCATCGGCTAAAACATCATATTGACTGGCTTCGGCCTGTGACATTCTTTGTGAAACTTCAGCAATTGCAGCTTGTGGATCATTGCCTGCTTTTAGGTGTGCTTTACGATGATTAGCACAACCTGTGGTTACTAAGGCGGTAATCGAAATTAGCCAGAGGAATTTTTTTAGATTGTTCACGACGCTTACTCCTGTATCAATAATATCCTGTACCATGGCTGGTCACGCAGGAACTGCTCTCAAGCACAGTGTTAGGTATTTTTCGGTAGGTTTTAAATATTGCAAATCACGCAATATCTTTCCTTATTCTTTAATTTATAGTTAAAAGTGCCACAGAATCGCAGTCGTGCCAATATAATTAGTGTCATGACATTCTCAAGTTGTGAACCCGTTCAAAACTAATAGAATTAAATCAGTTCCCTTCACCCTTTAAATTTATCTGGCTCACTTAACATCTTGCAAATCATCAATAAATATCTCTTATCACCAATACCTTTTTTTCTAATAAAATAGAGTAATTTGCCAATGTCAGCACTCTGACTTATTTAGTTTTACCGGATTGAATCAGTAAAAAATATAATGCTAAAGTATTGTTATCCATAAGTAATGATAAAGGGATATTATGTCTAAGCGATTTGGACTGCTAAAAAAAGCTCGAAAATATTATCGAAAACTGGACTATCCAAAAGCTATCGAAATACTCGATACCAGTTTTTTTGTAAATGATGCTATTGCCCATTATATTCTTGGCGAAATGTATCAATATGGAAATAAACGGGAAACCAGTTTAAAACGTGATCCCCGACAGGCAATGAAGCATTTTAAAAAATCATCTGAACTGGGTTATCGTGAAGCCTCTTACGAGATAGCAAGAAAATATGAAACCGGTGATGGTGTAAAAGAGAGTTACAATAAAGCCAGGGAATATTATCTAATGGCGATCAAACAAGGACATATCATTGCAAAGTATGATTTAGCCGATCTTTATATCGATTATTTTCCTGAAAAAATTCCTGAAGCTATTAACTTACTTGAAGATATTATCCAGGATGGTGAGTACGAAGATTTAGCTTGCTCTAAATTGGGGAAATTATATTTGCGAGGAAACGGTGTTGAAAAAGACTTTCAAAAAGCAAAAGCATGGTTTGAGAAAGGGCTAAAACATAACAGCTCCAGCTGTAGCATGGAGATCTCCTATCTGTATTTTTATGGATTAGGTGTCGATAAAGATCTTAAATAAAGCGCTGGAATATGTAGAACGTGCGGGTGAAGATCATCTTGCCTATGAAGATGCTAAAGAAGCCATAGAACAAGAAATAGCTTCACCAAAAACATTGCACTAAAATTAGCTTTTAAAAACCTCGTCAGGCTAAATCAGAGATTTATGCAAGAAGGTTAGATAACTTGCGCCTGATTTCCTTTGCCAGCTCATTATCGACCGGGGCAATCATATTGGTAACGGTAATAACCATCTCGTTTGCTGCACCATCTTTATACTCGGGTGAGCGTTTGATAATTTCAAAAAGATTATCAACCGCATCGGTATATTTATATTCTGCTATTAAGCGCACGGCTAAATCAAAATACGCATCATAGTCATCAACATTTTCAACAATTCGTTTTTTAAGAATTTCACTACTCTCGGTCTTACTGGCAAGATTTGCAAAGGTCAACTGACCATTAAGAACTTTTCCCATATCCGTTTCTTTTGCTGATCCAGGTAAACGTTCATACAAGCCATTTGCCTGTTCAAGCTCACCAATATCAATAAATATTTGCACCATATCCATGGCAACACGTGTATTTTTAGGCTCACTTTTAATTGCTTCAGATAACAGAACAATTGCAGCTGAAGTGTCACCTGCCAGGTGTTTTTCACGCGCCTGTTCACGCATCAGGTCAGATTGATGAAAAATACCAAAGTCCTTGAGTAATTCACGTGCTTCTGGTTCTTTTAGTTCACCTTCTTCTCGACGTGCCAGGTTGCCATCCTTGAAGACCATTAAGCTTGGTACATTTTCAATCTTATGTTCTTTAACCAGCTCTTGTTGCTCATCAATATCTACCTTGGCAAAAATAAACTGTTCAGGGAATTCTTTCGCGAGCGAGGTAAATACATGCTCCATGGCCATACATGGGCCAGACCAGACACCCATAAATTCAACAAAAACCGGGATTTTATGAGAATTTAAGAGAACTAATTGTTCAAATGATTTCTGGTTAACTTCAAAGACAAAGGCATCTTGACTCATGCAATCCTCACAACGTGTAATAAGGGAATAAATAAAAAACTGATACGCTATTTTAGCAAAAACAGGGGGATTAATGGGTGGAAATTATCTTTAATTTAGCGATTCATCATTAAATTCAATGGCGACACCTTTCTCAGAATCATTGACATGAACTTCAATTAATCCAGGCCGACGGTAAATTAAATACGCACATGACGAAGAGATAACTGCTTCGTTATCCTGTTGCAAGCCCTTAACCAGGTTCATGGCAACAAAGGTAAACCGCTGTTGTTCATCCGGATTTTCAACAAGCTCACCCTGGATTTTTATGCCCTTCGACATATCAGTATCCATCTTGTCGAGAAAAGCTAACTGCTGTTCTTCCAGCTGGATATCCCTGTTGAATTCAAACACGACTTCATTGTTTACAAATATTGATAACGTATTCATTCTTATAACTCAAGTAATATAGACTCGTAATCATATCTTATTTAGATTGATAGTTTACTTTTTAATATGTTTAATAACAACGAGGCCAGCTTACATATGTACGCCGACCCCAATTATGATAACTACTGATTATTTAAGCTGATAAATGACTACTGATATCTTCAACACTATGTTGCGTTAAATTTTTATTAACTTCTAAAGCAATTTTATCTGTTGTTTCAGAACTCAGGTGAGATCTTAATTCACCTAAAAACGCGGGTGGTGAGACAATATATAAATGATTCAATTTATTCGCTTTACGCGCAGCATCTAAATAATCGGCAATCCGTTTTGCAAACCCGATAACTTCCTGCTCCTTTGGTTTAACTTTATCCTGGGTTGAGTGATCTCCAGCGCCACCTTTCCCTGCAACTTTTCCAGGTAAGTCACTCACCATATCCTGCTCATGCATACGCCCCTCTGGATGAGCCATTGTTTCAATTTCATTTAATGGTAATTTAACCGTGTCTCGCGTAAATATACGTGCTCGTGTACTATCCGCAACAACAATAATGTGTGGCATTTTAACCCTCCTTAAATTTTGAACAGTTCTAAATTCCCCATCTAAACCCGTTATTGTTTAATAATAGATCATTTTTCCAGCACTCGCTTGTACCTGATTTTTATGGTAAAACCTGTTTAAAATGAAATTTCCTTGCCAAAATGGCACGCCCCGGGTGCCATCTGCCAGCGCGTGAAAAACCACATCCAGTTGTGAATCATCAAATTTAACCATATGGTTAAATATAGAAAGCACATAATATGGTTAAGGGACGGGGTAAATTAAAAATGACAGGAGAACAATCACTGCCGAATAACATTACAGATATTGTTAGATATATTGCTTATTTAAGAATAATAATAAACAACATAGATATGAAAAAACATAAGCGCCAGGGTCAACAGAGCCAGGCTAACATGAAGAATGGTCCAGCTAAGCACATACCATTGCCTCCTCACTTTTAGTGCCTGCGGGCTCAGGTAACCGACCAGGCTATTTCCTAAAAAGACAAATGTGAGTACTACCTGGTAGGCAAAACCGATATCCATGGAATGAACATAAAATAACAGCGGTCCAAAAACCCCGTGAAGCTTGTGATTTTTCAGTAAAGGCGCAAAAGGTTTTGTCGGGTAACGGAGACGTTGATAACCTAAGCGTCCTTGCAGGATCACATAGGCCAATAATATAAAGCCTGTTACCTGTTGATAAACCTCGTCTGCTTGCAGGTTGTCTAACCATACCCACCGCCAGTTCATATTTAACTGGATAAAATATAAAGCAAGCAATAATGAGCCCGTTAGCAAATAAACATGGTTATCTTTTAAAGATGTCAGGTTAAAAAAACGGACATGGCCTGTTGTTATATTATTAAAAAACATAATCTGATTACTTATTTGCCTTTAATTTATCTGACGTTAGATGAAGCAATAATTTATTTAACGTTGAGTCTGATGCACGGCGTGAAAACTCTTTCATGAATGCATCTTTACTCGGAACAAAATATCCATCTCCTGGCCACTTATCGCCTACCTGGTAATTTTTTGGCATTTGTCCTACTTCATCTAAAAAATACTGGTAAGCAAAACGAAAACCATTTCGCAACTCAGCTAAAAGATTCAACGCATCACTCACACTGATCGTTTGCTCCGGATAAAGCCAGGTGGTTGCCCCCATAACATCATTTAGTTTCCAGTTTGTTTTAGGTGATTCAGGATGCTCGTTGTGACATGTCACGCACGGCTTCACTACGGCAATATCAGGAGACATATAAACAAACGTTTTTTCAGCAGGAGCATTAAAAAATACGTCATGTTTTTTATCTTTTAACTCTAAAAATTTCTTTGCCTGTAAACCTTCAAGTAAATTTACCTGGTTAATGGGGTAATCTGATCCAAGGTATAAACCAAGCCGTACCGGACTCTTCTCAAGGTACATCGCGGTTTCACGTAAAAACTGTGCCGGTAACATGCCCGCAACAATCGATTTTTCCTGCCATTGCTCGTCAAACTTTATTCCAATTTTTTTTCCAGCTTGAACTATCTCTTGCGTATATAACTTTCTAATAGCCTTGTTTTCTTCATTTGCCAGTCGTAAAACAATATCAATCGGCAATTGCATGCCGGATTGCTTATCATCTTCTAACGGTGCTGGTGCTGTAACAAATAAATAAACAATCACCATTATTAAAATAAGTGCCGTTATGGCAAATTGTTGATTACTTTTTTTCATCATATTTTGCTTTATTAATAATCTTGCCCGGGTACGGATGAGAGCCGCGATCAAAATAGTTTTTTAAATCATCAAGCTTAATAGCATTCTCAAGCTTAGCCGTAGTCTTCATTTCGTGATTACCATGATAATCATGGCAACCCAGGCAGCTATCCCAGTTTTTCTCATTCACCAGTTGCTGATGTGAAACATCAAGCGGATCTTCTTTCAACTTAAGCTCATCATGACAATGCATGCAGAAATTCACCGAAACTGACAGGCGACTACTTTCATGCTCCAGGTGACAGGCGGTACACTCATCAGCCTTAATCTTTTCTCGTGCGGCTGAGTACTTGGGTTCACGAAAGCGGTAAACTGGATGCCGGTCATTTGGCCGTTCATGACACGCAATACATTCATTGTTTTCGACTGCCCGTAATCCCACCGAGACTGCGCTTTCCCTGTTATTTAACAAGTACTGAACGTTCGCCTGAACCTGCTGACGAAAAGAACCCTTCTCATCTTTGTGACAGGAAATACATTCAATGTTTTCATGGCCCGGCAACATTGGGCCGTTCTTAAGGAATACTTGCGATGATGGCAGCAATAAAAACACCACAACAAACAGGCAGAGCACACCACCTAAAATATATGCCTGCTTGTGCCTTTTCCGATAGGACATGTTGAACCTGGCTGGTAAAAATGGCAGGGAATTATAATAAAATTCAATTTTCCAGGCTAAAAATTTCCGGGTTTATTAGGGGTAGTTTTAGGCCATTCCCTTATTACTTTTGGGGTGGTTAGAAATAAAAGGGCACAAATAAAAAAGCCACCCTGCAAAGCAAGATGGCTACGAAGTAAAGATTTTTTATTATAATTGTTATGCGTTTTAAAGAACCTGGGTCCAGATTAGAATGGCCAGAGAGACAACGGAAACAATTCCGATACCAATTAATACACAGGACACACATACTTCAGTAAAAACATTTCTTGCTTCACTCATCATTAACTCCTGTTTTTCTTATCACGGTTTATAAACAAGCAATCAACAAAATGTTAACGAACAACCTGGCGCGACCGTAGTCGTCCTCCCCTGTAACAGCCTGTTGATTCAAAACACCAACACCGCTTAAAAATTCAACCTTCATTCCAATTGCTTAGAACGCTATCAGCACCGGTATCTTTCAGCCGATTATACACAATCTGAATTCAGGCTCCAGACATAGTTTAAACTTCAGCTTATGGCTATATAACTATGTACTACTATGGATACAGTAAACAGAAATTAATAGGATAAAAATACTATGGGTATTACTTAATAGCACATTTTAAATGTTAGTTTTTAATGACGAGATTTTAACTTATTGAGATCAAGTTGATTTCCCGGGCAGGCAGTCTGTTCTTTCTTGTTTGATGCATCATCATAATGAACATGTTTATGACCAATGATGTTTTTATTCGCAATGCTGTAATTCATTTTCAGTTTGGTAACAAGATCTTTTAACGCTGCAAGTTGTGCTTTCGTCGGCGGCGAGTGTTCAAGATTACCCACCAGGCATATACCGATCCCAAAAACATTATGTTCCCAGGAATTAACAGAAACATGAGTTCCGGCTATTTTTTGTTTCCAACGAAAGGTTTCTTTCACCTCACCATCTTTCATTCCATTACCGTTACCGATAACAAAATGATAGGCAACACCACCATAACCTTGCCTGCTGTGGAATTTATGGAAGGCTTTAACCGAACCCGCGTTAGTCGCAGAATGATGAATAACAATATACTTCCAGCCCTTGTACTCATCTGATTTTTTATAATACCAGTCATCATAATCACTCCATGAATAGTTAACGGGTACACTATTCTTCGCTTGCAACGGCGCGGCAGAGATAAGGATAACAATTGGAATAAGAATGAATGATTTCATTCTTCAATCTTACTTCATCAAAACCAGATACTATGTAAAGTTCTTGTAAAGTTTACTAAACCTAAGACAGGGAGAAGCAAGGATACAATTAACATTCTGTCAGGCTGACTGCCAAACCACCCAATGATGTTTCCTTATATTTCAATGACATTTCAAGGCCTGTTTGCTTCATAGCAGCAATACAGTTATCCAGGGGCATAAAGTGTTCACCACTTTCCCGCAACGCCAGTGATGCCGCGGTAAAGGCTTTAATCGCACCAAAACCATTGCGTTCAATACACGGTACTTGCACCAAACCATTCACAGGATCACATGTCATCCCGAGGTGATGCTCAAGTGCAATCTCGGCAGCTTTCTCAACTTGTTGTACTGAGCCACCTTTTACTGCACATAGAGCCGCAGCTGCCATGGCTGCAGCTGAACCCACTTCACCCTGGCAACCTACTTCAGCCCCCGAAATAGAACTATTGTGTTTTATCAAGCCACCAATCGCAGCTGCAGTTAGAAGAAAATCATGCACTTGATCCGTTGTACCCTTTTCATGATGCACAAAATAATAAAGTACTGCAGGGATCACACCTGCGGCACCATTGGTGGGTGCGGTTACAACCATGTGACCCGCGGCATTCTCTTCATTCACAGCCATAGCATAAGCACATAACCAGTCATTAACATTCGCATTTATATCACCACGCAGTTGTTGATATAAATGTTTCGCTCGCCGCTGAATATTTAGTCCACCCGGTAAAGTCCCATCAGCCTTAAGCCCATTTTCGACACACGTTTGCATCGCCTGCCAAATTTCATCTAAACCCTGTTGAAGTTCATTTTCTGGCACGTTCCTTACTTCATTCGCACGTTTCATTTGTGCAATAGAAAGTTTACTTTCAATCCCCATGTTCATCATTTCATTTGCTGATGAAAAAGGATAATCGCATGATTTCGCGGTTACCATTTTCAAGGGTGCAGCTAATTGTTTAATTTCATCAACAGTAGAGATGAAGCCGCCACCAATTGAAAAATATGTTTTACAATACAAAACTTTATTATCAGGAGAGAGTAATTCAAAAATCATCCCGTTAGGGTGTTCAGCTAACGGTTCACCCTTATCAAAAACAATATGTTCAGCAGGAATAAAGCTAACGAGCTCCCCGTTACTTATATGCAGAACATCGCTTGCCCAGATTTGTTCAATCAACTTATTAACATTCATATTGGCTAATTGCGTGGGAGTATAGCCGTGCAAACCAAGTGCAACGGCCCGGTCCGTGGAATGGCCCTTTCCGGTAAAAGCCAGGGATCCTTTTAAAGTACAACGAATAACATTTTCAGGATTTAATAAAGAGGATTGTTCTGCTAGTAACAACAGTTCAAGAAACTGCCTGGCCGCAACCATCGGGCCAAGGGTATGTGAACTTGAAGGTCCTATTCCAACTTTAAAAAGTTCCAGCACACTGATAAACATTTTCTCACCCAAAAAGAGTTAACCGTATAATTCACATTACTTTTTTAATACCGGACTATCAAGGGATAACCTGTGTGGTTTTATACTAAAAGTTAATAAATTCATCATTCGTCATTTTTTAAAATTCATCGTATATGTCCACCAATGAGCATATAACGCGGTTTCTGAAAACCCTGCCTTTTTGCATAAACCGCGTAATTTCTTTTTAGAGGTATAATGGGGATCAAGAACTAACTCGGTAACTGATAATATTCCACCCGGCTTAAGTGCAGTATAAATTTCATCAATGGCTTGTTGTTGATTAGGTATTTCACCCAGCACGGTAACGAGTATTGCCCTATCAAAATAGTCGTCTTGAATCTTACCTTTCCCTGCCCCTGCATGTATCAATGATACATTTTTAATACCCGTTTGTTCTAAGCGGTGCTGTAATTTCGTTAACATCTTTTGCTGGATATCTAAGGCAACGACTTCCCCCCGTTCACCCACCAGTTTTGCTGCAGGCAGGGTTAAACGACCGGGGCCCGAACCAACATCAAGAACAATCATACCGTCATCAAGTTGCATGCGCTGGAATATAATTTCAGGACCTGCAATTGCATTCATAAAAGGATTATCTACTAGCCAGGAAACAGAAGCCGGGCATGCCAACGAATGCGTTCGCCACCAGTAGCCAATACCAATGATAACGATTAGAAGAACAAGAATACTGATAACAAGGTAATTCACTAACGCTTTCCTTTTATATTTATAAGGAATAATTACTGAATGTGTTTTAAGCTGATAATCTAGTTTAAGTATTAATACCAATTACCTTTGAAAAAGAATCAGATAATTCATTGCGGCCGGCTTTGTCGATTATCTGTTCCATTGTCTGCATAATTTCTGACAACGGCCCGGTAAAAAATACGATGCCCAGCTGAAGCGTTACACGTTTATCCGCAACCGGATTTTTTACATTTGGGTGTTCAGGCTTGAGATATACCATCTGGATTTCACACACCTCGCTGGGAATTTTTTCGCAGCCACCACCAGGTGCAACAAAGGCGAAAAGTTCTTCAGGACTATGAAGCGGAACGCTCTCTTCTTTTATATCAGCAACATTGGTATGGGCATTAAATTCAACGGTCATTATTGGCTTCATGCGATTACCTCCCTTTTGATGTTAATTGTTGTTGACTCTCTTTAAGTATAGACAATGCCCTGTAACATTCATGCCGGGGCACAACCAGCCAGATTTTCTTTAATGCGCATTTATTCTTGCTCACTGCGCTAATTAGAAGCTGTATAAATTCAGCTATTTCAAATCGACCATGCACTGCACCCAGAACAGGTAATTGAATTGCAGATAGATCAAGTTCTTCACTGAGTTTTAAAATATTTTCCAGGCTTTGAGCAATCCACACAGAAGACCAGGAGGGTTCCTGATCCAGGTCATGCACAATAGCTAATAGCTGAAACGGTTTAACACCACGCTTAATGACTGCTCCCGGTTTTAATAATGATTGTGATTCTAATTTGTTGGCAAGGAACCAGGCCGGTTTATCTCCGGGGTCATAAATTATATCAGGCTTACTAAGTATTAACGCCGCATCCTGTTCTTCTACGACAGCCTCGATATCAAAGGGAGCAACCGTTTTTGACGCTATAACAATATCAATACCATTTATTCTGGTACTGAAAGAATTAATATCCCAGGCAAGTCGAAGTTTTGTTTGCGGCATAGTAAGCTCATTAAATAGATACTATAAATAGTATAGACAAAAACTAAATTAAAACTCACGGAAACAACATAATGGATGAAGGTTTAAAATCTCAGGATAAGACAGCCTATGCCTTGCTTAAGCTTATTGAGAAACTAGTTAATGAACTATACATAAATAAACCTCGCACCTTTGTACTAACCCTGGATAGTTCACTTGAAAAAGATTTAGGCCTGGATAGCCTGGCGCATGTCGAATTAATTGCCAGGATTGAGCAACACTTTAATATCGCTCTGCCACAGCAAGTTTTTGAAGAAGCAGAGTCACCGCGTGATTTGTTACGTGCTATTTACAGTGCACAGGGGCAAAAAGAACATTTAATATCAAAAAATAAAGTCGAACTGGTAATTGGTAAAGTAGAAGATTTACCCCACCAGGCAACAACGTTAATTGAAGTTTTAGAGTGGCATGTGCAACGTCATCCTGAACGAAGCCATATCCATGTTTTGGATGATAAGGGTGAAGCACAAACCCTGGGCTATAAACAGCTTTGGCAAGGTGCAGAAAAGGTCGCAGCCGGGTTGCAACAACATGGATTGCAATCAGGCGATACCGTGGCCATTATGCTGCCGACAGGCAAAGATTATTTTTACAGTTTTTTTGGAATATTACTCACAGGCGCAATTCCTGTACCGATTTATCCGCCCGTTCGTCGTAGTCAACTTGAAGAGCATTTACACCGGCATAGCAATATCTTGAATAATTGTGTCGCTAAAATGTTAATCACCATGCCCAAAGCAAAAATAGTTGCCAAGTTACTGAAATCACAGGTGCTAAGTTTAAGTGAAGTCGTCACCATTGATGATCTTACTTCTATTGCAAACTCATATGTTCGTCCCGTAATAAATCCTTATGACATTGCTTTTCTTCAATATACATCTGGTAGTACCGGTAATCCAAAAGGTGTGGTTCTTACCCACGCAAACTTGTTAGCGAATGTGCGCGCGATGGGAAAAGCGGTTAATGCCACGCCAAATGATGTCTTTGTAAGCTGGTTGCCGCTTTATCATGACATGGGTTTAATTGGTGCATGGTTTGGTAGTTTGTATTTTGCCATGGCATTAGTTGTCATGTCACCACTAAGTTTTTTAACCCGGCCGAAGCGTTGGTTATGGGCAATCCACCAATACCGCGGAACCTTATCTGCTTCGCCAAATTTTGGTTACGAACTTTGTTTAAAGCGACTTAATGATGAAGATATTGCAGGACTTGATTTAAGTTCCTGGCGCCTTGCATTTAATGGTGCTGAACCTGTCAGCCCGGAAACAATAAAACGTTTTACCGAATTTTTTAAACCTGTTGGTTTTAAAGATGAAACGATGATGCCTGTTTACGGTTTAGCTGAATCTTCTGTTGGTCTCGCTTTCCCCTCTTTAGCGCAAAAACCCATTATTGATCGGATTAAACGTGATGAATTCAGCCTGACAGGCAAGGCCATTCCCGCTGATCAGGATGACCCAAATGCATTAACTTTTGTTGATTCTGGTCATGCTTTAAGCGGGCACCAGATCCGCATCGTAAATGTCCATGGTGAAGAATTGACTGAACGTCATGAAGGGTATCTGCAGTTTCGTGGACCTTCAGTGACATCGGGTTATTACCGAAACCCTGAAGAAACGAAAAAATTATTTAAAGACGATTGGTTAGATTCTGGTGATCTTGCTTATATTTCTGATGGTGAAATTTTTATTACCGGTAGAAACAAAGATGTAATCATACGTGCAGGACGCAATATTTATCCACACGAGCTTGAAGAAGCGGTTGGCAATATTGATGGGATACGTAATGGCTGTGTTGCGGCATTCCCCGCAAAAGATCAATCGTCTGCAACCGAACACCTGGTTATACTGGCAGAAACCAGGGAAATGGATCAGGCGGTTAAACAGGAATTAAAAAATCAGATCAGTTCGTTATCCAGTGACATCGTTGGCTTGCCGCCAGACGAAATTATTCTTGCGCCTCCCCATACCGTTTTAAAAACATCCAGCGGCAAAGTCAGGCGCTCAGCATGTCGTGAACTGTATGAACAAAATTTGCTGGGCCAGTCACCTAAAGCATTTTGGCTGCAAATGAGCCGGACTGCTCTTAAATCAATGATGCCTATAGCGCGTCGCGCGCGCCAACGTTTTATTAACAATCTTTATTCTGTTTATGCATGGCTAGTGTTTACACCAACAGTCATTTTAACCTGGTTATCGATTGTGTTATTGCCAGACCTAAAATGGCGCTGGACTGCCGTGCATGGATTAGCTCGTTTCCTTGCATTTGCATCAGGAACTAAAGTGACGGTAAAGGGTTTGGAAAATTTACCCCCGGAATCACAAATTTGTGTTTTTGTTGCCAACCATACAAGTTACCTGGATAGCTTTGCCATTAACGCGGCAATTCCACGTAACTTTAGTTATGTATCTAAAAGCGAATTCCTTAATAATTTTTTAACTGCACTTCCGTTAAAAAGATTACACGCAAAATTTGTTGAACGTTTTGATTTGCAAAAAGGTATCAAGGATGCCGAGGACATCGCGAACAGCAAACAACACATTCAATCATTATTCTTCTTTCCCGAAGGAACATTTACACGTGTGTCAGGGCTGCAGAAATTTCGTATGGGGGCATTTATTACTGCAGCAAATGCAAATATGCCGGTTGTACCTGTTGCTATACGCGGCACGCGATCAATTTTGCGCGCAGAAAGCTGGGCAGTACGACACGGTAATGTCACGATTACTATTGGCAAGGCCTTAATTCCTGAAAACTTTTCTTCGGAAGTGCTAACAGAAGATAATTGGTTAGTTGCGGTTAAGCTTAAAGAAGAAGCCTATCAACATATATTACGTTATTGTGGTGAAGCCGATCTGTCTAATGAATCATCCTAGTTTAGGCAGAGCTTTACAAATTACACATATTAAAAATTGTCTATTGATTAAATATAGTTCTCACTTTTATCTTTTATTCAGGAAAATAACTTATAAAGAAAAGAATAGTTTGCTACCTTAATTACATTATAAACAGGAAACTGACTTATGCATCACGGTGAAAGGCTCAATACCATTACACACTTGCTCGGCGCAGTCATTGCCCTGGCAGGTTTTGTTGTGCTGGTCGTTTTTGCTTCATTAAAAGGTGAAGTTTGGCGAATTGTGAGTTTTAGTATTTACGGTACCAGTTTGTTCCTGCTATATCTTTTTTCTACGCTCTACCACAGTAGCAAAGGTGCCGTAAAAGCATTTTTTAAAAAGCTCGATCATATCGGTATTTATTTACTGATCGCAGGAAGCTATACCCCGTTTGTACTCGTTAGTCTCAGGGGAGCATGGGGATGGTCATTATTTGGTGTGATCTGGGGGCTGGCTATTATTGGTACATTACTCGATTGTTTTTCATCTGATGAACGACGCATTCTTCAACTTATTATTTATGTCGTAATGGGCTGGATTGCATTAATCGCTATTCAACCTCTTATTGACTCATTATCCTTATCTGGTTTTCTCTGGTTACTTGCCGGCGGGCTGTTCTATAGCGTTGGAATTGTCTTTTATATAATGGATATAAAAAAATACCACTTCCACGGTATATGGCACTTGTTTGTATTAGCAGGGAGCGTCACCCATTATTTCACCATTATGTATTACGTGTTATAGCCCCTGTCACTCACATTTTCTCAATAAATCCAGTTAATTTATCGAATAGCTGTTACTATACCATCCTACGTAACGAACCTTGTTCCGTGGTGTATACATTTATACCCTTAACAACTGGTGACTTATGACGTCGTTACGCTTCCGCTACCAAACCATTGAATTTGGTAAATCTGATATCCATTTACGCACGCTTCGTGATAAACAACAATTTGAAGACATTGATGGTGTTGCTGAAAAGCTTGGCATAAACTCAAGCACCTGGCCGCTTTTTGGTATTGTATGGGATTCAAGTAAAGTGCTTGCCCATTTTATGTTTAACTATGAGATTGAAGGGAAACGCATTCTTGAGGTCGGTTGTGGTATGGCATTATCCAGCTTAATGCTTAATGGACGCCAAGCCGATATCACGGCAACAGATTATCACCCTGAAGTTGAAAAATTCCTGGTTGAAAATATTTTACTTAATAAGGGAAAAGATATTCCTTATATCCAAACCGACTGGGCTGATGCTGACAGTAAACTCGGAAAATTTGATCTTATTATTGGAAGCGATATTTTATATGAGAGAAATCATATCGATCTGCTATCGCATTTTCTTGATCAACACACTCATCCTCACTGCGAGATCATTATCGTTGATCCGGGTCGTGCTCAACATGCCCGCTTTAGTAAAAAAATGATCAGCCTGGGTTATTCGCACAGCCAGAGTAAACCAGAAAATATCGAGTATCTTAGCCAGCCTTTTAAAGGTCATATCCTTCGCTATCAACGATAACAATCGGACATAAAAAAACCCCGCGACTTAGCGCGGGGTTTTTATCAAGCATTAACTAAAAGCAATTAAGCTTTAATGTTTGCTGCTTGTGGTCCTTTAGGACCAGACTCAACGTCATATGTTACTTGTTGGCCTTCAGCCAGTGAACGAAAACCTTCGCTCGCGATAGCTGAAAAATGTGCAAACACATCAGCACTACCATCGTCCGGAGTGATGAAACCAAAACCTTTAGAATCGTTAAACCATTTAACAGTTCCTGTAGCCATAATAAATTACCTCATAAAAGTATTAAAATAAAAGTGTGTTACAAATCTTGCGAGATAATTAACAGGAGTAAAACTAAGAATGCTACTGACAAGAACCTTGGATGAAATGTATCGTTATGCAAGATACCTGTTTAATCAGAAAATTGCATACCCCTAGTATATGGCCGTAATTAACTATTACAAGCAATATCTGCATTTATTTACATTAATACTGATAATATTCTACTTTATCGTCATTTAAAGCGGTTCTTTAATAAATAAGAGAGCTATGTCCACTTTAGTGACTGATTAAGCTTTCCAGTTAATCGGCTCTTTATCGTTTTCTTTTAAAAAATCATTAATTTGTGAAAAAGGCTTACTGCCAAAAAAACCACGATATGCAGATAGCGGAGAAGGATGTGGTGAGCGCAAGACAAGATGCTGAGGATTATTAACGATACGGCCTTTTTTCTGCGCATAAGCGCCCCATAAAACAAAAGCAATGGGGGCGATTTGTTCATTTAAAACCTCAATAACCCGGTCAGTTAACTGTTCCCAACCCTGTCCCTGGTGTGAATTCGCTTTTCCCGCTTCAACCGTTAACACGCTATTGAGCAGTAACACCCCCTGATCAGCCCATGACTGTAAATTACCATTCGTGTTCACAATGCCCAAATCATCTTCAAGTTCTTTATAAATATTAACTAATGATTTAGGAATCGGTTTCACCTCGGGCATAACTGAAAAACATAAACCATGAGCATGCCCCGGCGTTGGGTAAGGATCTTGCCCCAATATCACCACTTTAACCTGATCAAGATCTGTTGTAGCCAATGCATTAAACCAAAG
>Ga0207752_1000251_pt1 | contig 25592 bp, 22 predicted proteins | sample Pon2CUnioCityCA_6_FD_187272 | JGI IMG/M metagenome (GOLD analysis project Ga0207752, IMG submission 187272) | Marine sediment microbial community from Union City, CA, USA - Pond 2C Sediment 2 (SPAdes) | ecosystem: Environmental > Aquatic > Marine > Intertidal zone > Salt pond sediment ... | reverse complement strand
AAGGGCAGGGTTCGAAGCGAAAGGTTCGACCCCCGCGCAAAGCGCGGGAGTGCAGCGTCGCGGTGCGACGCTGGCCCGCAGGGCTGAGGGGCGCAGCCGGCCCGGGCATTTGAATAAAGTTGCGTTATTTTTCCCGAGCCGTGGAAAAGCGACGTCGCTGAGTCGGCAGGGGTCGAATTCTCAAGGGGTTCGACTACTCGTCGAACCAGACCCATAGCCGATAAAGAGTCGCAGGCCGTGTCTGACAGCAAGATGATGGTGTTCGCGGGCAATGCCAACCCGCAGCTCGCCCAGCGCATCGTGGATCATCTCAATCTGCCGCTCGGGAAGGCCCACGTTGGCACTTTCAGCGACGGTGAGATCATCGTCGAAATCATGGAGAACGTGCGCGGTCGCGACGTCTTCGTGGTGCAGTCGACCTGTGTGCCGACCAACGACAATCTGATGGAGCTGCTGGTGATGATCGATGCGCTGTACCGCGCCTCGGCGGAGCGCATCACCGCGGTCATTCCCTACTACGGCTACGCCCGGCAGGATCGCCGCGTGCGCAGCCAGCGGGTGCCGATCACCGCCAAGCTGGTGGCCAATATGCTGGCCAAGGCGGGCGTCGATCGGGTGCTGACCATCGATCTGCACGCCGATCAGATCCAGGGCTTTTTCGATGTGCCGGTGGACAACGTCTACGCCTCGCCGCTGCTGCTCGGCGACGTCTGGCGGCAGAAGTACCCGAACCTGATCGTGGTCTCGCCGGATGTGGGCGGCGTGGTGCGCGCGCGCGCCGTGGCCAAGCGCCTCGACGATGCGGATCTGGCGATCATCGACAAGCGCCGCCCGCAGGCCAATCTGGCGCAGGTGATGCACATCATCGGCGACGTCAGCGGCAAAACCTGCGTGCTGGTCGATGACATGGTCGACACCGCCGGCACCCTGTGCAAGGCGGCCGAGGCACTCAAGCAGCACGGTGCGGAGAAGGTCGTCGCCTATGCCACCCACGCGGTGCTCTCGGGGCCGGCGGTGGACAACATCAGCAACTCGGTGATCGACGAGCTGGTGGTCACCGACACCATCCCGCTGGGCGAAACCGCGGCGGCCTGCAGCAAGATCCGCCAGCTGTCGGTGGCCGGCATGCTGGCCGAGACGCTACGCCGCGTGCATCTCGAAGAGTCCGTCAGCTCGCTGTACATGGACTGAGCACAGATTTTCCCGACTGGCGGCCTGGTCGCGGGCCGTCGGCAGCCGCGTCGCCATGGGGGCGGGGCGGTTTTTTTCAGCAACCGGAGAAAGTGCAATGAGCCTTTCATTCAAACTTGATGCCACTTCGCGCAGCGATCTGGGGAAAGGTGCGAGCCGCCGCCTGCGCCGCGCGAACAGTGTGCCGGCCGTGGTCTACGGCGGCGTGGGTGAGGCCCAGTCGATCACCCTGGCGCACAACGAAATGGAGAAGAGCCTCGAACACGAAGCCTTCTACTCGCACATCCTCGATCTGGTGATCGATGGCGGCAAGCCGCAGCAGGTGATCCTGCGCGACGTCCAGCGCCACCCCTTCAAACGCCTGATTCTGCACGTGGACTTCCTGCGCGTGCAGGCCGACCAGGAGATCCAGGTACAGGTGCCGCTGCACTTCCTCAACGAGGAAGAGTGCATCGGCGTCAAGCAGGACGGCGGCGCCATCAGCCACGTGATGACAGAAATTCTCATCTCCTGCCTGCCCAGGCATCTGCCCGAGTACATCGAGGTGGATCTGGCCAATCTGGGCCTCGGCGATGCTCTGCACGTCTCCGATATCCAGTTCCCGGAGGGTGTCGTCAGCGTCGATCTGGCCCACGGCGAGGAGCACGATCTGCCGGTCGCCAATGTGCACCACACCCGTGCCGGCAGCGTCGAATCTGACGATGCCGATGAGGATGCGGGTGATGCGGGCGAGAGCGAGGGCGAGGCCGAGGGCGAATAGCCCCCGCGCCCGCCACGCAGACTGCCATGGGCAAAGACGCGGCAGCCGCCACGGCGCAATTCGATCTGATAGTGGGCCTCGGCAATCCCGGCGCCCGCTACGCCGAGACGCGCCACAACGCCGGCTTCTGGTTTGTCGATGCCCTGGCGCGCGATGCCGGCGCGAGCTTTTCCCTGCAATCGCGCTTCCACGGCGAGCTGGCCAGCCTGCGCCATGCCGGTCGCGAGGTGCGCCTGCTCAAGCCGGCGACCTTCATGAACCACAGCGGTCAGTCGGTCGCCGCGCTGGCGCGCTACTTCAAGATTCCGCTCGGCAGCATCCTGGTGGTGCACGACGAGCTGGATCTGCCGCCCGGCGCCGTCCGCCTCAAACGCGGCGGCGGCCACGGCGGGCACAACGGCCTGCGCGATCTGATCGCCCATCTGGGCAAGGATTTCTGGCGGCTGCGCGTCGGCATCGGCCACCCCGGGCACCGCGACAAGGTCATCGGCTACGTGCTCGAACGCGCCGGCCGCGGCGAACAGGCGCTGATCGACAGCGCGCTGGATGACGCCCTGCGCGAGGTGCCGCAACTGCTCGACGGCGCCCTGGAAAAAACCATGCACGCGCTGCACTCGCGCCCGTAGCCGCAGCCCCTTACTCGACACGAGATCACCGCCATGGGATTCAAATGCGGCATCGTCGGCCTGCCCAACGTCGGCAAATCGACCCTGTTCAACGCGCTGACGCAAAACGAGATCGCGGCCGAGAACTACCCCTTCTGCACCATCGAGCCGAATGTCGGCATCGTCCCGGTGCCCGACCCGCGCCTCGACGCCCTCGCGGCGATCGTCAAACCGCAGCGCATACTGCCCACCACCATGGAGTTCGTCGATATCGCCGGGCTGGTGGCCGGCGCTTCCAAGGGCGAGGGGCTGGGCAACAAATTCCTCGCCAACATCCGCGAGACCGACGCCATCGGTCACGTGGTGCGCTGTTTCCACGATGACGACGTGGTCCACGTCGCCGGCCAGGTCAGCCCGCTGGATGACGTCGAAGTGATCGATACCGAACTGTTGCTCGCCGACATCGAAACGGTCGAAAAGGCCGTGCAGCGGGTGGCCAAGAATGCCAAGTCCGGCAACAAGGAAGCGCTCGCCGAAAAGGCTTTTCTGGAACGCCTCGCCGCCGCTCTCGACGAAGGCCAGCCGGCGCGTCTGGTCGAGATCAGCGACAAGGATCAGCCGATCCTCCGGCAGCTGCACCTGCTCACCGCCAAGCCGGTGATGTACATCGCCAACGTCGACGAGGGCGGCTTCGAGGGCAATCCACTGCTCGATCAGCTGCGCGAGCGCGCCGCGCGCGAGGGTGCCAGCGTGGTCGCCGTGTGCGCCGCCATCGAGGCCGAAATCGCCCTGCTCGACGACGATGAAAAGGCCGAATTTCTCACCGATCTGGGGCTTGCCGAGCCGGGCCTGAACCGCGTCATCCGCGCCGGTTACGAGCTGCTCGGCCTGCAGACCTTCTTCACCGCCGGAGAGAAGGAAGTGCGCGCCTGGACCGTGCGTCGCGGCGCCACCGCACCCAACGGCGCCGGCCGCATCCACACCGATTTCGAAAAGGGCTTCATCCGCGCCGAGGTCATCGCCTACGACGATTTCATCGCCTGCGGCGGTGAGCAGGGCGCCAAGGATGCCGGCAAGTGGCGCCTCGAAGGCAAGGATTACCTGCTCGTCGAGGGCGATGTGGTGCACTTTCGCTTCAACGTCTGAAGCCCTGGCGCAGCGATCAGTCGGCCAGCGACACCAGCTCGCGGCGCAATAGCTCGGCCTCGACCTGTGCCGGGTCGCGATCAAAGTCGCGCGCCGCCAGATGCCCGGCGTGCACCGCGTCGGCGATCAGCCCCGGCGCCAGCGCGTCGCCGATCAGCTGCACGCTGCGCAGTGCGCTATTGGCACCGGCGTCCAGCTGCGCTTGCAGCGACTCGCCCAGTGCGCCGCCGGGTTCACTGGCCGCGCAGCGCTCGGTGACCAGCAGCAGCGCGCCGCAGGCCAGCCGCTGGCGGCGATCGCTGTAGACGCAGGCCAGCTCCACCTCGCCATCGCCCGCCGCCACCAGTCGCTGACCGAGATGCAGCGCGATGCCCTGCTCGATCAAGCGCGCCTGCACGCGCGACTGCTCCAGGGTGAAGTGGGTCCACGGCGAGACGCAATTGGCCGGGCTGACAAAGGCGATCGGCGCGCTGCCATCGCCGCGCCGCGGCAGGCTGTCGGCCAGATGATCGGCGAGCACGCCGCCGATATAACCCTGTTCGTCGTCGAAGATCAGCAGCGGCGCGCCGCCATCGGCGAGCTGCGGCAGTGCGCCATCCATAATGTCGTCCGGGGTCAGCACTGCCAGCCGGTCGAGGCCGGGCAGTGGCCGCCGCGAGCTGTGGCCGAGCCCATCGCGCCGCCAGCGCGCGCCGGTGGCGATGAAGGCGTGCTCGAAATCGAGGCCGAGCAGATCCTCGGCGGTGAGGGCGTTGCCGCGGTGGATCTGCACATTGGCCGTGCGCAGCAGCGCCTGCTCGCGGTAGTCGAGTACCCGCCGCCAGCTGGCCAGCCCCTTCAGTCGCGATTCGCGCAGCGCTCGCCCGCCCAGCTCGCGACCGGCCTCGGCCAGCGCCACCGAGTAACCACGGCGGCCCAATTGCAGCGCGCATTCCAGTCCCGCCGGGCCGGCGCCGACCACCAGCAGGCGCGTCGGGTTGCGGGCCGGGCTGCGCGCTGCGGCGATGCGCTCCGGATGCCAGCCGCGGCGCCACTCCTCGCCGATGGTCGGGTTTTGCGTGCAGCGGATCGGTGCGCAGAGGTTGTCGCTGGCGACGCAGATGTTGCAGCCGATGCACTCGCGGATCTCATCGCTGCGGCCGCTGCGGATCTTCTCCGGCAGAAAGGGGTCGGCGATCGACGGCCGCGCGGCGCCGATCATGTCCAGCGCGCCGCGGCGCAGCAGCGCGGCCATGCGATCCGGTGAGGTGTAGCGGCCGACGCCGACCACCGGCTTGCCGGTGACGCGCTTGACGAAGGCGGTGTAGGGCTCCTGATAGCCCTCGTCCGGGGCGAAGCGCGCGGTCTGCGAATCGTTCTCCCAGCCGGCCAGGTTGACATCCCACAGATCGGGCAGCTCGGCGAGCAGTTCGACCACCGCGCGGCCCTCTTCGCCGGCCTGCATGCCGTCGGCGCCGAGCAGGTCATCGACGGCAAAGCGAAAGGCCACCGCGCAGCGCCCGGCGGCTTCGTCGAGGGCGTCTTCGAGCAGCTCGCGGGTCAGTCGCAGGCGATTTTCCAGGCTGCCGCCGTAGGCGTCGCTGCGCTGGTTGAAGCGCGTCGAGAGGAACTGGTGGGCGAGGCTCATGTGGTGGCCGGCGTAGACGTAGACGATGTCGAAGCCGGCGCTGATCGCGCGGCGCACCGCGGCGCGGTGCCAGCGGCGCAGCGCGGCGATATCCGCCAGCGTGGCGGCGCGCGCCTGGCGCGGGTAGTCGCCGTCGGCGCTGATCGCCGAGGCCGCCAGCGGCGCGATCCGCGAGTAGAGATTGGGCACGTGGTGGCCGTTGTGCGCCAGCTCGATGGCGGCCAGCGCGCCGTGACGGTGCACCGCCTCGGTCATCAGCGCCAGCGCCGGCAGGTCGCGATCATCCCAGAGGCGCTGTTCGTTGTAGGGCGTCAGATCGCCGCTGGGGTGGATTTCGGTCTCCTCGGTGCTGACCACCGCCCAGCCGCCCTCGGCCTTGACCTCGCGCAGCGCCGCGTGGGCGCGCGGGTGACGATGGCCCATGCCACAGCAGTGTGGCACCTGATAGAAGCGGTTTTTGGCCGTCACCGGGCCGATCTGCAGCGGTTCGAAGAGCGCGGCGTGGCGGTTCTGCATGCTCATCGCAATCCCCTTTGTGGATCGCCACAGACTACTGGCGGCGCGCGGCGCGGTCGACTGCCGGGCGCCTCGCCCAGCGTTGCGGCGATGGCGCCTGCGGCTGTCGGCAGCAAGCCAAAGAGGCGGGATTCGGCGCGCGATCCGGCGCAGCCAGAGCCGGCACGGCAGCGCCGGCGGGCGCTTGACAAGATGCGGGGCGGCGGACAGAATGCGCCGCTTCTCGCCGAGGCTATGTAGCTCAGTTGGTTAGAGCACAGCACTCATAATGCTGGGGTCGGTGGTTCAAGTCCACCCATAGCCACCATGAATTCAAGGGCTTGCGTTGATTTCAACGCAAGCCTTTTTTGTGTGTGGCCAGCTTTTTAAGTGTCCATTGGCACTGCCGGCCCAGCCGGCTCAATCGCAGCAAACCAAAACGCAGCAAACCAAAAGCTAGAGCGGGGCAGCTGCTTGCTCACGCGAACCGAGCTTTGCGATAGTCGGGACGCTGGAGGCGCCTCAGCCAGTGGTGACTGTTTGTGGTTTAATGATTCCTTCGTGTTACATTAATAGTGTTAGCGTAATACGAAAATCTCATTATGCCTGCTCCGCATCGCCCGCCACCTGCCGCCCGCCGCGCCCTGCGCAAGCTGGGCGAAGACATCCGCGACGCCCGCCTGCGCCGCGGTCTGCCGATGGAGCTGGTCGCGCAGCGCGCGGCGACTTCGCGGCCCACCGTCGCGCGTGTCGAAAAGGGCGATCCGGGCGTCAGCATCGGCATCGTCGCTGCCGTGCTGCAAGCGCTGGGTTTGCTCGACAAGCTCGCCGATATCGCCGATCCGGCTCGGGATGAACTCGGCCAGCAGCTCGCCCGCGAGTCGCTGCCCCAGCGCGCTCGCACCAGCCGCAAGCGCACGGAGCCGGACGGTGAGTGAGGTCGATGTCTTTCTCGATTGGCAGGGGGCTTGCCGACACATCGGGTTGATGCGCTGCCATGTCGGACGCATGCGGCAATCGGTGACCTTCGAGTACGATCCGGCATGGATTCGCGCCAGCGAGCGCCGCCGGGATTCACACCGCCAGCCACGCGCTGCACGAAGACAGCGGCCGGCCAATATTTCTCTCGCGTCGCTTCGACCGTCGCGGCAGCCAGCGCATTCCGTTTATGTCCGCCATGTCGATGACCGAGCACACCGACGGCGAACGCGGCAGCTATCTCGAACTGGTCGATGCGCTGGCTGAGCAGGGCGCGGAACCGGCCGCGGATCGCGTCGAGCTGTACAAGCGCATCGCCTTTTCAATTCTGGTTTCCAACACCGACGACCACCTGCGCAACCACGGCTTTCTGTGGCTCGGCCAGTCGGGCTGGACGCTCTCGCCCGCCTACGACATCAACCCGACGCCGGCGGATCTCAAGCCGCGCATCCTCGCCACCAATATCGATTTCGACGACGGCAGCTGCTCCATCGAGCTGCTGCGCTCGGTGGCGGATGAGTTCTCGCTCAAGCCGAAAGCCGCGGATGCGCTGATCCGCGAAGTCGCCGAAGCGACGCGACACTGGGCAATCGCCGCACAGCGCCGAGGCGCCAGCGAGCGCGAGATCAGGCGCATGCAGAGCGCATTCGAACACCACGACCTGCATCGTGCGCTGGCGCTGTGACCCATCAGCGCGCCAAGGGTGTGCCGATCGCTGCCCTTCGCCACCGGCTTTGAGGTGAAATCACCCGGGGCAGGCGGCGCTGGACTTGAGCCGCGTTGTGCTGCGGCTGAGTGCGGCAATCCGTGTGCCGGGTGGCGTTTTCCGCCCCCTGGGCGTCGCCCGTGTGGCGACTCGGGCGTCGCGCTGGCCGTAGCATCGTCGCCCGTGGCCGCGCGATGCGGCGATCTCTGGGGTAGGGCGATGAAATTGCTGCGTTACGGCCCGCCGGGCGAAGAAAAGCCGGGCCTGCTGGATGCCGAGGGCGGGCTGCGCGACCTGTCCGCGCTGGTCGATGACATCGCCGGGGAGGCACTCGAACCGGCGGCGCTGGCGCGCTTGCGCGGGGTCGATCCGCAGAGTCTGCCGCTGGTCGCTGGCGCGCCGCGCATCGGCCCCTGCGTCGGCCGGGTGGGCAAGTTCATCGCCATCGGCCTGAATTACGCCGATCACGCCGAAGAGGCCGGGCTGCGCGTGCCGCGCGAGCCGATCATCTTCTCCAAGGCCACCAGTTGCATCAGCGGGCCGAACGACCCCATCGAAATCCCGCGCGGCGCAGAAAAGACCGATTGGGAGGTGGAGCTGGCGGTGGTCATCGGCCGCGCGGCGAAGTACGTCGATGAGGCTGCGGCGCTGGATCACGTCGCCGGCTACTGCGTCTGCAACGATGTCTCCGAGCGCCATTTTCAGGCCGAGCGCAGCGGTCAGTGGGTGAAGGGCAAGTCGCACGACAGCTTCGGCCCCATCGGCCCCTGGCTGGTGACCGCCGACGAGCTGCCCGACCCGCAGGCGCTGGACCTGTGGCTGGAGGTGGACGGCCATCGCTACCAGTCCGGCAACACCCGCACCATGGTGTTCTCCGTGGCGCGGATCATCAGCTACGTCAGCCAGTTCATGAGCCTGCAGCCGGGCGATGTGATCGCCACCGGCACGCCGCCGGGGGTGGGCATGGGGCAGAAGCCGGAGCCGGTGTTCCTGCGCGCCGGGCAGCAGATCCGCCTCGGCGTCGCCGGGCTCGGCGAGCAGTGTCAGCGCACGGTGGATGCCGACTGAGCGGGGGCGGGTTGGCGGGCGCTATCCGCTGGCCAGGCGCGGCAGCCACAGCACGATCGCCGGGAAGGCCACCAGCAACGCAATGGTGATCGCGTCGGCGATGAAAAACGGCGTCACGCCGCGGAACACATCCTGCACGCTGAGGTCGTCGCGCACCCCGGCGACCACGAAGCAGTTGAGCCCGATGGGCGGGGTGATCAGGCAGAACTCGGCCATTTTCACCACCAGAATCCCGAACCACACCGCGCACATCGGCCCGGACATGCCGAAGGCGCTGTCCGCGGCCGAGACGTATTCGCCGCCGTTGAGCGCCATCACCGCCGGGTAGACCACCGGCAGGGTCAGCAGCAGCATGCCGATGGCATCCATGAACATGCCGAGTATCGCGTAGGCCAGCAGGATCAGCACCAGGGTCAGCATCGGCGGCTGCTCCAGCGAGGTGATCCACTCGGAAAAGGCCCCCGGCAGATCGGCGAAGCCGAGAAAGCGCACGTAGATCAGCACCCCCCAGATGATGGTGAAGATCATCACCGACAGCTTGGCGGTCTCCAGCAGCGCGTCTTTGAGCTGCGGCCAGCGCATGCCCTTGTACACCGCCATGCAGAACACCACGAAGGCGCCCAGCGCGCCGCCCTCGGTGGGCGTGCCCCAGGCATCGCCGCCGAAGGGGTTGTAGATGAAGGCGATGATGATGAACACGACGAAGAAGATCGGCAGCGCCGGCGGCAGCGAAGCGAAGCGCTGGCGCCAGCTGAAGCCGGTCACCGGCGGGCCGAAGCCCTTGATCGCCAGCGCCATGGCGACGATCAGCGTGGCGTAGACCAGCGCCGAAAAGGCTCCCGGCACGAAGCCGGCGAGCAGCAGTCGGCCGACATCCTGCTCGACGATGATCGCGTAGATGACGAGGATCGCCGAGGGCGGGATCAGCGAGGCCAGCGTGCCACCGGCGGCGACCACCCCGGCGGCGAACTTTTTGTCGTAGCCGATCTTCAGCATCTCCGGGATGGCGATGCGCGCAAACACCGCCGAAGTGGCAATCGACGCCCCGGAGACCGCGGCGAAGCCGGCGGTGGCGAACACGGTGGACACTGCCAGCCCGCCCGGCAGCCAGGCCACCCAGCGCTTGGCGGCCTCGAACAGGGCTTTGGTCAGGCCGGCGTAATAGGCCAGATAGCCGATCAGGATAAAGGTCGGGATCAGCGACAGCGCCTGACTGGCGACCTTTGAATGCGGCACCTGGCCGGCGGTTTTGGTGGCCACCGTCAGCGCCCAGAGGAAGTCGCTCGGGTCGTAGCCCTTTTTCGACCAGAAGATCCAGATCAGCCCGACCAGCCCGGCCAGCCCGGCGGCGAAGGCCACGCGCATGCCCAGCACCACCAGCAGCAGCAGGCCGCCGGTGACTGCCAGGCCGATGTCGATGGCGCTCATCGCGGCGCTCCATCCGCGCCGGCGACATGCTCGGCCTCGTGCGCGGCCCGGGTCGCTGCATCCTCGATCAGCGGTACCGCGACCGGCTGCAGCTGGCCGGTTTTCAGCGCGCGCGCGTAAGCCCACAGCTGCAGCAGCAGCCGCAGGCAGAGCACGGAAAAGGCCACCGGCGCGAGTAGTTTCGCCGGCCACAGCGGCAGTGCGATATCCATCGAGCTGTCGCGGCTCCACAGCGGCGCGGCGAGATCGAAGCTGCGCTCGAAGTGCGCCCAGCTACCCCAGACCAGCAGCAGCATCAGCAGCAGAATGGCCAGCGTGGTGATGAACTCCGCCGACCACAGCCAGCGCCCGCGCAGCCTGCCGACCAGCATGTCCATGCGGATGTGGCCGCCGTTGCGCTGGGTGTAGGCGATGCCCATGAAGGCGATCAGCGGCATCACCTGCTCGATCCAGTCGACGTAGCCCGGCAGCGGCTGATTGAAGAGATTGCGCCCGCCCACCGAGACCACCGCGAGCAGCATCAGCGAAAACACCGCCAGCCCGCTGAGCAGGGCCAGCGCGGTTTCCAGCCGGTGCAGACGGCGGTCGAGGCGGCTGAGACGGCTGTCGTCGGAGAGCACGGTGGCGGAGCCGGCCATCGTCGGATCTCCTCTGTCTGGTTTGCCACTGGCCGCGCGGGCGGATCGGCCCGCGCGGCCGGCGAATCGCCTATTTGTGCCTGGCGATCAGCTCGACGGCGGTGTCGTACAGCTCCTGCGCCGGCAGACCCTGTGCGGCGTTGCTCTGCACCCAGTCGGCGGCGGCCGGCCCGGCGACCTTGTCGCGGAAGTCGGCGATGGCCGCGGCGGAGAAGCTCACCCGCTGGATGCCTTTTTCATCCAGCAGCGGGCCCCACTTGGCCATGGTGTTGTTCTCGTAGTTGTCGACGTAGTGATCCAGCGCCTCGTCGATCGAGCCGAGCAGCGCCTCGCGGTGCGCACCCGGCAGCGCGGCGAGGGCATCGCTGTTGGCCACCACCGGGCAGTTGACCGTGCCGGGGTTGAGGTTGGTGGTCCACCACTTGGCGTTTTCGGTGGTGCCGAAAGCCATGTGCGCGTGCGGCGCGAAGGCCACCGCCTTGACCACGCCGCTGTCCATCGCCTGGCGCACCTCGGTGGCGGACATCGAGGTCGGCACCGCGCCGACGGCTTTCATCGCCACGCCGATGCCGCCGGTGGCACGCACGCTCAGGCCCTCGAAATCGGCCAGCCCCTGCGGCGCGTCGCCGACGCCGATGATGTTGTACTGGGGCATCGGCGAGGGCATCAGCAGGGTCGCGTTCCAGCGCGCCAGGTCTTTGACCACCGCCGGGTGCTGGTACAGCGCCTGGCTGACGCGGCGCTCCTGATCGAGCGTTTCGACGCCGAGAAACGGCAGCTCCAGCACGGTGATGGTGGGGTTCTTGTCGCGGTGATAACCGGCGCAGAACTGGGCCATTTCAAACGCGCCGATGGAGATGCCATCGAGGTTTTCGCGGTTTTTCGACAGGCCGCCGTAGGAGATGTTGAGGGTGAATTCGCCGTTGGTTTTGGCGGACACCAGCTCGGCGAGCTTTTCGACGTGCTCGGTAAAGGCGCGGCGCTTGCCCCACAGCGAGACGTTCCACTCGGCGGCGAGCACTTCGGTAGCGGCAAAGGACAGGGCGACGCCGGCGATAGCGCCGACTTTGGTCAGCTTCTTCATGGTTTCCTCCAATGGAAAAGGGGGCGCGGCGGTGTGTCCCGCCGTCGCCGTGGCAAGCCTATTATGGGCAGGTTGTGGCCGCCGACGCCAGCCGTGGGAGATACCGGCGGCGGCCGCAGTGCGGCGTGGCCCTAAGCCCGGACCGCGGTCATTGCCGTGGCGCCGTTGGCTCTGGCCCGATCAGCCTCGCGATCCACCATCCAGTCGGCCAGCCCGGCGCCGGCCCACATGCTGAGCAGCGCCACCCAGGCGGTGATCACCAGCAGCGCGCCACCGGTGACCCCGGCGCCGACCGCGCAGCCACCGGCCAGCATGCCGCCGAAACCGATCAGCGTGGCGCCGATGAGAAAGCGCGCAAAGCCACTGTCGTTGGTGAATTTCTGCCACTGGAACTGGCCTGTGGCCAGCGCTGCCAGCAGCGCGCCGAGGAACACGCCGGGCACCAGCGCCACGTCGAAGGTCAGCGGCAGGCTCGGCCGGTCGATCAGGCCCATCAGCGTGTCCGCCGAGGGGCCGGTGAAGCTGACGCTTTTCACCGCCACGATGTCGAAGGAGTTACTGGCGTGCCAGCTGGTCAGCAGCCAGCCGAGGGCGATGGTGAAACCGGTCACCGCAGCGGCCAGGGTCCACCACTTGCTGACGCCGTGGCGGCGCGCCATCCACAGCCCGCCGAGCAGGAAGCAGGCGCCCAGCGCGACGCCACCGAACTGCGGCAGCAGGTGGGCGAAGCCGCGCGATTCGGCGCCGACCACCCACCAGGAGGAGATCTCTTCGCGCAGCGGCGAGAGCACGCCACGCAGCGAGGCCTGGGCGACCACCGTGACCACCAGCCCGGCGACCAGGGTGCGCATATTGCCGGTGGCGGAGAGGATCAGCAGCCGGCTGGCGCAGCCGCCGGCGAGCACCATGCCGACGCCGAACATCAGCCCGCCGACGATGGCGCCGGACATGGAGCCGGCGTTGTTGAGCTGGCGAATCTGGCCGCTGTCGAGCAGCCCGGTCTCGATGAAGAACTGGGTGCCGAACACGGCCGCGCCGAAGGCCAGCAGCCAGACGGCAAACTTCTTGCCGGTCTGGCCGCGCCAGAATTCAACGCAGGCAGCGCGCAGGCAGAAGCGGCTCTGCTGGCCGAATACGCCGAAGATCAGGCCCACCAACAGGCCGATGGCGGCGGAGATTTCGCCGGTGGTGAATGCGTCCAGAAGCGCGTTGCTGTCCATGTGGCCCTCGTTCATTAGCCAATGCTGATTGTGCGACGCACAATAGCGCTATTGCGAGTGGCCCATTGTTGACCTCGCTCAGGATTTTTCGGCCGGAAACGGCAAAAACCCCTATCTCTGTAGGGGTAATCAGGGGGCGTCGAGCGGGTTGGAAAAGGCGATCAGGGGGCGGCTGCGGCCATCCGTTCGTCGCGCTGGCGCTGCTGCTCGGCGCGCCGGCTGAGCAGCGAGGCAATCAGCACGCCAATTGCCACCAGCCCGATCAGAATGGTCGAGACGGCGTTGATTTCCGGCGTCACGCCCAAGCGCACCTGGCTGTAGATTTTCATCGGCAGGGTGGTGGCGCCGGGGCCGGTGGTGAAGCTGGCGATCACCAGATCGTCCAGCGACAGGGTGAAGCTGAGCAGCCAGCCGGAGATGATCGCCGGGGCGATCACCGGCAGGGTGATGTTGAAAAAGGTGCGCCCGGGTGGGCAGCCGAGATCCTGCGCGGCTTCCTCGATCGAGCGATCAAAGCTCGCCAGGCGCGATTGCACCACCACCGCCACGTAGCACATCGAAAAAGTGATGTGGGCGATGGTGATGGTGACGAAACCGCGATCCAGCGCGATGGCGACGAACATCAGCAGCAGCGACAGGCCGGTGATCACTTCCGGCATCACCAGTGGCGCGTAAACCATGCCGGAGAACAGCGTGCGGCCGCGGAAGTTGCCGAAGCGCGACAGCAGCAGCGCGGCCATGGTGCCCAGCAGCACGGCGAAGGTGGATGACACCACCGCCACTTTTAGCGTCACCCAGGCGGCGCTCATCAGCCCCTGGTTATTGAGCATCTCCGCGTACCACTTGGTGGAGAAGCCGGCCCACACGGTCACCAGTCGCGATTCATTGAAGCTGAAGATCACCAGCAGCAGGATCGGCAGGTAGAGGAAGCTGAAGCCGGCGATCAGCGCCAGCCAGTTGAACCAGGTGAGGTGCTTGTTCATGGCTGATTACCCCTGCTGCTTCATCTGCTGGCGCTGGAAGTACATGATCGGCACCACCAGCAGCGCCAGCAGAATCACCGCCACCGCCGAAGCCAGCGGCCAGTCGCGATTGCTGAAGAATTCGGTCCACAGGGTGCGGCCGATCATCAGCGTGCTGTTGCCGCCGAGCAGGTCGGGGATCACGAACTCGCCCACCGCCGGGATGAACACCAGAAAGCAGCCGGCGATGATGCCGGGCATCGAGATCGGCACGGTGATCTGCCAGAAGGCCTTCAGCGGCGGACAGCCGAGATCCGATGCCGCCTCCAGCAGGCTGTGATCCATTTTCTCCAGGGTCGCGTACAGCGGCAGCACCATGAACGGCAGGTAGGAGTAGATGATGCCGATGTAGACCGCCAGCTCGGTGTGCAGGATCTGCAGTGGCTGGTCGATCAGCCCGATGCTGATCAGCAGCAGATTCAGCAGCCCCTCGCTTTTGAGGATGCCGATCCAGGCGTAGACGCGGATCAGGAAGCTGGTCCAGAAGGGCAGGATCACCAGCATCAGCAGCAGCATCCGCCACTGGCTCGGCGCGCGCGCCATGGCATAGGCGATCGGGTAGCCTATGGCCAACGCCAGCAGGGTCGAGATCAGCGCGATCTTCAGGCTGTTGAGGTAGCTGCGCCAGTAGAGATCGTCCTCCAGCAGCAGCTCGTAGTTCTCCAGCGTGCCCTGCAGATTGCCCTCGCCGTCGAACAGCGGCGTGTACGGCGGGATGGCGATGGCGATCTCGGCGAAGCTGAGCTTGAGCACGATCAGAAACGGGGTGAAGAAAAACAGCAGCAGCCAGACGTAGGGCACGGCGATCACCGCGGTGCGCGGCGACAGGCCGAGCCTCATCAGCAGTGATGCGGTGCGACCGGGCTTGGCCGTGCTGCGGGCGGGTTGGGCGCTCATGGGCATGCCCTCAGCGATCCAGCACGACGCAGGCAGCGGGCGCCCAGCTCAGCCAGACCTTGTCCTCCCAGCTGATGCTGCGCTCGACCAGCCGGCTGCGATTGGTCTGGGTGGCGGTGACCACCTGCCCGCTGGGCAGCTCGACGTGGTAGATGGATAGATTGCCCAGGTAGCCGATGTCCAGCACCTGGCCCTGCAGACAGTTGGCTGCGGTATCCGCCGGTGGCTCGCGGTCGATGCGCAGCTTCTCCGGGCGCAGCGCGATCCACGCCTGATCGCCGTTTTTCAGTCCGCTCGACTGGTCGGCGCGGAAGCGACAATCGTTCCTGCTGCAGGTCAGCTCGGTGTGGCCATCGCCGCCGCCGCTGATGCGCCCCTCGAAAATATTCACTTCGCCGATGAACTCGGCGACGTAGCGGGAGCCGGGGTACTCGTACAGCTCCGCCGGGGTGGCGATCTGCACGATGCGCCCCTCGTCCATCACCGCGATCCGCGAGGAGACGGTCATCGCCTCCTCCTGATCGTGGGTGACGATGATGAAGGTCAGGCCGAGCTGTTCCTGGATATCCATCAGCTCGAACTGAGTCTGCTGGCGCAGTTTCTTGTCCAGCGCGCCCAGCGGCTCGTCGAGCAGTACCAGCTGTGGCCTCTTCACCACGCAGCGCGCCAGGGCGACGCGCTGGCGCTGGCCGCCGGAGAGCTGGTGCGGTTTGCGCGAGGCGAACTGGCCGAGCTGGACCATCTCGATGGCTTCATCGACGCGCTGCCTGATCTGCGCCCTGGGAGCGCCGTCCTGCTTGAGGCCGAAGGCGATGTTGTCGCGCACGCTCATGTGCGGAAACAGCGCGTAGGACTGGAACATCATGTTCACCGGCCGCTGGTGCGGCGGCACCCCGGCCATGTCGTCGCCTTCGAGCAGGATCTGCCCGGCGCTGGGCCGCTCGAAGCCGGCGAGCATCCGCAGCAGCGTCGATTTACCGCAGCCGGAGGGGCCGAGCAGGGAGAAGAATTCCCGCTGGTAGATATCCAGCGAGATGTCGTCGACGGCGACGAAATCGCCAAACCGCTTGCTGATCTGCTTCAGCGCCAGATGGGGTTTGGCCGCCGCATCGTGCCAGGGCTCGAATACCTCGCGCTCACTGCCTGTCCGCGCCATCGGGGAATCCTCCAGAGGTACGGCCGGCGCCGCGTGCGTTGCGCGGCGCCGTGACCGAATGTTCGCGGCAAGTGCGGGGGAGCCGTTTGCGACTCGCCCCGCAGCGGCCTAGTTTCCGCTCTTCAGACTGGTCCAGGCGCGGGTGATGCGGCGCTGACCCTTCGGCGGGTAGGGGGGCACGATGTACAGGCCGGAGACCGCTTTTTCAGACGGGTACACCGCCGGATCACCGATCACGTCTTCGTTCAGCAGCGGCTGGGATGCCTTGTTGCCGTTGGCGTAGTAGACGTAGTTGGAGGCCGCAGCGGCGACTTCGGCGCGCATGATGAAGTTGATGAATTTATGCGCGTTGTCCGGGTGCGGAGCGTCCTTCGGGATCGCCATCTGGTCGAACCACATCAGCGCGCCCTCGTCCGGGATCACGTAGTTGATCGCCACGCCATTGTCGGCTTCGGCGGCGCGATCGCGGGCCTGCAGCACGTCGCCGGACCAGCCGACAGCGACGCAGATATCGCCGTTGGCCAGTGCGTTGATGTACTCGGAGCTGTGGAATTTCTGGATGTGTGGGCGCACGGCGTCGAGCACTTCACGGGCTTTTGCAATCGATGCCTTGTCGTGCGCGGTGGGGTCCATGCCGAGGTAATTGAGCGCCGCCGGGATTATTTCATCCGGCGCGTCGAGCATGTGGATGCCGCAGTCGGCGAGCTTGGCGGCGTTGGCCGGATCGAACACCAGCGCCCAGGAGCTGGTCGGCGCATTGGGCAGGCGCTCCCCAACCTTGTCGACGTTGTAGCCGATGCCGGTGGTGCCCCACATGTAGTTCACCGAGTAGGCGTTGTCCGGGTCGAAGCGCGCCACGCGCTGGGCCACGTCGTCCCACATATTGCCGATATTGCTGAGCTTGGATTTGTCCAGTTTCTGGAACACGCCGGCCTGAATCTGGCGAGCGAGGAAGGCGCCGGAGGGCACCACCACGTCGTAGCCGCTGCCGCCGGCCAGCAGTTTGGTTTCGAGGATGTCGTTGGAGTCGAAGACATCGTAGGTGACCTGGATGCCGGTCTCCTCGGTGAACTGCTCCAGCACCGCTTCGTCGATGTAGTCGGACCAGTTGTAAACGTTGACCACCTTTTCTTCGGCCGCCTGCACCACGCCGGCAGTGGCCGCCACGGTGGCTGCGACCAGCCCCAGATTCACGAGTGATTTGTGAAATTGCAGTTTCATGTTTCCTCCGGCCCTGGTGGCCATGTTGTTGTTGGCTGAATCTCGCCCGGCGGGCCAGCCATTAGGATTTGTGTCCCCCGGCGGTACGCCGCAACCCTGCAATAGGTCAGGGGTTTCGTCCAGAGATTTGCGCGTTTCAGCACCGCCTGAATCACCGCGGCACGCCGCTTGCCGATTGGGGCATTGAGCGCATCCGGCGCCCGCGCAGGCAGCCGTTGGCCGCGCGCTGCCGCCGACAAACAGTGATGTGATCCGAGGGGCACATCGTTCGCGCAGGCTTGTTCACCATTGCGGTGTCGGCGGTTTGTCCCGGTAGTTTTCCGCATGAATGTGATCACATTTGTTTGGCTTCTGTCAAACGTCGTGACTGACCTGCTCCCGTGCTGCCGATTGCCTGATTGCTGTGCATCGGGGGTGGCAACTGTTTGCGGGTGAATAATGTGATCGCAAATTTTGTGCTTTACCCGGCGGCTGCTAGAGTAGCGGGCCGACAGGCCGGCGTGGCCCGACAGTGGATGAGGGAGATGGGCGAGCGACAGAGCACTGTGCTGACGCCGGCGGAGAGGCCGGCGGAGATGACGCTGCAGGAGTGGGTCTACCAGCAGCTGCGCAGCGCGATTATGCGCGGACATTTCGTGCCCGGCCACGCTGTCACCATGCGCGGTATCGCCGAGATGCTCAAGGTGAGCCCGATGCCGGTTCGCGAGGCGCTGCGCCGCCTGGTAGCGGAGCGCGCACTGGAGCTGCTGGCCAATCGCCGCGTGGCGGTGCCGGCCATGTCGCCGGCGCGTTTCGAGGAGATGTGCGCGGCGCGCATCGCACTGGAGACGCTGGCTGTGGAGCGCGCCCTGCCGGCGATCGGCGCCGCCAGGCTGGCCGAGTTGCGCGAGATCGACAACCAGCTGGACGTGGCCATCGACGACGGTGATGTCGAGAGTTATATGCTCAAAAATCTGCAGTTTCACCACACCCTGTACAGCGCCGCACCCACCCAGGTGCTGCTGCCGCTGATCGAAAGCCTGTGGCTGCAGTTCGGCCCCTTCATGCGCGCGGTGCTCACCAAATACCGGGATGAGCCACACATCGATCGTCACAAAGAAGCGCTGGCCGCTATCGAGCGGCGCGATGTCTACGGCCTGCGGGTGGCCATCGAAGCGGATATTCGCGACGGCATCGGGGCGCTGGGCCGGGAGGCGTTTCTGACCGCCTCGCGCGCCGCAGACTGAGCGTCGCGGGTTTCGGCGGGCATTGCCTGGCGGCCGGGTGGCACGGCTTTTCTGCTGGAAATAAATCAGTAAATCAGCGGCTTGATAAGCGCTCCCGCGCGGCGCGGCCCAGTGCGGAAAACAGCGCAACCGACGCTGGCTGTTCGCGCCACAGATGTTCCGGGTGCCACTGCGCGGCGCACTGAAAGGTCTTTGCCTCGCGCACCCGCGTGCCTTCCACCAGCCCATCCGGCGCCCAGGCTTCGGCCGCCAGCCCGTCGGCCAGGCGGTCGATGCCCTGGCCGTGCAGCGAATTGACCATCGCCCTCGGCGCCCCCACCAGTTGCTCGAACAAACCGCCTTCGGCAAAGCGCACCTCGTGGGCCGGGCCGTACTGCACCTGGCGCGGCTGCCCGGGGTCTTCCCGGTGCTCCATCATCCCCCGCACCGCGTAGACCCGCTGGTGCAGGCTGCCGCCCAGGGCCACGTTCAACTCCTGAAAGCCGCGGCAGACGGCCAGCAGTGGCAGGCCCGCGGCCACCGCGTCGCGGATCAGCGGCAGCGTGGTGGCATCGCGCTGCGGGTCGCGCGGGGTTTCGTCATCGGGCAGATTGCTCTGGCCGTAGTGGCCGGGTTCGATGTTGGCCGGGCTTCCGGGCAGCATCAGCCCATCGAGGCGCTCGATCAGTTCGGCGCGGCGCTCGGCGGTATCCATCGCGGCGAGATCGGCGCCGGCACCCTGTGCCGGGATCAGCAGCGGGATGGCGTCGGCGCCGTGGGCTACGGCGTCGATGTATTTCTGCGCTGCCGCGTGGTAGTGCAGGATGCCGATTTCCTTGACATCGCAGACGATACCGATCAGCGGTCGACTGGACATAGTGCGCTCCGGGGTGACGGATGTTCGCTTGAATGTGATCACGATATTTTTCAGGCTGTCAATCGACGAAAACCGCCCTGAGCGGAGTTGATTGACAAGCCTCGGGGTGCTGTGATCACATTTAAGCATTAACTTGTGATCACATTTTTCGGCGGCCGGATTGCCGATCGCCCGTCATCAATCCGGCTGCGCGCCGATGGAGTCACGCATGAACGCACCTGCCCGAGCCGATGCCTCCCAGCTGCAGGCGCTCGACGCCGCCCATCACCTGCACCCCTTCACCGACAGCAACGCGCTTAACGCCAGGGGCGCGCGCATCATCGAGCGCGCCGAGGGCGTCTGGCTGTGGGATAGCCAGGGCAACAAGGTGCTCGACGGCATGGCCGGCCTGTGGTGCGTGAACATCGGCTACGGCCGCGACGAGCTGGCCGAGGTGGCGGCGCGGCAGATGCGCGAGCTGCCCTACTACAACACCTTCTTCCAGTGCGCCCACCCGCCGGCGGTCGAGCTGGCACGGCTGGTCGCCGAAGTGGCGCCGGCGCACATGAACCACGTCTTCTTCACCGGCTCCGGCTCGGAATCCAACGACACCGTGGTGCGCATGGTGCGCCACTACTGGGCGTCGCGCGGCAAGCCGCAGAAGAAGGTCATCATCAGCCGCTGGAACGCCTACCACGGCTCCACCGTGGCCGCCGCCAGCCTCGGCGGGATGAAGCCGATGCACGCCCAGGGCGGCTTGCCGATTCCCGACGTGGCGCACATCCGCCAGCCGCACTGGTTCGACGAGGGCGGCGAGCTGAGCCGCGAGGAATTCGGCCTGCTGGCCGCGCGCGCGCTGGAGGACAAGATCGTCGAGCTGGGCGAGGACAAGGTCGCCGCCTTCATCGCCGAGCCGATCCAGGGTGCCGGCGGCGTGGTGGTGCCGCCGGAGAGCTACTGGCCGGAGGTCAAGCGGGTGCTGGCGCGGCACGACATCCTGCTGATCGCCGATGAGGTCATCTGCGGCTTTGGCCGCACCGGCGAGTGGTTCGGCAGCCAGCTCTACGACCTCGAACCGGATCTGATGCCGATCGCCAAAGGGCTGTCCTCCGGCTACCTGCCGATCGGCGGGGTGATCGTCGCCGATCACGTCGCCGAAGTGCTCGCCGGCGGCGGCGAGTTCGCCCACGGCTACACCTATTCCGGGCATCCGGTGGCCGCCGCGGTGGCCGCGGCCAACATCGGCATCATCCAGCGCGAGAATCTGGTCGAGCGCGTGCGCGATGACGTCGGCCCCTACCTGCAGCGCCAGTGGGCCACCCTCGGCGAGCATCCGCTGGTCGGCGAGACGCGCGGCCTGGGCATGTTCGCCGCACTGGAGATCTGCGCCGACAAGGCCAGCCGCCAGCGCTTCGACAAGCCCGGCACCACCGGCGGCATCTGCCGCGATTTCTGTCTCGACAACGGCCTGGTGATGCGCGCCGTGTACGACACCATGATCATCTCCCCGCCGCTGGTGATGAGCCACGACGAGATCGACGAACTGGTGGCGCGGGCGCACCGCGCGCTGGATATGACCGCCGCGGCCATCGGCCGCTGACGGCATGCGCTGCGCTGTCTTGGCGTGGCGCTGCTGCGGCAATTTGCGTCTCTTTCGTGCATGTTCCCGCGGCGCGGCGCGGCGATGCTGCGCTGGCCACAACCACATCGGGAAACGACCATGAAAGTGGGCTTTATCGGACTCGGCAACGTCGGCGGCAAGCTCGCCGGCAGCCTGCTGCGCAACGGCGTCGATCTGACCGTGCGCGATCTCGACCGCACCGCCGCACAACCTTTTCTCGACCGCGGCGCAGCCTGGGCTGACTCGCCGGCACAGCTGGCCCGGCACTGCGACGCGGTGATCACCTGCCTGCCGTCGCCGGCGGCTTCGGCGGCGGTGCTGGAAGCCGATGACGGCGTGCTCGCCGGCTTCGCCGCGGCTGGTGAGGCGGTCGGCGAAAAGATCTGGATGGAGATGAGCACCACCGATGAGGCCGAGGTACAGCGCCTCGGCGCCAGGGTCGCCGCGCTCGGCGCAACGCCCATCGATTGCCCGGTCTCCGGCGGCTGCCACCGCGCCGCCACCGGCAATATCGCGATCTTCGCCGGCGGCGAGCGCGATGCCTTCGAGCGCGTGCTGCCGCTGCTGACCACGCTCGGCCGACGGGTGCTGCACACCGGGCCGCTGGGTAGCGCCTCGGTGCTGAAGGTGGTCACCAACTATCTGGCCACCGCCAATCTGGTGTCGGTCTGCGAAGCGCTGGTGACCTCGAAGATGGCCGGCATGGATCTGGCCACCGCCTACGAGGCGATCCGCATCTCCTCGGGCAACTCCTTCGTCCACGAGACCGAGAGCCAGGTGATCCTCAACGGCAGTCGCGACATCAGTTTCACCATGGATCTGGTGCTCAAGGATGTCGGCCTGTTTCACCAAGTGGCCCAGCGCGCCGGCGTCGAGCTGGAGCTGGCGCCGATGCTGGTGGAGATCTTCAAAGATGGTGCGGCCCGCTACGGCGAGCGCGAGCTGTCGCCGAACATCATCCGCCGGCTGGAGGATCAGATCGGCGAGCGGGTGCTGGCGCCGGGCTTCCCGGCGGAGATGGTCGACGACGAGCCGGAGGAGCCCGGCGCCGAGGTGCGGGTACGGCGCGGCTGAGGCGCGCTGCGCTGGTCGATCCCGGCTGCTGAGCCGGCGGCTTATTCGGGCGTCGCGGTGCTGCGACGCTCGGCGAGCCGGGCGATGGCGGCGGTGATCTCGGCGTTGGAGAAGGGCTTGGTCATGAACATGTCCGCGCCGTATTCCAGCGCCGTTTCGCGATCCACCCGCTGGCCCTTGGCGGTGAGCATCAGCACCGGCACCGTGCGGCCGCGCTCGTCGGCACGCAGCTGCTGGAGGATCTCGTAGCCGTCCAGCTCGGGCAGGATCATGTCCAGCACCATCACGTCTGGCGGTTCCGCCAGCGCCCGCCGCAGCGCCTGCTTGCCATTGTTGGCCGCGGCGACCTCGTAGCCGGCGTGCTCCAGCAGGAAGGTCAGGGTCTCGGCGATGTGTGGCTCGTCTTCGGCGAGCAGTACGCGTGTGGCCATGAGAGGCAATCCATTGTTATTGACTACAGTGGCCGATAATAACAGCAGACGCCGCCGATGCACGGCTGTCGCGTGGCTTGGCACGCCGCCGGTTGCCGTCAAGGATTGACAGGCCAGCTTTTTGTCCGAGCGGCTTATTGACAAGAATTCCCATAATTGTCAGTGCGTTGTTTGCAATTGACTCGTGCATGGCAAATCATTCCCCGAGTAGTTGACGATTCGTCCGCCGCCGCGTCGCCAGATCGCGCGCGTTGCCGGGACGATTCGACGCGAGAGGTACCCATGTCCGACAATTTGTCTGCGACCGCCGCCGGCCTGGCTCTGAACACCAAGCTGGAGGAGGATTTCGTCTCCCCGCTGACCGCGGTGCGCGGCGCGTTGGAGATCCTCCGCGATCACGCCGAACTGTCCTCGGCCGAGCGCGCGCGCTTCGTCGCCAACGCGCTGGCCGGCTGCGACCGGCTGGAGCGCGGCATCGCCGAGCTGGCCGATTCGGTGTACACGACCGCCCCCCAGGCAGCGGCCGCGAAGCAAACCGACAGCCCGGAAAGTGGCGCCGACGCCGAGCCGGAATCCGAATACGCCGCGCGCATCCACTTCCTCGACGAACAGCAGGTGGTCGAGGTGGATTTCAGCGACGTCGTCTTTAGCAGCTCGCGCGAGGTCAATGCGCTTTACGATGAGCTCGATCGCCGCGTCGAGGCCAGCGGGCAACGCTGGTATTTTCTGGTCAACTACCGCAACTGCCGGATCTGGCCGGAGGCCTGGGTGGCCTTCGCGCACCGCGGCAAAAAGGTCAATGTCAGCTACTCACTGGGCACCGTGCGCTACGGTGAGAGCGGCGAGTCACGCGCCGCCAGCCACGGCGAACAGGCGGATGCCTCGCGTGAACTGGCGCTGGCGCGCATCGACGCCATGCGCTGCACCGATCAGCGCGCCAGCGGTCACGGCGCCGGCCTGCGCGGTCTGCGCTGAGTACCTGGCCTTTGCTGCGCGACCTGCGCCGTGCAGCCACCAGCTTCCCGGCGGGCTTCGGCGGCCAGCCGTATGCGCCAGCAGCCTGGTCGGGATAAGCGGGTCAAAGCAGTCGGCCGGTCGGCCGGTCGGCTGAGCGAGTGGCGACCGATGCGGAATGCGGGCCCTCGCCGGGAATCGAAGCCGTCTGTCAACTGCTCGATTGAAGTTGCCCCTGCAGCCCAGGGCGCGCATATCAATCCCACTGCGCCTCATCCTCCCGGCGCACGAAGGCCGACACCCCGCCGTCAGCCAGCAGCTCGCGAATCCGCCACGGCACGCCGTGCTCGTCCAGCTCCACCAGCCCGATGCCGCTGCCATTGAGCAGCCGCCGGCCGTGCGCGGTGCCCTGCGGTTTGCGCGGCACCACGCGCATGCGCCGCCGGCGGGTGAACCAATTGAGCGGCGATTGGGGCGAATACAGCCAGCGATTGCCGCGATCCAGCGCTTCGAGCAATCGCGGCGGGAATTCATTGCGCACGCCGCTGCTGCAGATCTGCCAGATGCGTGGCGGCGGGCTATCGACAGCGCCGTCGGGGGCGCTTCGCGATCCGCGAGCCGGCAGTCGCAGACGGCGCTGCTGGCCGCGTCGCCGGCTGCGCTGGCGCAGCTCGACATCGTAGACGAAGGAGTAGTGGACATCGCCGGAGAGCACGACGAAGTGCTGCGGCGTCCGCCGGTGACGAAACAGATTGAGCACCGCGTTGGCAGCGCCGGGATGCGCCATCCAGTTCTCCGCATCGACCATCAGCGGCTGGCCGAACCAGGTGAAAATGCGCTGGATGGTTTCGATCAGCTTGACGCCGAAAATCGGCGCCGGCGATACCAGCAACACCGCCGGCAGGTCGCGCAGGGTGTGCTGCAGATCGGTCAGCGCCTCCCAGTCCATCAGCCCGGAGGGGCTGCGCGCGGCGCGCTCGGAACGCCAGCGCTGGGTGCGGCTGTCGATCACCACCAGCGGCGGCGAGGTCGGCCACTGGTAGTGCCACTCATCAAAGCGCAGCAGATCTTCGATGCAGTCATCGTGCTGCGCTTCACCGGGTGCGGACAGGCTGGCCTGCAATTGATCGAGCAGCGCGTCGTCGAAAGCTTCGGGGCGATTCCCCCAGGCCTGGTTGAGCAGATAGCCGAGCAGTGCGTTGCCGATAATGCGGCAGGAGAACGGGTGGCCGTAGGCGACCTCCTCCCATTCGCGACTGAGGTTCCAGTCGTCGGTGATGTCGTGGTCATCGAAGATCATCGCCACCGGCAGATGGGCGAACAGGCGGCGCACCGCCGGCAGCTCGGCGGCGAAGGCGTCGATCGGCGCGCGCTCGGCGGCGTACAGGGCTCGCCCTTCGGCATCCAGCCCCGGCGGCGGGTCGAGATCCAGCCCCTGCCAGCCGGCTGGCGACCAGCTCAGCAGGTACATGGCCAGCACTTCGCCGAGTGAGATCAGGTGGTTGTGCGCGCTGTCGCTGGTGAAGACCGGCTTTTCCACGCCGCCGAACAGGGTTTCGATCAGCGCGTAGTTGCGCCGCGTGCACGGCAGCAGGGTATCGCGGTGATAGTAGCCGGCGGGGTGGCGATAGAGTTCGCCGGCCGTGGCGAGGCCGGTTTCGTCGGCCGCCGGGAGTACTTCATCGGCCAGGCCCAGACGCGGCAGAAGCTGGTGGATGGCGCGCAGCATCGGCCCGGCGACGTCATCGGCGTAGATCTGATCGCCGCTGAGCATCAGCAGCGACGGCCATTCCGGCGCGCCCTCGCCCTGCGAACCCCCACCGAGCAGCTCGGCCAGCAGGCCATCGGCTCGCGCCAAACCATCGCGGCCAGCGTGGTGCGGTTTGCGGCAGGAGCCGTGCAGCAGGCTGTGTACCCGCGCCGGCAGCACGAAACCCGGGGTGTCGCGGCCCGGATAGCAGAGATCCGGCGCCCACTGGCGCCAATCCAGCCAGCCGTCGTCGCCTTCGCTATCGAGCGCCTGCAAGGCGAGCGAGTAGCCGATCCAGCAATCGTGCGGCAGGGGCTGGTCAAGCGGCAGGTCGATCAGTAGATAGTGCAGCCGCGCGCCAGCGGTGATGCAGCGACAGGCGGATGAGCCGGGATAGAGCTGGTACTGCTGAGCCTGTCCACCTGCGGGGCTCAGTTGCAGGCGGATGCGCATTGGCTC
>Ga0207752_1000250_pt1 | contig 25635 bp, 23 predicted proteins | sample Pon2CUnioCityCA_6_FD_187272 | JGI IMG/M metagenome (GOLD analysis project Ga0207752, IMG submission 187272) | Marine sediment microbial community from Union City, CA, USA - Pond 2C Sediment 2 (SPAdes) | ecosystem: Environmental > Aquatic > Marine > Intertidal zone > Salt pond sediment ... | reverse complement strand
GCGAGGAGATGATCCTCCAGGGCGTCGTACGGGTCAACGGCCGGGTCGTCGATGAGCTGCCGGCCTTTGTGGATCCGGATGCGGATCTCATCACGGTAGGCGGAAGACGACTGAAAGAGCCTCAGCGCGTGTACTTCCTGTTGAACAAGCCGAAGGGGGTCATCTGCACCAGTCGAGACCCCCAGGGCCGACCGAAGGCGACCGATCTGATCCGGACCAGGGAGCGGGTCTTCTGCGTCGGCCGGCTCGACATCGATACGACCGGCCTGATTCTCCTGACCAATGACCCGGAGTTGACCAATCTCCTGACTCATCCGAAGTATAAAGTCCCGAAGACTTACATAGCCAGGGTCGCGGGGCATGTGGACAGCGGGACCGTACAGAAGCTGAGGAAGGGGATTTGGCTGGCCGAGGGCAAAACGACGCAGGCCACGGTGAAGGTGCTCAAGAGCGGCCACAACGAATCGCTGCTCGGAATCACCATTCAGCAGGGATTGAATCGGCAGATCCGGCGTATGCTCGCCAGGCTCGGGCTGCGCGTACGATCACTCAAACGAACGCGGATCGGCCCGCTAAAGCTCGAGGGCTTGGGTGTGGGCAAGTACAGGCCCTTGACCAAAACTGAGGCTGCCTCGCTGAAGCGCGCCGCCACCAAATGAGTCACGAGTGCCGCCGATAGGGCGGCGGCCGGCAGCGTGGCCTCGGCCCACCTTCTTTTGGCGAAGGCGCGCCGCGGCCGTAGATCTCAATCCTGTGACGCGGACCGCCTGATTGTGTCCGATAAAGCGGAATCAAGGCGGGGAACAGCGTGGCGCCTGCATGATAGACGCGCCTCCGGGGAGCCGGTCAATCCGGGCGTGCAGTCCATACAGACCCTATAGCCGGACTTGTCCTATCGGGCCAATCACCGACCTGTGACCGGTAATTTCTGGAAATCCGTTGCGTTGGCTATTGTGCCTTGCCGATGTTCCTGGTATCCTGTTGGGTTTATTAGACAGTACAATGGGCAGGAGCCGCAGCATTGACGAGCATTCAGAAACGAGTGGCAGCCGGCTCAAGCATTACGACGCTGAGTCGCGACACAGTCCAGGAACACTTCATAACGGTGACGCCCGAGGGTGATGAGCTTCCTGAATCGCTCTTCCAACGGGTAGGGGACGTACTCCGCCAAGTCGACGGGTGCATCGTGTCCGTCGAGGCGCTGGGCATGGCCGGCGCCGACCGAGAGAGTCTGGGCGTGCTGACCGCCGCGCTTGGGGGCGAAGATGTACCTCTCGGGTGGGTGGAGAACACACGGACGGACAACCTCTGCGGTGTATACGTGTGGGCGGTCTCGGGCGCGCCTGTCAAGCCGCTGCACTCTCATGGTCGCCGCGTGGGCAGTCTGTTCGAGGACGGCCACGCTCAGTACTGTCGGCTGGTGGGGCTCCTGCCGACTGATGCGACGGCCAGTCGCGCCCAACAGACACAGATGGTGTTCGACCAGATGGATGTACTCCTGAATGGTGCGGGCATGGCGTTCTCCGATGTGCTTCGCACGTGGTTCTACAACGACGACATCCTGAGCTGGTATCATGATTTCAACGTCGTTCGCACCAGGTTCTTTCATGAGAAGCGAGTGTTCGATGCTCTGGTGCCGGCCAGCACGGGCGTCGGCGGGCGCAACGCTTCAGAGGCAGCCCTACTGTCCGGTTTGACCGCCGTGAAGGCGGAAGATCCCGGTGTCAAGATGGTGGAGGTTCCCTCGCCGCTACAGTCGCCGGCCCCGGAGTACGGCAGTTCGTTCAGCCGGGCCGTGGAGCTGGAAGTGTCCGATCTGCGAAGGTTGTACGTCTCCGGTACGGCCAGCATCGATGAGCATGGCAGGAGCATCTTTCTCGGCGACCCGATGGCGCAGGTCCGGCAGACCATGGAAGTGGTGCAGGCGATCCTGCGTTCGCGCGAGATGGACTGGGGCGACGTGACCCGCTCGCTGGCGTACTTCAAGCGGGCGGAGGATGCGCCATCGTTCCGGAAATACCGTGAGGAGAACGGCATTCCGCCCTTCCCGGCGATCACCGTCGAGAACGATATCTGCCGCGACGAACTGCTGTTCGAGATCGAAGTGGACGCCGTGATTGCGACGTAGCTTTGCAGAAGACGGACCGCCGTTGGTGCCCCTGGAAGGTTGAATCCATGCCACAGAAGCCTCGCAAGCCGAGACGGCGGGGAGCGGTTGAGAAGCGGGGCGGCCGGTCTCAGAAATCAGCACGGCGGAAAGCGCGTCCGGCCGTGCCCGCCGGGCGGCGGATCTGGCTGTTCCGTGTGGCGGCACTGCTCCTGGCGCCGGTCCTCTTTATCGGCCTGATGGAGCTTGGCCTTCGGGCCCTCGGCTATGGCTACAATCCGAGCGCGGTCGTCAGGTGCGGGGGCGACGGCGACCCCTATCGAGGGGACAACATCAAATTCGGGTGGCGTTTCTTCCCGCCCGTCCTGGCGCGGGAGTTCGAGCCGTTTGTCTTTCCCGCCCGCAAGGCGGCCGGCACGTATCGCATCTTTGTCCTGGGCGCTTCGGCCGCCCAGGGCACGCCAAACAACGCGTTTCGCTTCGGCCGCATCTTCGAATACATGCTGGAGGAGCGGTTCGCCGACGTCGATTTCGAGGTCGTCACGGCGGCGATGGCGGCGATCAACTCGCACGTGGTCCTGGAGATCGCCGAGGATTGCGCCCGGTACGACCCCGATTTGTTCATTGTGTACCTGGGAAACAATGAGGTCGTGGGCCCCTACGGCCCGGGGACGGTCCTGACGCCGGCCCTGTCGAATCTACACGTGATTCGTCTCGGGGTCGGCCTTCGCGCCACGAAGACCGGCCAACTTCTCTCCGGCCTCTTCGGCGGTCGCGGGCTGCGGAAGCAGGGGTCTCAATACTGGCGCGGGATGGAGATGTTCGTCGGCCATGAGGTCCGTGCGGACGATCCGCGACTGGAGACGACGTATCGGCACTTTCGTCGGAATCTTGAGTCGATCTGCCGGATTGCGAGCGAGGCCGGCGCCCGGACGATTCTGTGTACGGTCGGCAGCAATCTGCGGGACTGCCCGCCCTTTGCCTCGCTGCACCGGCCGGACCTGACGGCCAAGCAGCGCACCGATTGGGATGCCGCCTATCGGCAGGGCGTCATTTCCGAAACGCAGGACAAATACGCCGAGGCTGTCGCGTCGTATCTTCGAGCCGCAGAGATCGATGACTCGTATGCGGAACTGCAGTTTCGGCTTGGGCGGTGCTACCGGCTCCTGGAGCGATATGAGGATGCTCGGGAGCGATACGTCCTTGCTCGCGACCACGATGCGCTGCGCTTCCGCGCCGACACGGGCATCAACGAGGTGATTCGCGGGACGGCCGGACGAATGCAGCGGCAGGGCGTTTCCCTCGCGGATGTCGTCAAAGCGGTGGATGCGAACAGCCCGCACGGATTGCCGGGAGAGGAGCTCTTTCACGAGCACGTGCATCTGACCTTTGCCGGCAACTACCTCGTGGCCCGGAGCGTCCTTGCACAAATCGAAGGGCGGGTTGCCGAGCGGTTTGGGGGCAAAGCCGCGCGAGGAACGACGCCCACGCAGCAGCAGTGTGAGGATCGTCTCGCGTACAATGACTGGAGTCGGCAGGAGACGCTGGATACGCTCGTCACTAAGTTTCTCGCGAAGCCGCCGTTCACGAGCCAACTCGATCACAAGGAGCGGACCGAACGGCTGAGGCAGGAGTTGAAATCGCTGCAAGATTCGCTCACCCCCGAGGCGCTGGTGGAAATCGCCGAGCGTTACCGAGCCACCATTGAGGGCGTTCCAGATGATTGGCGGTTGCACTGGGACTACGGCCAACTACTCGCGGAGGATCTCAAGCAATACGAGGCGGCAGCGGCCCAATATCGAATCGTGCAGCAGCTTCTGCCGCACAGCCACATGGGCCACGACGCCCTGGCTTCCGTGCTGCGGGCCAAGGGCGATCTGAGCGGCGCCATTGCCGAGTACGGCAAGGAACTTGCTATCAAGCCGACCGCAGGGAGCGCCCACTATTACACGGGGTGGTGTCACCAGCAGCAGGGCCGAACGGATGTTGCGATGGACCACTATCGCAAGGCGATCCGATTCGAGCCGGATTGTGTCCCCGCCTACCTCAGCCTGGGCGAGTTGCTGTTCAAAGCCGGGCAGCTCGATCAAGCGTTAGCGGTGTGCCGGGACGGCCTGACCGTGGCCCCGAATCATCCGCTGCTCCACAGCAACCTCGGCGTGCTGCTGATCAAGATGGGCAGGCGTCAGGAGGGAGCCGCAGAGATCCGCAAGGCCCTCGAACTCGATCCGGACTCCGCCCAGATCCGAAGAGTGGCCGAAACGCTCCTGGGCCCCGGGGCGGTTCGATAGCCGCTGGGGCCGGTGTTCTGCCTGTACGATTTGCCTCAGAAGAGCGGATAGATGAATACCGCCGCCCCCGAGCCACCCAACAGCACGAGCAGGCACAGGATCAGAAGAGTCACGATGATCGGCAGGAGCCACCACTTCTTGTTGTACTTGAGGAAGTACCAGAACTCCAGGGCCAGAGACGGACGCTTCTGTTTCGCCAAATCGTCGAGTTTCGCGGCTTTGTCGCTCTTTGGTTTCATGCCAATGGCTTCCTCGCACCTCAGAACTGATGGAAGTAGCGTTCCACGGTTTCACTCGGTCTGTGGGGCACCCAGTAGCTCTCAGCGGTCGGATCGAACCTGCGATGCAGCAGGTCGCGTCCCATCAGGCGAAAGACGAGCGCCAGGGGCGTCAGCAGCAGGAAGTAGAATGCCGACAGCAGAACCAGACTGACCGCGAAGCCGATGGGCATGGCCACGAGGGTCAGACCGATGTAGAGAATCCTCGCGGCTTTCGGCGAGACGAGACTGCACAGGAAGATCGCCGCCCCGGCGGCGAGGACAAGCAATGCCCAGAGCAATGCCACGCCCCAGGCCAAGAGCAGCACGACGGCGGCCACGATCGAGGCCAGCAAACCGCTGACGCCGAACACGCGCAACTGCCGGCCCGTCGGATGCCATTCGATTTCCATCAGTGACATAGCGAACTTGTCCCTTCACGCTTTCAGTCCAATTGAAAGCGGGCCTTGTATTCATCGATTTCGTGCTGTTCGGCCTGCGGCTGCTCTTGCTTATACAGGATGTGGTTCTCCAATACCAGCACGTCCATGTTCGTCGCCAGAAAGCACCGGTAGGCGTCCTCGGGTGAGCAGACGATGGGCTCGCCCCGGATGTTGAAGCTGGTGTTGATTATCACCGGGCAGCCGGTCCTCTGCTTGAAGGCGGTCATCAGCTTGTGCAGTTTCGGATGCCGCTCGGCGTCGACCGTCTGAATCCGGGCCGAGTAGTCCACATGCGTAATGGCCGGCACGACGCTTCGCCTGCCCTTGAGCTTGTCGAGCCCCGTCAACGAGCCCGGGTCCGAGTTCAGCCGCTTGTCCTCTCGGACGGCCGCTACGAGCAGCATGTACGGGCTGTCCTGCTCCGGAAGCATCTCGAAATACTCCGCCACGTCCTCCCGCAGCACGCAGGGCGCGAAGGGGCGGAAGGACTCACGGAATTTGATTTTGCGGTTCATGATCGACTGCATTTCTTCGCTTCGCGCATCGCCGATGATGCTGCGGCTGCCCAGCGCCCTGGGCCCGAACTCCATGGGGCCCTGGAACCATCCGATGACCTTGCCATCGTCAATCAGCTCGGCGACCTTCTCAATCAACGTCTGTTCATCACCGCAGGTATGGTACTTGGCGCTACCGGTGTCGAGGAACCGGCGGATCTGCTCGTCGGTATAGGCCGGGCCGAGCAACGAACCCCGCTGCGTATCCCGGCCGTCTGTCTTCCGCTCGTTGTCGAGGAGTTGATACCAGACGAACAGGGCCGCTCCCAGCGCGCCGCCCGCATCGCCGGCCGCCGGCTGAATCCAGACGTTCTCGAAAGGCACTTCCCGCAGGATTCGCCCGTTGGCGACGCAGTTCAGGGCCACGCCGCCGGCCAGGACCAGGTTCTTCATGCCGGTCTGCTGGTGGACGTGCCGGGTGGCCCGCAGCATGGCCTCCTCGGTGACGGCCTGTACAGAGGCGGCGAGGTCCATTTCCCGTTCCGTCAGCGGGCTTTCCGGCCTCCGCGGCGGACCGCCGAAGAGCCCCTCGAACCGGCGGTTTGTCATCACCATCGTGTGGCAGTAGCCGAAATAAGCCATATTCAGCCGCAGGGAGCCGTCCGGCTTGAGGTCGATCAGCTTGTCCAGAATCAGATCGCAGTATTTCGGCTCCCCGTACGGGGCCAGACCCATCAACTTGTACTCGCCCGAATTGACCCTGAAACCGGTGAAATAGGTGAAGGCCGAATACAGCAGCCCCAGCGAGTGCGGAAAATGCAACTCGTGGCTCAGTTGGACCTTGTTGTCGCGGCCGATGCCGAAGCTGGCCGTGGCCCATTCGCCAACCCCGTCCATCGTGAGAATCGCGGCCTCCTCGAACGGCGAGGGGAAGAACGCACTGGCGGCGTGCGATTCGTGGTGGTCGGTGAAGATGTAACCGCCCTTGTACTCATGCCGTAGGGCCTTATCCATTTCCCGGGGCAGGTGCAACTTCTGTCGCAGCCACACAGGCAGGCCCGCCAGGAACTGTCGAAAACCTCGCGGGGCATAGGCCAGGTAGGTCTCAAGGAGCCGCTCGAATTTGAGCAGCGGCTTCTCGTAGAAGACCACGTAATTGAGCTTGTCGGGACTCAGGCCCGCGGCCTCCAGGCAGTACTCGACCGCGTGGGACGGAAAGCGGCTGTCATGCTTGATGCGCGTGAACCGCTCCTCCTGGGCGGCGGCCACAATCTCCCCGTCGCGCACCAGGGCGGCGGCACTATCATGATAAAACGCCGAGATTCCCAGGATGTTCATAAGATCTTCCCAGTTGCGCACCGTCACTGCCCACGCGAGCGAACCTGGTCTGTTTCTGGCCCATTATAGCGCTTGTGTGCGAATTCACAATCCCTCCTTCGTCATGGCCAGACCTGGATAATCGAGACTCCGATAGCCGCAAAGGGCTGTCAGCGGGGCTTTGTAACTGGCCCTGCCACCGGGTTTTTTCAGGCGGGAGGGCAGATTTTCCGTTTGCCGCCAGGCAAACTGTTGCAAAATGCCGGCGGATGCGTACAATACTGGGTCCGCGCCTGTCAGGGGTGCGGTCCAAGGTAATGCGATCAGCGATGATCCGTGGCAGAAGGATACAGGAGTAGGTTATGTCGAGAGTGTGCCATTTTACAGGAAAGAAGACGACGTCCGGCAGGAGCATTTCCCGCCGCGGCAAGGCCAAGCACCTTGGTGGCGTCGGTAAGAAGGTGACCGGTATCACCAAACGGAAGTTCAAGCCGAATATTCAGAAGGTCCGGGCCGTTGTGGATGGCCGGGTCTGCCGGATCCGCGTTTCCGCCAAGGCGATCCGCATGGGCCTGATTCAGAAGCCGCCGAAGCGCGACTACAAGCCCGCCGCCGAGCAAGCCGGCTGATTGATGCGCCGGTGGCGAGGGTCGTCCTTCCCCAGCGGGGCGCGGTTTGCCTCGCTTTTTCTTTTTGGGTGGGTGCATGCAGCAGAAGATCGACAGGCAGCAAGTCCGCAAGGTCGCCAAACTGGCCCGGCTGGAACTGACCGAGGCGGAGATCGAGGAGTTCACCGGCCAACTTGGGGCGATCCTGGAATACGTCGAGAAGATGAACGAGCTCGATACGGCCGGCGTCGAGCCTCTGGCTCACTGCCTGCCGATTGCCAACGTCTTTCGGCCCGATGACGTCCGCGAGTCGCTGGGGGTCGAAAAGACCCTGGCCAACGCGCCTCAGCGGGACGAATCGTTCTTCAAAGTCCCGAAAATTCTCGAGGATAGCTCTGCGTAGAAAAAGGAGACCATGGAGATGAGACTCTTGAGGCCGGCGTGTGTGGCGTTCGTTTTTCTTCTGGGCATCTATGGTACATCGGAGCGGAGCATGGCGGCCGGCGAACAGACGCAAAAGGGCGGGCAAAGCGAGCAGACCTTTGAGAAGGAAATCACCAAGACGCTTAGCCTGCGGTACCTCTTGTACCTGCCCAAGGGCTACGGCGAGAACAAGGACAAGAAATGGCCTCTGATCCTCTTCCTGCACGGCGCCGGGGAGCGGGGCAGCAATCTCAATCTGGTCAAGAAGCATGGCCCCCCAAAGCTGGTCGAGCAGGGCAGGGACCTTCCGTTCGTGATCGTCTCGCCGCAGTGCCCGTCGGAGAGCTGGTGGACGGAGGAGTTCGACGCGCTGACGGCGTTGCTGGACGATATCGAGTCGAAGTACGCCGTCGATCGCAGCCGGGTGTACCTGACCGGCCTGAGCATGGGCGGGTTCGGCTCGTGGGCCCTTGGGTGTCGGTACCCCCAGCGGTTCGCCGCCGTGGCGCCGATCTGTGGCGGTGGAGAGTGGTTCTTGGTCGGGCGGCTCAAGAAGACGCCGGTCTGGGTCTTTCATGGAGCCAAGGACCCCGTCGTGCCGTTGCGGGAATCGCAGGAGATGGTGGCGTCGCTCAAGCGGGCCGGCGGAGACGTCCGGCTCACCGTCTATCCGGAGGCCCAACACGATTCCTGGACGGAGACGTACGATAACCCGAAGTTGTACGAGTGGTTCCTGAGTCATCGCAAGGATGATCAAAGCAAATAGCGCAGGGTATGCCTGTAGATGAGTTGACAGCGATTGAGTTGCGGGACCGGATTGCAGCCCGGCAGATCCGCAGTGTCGAGGCGACGCGTGCGATCCTGGATCGCATTGAGCGCGTCGATCCGACCGTCGGCGCGTACCTGTCGGTCTTTCGGGACCGGGCATTGGAAGCGGCGGAGGCCGTGGACCGGCGAATTGCCGCCGGCGAGGCGGTCGGGCCGTTAGCCGGCGTGCCGGTGGCAGTCAAGGACGTCCTGTGCACCAGCTTCGGTGCGACGACCTGCGGCTCGCGAATCCTCGAGAAGTTTCACTCACCCTACGATGCGACGGCCATTCGCAAGCTTCAGGACGCCGACGCCGTCATCGTCGGCAAGACCAACATGGACGAATTCGCCATGGGCTCGAGCACCGAGAACTCGGGCCTCGGCAAGACGGTTAATCCCTGGGCCCCGTCGCGTGTCCCGGGCGGCAGCAGTGGCGGCTCGGCCGCTGCGGTCGCGGCCCGGCTGTGCATTGCGGCATTGGGCTCGGACACGGGCGGCTCGATTCGCCAGCCGGCGAGTTTCTGCGGCGTCGTCGGACTGAAGCCGACCTATGGCCGGGTCTCCCGCTTCGGGCTGGTCGCCTATGGCTCCAGTCTCGACCAGGTTGGCCCCGTCACCCGGACGGTGGCTGATGCGGCGCTGCTGCTGAACGTGATCGCAGGGCACGATCCGGCCGACAGCACCAGCGTCTGCGAGGACATCGCTCCAACGAACGACTGTTTAGATCAGCTCAACGCCCCGATCGAGGGGCTGCGGATCGGCATTGCGTCGAGCTTCAATGCAGGGGCCGACCCGGAGGTGCGCGGAGCGATCGATCGAGCTGTGAATGGTTACCGCGAGGCAGGCGCAGAGATCGTCGAAGTGGACATGCCGCACATGGACTACGCGATTGCCGCCTACTACGTCATCGCGACGGCCGAGGCATCGAGCAACCTGGCGCGCTACGACGGCGTCCACTACGGCCATCGCACCGCCGATCCGGCCGACTACGTCGAAGTCTATACGAAATCCCGCGAGGAGGCCTTCGGCAAGGAGGTCAAACGCCGGATCATGCTCGGGACCTACGCGCTTTCGAGCGGCTACTATGACGCCTACTACCTCAAGGCCCTGAAGGTGCGAAACCTCATTCGCGGCGATTTCGTACGGGCGTTTGAGAAATGCGACTGCATGATGATGCCGGTCGCGCCGACCACGGCGTTTCGATTCGGTGAGAAGGTGGACGATCCGCTGAAGATGTATCTCTCGGATATTTACACGATCGCGGTCAATTTGGCCGGGATTCCCGGGATCAGCATCCCGTGCGGATTCGACGACGCCGGCCTGCCGATCGGTCTGCAGATCATTGGGCCGGCCTTCAGTGAGAGCAAACTGCTGCGGATCGCGCGGATGCACGAGGCGCGGACCGACTGGCATACGAAGAGACCTGCGGCTATCGAGCAGATCGCGCCATGAGTGACTTATCATACAAGGTGATCGTCGGCCTGGAGATTCACGTACAGCTCAGTACGAAGACGAAGATGTTCTGCGGCTGTGCGTTGAGCTTCGGCGAGGAGGCGAACAGCCGCGTGTGCCCGGTCTGTCTCGGTCTGCCGGGGGCGCTGCCGGTGATGAACGGCCGCGCCGTCGAGTACGCGATGTTAGCCGCGATGGCGCTGAACTGCGAGGTCGCCGGGTTCACGAAGTGGGATCGCAAGAGCTATTACTATCCGGACCTGCCGAAGAACTATCAGATCAGCCAGTACGATCTGCCGCTGGGCGGCCACGGCTACATTGAAATCCCTTTGCCCGACGGCCAGACGAAGAAGATTCGCATCCTTCGCGTGCACTTGGAGGAAGACGCCGGCAAGAACCTCCACACGGCAGGCAACTACTCGCAGGTGGACCTGAACCGGGCGGGCACGCCCCTGCTGGAGATCGTCACCGAGCCCGACATGAGCAGCGCCGAACAGGTGCGGGCGCTGGCGGTCGAGCTGCAGCGGATCGTGCGCTACCTGGGCGTCTCCGAGGCCGACATGCAGAAGGGCCACATGCGGTTCGAGCCGAACATCAATCTCGTCATCGAAAGGGCGGGGCAGCAATTCAAGACGCCGATCGTCGAGGTCAAAAACCTCAACAGCTTCCGGGCCCTCGAGCGCAGCGTCGCTTACGAGGTCCAGAGGCAGCTCGATGAGTTCCTGGAGACCGGTCGGACGATGGAGACCGGCACCAAGTCCACGCGAGGCTGGAACGATGCCGATCAAGTCACCGTCCTCCAGCGGGAGAAGGAGGAGGCTCACGACTATCGTTATTTTCCCGATCCGGACCTCGTTCCCGTGACGACCACGCCACAGGGGCTGGAGGAGATTCGATCCCGATTGTGCGAGTTGCCTATGCCAAGGCAGGTCCGCTACGTGCGGGAGTACGGCCTGAGCGACTACGACGCGGGCGTCTTGACGGCGGACCGCTCGACGGCCGATTTTTTCGAGCAGGCCGTGGGCGCCGGTGGTGATCCGAAGCGGCTCTGCAACCTCCTCACGCAGGTCGGCCTGAAGCTCGCCAACGAGCGGGGCCGGGATCTGCCGGGCCTGGGCCTGGAGCCGGAGGCGGTCGCCGAACTCGCCAAGATGGTGGATGCCGGCACCGTTAGCGCCACAGCCGCCGGCACGATCCTCCAGGCGATGGTAGAGACCGGCGGCAAGCCCGATGCCCTCGCCCGGGAGTTGAACCTGATCCAGAAGAGCGATGCGGGAGAGCTGGAGGGGGTCGTTCAGGAGGTCCTCGCCGCTAACCCAGCGGCCGTGGCTGACGTGACCGGAGGCGGCAAGAAGAGCCAGAAGGCCCGCGGCTTTCTCCTCGGCCAGGTCATGCAGAAGACCAAGGGCCGGGCCAACCCGAAGATCGTCTCGGAACTGCTGAACCGAAAGCTGGGCGGACAGCAATTCCCATAGCTGATTGGCTCGGTGCTCGGCGCAGCATTTCGGGGCTGCATTGTGTCTGTGGAAAGGAAGTTCAATCATGCCGTCGCGCCTGAGAATGCTGATTTTCGTGCTTATGTCGTGCATGTGTTTCTTGGAGGGCTGCTCGTTGACACAGCCGCAGGAACAACGGAAATACCTTTTGGAGCGAGTGGATGACGTCGCCGTCGTGCAGCTTCACGTGGACGGCTTCGAGCAGCTCGCTTTGCGGGAAAAGGTCCTCATCTACCATCTGTCGCAGGCCGCGGTCGCCGGGCGGGATATCTTTATCGATCAGAAGTACGCGCACGCGCTGGAGATTCGCGACCTGGTCGAGGAGGTTCTGACGCACGCCGACGGTCTCGACGGAGCCACGCTCGCGGAGATCCGGCGTTATACGAAGCTGTTCTGGATCAACAACGGCCCGCACAATGCGGTGACCAGCCAGAAGAACGTGCTGAAATGCTCCTTCGAGGAGTTCGGGCGAGCCGTCGAGAAGGCCGAAGCGAACGGCGCCGCGCTGCCAAAGCGGCAGGGCGAGAGCACGGCCCAGCTCCTCGAACGCATGAGACCGATCCTCTTTGACCCGCAGGTGGACTCGCGCGCGACGAGCAAGTCGCCCGGCCCGGGGCGCGATATTCTCCAGGCCAGCGCCAACAATTTCTATGATGAGGATCTCGCGCTGAAGGATCTCGACGGATTCGAGGAGCAATACCCGCTGAACTCGAAGCTCGTGAAACGGCCGGACGGGACGGTCGAAGAGATCGTCTGGCGCGCCGGCTTCGACGAGGCCGTTCCACCCGGCATGTACGCCGCGCAGATTCGTAACATCGTCGCTCATCTGGACGCGGCGATTCCCTACGCGACGCCCCGCATGGCCAGCGCTCTGGGGGCCCTGGTCCATTATTATCGCACGGGCGACCCCATGGATTTCCGCGCCTATAACGTGGCCTGGGTGGCCGATGTGGATTCGCCGGTGGACACGATCAACGGCTTCATCGAGGTCTACGTCGATTCGCGCGGGCAGAAGGGGGCCTGGGAGAGCGTCGTATACTTCAACGATCCGGCGAAGATGGAGAGGATCCTGAAGTTCGCCGAGCACGCGCAGTGGTTCGAGGACCATATGCCGTTCGATCCGCAGTACCGCAAGCCGGAAGTTCGGGGCATCTCGGCCAAGGCGATCCAGGCCGTGATGGAAACGGGCGATTCCGGGCCCGTCACGCCCATCGGCATCAACCTGCCGAACGCCGGCGACATTCGCGAGCAGTACGGCAGCAAGTCCGTCTCCCTGAGCAACGTGATCGAGGCGGCGGATAAATCCAGTCCGTCGGACGCCCGCCGCGAGTTCTGCTACGACGAGGCCCAATTCCAGCGTTCCGAGAAATGGAAGACGCTGGCGCTCGATCTGGAGGTGAACATGCACGAGGTGATCGGCCACGCCTCGGGCCGCAACTCCGATCAGCTCACAGCCGATCCGGAGGACATCATCAAGGAATACTATTCCACTCTCGAAGAGGCCCGCGCCGATCTCGTGGCCTTGTGGTTCATTGGCGATCCGAAGCTCGTCGAATTGGGGCTCGTTGCCGAAGACGATCGCGAGGAGATCATGCAGACGGCGTACGAGGCCTTTACCCGCGGCGCTCTGGCGCAGCTCCGCCGGGTCCGAACCGGCGAGACGCTCGAAGAGGACCACATGCGCAACCGCCAGTTGATCGTGCATTGGCTGATGGAAAACACGGATGCGATCGAGGTCAAGCAACGGGATGGCAAGACGTATTACATCGTCACCGACGTGGCCGCGTGGAAGCAGGGCGTCGGCCGACTGTTGACGGAAGTGCAGCGGATCAAGTCGGAGGGTGACCGCCCGGGAGCCGAAGAGCTCATGGAGCGGTATGCCATCCGGATCGATCCGAAGCTGCGCGACGAAGTCGTAGCCCGCTTCGACCGGCTGAACCTTCCGTCCTACAGGGGCTTCGTCATGCCGAAGTTAACGCCTGTCACGGACGGGGCGGGCAACATCACGGACGTGCGGATCTCATACCCGATGGACCTCGAGACGCAGATGCTCGAATGGTCCGGCCGACGCTGAGGATTGAGAAAGGACCGTTGCATGACGGATTGCCGGCGTGCTGAGTCCATCCGGAAACGAAAGGGGAGTTATGAAGGTTGAGAAGAGCGCCGACATCGCGAAGAAGCCGGTGAATATCGAAGGAGCCAAAGGGGTCGGGATGCGCGTGCTGATCTCGAAGGATGACGGAGCGCCGACGTTCGCCATGCGGATGTTCGAGATCGAGCCCGGCGGCAACACGCCCTTGCACGCTCATCCGCACGAGCATGAGGTCTTCGTCCTCGCCGGCGCGGGCGTCTTCGTTCACAAAGGACTGAATCACCCCATCGGGCCGGAGGATGTGGTCTTCGTTCCGGGCGGTCACGAGCACTGCTTCCGAAACACCGGCGACTCCACCCTGCGCTTCCTCTGCCTCGTCCCCTTGTCCGGTGCCTGACCAGTGTCCTTAGACGTAGCAGCAGGGAGCATGACATGGCGGCATATATCGTCGCGCGCGTATCTGTGGCTGATCCATCGCTTCTGAAAGACTACCTGAACGCGACGCCCCAAATCGTTGAGAAGTACGGCGGGAAGTTCATCGCTCGGGGTGGGCCGACGATCACGCTGGAGGGGCCCGAGGAGACGCGCCGGGTCGTGATCATCGAGTTTCCCTCGTTGGCCGACGCAGAAACGTTCTATCGATCCCGCGAATACTCGCAAGCGAAGAAACTCCGGGCCGACGTTGCCGTGGCGGAATTCATCGCTATCGATGGGATTCGGTAAGCGGCACGCACGATGTACCCGCTCGATGATGTGGGCGGTACAATCTCTACTGCCATCTGGAAACCTGAGCCTGGTGTCATTCGAATGGCCGGCGTCATGCCTAAGAGCATACGCATAGCGCCGGGCATCCGGAAATCATCAATCGTAAATAGTCGATCCGGAAGCACTGCACCGCAGATTGACGAGAGCGCCAACATCACAGGAAAGCCGGTGAATGTCGAGGGAGCCAAAGGGACTGGGATCCGCGTGCTGATCTGCGAAGTGAAGGCCGGTGAACCCACACCAGGGCACGTGAAAACATGAACACACTGACAGTTGACCGGGCCGCCAGGATTCGATACCATATCGGCTTTCGGAATAGGAGCATGTAGATGACGAATGTAACACTGATTACCGGGGACGGCATCGGGCCCGAAATCGCCGAGGCGGCAAGACGGTGCATCGATGCGACCGGGGCGGCGATCCAGTGGGATATTGCCGAGGCGGGAACGGATGTGATGGAGCGGTTGGGCACGCCGCTGCCCGATGCGACGGTCCAATCGATCAAGAAGAACGGCGTGGCCCTCAAGGCGCCGATCACGACCCCCGTGGGGACGGGATTTCGCAGTATCAACGTCCATCTGAGGCAGAGCCTGGACCTGTACGCCTGCCTGCGGCCCTGCAAAAGCTACGAGGGCGTCCGCAGCAAGTATGAGAACATCGACCTCGTCGTCGTGCGGGAGAACACGGAGGACCTGTACGCCGGCATCGAGTATCAGAAGGGCGAGGGCGAGACGCTCGAACTGATCGACTGGCTGAACAAGCACAGCAAACGCCGCATCGGCGTCGATGCGGGCGTCAGCATCAAGCCGATCTCGATCGCCGCGACGGACCGGATCGTGCGGTTTGCCTTCGACTACGCCCGCAAGATGGGCCGGCGGAAGGTCACCAGCGTGCACAAGGCCAACATCATGAAGTTCTCCGACGGCCTGTGGCTGGAGGTCAGCCGCGAGGTCGCGAAGGATTATCCGGATGTCGAGTTCGAGGACCGCATCGTCGACAATATGTGTATGCAGCTTGTGCAGAAGCCGGAATTGTACGACGTGATCGTATTGCCGAATCTGTACGGGGATATCCTCAGCGACTTGTGCGCTGGGCTGGTCGGCGGATTGGGCGTCGCGCCGGGCGCGAACATCGGCGACAAGGGGGCCGTCTTCGAGGCGACGCACGGCAGCGCGCCGAAGTACAAGGGGCTCGACAAGGTCAATCCGACGGCGCTGATCCTCAGTGGGGTCCTCATGCTGCGGCATCTCGGCATGATGAACGAGGCGGACAAGCTGGAGAACGCCGTCGCGGCCGTCATCGCTGAAGGCGACAAAGTCACGTACGATATGAAAGCCGACCGCAACGACCCCACGGCCGTCGGAACCAGCGGAATGGCGGACGCCATCATTGCCAGGATCAAAGCGTAACTCGGCAGCATCCGGGAAAGGAGGCTCGCATGGCGAAGAGAGTGCTTGTTCCGATTGCCGATGGGTGCGAAGAGATCGAGGCGGTTTGCCTGATCGATACGTTGCGACGGGCCGGCGCGGAGGTTGCTGTGGCATCGGTCGATGGGCTCCAGGTCACCGCCAGTCGGGGCGTGAAGATCGTCGCGGACGCGCGGATCGGAGATTGTGCAGGTCAGACGTATGACTGCATTGCCCTGCCGGGCGGTCTGCCGGGGGCGGAGCACCTGCGTGATTCGGCCGAGCTGATTGCGATGTTGAAGAAGCAGAAGCAGTCCGGCCGGCTCTACGGTGCCATCTGTGCCTCACCGGCGGTGGCCCTGCAACCGCACGGGCTGCTCGACGGGGTCAAGGCCACCTGCTACCCATCCATGCGGAACGCACTGGATCCGGTCTATTCCTGTGATGAGCGGGTTGTCGTCGACGGCCATTGCGTAACGAGCCAGGGCCCGGGCATGGCCATTGAATTCGCGCTGAAACTCGTCGAGCTGCTCTTTGACGCCAACAAGGCCAAAGAGGTTCGCGATCCGATGCTGGTCCGATGAAGCCGGCGTCTGGCGCCGGGACTTGCACATGGCCGGCCATGCAAAAACGAGACGGATTCACAGAGACTGACGTTGAGTCATGCGACCTATCTCAATCTGATTTCGGGGAAGACGCCGGGCTTGGCCGGCGCTTCCGCCCGGCTCGGCCTGGCAGCGTTATCATGCCCCTATTCGGCGATCGTTCGTCTCCGCAACCATGGCTACTCGAGCGGCCGGCTGAAAGCCCATGCGGTTGATGCGACCGTCATCTGTGTGGGCAACCTGACGACCGGCGGCACAGGCAAGACGCCGCTGGTGGTCTGGCTGTGCCGCCACATCCGGGACAGGCAATTGCGCTGTGCCGTCCTGACTCGCGGCTACAAGATGCACGGGGGCGGGCTGTCCGACGAGCCCGCGCTGCTCGCAGCGGAATGTCCGGAGGTGCCGGTGATCGTCAACCCGGACCGCGTGGCCGGCGCCGCCGAGGCGATCCGCAGTCACGGCGCGCAGGTCCTCGTCATGGACGACGGATTCCAGCATCGCCGCCTGGCCCGGGATCTGGACATCGTCACGATCGACGCGACGTGCCCGTTCGGCTACGGAAAGCTCTTGCCGGCGGGTTTATTGCGAGAGCCTGTGGCCGGTTTGAGCCGGGCTCATGCCGTGGCCTTGACCCGCTGCGATCACGTAAGCGGCGAAACCCTGCAACAAATCGAGGGCCTGATCCACCGAGCCAGTGCCGAGTTGGTGATCGTCCGGTCCGTCCATCGGGCCGTTCGGATCGAGACCGAGCGGGGCGAGGAGATCCACCTCGACGCGATCAAGGGCAAGAAGGTCTTCGCTTTCTGCGGCCTGGGGAACCCTCAGGCCTTCTTCCAGACCGTCGAATTTCTGGGAGCCGTCCTGGTCGGCACGAAGGCTTTTGATGACCATTACGGGTATAGCAGCCAGGATCTGATCGCTATGCGGCACCAGGCCCACGAGCGACAGGCCGGGCTCATCTTGACCACACACAAGGATTGGACGAAGATTGCGCGGCTGGCCGTTTCGGACGACCAGCCTCCGTTGGCGTATCTGGCGGTTGAACTGCAAATCACCGCGGGAGCAGATTCATTGACGGCCTTGATTGATGGGGTCCTCCGCGGTAGAATAACACGTTTGTAGAATTCCGGGAGCCGGCAGACATCTGGTAGCTGAACATGTACGAACGTTTGCTCAAGACGATAGGAAACCTTGGCGCGCCGAAGATCCTCCTTGCGGGCGACTTCATGCTCGATGTCTACGTGTATGGCGACGCCGTGCGAATCAGTCCGGAAGCGCCCGTGCCGATCCTGAAAGTGACGCAGAGCGAGTCCCGCTGCGGCGGAGCGGCCTCGGTGGCCGCCGAATTGGCCGTGCTGGGGGCCGTGCCCATCTGCATCGGCGTTACCGGCACGGATGCAGACGGTCATCTGCTCAGGGAGAAACTGACCGAGGTCGGAGCGGATGTGTCAGGCCTGCACGAGACAGCGGACCGTCCCACCACGACCAAGCAAAGGCTCGTCGGCCTGGCGCAGCATCGTCACAAGCAGCAGCTTATGCGGATCGATCGGGAGTGCGTCGATCCGCTGCCTTCCGATATGTGTGACCGAATCCTGCAAGAATACCGGCAGCGCCTTGAGCAGGCGGATATCGTTTGCCTTCAGGATTACGGAAAAGGCCTGCTATGCGATCCGGTGTGCCGTGAGATGGTCCGGCTCGCCACGGAGGCGGGACGGCGGGTCCTTGTCGACCCGATCGTTAGTCCCGACTGGGCCAAGTATGTCGGCGCTGCGGTGGTGACGCCGAACCGCTGCGAAGCGTCGACCGCGGCCGGCTTGCCGATCCACGATGAGGCGGATGCGGCGAAGGCCGCACGGCACCTGCGGCAGACGCTCGGTCTGGAGGCCGTCGTCATTACCCTGGATAAAGAAGGGGCGTATGTCTGCACGGCGGATCTCGAGACAATGGTCCCGGCCAAGCCGCGTCACGTCTATGACGTGACGGGCGCCGGCGATATCGTGCTGGCGACGCTCGCCGTCAGTCTCGCGGCCGACGGCGACTACCTGACGGCCGTCCATTTAGCCAATATCGCCGGGGGCATCGAGGTCGAGAAGTTCGGGGCCACCACTGTGAGTGTTTCAGAGATCGTCCACGAGATCGCGGATCAGTTCGGCATCCGAAGCACGAAGCTCCATTCCCTCGACTTCCTGACCCAGGAACTCGACGCGCGGCGCAGCCGGGGGCAGAACATCGTCTTCACCAACGGCTGCTTCGACGTGATTCACCGGGGGCACATCGAATACCTGCGCTTCTGCAAGGCTCAGGGCGACATCGTGGTGGTCGGCCTCAACAGCGATCGTTCCGTCCGCGAGCTCAAAGGGCCCGAGCGACCCGTCAACAATCAGTACGACCGTGCCGCCGTCCTCTCCGGTCTGGAGACCGTGGATTTCATTGCGATCTTCGATGACCCGAGCGTGCTGAGCCTCATCCGGAAGGTCAGGCCCGACGTGCTGGTCAAGGGCGCGGACTGGGGGAGCAAGGAGAACGTCGTCGGCTGGGATTTTGTGGAATCGTACGGCGGCAAAGTGATGCTCGCGCCGCTCGTGCAGGGTAAGAGCTCGACCGCCACCATAGAGAAGATTAGGTCTCTGCAGGCAGGCACGTCATGAGCGCGATCGACCGCGAGAGAATTACGGAGGCCATTGAGACGCACAAGCGGATGGTGGCGGCGTTCGAGACGTCGGCCGTGGAGACCATCGTGGCGATGGCCGAATTGATTGTGCAGTCGTTGCGGGAAGGCGGGACATTGTATCTGTGCGGCAACGGCGGTTCGGCGGCCGATGCTCAGCACATCGCCGGGGAATTCGTCGGGCGATTCCGGACCGAGCGGAGGCCTTTGCCCGCCGTGGCGCTGTCCACGGATACGTCCGTACTGACCTGTATTGCGAACGATTACGACTACGAGAGCGTCTTCGCTCGGCAGGTCGAAGCCCTTGTCGGATTGGGGGATGTCCTGTGGGCGTTCTCCACCAGCGGCCGTTCGCCGAATGTTGTCAAGGCCGCAGAAACGGCAAAGGGCAAAGGGGCCCGCGTGATGGCCTTCACGGGCCGGGCGAACAGCAGACTCGAATCACTGGCGGACCTGTGTTTCTGTGCGGGCGCGGCGCTGACGGCCCGCAGCCAGGAGATCCACCAACTGGCGTATCATATAATCTGCGACCTCGTGGAGCAGAGTCTCCGCGAGTGACGCGACAGGTGCAGAATGCTATGCCGAATACGGCGGTCTTTTTCGATCGGGATGGAACGCTGATCCACGACCCGGGCTATCTCAACCACCCCGACCAGGTGCAGTTGCTGGACGGAGCGGCCGAGGCGCTAAGGGAATTGCAGCGTCTCGGCTGCAAAACGGTCGTCGTCTCGAATCAGTCGGGCGTGGCCCGAGGGATCGTTACGGAGGAAATGCTCGAGAAGATTCACGAGCGGCTGCGCGAGCTGCTCGCCGCCCAAGGGGCGTCCCTCGATGGGATCTACTATTGTCCCTACCATCCGGACGGGGTGATCCCGAAGTATCACAAGGAAAGCGACTGGCGAAAGCCGAAGCCGGGCATGCTCCTGGCGGCGGCGCAGGAAATGGAGATTGATTTGACACGGTCCTGGATGGTCGGCGACAATGACCGCGACATCGAAGCGGGCCGCAGCGCTGGATGTCGGACGATCCTGATCCGCTCGACCCGTTCCGGAGCCGGTTCTCCCGACCAGAGCAGGCCGGACCATATTGCCGTGAACATGAGAGAAGCCATCAACATCATTAAGAAGTACCATCGTTCCGTTCAGGAAAGTCTTCCGATGGCGGCCTTCGAAGCGTTTGATGAAGAAGCCCTGGCTGCGAAGTCCGCCGCGATTCTGTCGATGGTGGCGGATGATCCGACGGATGAGCCGGACCCTCGCGCCGACGCGCCGTTCGCAGAGCCGGTCGCGGCCCACACGCGAACCGAGCAACTCCTGACACAGATCCTCGAACAGTTGAGGCGAACGCAGAAGAACGAGATGTTTGGCGAGTTCTCTCTGTTGCGACTGTTAGCGGGAATCGTGCAGGTCTTCGTTCCATTCTGCCTGTTGCTGGCGTTGTGGTTCCTGATGGGTCCGAATCGGCAGGATCAGAATGTCTTCGTGGCGCTCGGCTTTGCGGTCGCGCTGCAGTTGATGGCGCTGACGTTCTACATCATGAACGGTTTGCGATGAGTCTCGGCGGCGCCTGCGACGGTGGCTCAGAAATGAAGAAAAGGCAGCGGCGGATACGGCCGCACGACGAATATCGATCATGACGTCGAAGCTTGCGAATATTCAGGTGCTGGCCGTTCGCTGCCCGAACTGGGTGGGCGACATCGTCATGGCCACGCCCGTATTCGACTGCCTGCGGCGGAATCTGCCGGAGGCACGGATCGTCGGAGTGATGAAGAGCAGCGCGCAGGGAATCGTTCGAGACGGGCCCTGGTTTGATGAGTTCGTGGACGGCAACGACAAGACCTTGGCCGGCTTTCGGCGGATGCGGAAGCAGCTCAAAGACATTGCGCCGGATGCGGCCATTCTCCTGACGAACTCCGTGCGGTCCGCGTTGACCATGCGATTGAGCGGCGTCCGGCAGATCTACGCCTACCGGCGAGAATGGCGCGACTTGCTGCTGGCCGGCGGCCCCACGGCCCGTCCCAATGGGGAAAAGGTCCCGGTCCCGATGGGCGAATACTATCTCGAAATCTGTCGATGGCTCGGCCTGGAATTGCCGGAGCGGCCCAAGCCCACCCTGTTCGTCGGGGAAGAGGTGCAGCGGCGCGGTAATGCGCTCCTGGCCAAGTACGGCGTCGTCGAGAGTGATTTTCTGATCGGTTTCAATCCCGGTGCGAGTTTCGGATCTTCGAAATGCTGGCCCGCTGAATATTTCGCAGAGTTGGCCCGGCTGTGCCGGGAGAAGCTCAAGGCGAAGATCATGCTGTTTTCAGGGCCGGGGGAAGAGGAAATCGTTCAGGCCATCCTGGACGGGGCGAGGGCGGATCTCATCGATCTGCGGCCGGACCGGGTCGATTTGGAGCTCCTGAAGCCGCTTGTGAAGCGGTGCAACCTGCTGATCACGAACGATACAGGCCCGCGGCACTACGCGGTGGCGTTCGACGTGCCCGTGGTTGTGATCATGGGGCCGACCGACCCTCGCTGGACGGGGGCGAACCTGGAGGGGACGATCGTAGTACGAAAAGAGCTTGACTGCTCGCCTTGTCATAAGAAAGTATGTCCGAGGCAGCATGAGTGTATGAGAGAAATGCGGCCCGCCGAGGTCTTTGCGGCGGCCGAGCGACTTGTGAACGCGTGCAGGTAATATGGATCCCTCAATCTATCGAAAAAGATGGCATAAGCTTAGAGAGGGTAAGACCGACCCGGAGGAACAGCAGCATCTGTCCCGACAGGTCGCCTTTTCCTTCATCGACAAGTACTTTCAGAACGGCGCGTACGTGGCCGACTATATCGATCTGCTGTGCGAGATGGGGACATTCCATACGAGGGAAGAATGGAACCATATTGCCTCGGCCGCCTTGTTCGAGGTCGTCGTGGAGAAGCTCTGCGACGACTTTGAGGATCTGCCGGTCGAGGTGTACAGCCGGGTGATGTGCCAGGTGATTTCGCACTGTCGAACCGTCCCGGCCGGCAAAGGGCTCGATGCGCAATTGAGCGACTTTGGCATAGCCTCATTCGAACAGTTGTACGAGCGAGCCCTTGGCACACACACAAGAGAGTGCCGTTACCGCGCGGGCAAAGGCCCCGGTCGCATCATCCTCCTCTCGCGGGTGACACTCGGTGCGGATGTCGCGATCGTTAGCGTGATCATCCAGCGATTGCGACGGCTCTTTCCTGAGGCCGATCTGGTGCTCATCGGCAGCCACAAACTGCATGGGTTGTTCGGGGGGCACCCGGAGATACGGATTCGAGAGTTGAGCTACGCCCGTCGCGGGGGATTGTTCGAGCGCTTCGCGGGCTGGCACGCCACCCTGGACATCTTGCGCGAGGAATTCGCCGAGGCGGGGGAGGAGCATTGCCTGGTCATCGATCCGGATTCGCGGATCTCGCAGCTTGGTGTACTGCCGCTGATGCACACGGACAATTATCTGTTCTTCAACACGCGGGACCGTACCCTGACCTCTAACGGGCGATGTATGGCGGAATGGACGAACGACTGGATGAACGCGGCCTTTGGCGAGTCGGAATTTGCGTATCCGGCCGTCTGGGCGCCGCCGGCGGTTCTGAAAGCGGCTCAGATGAAAATGGGCTTGCTTCGGGCCGCCGGAGCGCACCACGTCATCACGATGAATTTCGGGGTCGGCCAAAACCCGAGGAAGCGCGTAGGACTGGAGTTTGAAAAGCGGCTGCTGCGAACGCTCGTGGCGATTCCCGGCACCGTGGTCGTTCTGGACCGAGGATTCGGGGCCGACGAGGAGGAGCGGTCGGCTTTGTTGTTGGCGCACGCACAGAGTTGCGGCGTCCCAAGTGCCGAGACGACTTTTGCCGCAGAAGAGATGCCGCCGCTGTCGCATGGTCTTGTCGCTGTCGAGTGTGGCATCGGAGAGATGGCCGCCTTGATCTCGCACAGCGATGAGTACATCGGCTATGACTCGGCGTGTCAGCACATTGCCGCGGCGGCGCGCACCCCGACACTCACCATCTTCGCCGGCAGCAACAATCGGGACTTCGTCCGGCGCTGGAGCGCCTGCGGCGAGACCGATTGCCGGATCGTGCACGTCAATACGCTAACCGATCCGAAGCACGTCGATATCAATGAGGTGATCGCGCGCATCATGCAGGAGCGGGCCCAGCGACCGCCGAGACCAGCGCAGCCGCACATTCAGGAGATCCGTGCCGCCCGGACCGGCGCTCCGTTCACGCCGAAGACAACGAAGCAATAGGAGCGGCTTGCCGAAACCGATGGCGATGAAAGTCTTGTTCCTATATCCTTCGACGGATTCTCAGGTCGGCTTCAGCTACGGCATCGCCCACATGGCCGCAGTGCTCAGACGGGCCGGGCACGAAGTCGTTTTCTGGCAGCTCTGTGAGGAGCTCGAACCGCTGCCGACAGAGCCGCAATTCGTGCGGCGCGTTGAACGGGAGAATCCCGATCTTCTCGCCTTCTCCGTTGTGACGAACCAGTGGGCCTACACCCAGGCTCTCGCGAAATGGGCCAGACCGAAGTTTTCCATCCCGTTCGTCATCGGAGGTGTTCACACCCTGTCGAATGCCGAAGAGATCCTCAAGACCGGTCTGTTCGACTACGTCTTCCGGGGCGAGTGCGAGAACGCGTTCCTTGAATTCGTAAACGAGCTGGCGGCAGGGCGGAGCGTTGAAGATGTGCCGAACCTCGCGTACCGGCGCGACGGTGAAATCCGAACCAATCCCGTCGGGCCGCTGCCGGAGCTTACGGCACTGCCGCTGAAGGATTATGAGAGCATGGACTTCCAGCGGCTGATCGACGCCAAGAACGGCTGGGTTGGCCTGATGGCCTCGCGCGGTTGCCCGTTCTCGTGCACCTACTGCTTCAACCACGTGATGGTCCAGACGTATAGAACGGAACTGCAGTGCAGCTTCAAGGACCTCAACTACATCCGGCGATTCACTATCGACCAGATGATCGAAGAGATCGAATACCTGCTGAAGAACTACCGCGACATTCGTATGTTCATCTTCGACGACGATCTGTTCACGTTCGACAAGGCGTATGTGAGAGAGTTCTGTGAGGCCTATCGCAAAGTGACGGGGCTTCCGTTTGTCGTCAACGCCCACGTGGGGTTCTTCGATGATGAATGCGCGGGCTACTTGGCGGAGGCGAACTGCCGGATCGTGAAGTTCGGCGTCGAGTCGGGCAGCCCGAAGGTCCGTCGGACCATTCTAAACCGTCACATGAGCAACGAGAGCATTGTCGAGGCGATCGCCGCCGTGGGGCGGCACGGCATGCATAGCTCGGTGTTCATCATCATCGGTTTTCCGCACGAGGGGCCCGAGGATGTCTTCGACACGATCCGGCTGCTTGGGCGGGCCCGGCCCGGCCGGTTCCGCTGGACCTACTTCTTCCCCTTCCCCGGCACCCGCGCTCACGAGATCAGCGTCCAGGACGGCTTTATCGATCGCGGCAAAATGGAGCGGCTCAAGAACTTCACCGATGAATCCTGCCTCGAATTCGGTCCGGAACACAACTTCCTGCTCAAGAAGATCGGCCTGATCATGCCCTGGTTCGTGAATGCGTGGTCCGATCTGCCGACGGCGGAGTTCTACAAGGACAAGGTCGAGGATGTCCTGCGAATGGGCGAGGGCCAGTGGCAGCAGGCGGCCCCGCATCTGCGCGAGCGCGATGCCGAGTACTCCCGGCGCTTCTGCGAGCAGGGTCTGTCACATTATGCGATCAAGTACAATCGGTTCATGGGGGTCATCTCAGATTACTTTGTGAACGAACCATGACGGCTGCGGCTCCACAACAAACGATCCAGCTCAAGGGCGAGTCCCCCTCGTTTCTGGTGGCCGAGCCATTCAGGGAGTCACTCGCGCGGCTGGGCCTGACGTCGCTCGCTGCCGTGTTCGCATTCGATTCCGCCCGCGACCTGGCCAAGCCGAGCCTCAGCCGCTTTCGCAAGCGGTCGCAGTTCGAGGTTACGCCCGTTGGCGCCGGGCAACCGGTGAAGGTCTTTCTGAAACGGTACGACCGCCCGCCGGTTCTGCAGCAGCTTCGCAACTGGCTATCCCACCATCGGCGCAGCAGCTTCGCGTTTATGGAGCGTGAGGCAGCCGATCAGCTCAGGAACGCGGGCATCAACGCGCCTCGCGTCGTCGCCTGCGGCGAACGATGGGCGAGCCTGTTCGAGCGCAAGAGCTTCCTCATGACGGAGGAGATCCGCGATTCGGAATCGCTCGAACGAAAGTTGCCGTCGTGCTTCGATCACCCCGCGACGTTGCCGAGGCGGGAGTGGATCCGTCGGTTGGCCACGTTCATCAGGCGCTTCCACGAGAGCGGCTACCGGCACCGCGACCTCTACCTGTGCCATATCTTCTACTCCAACGCCGGTG